>UMAX01069217.1_pt1 | contig 23587 bp, 16 predicted proteins | sample 1963821 | NCBI WGS metagenome assembly UMAX01 (sample SAMEA4835927, study PRJEB28245) | human gut metagenome | biome: gut microbiome; material: fecal sample | place: Denmark | collected 2008 | reverse complement strand
CGCTTTCGCGCTCGACCCGCACATTCGCTTTTTTCTAGGTTCAATGTTCAGTTTTCAAGGTTCAGTTTCTGGCTTCGATAAATTGTTATCTTCTGCGTTAACTCATCACTTCACTCGTTCAATATACTATAAGTATTATCTCACTCGCTCAGCTTGAGTTTCCTTGAATCTAAGCAATTTTTCTTTGCCAGTGCCTAGCGATTTTGGCTTTTATTTTGTTGCCGTATCGCGTCGACTTGTATATAATACCACGTGACCTAGGTTATGTCAACACTTTTTTCGGCACTTTTTTAAGTTTTTTTCGTGAAACACTAGGATTAGTGGAAAAAGAAACATGCTTGATTATCGCTTTTATCGGCCTTAAAATTTCTTCAAAAAATCTCAAAAAAAGTAGCATTTTCAGCTGTTTTTTCCATAAAAACCGCCGAAAATCAGTAAAATTTTTCTTTGTTCCGCAGATTTTTTTCTTAAAATCATGTAGGTTTTTTCTTCTATCTTCATTATCCGCAGACTGCCGATTCAATACATATCCTTCCGGAGCATGCTTTTACATACTTTCCTTTAAAATAAATACGCTGAGTTTTCAATAATTCTATGACAAAGTTGTCTGAAAATGCTATAATAAGATGACTTCTATTTGCAGCCTTTGGTATTGGCTGCACAGTCAATATAATGAAGAAGAGGTAGAAAATGTTTAAAGTACTAAAATTCATTGTCATCAGTGTTGTTTGCCTCATTATAATGGGAGCATCAGTGCTTTATGGCTTCTCCAGTCTTTTTGCACCTCCTAATATGGATGAAACACTGATTCCGGACGCTGCTTCACAGTTCTATGATATCAATGGTAACGCAATCTATACTACGCTTTCGGAAGAACGCAGAGTACCTGTTACTATTGATAAGATTCCTAAGCATGTGCAGCGTGCCTTTATTGCTATTGAAGATAATCGCTTCTATGAACACGGTGGTATTGACTACCGCGGCACAGCACGTGCTCTGCTTTCTACATTAAGCGGTCACGAAGTACAGGGCGGCAGTACCATTACACAGCAGCTGGCAAAGAATGCTTTCCTTACCCAGGAACGTTCCATCATCCGTAAAATTAAGGAAGCTTTTATTGCCAAGGAACTTGAGCACAAATATACTAAGGATGAAATCCTCACTATGTATCTGAACCAGATTTATTTCGGTCAGGGTGCATACGGTATTGAAAGTGCTTCCATGTATTACTTCAATAAGCATGTTCAGAATCTGGATATCGCTGAAGCTGCTACTCTGGCAGCTATTCCCAAAAGCCCTAAATACTTTAATCCTTTTGAAAATCCGCAGGAAAGTAAAAAACGTCAGGAGCTTGTTATCGACCAGATGGTTAAATACGGTTTTATCTCTGCTGCCGACGGTAATGCTGCCAAAGCAGAAAAGCTTGTCTTCAGCACAACACATAAAACCAATTCCGATCCTCGCTCCTATTTCTTCGATATGATTACCCAAAAGGTTATCGAAGAGGTTGGTGCAGACGCTCTCTATAAGGGCGGTCTTAAGATTTACACCACTTTAGACCCGGATATGCAAAAGGCTGCTGAAAATGCTATGAAGCATCTGCCGGGCTATTATACAGACGGCAAGAAGCTAACTCAGCCGCAAATGGCTCTGGTTGCCGTTGACCCGCATAACGGTTATGTTAAAGCTATGATCGGCGGCCGCGGCCAGGATAAGTTCAACCGTGCTACTCTTGCAGTACGTCAGCCCGGTTCTGCCTTCAAGCCTTTTGTCTATCTGACCGCAATGCAGAACGGTTATTCTCCGGCCAGTGTCATTGAAGATAAGGAAGAAGAATTCTCTCCCGGCTGGAAACCGCAGAACTCCGACAGAGCATGGCATGGTAAGGTAAGCCTGCGTACTGCTCTGGTACGTTCTATTAACGTGCCTACCGTTAAGCTGGCCCAAGAGGTTGGTGTAAGCAAAATCATCAGCAATGCCGAAAAAATGGGTATTACTACTCTGGTTGACAGCGGCGCTTACAGCGATGCAAACCTCGCTATGGCACTCGGCGGCCTCAGCAAGGGCGTTAATCCCTTGGAAATGGCTGCAGCCTACGGCGTTCTGGCAAGCAATGGTATGTATTGCAAGCCTATTGCTCTGCTGAAGATTGTTGACCGTGAGGGTAAGGTTCTGTACGAAGCTAAGCCTGAACCCAAACGTGTTATTGATGCCGAAGCAGCATACCTGACTACTAATATGCTGCAGGATGTTCTTATCAGCGGCACTGCAGGCGGCATGGGAATCGGCCGTCCAGCAGCAGGTAAAACCGGTACTACCGATACCTACATTGATGCCTGGTTCGTTGGTTACACTCCCGACCTCAGTACTGCCGTATGGGTTGGCGATGATAACAACAAATCTATGAACCGTATGTACGGCAGCGGCGCTCCGCTTTCTATCTGGCATGATTTCATGGTCAACGCTCTGGCCTCTACTCCGCGCACCGGCTTCAGCAATCCGGGCGTAGCTGTTCCGCCGGAACCGGAAATCAAGCAGGATGATAAGGACAAAGATAAAGACAAGGATAAAGATAAGGACAAAGACAAGCAGGCTCCCGCTACGGTAACAACTGAAGGCAATACCAACCAGGCACCTGTAGTAAGCAACCAGCCCACTAAAAAGAAACGCAGCATTAAGGACCGCGTTAACGAAATCATGGGCAAGCCTGTTGTCAGCAACCAGCCTACTCCACGTAACTAATTCACTTTTATGGTGGTCACCGAGTGTGACCGCCATTTTTTATTACTCAAAACTTAGTATATTGTATACATGAATACAGATTTATGCTATAATAATGACAGCTATAAATCAGCTTTAATTAACGAACTATACTAATAAAAGGAGTACTGCCATGGAGAAGAAACCCGTAAAAATAGTTGAAACCGTCCTGCGTGACGGCCACCAGTCCCTTGCTGCCACCAGAATGCGCATCAGCGACATGCTGCCGGCACTGGAACAGTTGGATAACGCCGGCTACTATGCTTTGGAGGCTTGGGGCGGCGCCACCTTTGACTCCTGCCTGCGCTTCCTTAACGAGGATCCCTGGCAACGTCTGCGCACGCTCAAAAAGCATCTGCGCAAAACCCCAATTCAAATGCTGCTGCGCGGTCAGAACATTTTGGGTTATAACCATTATGCCGATGATGTTGTACGTGAATTTGTAAACCGCTCTGTTGACAACGGCGTATCTATTATCCGTATTTTCGATGCTCTTAACGATACCCGCAACCTGGAATGCGCAATGCGTGCCGCTAAGGAAGCAGGCGCACATGTTCAGGGCTGCATTGTATATACCATCAGCCCCTACCATCAGGACAAAGACTTTGTTCAATTAGGTAAGGAGCTGGCGCAGATGGGCGCAGATTCCATCTGCATTAAGGATATGGCTGGCCTGTTGCGTCCCTACGCTGCCGAAAGCCTTATCCGCAGCCTAAAGGCAGAGCTTAACCTGCCTATCGACCTGCACACACACTTCACCAGCGGTATGGGCGATATGACCTACCTGAAGGCTGTTGAAGCCGGTGCGGACATGATTGATACCGCGCTTTCTCCGTTCTCCGAATCTACCAGCCAGCCCTGCACCGAAGCTCTGGTAGCAACGCTGGAGGGCACTCCCTACGATACAGGCATCAGCCTTGCCGAGCTTAATGCATTGGCTGACTATTTCAAGGATGTACGCAAGAACCTTATCCACGATTTCAACCTGAACGCCAACATCCCCATCGATCCCAAGGTACTCACCTTCCAGATTCCCGGCGGTATGCTTTCCAACCTGCTGAACCAGATGAAGGAAATGGGTGTTGCCGACAAATACCCGCAGCTGCTTGAGGAAATGCCGCGCGTACGTGCCGAGCTCGGCTATCCGCCGCTGGTTACTCCTACAAGCCAGATTGTAGGCTCTATGTCCGTATTGAACGTTGCACTTGGACGCTATAAGATGATTCCCCGCGAGGTTAAGGATTTAATCCTTGGCAAATACGGCCGTACTCCGGGACCGATTGACCCTGAGGTTAAACGCCTGGCCATCGGTGACGCGCCGCAAATCGACCACCGTCCTGCCGACGATATTCCGCCGCAAATGAAAAAGCTGCGCGAAAAGCTGGCTGAGGAAGGCTTCCCCAACGCACCGATTGAAGACGTTTTAAGCTACGCCTCCTTCCCTGAGGTAACTCTTAACTTCCTGCGTCACAGCAACATCGGTATGAAATTCCACGATTTATAAGCACAACGCTAAAGAGCACGCTGAGAAAATTCTCAGCGTGCTCTCTTTTTATGCAGATATTATTTTACATCCTCCAGGTGTTCTTCCTGAAGCTCCTCGTGAATCTTTTCCGGCTCGTGCAAAAGCTGGATGCCAACACGCACGATACGCATCTTGTCAATCTCCTCTACCGTAAAAGCGGCAGCAGATGTCTGCACCTTCTGCCCCACCTTAGGCGGATAATCAAGCTGAGAGTAAACCCAGCCGCCGATAGTATCACAGTTTTCGGTGTCCAAGGCCAGCTCGAAGGTATCGTTAACATCCTCCAGCAGCATTTTGCCGTCAACGGAATAGGTTTTGCTGCCCTTTTCCTCTACTTCCGGACGTTCCTCGTCAAACTCGTCCTGAATCTCGCCTACGATTTCCTCCAGAATATCCTCAACGGTAACCATACCTGCGGTACCGCCGTACTCGTCAACCAGAATTGCCAGCTGGCTGCGATGCTTCTGCAAAATACGCAGCAGCTTGCTGATAGGCAGTGATTCCGGCACCAGCAGTACCTTACGCGCCAGACTGCGCAAATCAGGACGCTCGCCGGCATTTAAGCTGCGCAGCAAATCCTTGATATGCAAAAAGCCGATAATGTGGTCCTTGTCCTCATCACAGATAGGATAACGCGTCATGCGCTCTTCCAGCGCCGTCTTAATATTATCCTCCCAGGAATCCTCCAGATACAGACAAATCATATCGGTACGCGGAACCATGATATCGCTGGCGCGACGGTCTGAAAAGTCAAAGACATTGTCCAGATAAGTAAGCTCTGTTTTATCAATATAGCCATGCTTATGGCTTTCTTCCATCAGTATGCGGATTTCGTCCTCATTGTGTGCCTCTTCTGCTTCGCTTGCAGCCTCAACACCCAATTTGTGCAACACCCAGTTGGCAACGTGATTGAGGAACCACACCGCCGGATACATCAGCTTATCAAACAGAATCAGCGGAGCTGCCACAAACAGAACAATCTGCTCCGTCTTTTGAATAGACAATGATTTAGGCACAAGCTCGCCCAAAACAATATGCAAAGCAGTGATAACACCAAAGCCGACAACAAAGGCTATTGTATGCTCAACCTGCGGCGGCAGCTGCAGCAGATTAAATACAGGATGCATCAGCTTAGCCACTGTCGGTTCACCAATCCAGCCTAAGCCCAGCGAAGCAATGGTTATGCCCAGCTGCGTAACCGAAAGATAGGCATCAAGATGCTCCGTTACCTGCTTAGCGCTTTCTGCCCGCGTATTGCCTTCCTTAATCAGCGCATCAAGACGCGAAGGACGCACCTTGACAATAGAAAACTCCGAAGCAACGAAAAAGCCGTTCAGCGCCACCAAAAATAAAATCGCTATAACATTAAACAAACATATGAGATAGTCCAAAAATCTCTGTAATCCTGCAGATTGCAGAAAAACAGTTTCACCTCCGTAAAATATATAATATTAACAGTATTGTACCATAGATAGGCAATAAAGCAAAATAATTTTTTGTAAAATTTGTAGCAAAAAAGCCGCCGTATCAGCAAAAATTTACATGATACGACGGCTTTAAGCTTTTATTTGAGGTCGGCTACAGCTTTATGCAAAGATGATGCCTTATGCTCAATCTTTAACTGCTTCAGCGCAACGTTTGCACAGAGTCGGATGCTCAGCGTCCTGACCAACCTCGTCGCTGTAAATCCAGCAACGCTCGCACTTGTGGCCTTCAGCAGCCGCAACGGTAACCTTCAGGTCCTCACGGCCGGTTGCTTCGGCACCTTCAGAAGCGCCTTCAACAATAACTGCCTGAGAAACGATCAGCAGAGTTGCCAGGTCTTTTTCTACGGATTTCAGGATAGCCAGTGCTTCGCCTTCGGCGTGCAGCTCAACCTTAGCGTCCAGGGAGTGACCGATTTGTTTGTTACGACGAGCCAGCTCCAGCACCTTGGTGATTTCGCTGCGGATTTCAATGAAGTTATCCCATTTAGTTTCCAGCTCTTCGTTGATGTATTCTTCCTTAACCTCCGGCCAAGGCAGCATTTGTACGGATTCCGGAGCATTAGCAGGTTTCTTCATGAACTGCCATACTTCTTCCATAGTGAAGCTCAGTACCGGGGACAGCATAACGATGAGGTCCATGAGGATTTCATGCATAGCGGTTTGTGCGCTGCGACGCTCTTTGCTGTCAGCCTTGTAAGCATACAGGCGGTCCTTGAGGATATCCAGATAGAAGCTGGACATTTCAACGGTGCAGAAGTTGTGGATTGCATGATACAGTACATGGAAATCATAGCTTTCGTAAGCAGCGGTAACTTCCTTCTTCAGCAGCTGCAGATGCATCAGAGCCCATTGATCAAGCTCCAGCATTTCGTTGAACGGAACTGCATCAGTTTCATAGTTGAAATCGTTGGTGTTGCCCAGGATGTAACGGATGGTGTTACGGATTTTGCGGTATACTTCAGCCAGCTGCTTCAGGATTTTCGGGGAGATACGGATATCTGCCTTGTAATCGGAGGAAGCAGTCCACAGGCGGATGATATCAGCGCCGTATTGTTTGATTACATCCTGCGGAACGATAACGTTGCCCACGGATTTGGACATCTTGCGGCCATCGCCGTCAACTACATAGCCATGAGTCAGTACGGATTCGTACGGAGCACGGCCTGCAACAGCAACGGAAGTCAGCAGAGAGGACTGGAACCAGCCACGATGCTGGTCACTGCCTTCGAGGTACATAGCAACCGGCCAGGACAGCTCCGGACGTTTTGCGGCAACAGCCATGTGAGAGGAACCGCTGTCGAACCATACGTCCATGATATCGCTTTCTTTATGGAAGTGCTTGCCACCGCATTTCGGGCAGACAGTGCCTTCCGGCAGCAGCTCTTCTGCAGTGTGAGCCCACCATGCATCACTGCCTTCTTTTTCGAACCAGTTAGCAACGGAGTCGATGGTAGCTTCGTTAATCAGATGCTCGCCGCAGTTATCGCAGTAGAATACCGGGATAGGAACACCCCATACACGCTGACGGCTGATGCACCAGTCGTGACGGTCGCTTACCATGTTATGGATACGTTGTTGGCCCCAGGAAGGAATCCACTGTACATCATCGATAGATTTCAGTGCTTCATCACGGAAGCCGTCGATAGAAGCGAACCATTGAGAGGTTGCGCGGAAGATAATCGGGTTTTTGCAGCGCCAGCAGTGTGCGTATTGGTGCTTAATGTTTTCTTTGCCCAGCAGGCAGTTCAGCTCAGCCAGATATTTCAGTACCGGGATATTAGCGTCGAATACAAACATGCCCTTGAAGCGTTCGCCGGCTTCTTCGGTCAGCTTGCCCTGGGAATCAACCGGGCAGAGAATCGGCAGCTTGTATTTCAGGCCGGTTTCAAAGTCGACATCGCCATGACCGGGAGCGGTATGTACGCAACCGGTACCGGCTTCGGTAGTTACATAGTCAGCCATAACTACGAGAGAACGGCGGTTGTTGTATTCAGGGAACGGATGCACGCATTCAGCGAATTCCATATCTTTACCAAGAGTAGTGCCGAGGATATTGCTGAGGTCCTTATGGCAGACAGCGCCAACCTGAGCCAGCAGGTCTTTAGCCATGAAGAGAACTTCGCCTTCGCATTCAACCCAGGCATATTCCAAAGCAGGGTTCAGAGCAACAGCAACGTTCGCCGGCATGGTCCACGGGGTGGTGGTCCAAATTACCATGTAAGCCTTTTTGCCTTTAGCAGCTTCCGGAGTCTGGCCGTTGTCTTTTACCAGCGGCATTTTTACGAAGATAGTCGGAGTTTTTTGCTCGCCGTATTCGATTTCTGCTTCAGCCAGAGCGGTTTCGCAGTGCGGGCACCAGTAAACGGTCTTTTTACCTTTGTAGATATAGCCCTTGTTAGCCATAGTACCGAATACACGGATTTGCTCAGCTTCAAAGCTGTGATGCAGAGTGATGTACGGATTTTCCCAATCACCCAGAACGCCCAGACGTTTGAAGTCTTCGCGTTGAATATCAACCCATTGCAAAGCGAAGTCGTGGCATTTGCGGCGCAGAGTCAGCGGATCCAGCTCATTGCGGTTCAGGCCCAGCTCTTTGATAGCAGCGTGCTCAATCGGCATGCCGTGAGTATCCCAGCCGGGAACATACGGGGTGTCGAAGCCGCGAGCATATTTGTATTTCATGATGATATCTTTTAAGATTTTGTTCAGGGCATGACCCATGTGGATTTTGCCGTTTGCATACGGAGGGCCGTCATGCAGAACAAATTTCTTGTGGCCTGCATGCAGAGCCTGCTTTTTGCCATAAATATCGTTTTCTTCCCAGAATTTCAGGAAATCAGGTTCGCGTTGCGGCAGACCGGCACGCATAGGGAACTCTGTTTCGGGCAGATTCAGTGTTTTACCATAGTCCATTACTAATAACCTCCAATTTTATTAAACAAAAAAATTAACAATAATAAAAAAAGCTTCGTCCCTCAGATAAGGGACGAAGCTGTAGACTAACAACGATTAATACGCTTGCGTATCATGCATCATTAACAAACGTGTACTCCGTGGTACCACCCTCATGACGACAGCCTTTGCTGCACGCCACTCGTGTGCGCAATATCGGGCGCTCCCGTATGCAGCTACTCAAGTTCGCCGCATCCGCTCCAAAGTGATTTTCACCTGCTTTACTTCGTCCGGGCTTGCACCATACCCCGGCTCGCTTATCCTGCGCCGCAAGCTACTGTCTTTTTCATCGCGTTAGCAAATATCAATAAACGCTAATATTATACATTAGCTGTAGCAAGAAGTCAATGAGTTTTTGACAAAGCAAAATGTGATTCCGCAATTCTGGCAAGCTGTTGCTTGATTTCGGAAAAATCCTTATTCAAATCCAGCGTTTTTACAGATATCTGATTGCCATGCATTTGATACACATTATCCGGCTGAATCTCTTCATCAGTCTTTGCGTAAAGCAGCATACCGGAAACTTTATGCTCATGCTCGCCAAAGCTATATGCATAATTCTTTACATAAGTAAAAATCTGATATAAATTGTGGGAAATCAGGCTACGCTTGGAAAAATTTGTCTGCATCGTATGACTGTAATACTTAGCATCAATAATAAGCACCATATTTCCTTTTCGTAAGGTTATATCACTTTGCATTTTAGGCAGCATATAGCTTACACCGTCATCTAACCCCCAAGGTATCTGTGCTGCTTTGACAGAAAGAACAGGATAATGCTTTTTATAATACTCCAAAATGAATTTTTCGTACAAATGGCACATTCTCTGCTCATCTATCCAAGATTGTAATCTATAGACACCACTCTCCGTCGTAAGCAACAGTCCTTCGATAATAAGCTGACAAATCCCCACCAACAATTGATAATTGCGATTGTTACGCTGAAACATCAAATTGGACCACTTAATTGATTTGACTTCCAGCGTATCAACATTGTTGAAAAACAAAAGCTCCTTGCGCAGCTCATTTTTATATTTTTCCTTCACATTCGCAAGTCTTATCAACAACACAATTGTGGTTTTGATAATTTGATTGAGCAAATTATTTTCAGAAAGCAAATCATAATCACAGGTCAGAAGCTGCTTGCGCATGATTTTATTCTTAATACTGCCATGAATATTTATTTTTCCGCGCAACAGCATCAGATTATCCTGATGATTGACATACTCTCTGTACAATCCCTGTTTAAGCTGTAAAGCTACACCTTTAGCCAAAATTGCCGCTAAGAGATTATGCACATTATCAAACTTCTCTGTAGCAATATCCTTATAATTTTCTTGCTGCAGACTTTGATATGCATAGGCAAGCATATAATAAATGTTTTTGATGAAGATGCTTTTATCCTTAATCATTTAAAGCACCGTATAGTTTTTCACTCCAAGGAGCAACTTTTTCTGTAAGATTATCAAACCAATACTCACTTAACATCGGTAAAATATCATACTCTACTATACCTTCAAGCAATTCCTGCGTACACTCATCTGCTTGCAAGCCACAGAAATAGCTATGTCCGATACAAAAACCTTTTCCCAAAGACGGATCATCAGCTATTTCATTATTAAGCTCCTTAATGCACTCTATCAAAGCATTAAATTTATCACTGGCAAGTTTTTCCTGATATTCCTTAAAGCCCTCAGTATCAAAACCGGGCTCCATATCAAAAAAGCTGAAGCGTCTTCGCAAAGCATAGTCAATCATCGCAAGGCTTCTGTCAGCAGTGTTCATCATACCAATGATATAAAGATTTTCCGGAACGGAAAAATTCAAATTCTGATATGCCAGCTTGGAAGAAGTACCGCGATAATCCTTTTCAATCAAAAGCAGCAGCTCACCAAAAATTTTACTCATATTGCCACGGTTAATTTCGTCAATGATAAAGAAGTAATCTTTCTCGGGATTATTTTCAGCCTTTTTGCAGAAACGATAAAATACGCCATACTGCATTTCAAAGCCGCCATTTTCAGTAGGTTTATATCCCATCATAAAATCTTCATAGGAATAATTCTGGTGGAATTGTATAAATTCAACGCGCTCTTTATCTTTTTCGCCCATCATTGCATACGCTAATCTTTTGGCAGCAAAGGTTTTTCCTACACCGGGCGCACCTTGAAGAATTATATTTTTCTTTCGCTTAAGGACATTGAGCAAACGGTCATATTTAGCACCGGTCATATAAACCTCGGCAAGAAAATCATCTTTGGAATATGCCTTGTTAACCGGCTTACTATTATCTGACGGATTATCTTCACGAATTAAATCCATTACATTCTTAAATTCATCACTGGTAAGTTTGAATAAGCTGCCTAATGGATTTTTTAAATATTCCATTTCAGATAATTCTTTGACAGATTTTAAAACAGAATACTCTATAGGAACATCTAAGTTCTCAGTTTTTTCAACAAAGATACTCTTGCCATCCTGCTTATCTGCTATTTTACAAATACATACTATCTGCTTAACCGGATTGGACTCATAGCCAATAACAATATCGCCTACTTTAGCATCCTCAAAATTTTTAAAGATACGTCTTTTATTACCGGAGCTGTTAAAAAAAGTCCACTCAACCTTTTCGCCAATATGAATATCGGAAAAGCTCCAAACCTTAGGATTGGCATTCAACCACCAATATTGTTTTTCGGCCTGCGTAGTTGTATCAGACTCAACAGCAGGAACAGAAGCTATTTCCGGTTGTGCTTCTTGTGCTAGTTCTTGTTTTTCATTTTCCTTTTCAGTACATTTTCTGCTAATATAAAAGCCAAAATCCATAGTTAATGTTCTCAGATCTTTATCAGGATAACAATCTTCCGTCAGATTATCTGCCAAGAGCTTTTTCATTTCGGCATCACCCTGTAAATTAACACAGAGCTCATTGTAAAACGAATAAAAATTTCTCAGATTATCTTCATAAGCGCCCTTTTTAAACTTATAGCTGCTTTGCAAGACTTCCGCACATGACTTTATCTCACCAAATTTATATATATAATACTTATCGGGATACATCAGCCATAAATATGTGCTGATTGAATTTTCGTTTTGGTAGTGATTCTTTGCATCATTACCATGATCTTTCAATAATTGCTCAGCTTGCTCTTTAAAATTCAAAATGCGCTCAACGATATTCTTATTTTCATCGAATAGAGCAACAAACATCATTTTTACCTTATCAGGAGCTTCTTCAGCAAATATTTCTATCATTTGTCTGGGAAAATTGTTCATTGACGCTAATAAACCATACGTTTTTGCCAAAGAGCGTTTAAGCATCTCTGCAAAATCCTCTGCATCTATATTCCAATTATCCTGAAAACACTTTACAGCTTCCCATTTAAAGTTTTCATCTGCCCACCAGCCGGCAACAAAATCCTTTTTATAATTTGCAAGCGCATCTGAAAAAGCCTTTTTATCAATCATTACCATTCACCTCTATAGCAAATTATTAATTTTAAAACATCTGCTATTATTCTAGCATCATTAACTTTCTCCAGCAAGCAAAACCTCCACCTTTGCTGAATTACTGCTGTTTTATTCTCTCAAAGTGTCCATACTTCTGGGTACAGTATATACAGTATAAAATTCCCCCTATACCCCACGCCCTACTTCTACCGTACTTTACGTCTATCCTTTAGGTAGTACTCTAAAGAACAAGGTTAATACTAGCTTACGCTAGTAGTTTTTATCACAGCCAAAAGAAATAAAGACAGAAAGAAAAAATTATAAAAAAGAAAGAGAGAAAAAAGAAAACTCATTATACTAATGGCTAAAAAACGCAAATTATTCACCCCCCTTTGAAAATTTTTTTATTTTTTTGCGTTAGGGGGTGAATAAAACGACAAAAAAAGCCATTAGTATAGTGAGAACACAAAAACAACCGCTTAAGCGCTTTTCCCCAAGCACCCAAGCGGTCATTCACAGCCTTATTCACTTCTCGTACTTAAACTCAAACACGCCAAAGCCCTTTCCCTGCGTCAGATGACTAACGTCATTCAAGCGGAAAACAGCATGCTCATGCCATTTGTTAATCCCCAGAACAGTTACGCTGGCAGGCTGCACATCAACCGAAAAGTTAAACGCCGCCACCTGCTGCATATCCATTCCCAGCCAACGGAAAATAATATTCTGAATCGTGCCCTTATGCGCAACAATCAGCAGATTTTCCTTGTCGACATCCGCACAATGCCACAGGCCGTGTACATTACGGCGATAAAATTCATTGCGCGTTTCACCGCCGGGATAGTTGCGGTGATCCAGCTCCTGCTCGGAAGCAGGCTTGCAAAAATGCTTCTTGGCCTCTTCCTCGGTCATGCCGGCAGCAATGCCGTTATTCTTTTCTCTCAGGAATCGGCAATGCTCTATTTCGCCCTTAAAGCCAAGCTCCTCGGCAATAATCTGCGCCGATGCGGAAGCACGCTGCAAATCACTTGCCAGAATCCGCAGCTTGCAATTACGTCCGGCAAAATCCTTCGCCAGCTTTACAGCAGCTGCCTTTATCTGTGCCCTTCCCTTATCGGTCAGTTGTGAATCCGTCCAGCCGCCGGTCAATCTTTGCGTATGATGCGTTGCTTCACCATGCCTCACTAAGATAATCATCATTCAGCCTCCGACTATTCTTCGTTATGACTGGCATAGTTTTTGAGCAGCTCAACCTGCGTTTCCAACAGATGCAGCATATTTTTTCGATGCAACGCCGCCTTTTTCACCTGCTCGTTATAAGCCTGTTCGGCCATAGCAGCCTTGGCATCAGCCTCAAAAATAATTTTACGGCTGCGTTCCTCTGCATCTCCCACCAGTTTACGATATTTAGTATTTGCATCCAGCATCATTCTGCCGGCTTCGCTGCGAGCATCCTCCAGCAGCTTGTTAGCCTCGCTGGCAGCACTGTTAGCGCGTTTTTTGCAGACATCCTCGGTAGTAATGCGCAGTTTATCGGCATCTACCTCGGCAGTGCTGCGCAGCTTTTCGGCATAAGCCTTAGCTTCTTCACGCAGCTTGTTGCATTCAGCCATCGCTGCCTGCAGCATGTTGTCGGTTTTGTTCTTTGTCTGATTATACAAATCCTCAGCATGCGCCATGGTATCATCGTGCAGCTTCTGCGCCGCAGCCTTCGCTTCGCTCAGCTGCTGCTCGCACTTCACTGCCGTTTCCTTCTCCAGCAGCGCCGCCTTCTTTTCACTGGCGTTCTTCACCTCGTCAGCAGTTTCCTGCGCTACAGCCAATGTGCTCTGCATGGTAGCCTCCATCTGCTGATAATATTCCAGCTTGGAGCTGACGCGTTCGATAGTTTCCTTCTGCTCCAGGTTATCCAGATAAAGGTATTCGTATTCCTTAATCAGCTTGGCAAGAAACTTGTCTACCTCTTCTACCTCATAGCCACGAAAACCCTTGGTAAAAGTTTTTTTCTTTAAATCCTCCGGATTAAGCATGGTTTATCCTCCTAGATATAACGCTTCAGCGTTACGCTGATGCGTCCTTTTTTAGTAGTGCCGCGGATTTCCTCAATCTCTACTCGTCCACGGCCGCGAAAGGAAATTACATCGCCCTCGTTCACCGGCTGTGCCGCCTTCTTAGCTTCTTTCCAGTTTACCTTGACATTCAGGCTTTTGATTTCATCCGCCATACGGCTACGGCTTACGCCATAGCCTGCCGCTGCCACGGCATCAAGGCGCAAATCAGCGACTGTCGCGTTAATCAGCTTAACCTTTTCTTCCTTCTGCAGCAATTCCTCGCGGGGAATTTCCGTAAGCGTTACCGGCGCAGAACCGATCTGCGTCAGATTACCGGTAAGATAATTTACCAGCGATTTTTCTACTACGAACTGCGCTCCCTCGGGCACAAAAACGATATCGCCCAAGGCATCGCGCTTGCAGCCCGTGCCCATAAACGCACCCAGGATATCGCGATGCGACAAATCATAATAGCGCTTATCCCAGGCCGCCAGAAAATAGGCCATGCCGAAATCCGGCTGGCCGTAAAAATCATCGGCAACAAAGGCAGCCTTCACCCTTTCGGCATTACTGAAGCCGCCGTCGCTTTCAAGACGCACATTTTCATAGTTCGCCGCAATGATTTCCGCAACATTATAGGCATGAGGATCAAGAAACTCGCTCACACGGAACTTGCGTGATTTATTGGCGCCCTCGGCCAAATCCAGCAGCTTGGCCGCCAGCTGTTCGTCACCGCCGGCTTTAAAGTAACGCAGAATTTTTTCTCTGTCTGCCATAAATTATTTCCCCTGTAATTCCTTATCTCTTTGCAGCACTGCCTGCACCGCATCATAAAAAGCACCGCGCACGCCATGGTTTTCCAAAGCATGGATGCCTGCAATAGTCGTGCCGCCGGGGCTTGTTACCTGGTCGCGCAGCTGTGCCGGATGCAGGCCGCTTTCTACGCACAGCTTGCCGCTGCCTGCCAATGTCTGTGCCGCCAGCTTGATAGCCAGCGCACGCGGCAGACCGGCACGCACGCCTGCGTCAGCCAGTGCATCAATAATCACAAAGCAATATCCCGGTCCGCAGCCGGAAATTGCGGTAATCGCCTGCAATGCTTTTTCATCTACAAATTCTATTTCGCCGCAGCTGCTGAAAATTGCTGCCGCAGTCTGCTTCATCGGCTCGGTTACCGCCTCATCGCAGCAGATGGCAGTCATGCCGGCGCCTGCTGCCAGCGGAGTGTTCGGCATCGTGCGGACTACCGGGAACCCCGGAGCATAGGCATGCAGCTGCTCCAGCGTAACACTGCCCATGATAGAAAGCACCCAGGCATCTTTTTTCATCGCAGCTATCAGCTCAGGCACCAGCGCCACCGGTGCAACCTGAGGCTTAACGGCAAAGATTACCAAATCAGCATCCTTTACCGCCTCTTTATTATCCGTAGTAACATTTACGCCAAAGGCTTCATGCAGAGTGCGCGCATGTGCCTCAGTTGGCTCGCCTACGGTAATCATCTCCGGCGCAATCAGACCGCCGCCGATAATTCCCTTGATAATAGCTTTGGCCATAGCGCCACCGCCGATAAATGCAATCTTCTTTACTGCTATTTGTCCCATGGATTATTTCCCCTCTCGTCAAGCTCGTGCTCTTCGCCCGCATCTATATCTACGTTTTTCGGGGCGCAGATAACAATATTGCGGCCCAGCTTTTTCATGCTGCCGCCGATAGCATAAACAGTACCGCTGATAAAATCGGTCATACGCTTGGCAACAACATTATCTGTCTTATCGTAATTAACAACTACAGCCTGATTATCACGCAGATAATCGGCAATCTTAGGAGAATCATTGAAATCTACAGGCTCCAGCAGTACAACTGTCATAAGCTTGTCGGCAATAGGCAGGTTAATGGTTTTGCTGCCCATTTTTTCATTTTTAACCGGCTCCGGCTTTGCTGCCGAACCCTTAAAGTTCAAAATGGATTTGCGTTCACGCTTAGGCTCCTCTGCCGGTGCCGGAGCGGCAGGCTCCTTGCTGCCGAAGAAACGTTTCTTGGGTTTAGCGGGCTCCTGCTCGGTCTTGGCAGGCTTTTGCTCCACTTCTTCCTCGATGATTTCTTCCTCGTCATAAAGACTTAATGCATTCATGATTTTATCAATAATATTCATTACGTCACCAACCTTATCTATGTCTTAAAATTTCAGACTATAATCACGCTGTCCGAACAAGGCTGTGCCTACACGCACAATATTAGCGCCCTCTTCAATCGCAACTGTGTAATCGTTGCTCATACCCATAGACAGAATATCTGCCTGCGGATACTGCTGCTTTAAGCGGGCGAACGCACGGTAGCCTGCCGCAAACACCGGTCTTGTCTGCTCAATATCTTCGCATTTTTGGGCAATAACCATCAGCCCGCGCAGACGCACATGCTTATATTCGGGCAGCTTCGGCAGCAGCGCCAGATAATCCTCTTTATCCAAGCCGGACTTCTGCTCCTCATGGGCAATATTCAGCTGCAAAAGAATATCCTGCACCTTACCGATGCGTTCTGCCTCCTTATCAACCGCAGCCAGCAAATGCTCGCTGTCAACCGATTCGATAAGATCAAACAAGGCAACTGCCTGGCGCGCCTTATTTGTCTGCAAATGACCGATAAGATGCCAGTAGCCGTGTTTGCCCAAGGCCTCCTGCTTATGCTTGGCCTCCTGCACGCGGTTTTCGCCTACGTTGGCAATGCCCAAGGCTTCGATATCTGTAATAATTTCGGGTGGATGATTTTTCGTCACCGCCACCAGCGTTACCTTATCTCCTGTAAGCAGGTCTTTATTTTTACGCTTGTCCAAAGCAGACGCTATCTGCTCCTGAACCTGCTTTAAATTATCAGCTAACAATGTATTTGCCCCCCAATTCTCAGCAAAATGATTTGTGGCAAAGATTCTGCTTTTTATTATGCTTTAAAAGCTCTTTATCCTTATATTTTAGCATACGTGTAAACCATTGTCACGAATAAAAACAACAAAGAGCTGCCACACAAAAGTGCAGCAGCTCTCAATAAAATTATCTTTGTTATGATAGCTATTAGTATAACAGCTTGTTAGCAATAACCAGACGTTGGATTTGGTTGGTGCCTTCGTAGATTTGCATGATTTTAGCGTCACGCATCATCTTCTCTACGGGGTACTCTTTGGTGTAGCCGTAACCGCCCATTACCTGAACAGCGTCGGTAGTTACCTGCATAGCAACGTCAGCGGCATAGCATTTAGCCATAGCAGCCTCTTTGGAGAATTCCATGCCCTGGTCACGCATCCAGCAAGCCTTTTGAACCATGAGGCGAGCGGTTTCAACCTTCATAGCCATGTCAGCCAACATGCCTTGAACCATTTGGAAGGAAGCAATCGGTTGGCCAAACTGACGGCGCTCTTTAGCATATTTAACAGCGCAATCCAGAGCAGCCTGAGCGATACCTACGGAAACAGCGCCAACGAACGGACGAGCGCTGTCTAAGGTGTTCATAGCAATACGGAAGCCTTCGCCTTCGCGGCCTACGCGATAGGACTCAGGAATAACAACGTCTTGCAGAACCAGCTCGGTAGTATTGGAAGGACGGATGCCCATTTTGTTTTCTTTCTTGCCAACGGAGAAGCCCGGGGTGTCTTTCGGAACGATGAAAGCAGTCAAACCACGGATACCGCCGGTTTTACGGGTGTTAGCGAATACCAGGAAGATTTCTGCCAGACCACCGTTGGTGATGAACATTTTGGTACCGTTCAGAGTGTAGGTACCTTCTTCCTTGTTGCGTACAGCGCGGGTAGAAACGCCGCCTGCATCACTGCCTGCACCGGGCTCGGTCAGTGCGAAAGCAGCCAGACCGCCGTTGTTCAGGATATCGCAATACATTTTCTTTTGTTCGTCGGTGCCTGCCAGCAGAACAGGTACAGTTGCCAGGCTGTTAGCAGCCAGAGAGGTTGCAACACCTGCGCAGCCTTTGCCCAGCTCTTCATAAATGGTAGCAACAGAAATGCTGTCCAGGCCGGGGCCATCTAATTCTTCCGGAACAATAACGTTCAGCAAGCCCATTTCGTTAGCCTTGTCAATCAGGCCGTCACGCATATGGTTTTCTGCATCCATTTCAGCAGCATAAGGAGTAATTTCTTTTTCAACAAACTCCCTTACCATTTCCTGTAATTCTAATTGTTCCTCGTTTAATGCAAAATCCATCATATCCTCCTTGATATCAAGCGGTCTTCCGCGTCATTTCCCTTCCAAATAAACTCAGGCAAGCTCACCATTTGGCGGGTATTTCTTTAAATCTGTCGACGACAAACATTGTTGTTAAAATCGTCCCAATTAAATTCTTTTTGCTGTCAGTCATTTCAGCCTCAATAACCATCGTAGAATGTCCGGAATGCTTTATATGGCTTCGTACCGTTAAGGTAGTCGGCTCATGGACACCTTTGATAAAATTCATGCTGAAATTAAGAGTTGCCACTACAGCGCCCACGCTTGCACCGGTAACACCCAGAACGGAGTCTGCCAAGGCCAACATCACTCCGCCGTGACATATGTCACGATGATTAAAATGCTTCGCCGGATCAACGTCAATGCTGACTTCAGCACTGCCACACTTTATCTCACCAATATGCACACCGAATTGAGTCATAAAATTATTATCCGTGTACATCTGGCGAATATAGGCAGGAACATCCTTGACCTGCTCCACAGCTATCATCGCCTTTCTTCGGACAGCAGAAAATATTACTGTCAATATATCTTTGATATTTTACCACAAAACAGCGCTTAACTCAACAGTTTCATGCAAAAAAATAAGCTGAAAGGAAAGTTTTCAGGGATAATTTTTTCAATAATCGCACTTTGGTATAAGCGCGAAACAAAATGGCTGCCGCACTTTGAGTACAGCAGCCATGCAAGAAGCAGATAAATTAATCGATAATATTTTGCTTGTAATCGTGATACAGAGTCTTGAGCTCTTCCATAGTTGCCCCCATCTCAACCTTGAGCTTGGAAACAGTATCGTAGTCGCCTTCGGCAACAGCTCTGCGGATAGCAGTGAAGATGCTCTTCTCTTCGAAGGAATCCTTTGCCAGCTTAGCACGCAGGTTCTGAATCTTACGCCACATTGCCAGGTCGCAGTCGGTGCAGGTTTCCTGGTTATGCAGGCGTTTCATATCGATAACAGCCTGATAGTTTTCCGGAATCAGACGAGTCAGAAGCTCAGTTTTCCAACGAATCAGCGCACCCTGCATGAAGGAGTCGATATATTCTTTCTTCAGGATATTGCCTTGGGTGAGCACTGCAACTTTTTCCGGATATTTTTCGAAAGCGCAGAGATTTTCCCAAACGGTAGCAGGCGGTTCGCCGAACAGCTTGCTGCGTTCTTCCGCAGTGAAATCTTCAAATACATCTTCCTCAGTGCGGTATTGACGGTCGGTATCCAGATAGAAGCCCTCTTCGCCGGCCTTCTTGGAAATTTCTTTTTCCAGAGCCTTCAGGTCCTTGCCGGATTCTACGCAAGCCTTGATGCCGTCGAGGCAGGACAGATAGAAGGCAGCAATAGCAATATAGGTATTGGTGTACGGGTTCGGAGAACGCATTTCGATACGGGTAGCCTTATCGTTGTCCAGATCGCGGATCAGGCCTGCCAGAATTGTTCTGTTACGTGACGGATTATCCGGGCTCAGGCCAAGGCTGGTAACGATGCAGACAGGAGCTTCAAAGCCGGGTTTCAGACGGTTCAGAGAGTCAATGGTGCAGGAGATAAACGGATTGGTTACCTCGTAGTTTTTCAAAAGGCCCATGAGAGCGCCGTAGCCGATAGCGGACAGGAAGTCCTCATGCATATCCTTCGGCGAAAACAGGTTGACAATCTTGCCGTTTTTCATTTTTGCGGCAATGCCTACATGTGTATGCTCACCGCTGCCTGCAACACCGGGAATCGGTTTAGCCTGGAAGGAAACCTCCAAGCCGTTCATGCGGAAAACTTCTTTAACGATGATACGTGCCAAAAGCTCGTTATCCGCAGTCTGAACGCCGCTGCTGAACTTCCAGTCAACCTCAAGCTGCTCCATAACGTGAGTCATATGACCTGCGGCATCAATCTGACCTTTAACGCCGCCGCATTCCTTGTGGCCCATTTCAGGCTCCAGGCCGTACAGCTCCAAAGTCTGAATAGTCTGCTCCAATGCAGTACGTACGTTGCCGCGGGTACGCTGCCAATATTGCTCCTGCATTACCTGAGAAGAGCTCAGAGCCTCCAGCGGTGCGTCCTCACGCGGAGTTTTTACCCAAAATTCCAGCTCGGTAGCACTGGTGAAGAGCAACTTTTCAATCTCAGCAGGATTTACATGCTCCAGACCGGCAATTACCGGATGCTTAGCAAACAAATCCATGATTTCTTTTTCTACATAAGCCAGAGTATCATTCAAAATAGAACGGGAATCAACATGATTGCCGTTGTGAATCAGATAGCAGGGAATGCGCAGAGTACCGATCATGCGACCGCTTTCTGCGTCAAAATGCTCATAGTTATAATCAACAAACCAGTTAACGGTTTTATCAACCTTCATATCAACGCGGGCATCGTTCAGAGTAGCGATACCGGTCAGCACAACGGAGGAGCCGTCAGTCTGTGCTGCGCTGCCTGCCAAAAAGCCATCGATATCCTCGAGGAAAATCTTCATCGGAATTTTTTCGTCGGTATCATTACCGGCAAAATCCACACCCATCAGAGATACAAACTGAATCTCCGGATGCAGAGTCAGAAGCTCACGCAGAGTGCTTTCGTTTTGTTCTTCAGGTTTAATTACATACAGTAAATCTTTGTTGTTCATGATCAGTGCAGCCATAAGGCTGCCTCCTTTCTCAATACTCCCTAATTATCATGCTGCAGAAACATGCTCCCTACATATTTTCTGCAAGATAAACGAAAAAGGACCTTTTTAAGCATGGACACACTACTTCCTTACTCAAAAAAGTCCTCGTTGACTGTCTTACTATTATAGCAGATATTAAGTGCTTTTGTCCAGCTTTAATTTCTGAGTATAAGATATCATGCAAGCAGGCGGACAAGAATTTCCTCCAGCTTTTCGTAGCCACGTCCGCCCTGACGCAGTTTTATATTCATATCCGATAGTCCCAGCAAAGCTTCCGTCAGACGCTTTTCATCAAAGCGCCTGCTGTCGCGCTCCAAAAATCTGTAGGCATAAGGACTGCGCATCCCCAGCTCCTCCATAATGCCCTTTTGGTCGTAGCCTCTGCGCTTCAGCTCCAGATAACGCAGCACCTGACGCAGTTTAAAAGCTACGGTTGCACTGAGCGGCAGGATATAGGTTCCGTGCTTGCGTTCGCTCGCCAACAGCTCCAGGCACTGCTTCAGCTTGCCTGCCATAATATAATTGGTCAGCGCAAAAGATGACGCGTTTGGCAGCAGTGCAAAAACATTCAGCACATCCTCTTCCGTCCATTCTCTGCGTCCTGCGGCATAAATCGCCAGCTTGCCGATTTCCTGCTGCAGCAAATCCAAGGGAATTTCTTCCTTCACGGGCTCAATATATTCGCTGATGGCGGCCAGCGCATCTCTGGTAAAATGTGCGCCGTATGCTGCTGCCTGCGCATACAGCCAGTCATCAAGATCTCTTTCCTTAATGCGCTCGCACGGACAAATCAGCGCACTTGCTTTAAGCTGCTTATACAGCTTGGTCCGCTTATCCATTTTCTTACTGCTGATTACAAGCAGGCAATAATCTGGTACGTCGCTGACAATCGCCGCCAGCTGCTCCATTTTCTTGGAATCGGTATCATCCTGCGCATCAGCGGCGCTGTTTGCTTTGGCAGGCTTTGCTGCCCACAGCTTTTCGTCCTTTAAGAAAATCAGCGATTTGCCGCAGAAGAAGGGATAGCTGTTGACGGCTGCCTGCAGTCCGGATAAATTGGTGTCCTTGTCAAAGACCGTTATTTCGCGGTCAGCCTCCGGCGTATCGCCAAAAACATATTCCGGCAGCGCGGCAATAATGCTGTTGCGGTAGTAATCCTCCTCGCCGCACAAAAGCAGTACCTGCGCCTGCGGCAGCGGCTTATGCTGTTGTAATTTGGCAAGCAATTCTTCTGCTTTAATGTCCATGAGTATATTCGCACTCCTAAAAAACATTTTTATGATATACATAACTATAGCATTTTATTCCCTCGGCGTCAAAAACAACTTTAATGCAACCCAGCTCATCCGTTCTGACAACATTGCTGCCTATGGCCTGCAAACGCTCCAGCGTTTCCTGATGCGGATGGCCGTAGCGGTTGCCGCGCCCGCAGGAAATAACTGTCAGCCTTGGCTGCACCTGCTCCAGAAATTCCATACTGCTGCTGTAATGCGAACCGTGGTGTCCTGCCTTCAGCACAGCGTACTGCTGCAGCTGCAGCCCTCGTTCGCGTTCTTCCCCAATGTCGCCTGTAAACAGCACGCTGCCTTGCGCGCTGTGCAGCGCCACCAGCGTGCTGGCTTCGTTTCCCGGCACGGCCTGCTGCGGCACATCAACCAAAACAAGATCTGCAGCAGCGTCCAACGCATAGCGTTCACCGCTCTGCACCACATGCACCTGCGTCCTGCCGGCCTGCGCCAAAATTTCCTGCTGCACCCTTTGGCTTTCCTCTGTAAGTGCTTCATTGGGCAGGAGCAGCTTTTTTACCTGCAGCTGTCGCAATAAATCCGCCGCAGCACCCACATGGTCAAAATCATAATGGCTTAAAAGCAGGATATCTGCCTCACGCTTGCCAAGATAGCGCAGAAATGGTGTTATCACGCGCGTTGCAGTCGAAAGATTTTTTAAGCCGCCGGTATCAATAATTGCCACCCGCTGCGACGGCGTGACGATAACAGCGCAGTCCCCCTGCCCAACGTCCAGAAAATAGCAAGCCAGCGGCAGCGTGCAATACTGCTGATAAGCAAGCGTCCCGGCAAGCAGCAAGGCATGCAAAAGCAGGATACAGCGCCTTTCCCTGTTACTCCAAAATTGCAGCCAGGGGAAATCTGCCCACACAAAGAGCGCTGCATAATAAATTACAAAGCAATAAGCAGGCAGCTTGCCGATAACTACAGTGCTGTACGGCAATTCAGCAAAAAAACGCGCCTGCGTCAGCACCTGCGCCGTCAGCCAAGCAGCAAGCTGCAACAGATAATCACCGCAGGCAGGCAACAGTGCGCCCACGAGTGCCATCTGCGCGGCAATTTCCAACACCGGCACCAGCACGATATTGCTTACCAGGGCAATCAGCGAAATTTGGTGAAAATAATAAACCTCCGGCGGCAGTACAGCCAGCTGTGCTGCCAGCGAAACTGCTGCCGCTTCGCCTATCGGCGCAGGCAAGGCC
>UMAX01056790.1_pt1 | contig 23669 bp, 21 predicted proteins | sample 1963821 | NCBI WGS metagenome assembly UMAX01 (sample SAMEA4835927, study PRJEB28245) | human gut metagenome | biome: gut microbiome; material: fecal sample | place: Denmark | collected 2008 | reverse complement strand
CGGGCAAACAGCCAGTTAAACAGCGCAGTACGCGCACCACCAATATGTAAATACCCAGTAGGACTGGGAGCAAATCTTACTCTGACTTCAGACATTTCATCGTCTCCTTACATTTTAATTACAAATATAGATTGTCAACCAGATTAATTATACAGCTTTGCAGAAAAAAGTGCAAATATTAATCTGCGTTGTCGCCGTTTTTTATTTTTCTTCATGATTTAAAGAAAAAACAAATCTGAAAGACTTTGTTCATAGAAAAATGCTTTTATTGCTATTATTTCGCATTTTTTCGTTTGTCTAACCGCCGTTTTCGTATTATAATATTGTAATGAAGTAAATAAAAGGAGGATGCTTATGTGCCAAACCCCAGATTGGTCCGTCGGTGACCGCTATCTGCGTGAAAACGTTCCAGAGCTCGCCCCGTTAGTTGACCGTTATTCGCCCTGTCCGTTAAAACCAAAATCTAAAGAGGTTTATTTTACTATATTACTGACCGGCATTATTGCCCAACAGCTGCCGCCTGATGTCAGCCAGCAGCTGATGCAAAAGCTCGAAGGCCTCACCGGCAATCCCATTACGCCGCAGGCAGTGCTTAATGCTTCCGCTGAGGACCTGCTCAGCATCGGTCTTGTTAAGCAAAAGGTAGATTACCTGCGCAGCTTTGCCGAAGCAGTGATCAACGGCAGCGTAACCATGGATAAGTTCGATGATATGACCGACAGCCAGATTACCAAGCAGCTGATGCAAATCCGCGGCCTCGGCCAATGGACCATCGAAATGTTTCTGCTGCTGGCTCTGTGCCGCACTGACGTTGTTCCAAGTGCCGACTTCATCTTCAAAAAAGAGCTGCAGAAAATGCTCAATCTTAGCGAAATCCCCAAACGCGGCAAAATCAATACACTAACAGAAAGCTGGCGTCCCTGGCGCTCGCTCGCAGTGTGGTATATCTGGCAAAAAGCCAACGATAGCGAAAAAAAATAACGTCAAAAGCAAAACAAAACCGTCCTTCCCTGTCTGCATTTTTGCAGATAGCGGGAAAGGACGGTTTTTCTTATTCTCCGAACGCTATTTACTGTTCACTAATCACTGAATACTATTTCAGACTGGCAATAGCGGCAGCGGTATCCTCAGCGCCGTAAACATAGGAGCCTGCTACCAATACGTTGGCACCGGCAGCCTTCACCAGCTTAGAGGTTTCGGCGTTAACGCCGCCGTCAACCTGAATATCCACGTTCAGTCCACGCTCGGTAATCATCGCATGCAAGCGCTCAATCTTCGGCACTACGCCTTCAATAAAGCTTTGGCCGCCGAAGCCGGGGTTAACTGTCATCAGCAGTACCATATCAACATAAGGCAGAATTTCTTCTACCGTACTCAAGCTGGTAGCGGGGTTCAGCGCAACGCCCGCCTTCATGCCCTCAGCCTTAATCTGCTGGATGCAGCGGTGCAGATGCTTGGTGGTTTCTACATGCACAACAATCTGGTCGGCACCGGCAGCCTTGAAGTCGGCAATGTATTTTTCCGGATTTTCTACCATCAGATGGCAGTCGAAAAACAGGTCGGTAACCTTACGGATTTTTTTCACTACAGGAGCACCGAAGGTCAGGTTAGGTACAAACTGGCCGTCCATAACATCGATGTGTACCCAGTCGGCACCGGCAGCTTCAATTTTTTTGATTTCGTCCGCCAGATATGCAAAATCGGCAGATAAAATTGATGGAGCAACTTTAATCATCATTTTCTTCCCTCTTTCTCTTGCAGCAGTTTTACCTCTGCTAACATTGTCAAATATGATTCATAACGGCTGGCAGAAATTCTTCCTACAGCCACAGCATCCTTTACACCGCAGACAGGCTCATGCGTATGCGTGCAGGGACAGAACCTGCAGCCTGCCTCATAATCGGCAAACTCACGGAAGGAGGCCAGCACCATTTCAGCGGTCAGTCCCTCCAGCAGCAGATTGCCGAAGCCCGGCGTGTCCGCAATATAGCCTTCGTCGAACGGCAGCAGCTGTGCATAGCGTGTAGTATGCTTGCCACGGCCGATTTTTTCGCTAACCTCGCCTGTGCGCAGGTCCACGCTGCTGTCGATAGCGTTGATGGTAGACGATTTGCCTACGCCCGAAGGTCCGCCAAAGGCGCAGATTTTACCACGCAGACGCTCACGCAAAGCCTCCACGCCGGTGGCGTTCTGTGCTGACAGAGTATAAACCTCATAGCCGATAGGCTCATAAACAGCCTTCACCTGCTCAATCAGGCCCGCAGGAGCGTTATCCTCCTTGTTAAGCACCAAAATCGCAGGAATTTTCGCCAGCTCTGCCAACGCCAGCAGCTTATCTGCCAACAGAAAGCTGAAGTCCGGCGCAGCACAGGCAAAGGCTGCCACAAACAAATCCAGATTAGCCAGCGTAGGGCGCGGCAGAAAATTTCTGCGCGGCAGCACACCGGTAATCATCCCCTCGCGTTTTTCGCTGCTGCTTACCTCAAAGCCAGCGATATCGCCTGTTGCCAGCGAAAAACGGTTCTTCTTCATTTTCCCCTTTACCTTACAGGTATAGGGCTCGCTTTCGCCATCAACCTTCAGGTAATAATAGCCGTTATAATTTTTCAGGACTCTGCCCTGCAGCTCTGCCATGTTTACAGGTTCCTTTCGGAAATGAGCTTGCCGTCACAGATGAACTGAACCTTGGCATTGCCTGCATATTCCACCTTCTGACGCAGACGCACGCTGCCGTTTTGTGTACCGCTGTACAGCGTTGCCGTGCCGTTGTCATCCGTCAGCACAATGCGTACGTTGGCAGGCTTGCCGCTCGGTACGACAAAGTCAACGTAGGCGCTCTTCTTATCGCCGCCGGCAGCTACGGTAATCGCTACAGCCGCGCCGTCGTTAAGGTTACTGCCTACACCCGGGTTGCAGGCCAAAACTACATTCTTCTTAGCGTTGGCATCCTGAACCTTTTTGATTTCACCAAGCTTCAGGCCTGCCTGCTCCAGCATGCCCTTAGCTTCGTCAATGGATTTGCCGATAATATTTGGAACCGGCTTATCGCCTTCGTTAATTACCAGATCGATGGCAGTTCCTTTGGGAGCCTTGTCAAGGCCCTTCGGCGACTGGCTGAGTACAGCGCCGATTTTACCGCCGTCCACATGCTTGCGCGTCACCTGGCCGACCTTAAAGCCTGCATCCGCCAGCTGCTGCTCCGCCTTCGACAACGACATGCCTGTAACATCAGGCACTGCCTTCAGCTCCGCGCCCTTACAGATGGTCAGGATAATAAGGCTGCCCTGCTTACGTTTTTCGCCGGCCTTCGGAGACTGCTCCATAACAGTACCGGGCTTAAACTTATCAGGATCGCCGTATTTTTCCTCCAGCTCTACCTTAAACTCCTTTTCCTCAAGCAGCTTCTGTGCTTCAACTACCGTCATATTGGTAACATTAGGCACTTCAATTTCCGCCAGGTTGCGGTTGAAGATAAAGTGCGCTACCAGTGAAATTGCTACTACCGCAGCAGTAATCATTACTATCAGTTTGGTATAATTCAGCTTTTTCTTAACCACCGGTTTTTCATCCCCTGTTTTTTCGGAAGGCATTGCTTCCTGCTTTTCCTGAATTTTTTCCGGCTCTTGTGTTACAGCCGGAGTTACCTGCTTCGGCGGCAACTCACTGCGCACCGGCTTCATAATCACCGTAGCACCGTCATCAGGGCTATCGACAACATTGCCGTTGGACTTCACCGCGCCCAGCTCCTGATGATAGTCCTCGCTGCTGAACGGGAAGAGCTTCATCTTCAGGTTCAGCAAATCGCGTCGCATCTGTCCGGCGTTAGCGTATCTGTCCTCACAGCGCTTCGCCAGCGCCTTGTTCATAATCTCCTGCATGCCCTCGGGAACATTATCCATGTAGTCCTTCAGCTGCGGCACAGGCTTTTCTACATGCATCATAGCAACAGAAACAGCCGTTGTACCAACGTAAGGAACCTCACCCGTAAGCATTTCGAAGAGCACTATGCCCAAGGAATAGACATCGCTGCTGGCAGTAATCTTACCGCCACAGGCCTGCTCCGGTGAAATATAATGCACTGAACCCATCACCGATTTGGAATAAACCATCGTCTGATTCGTGACCATTTTGGCAATACCGAAATCAGCGATTTTAGGATTCATATTTTTATCAATCAAAATATTCTGCGGCTTGATATCACAGTGAATAATGTTATGGCTGTGAGCATGCTGCAATGCATCGGCAAGTCGCACAGCGATTTCCAGCACAGTATTCAGGCTCAGCTTGTGCTCCTGCATATACTCCTTCAGCGTAACACCGTCAACATATTCCATAACTATATACTGGTTGCTGCCTTCCGACACAACATCATAAATGTTGATGATATACGGATGCACCAGGCGCGCCGCGGATTTCGCCTCCCGGCGGAACTGCTCCAGCAGCTCGTTGTCCTCGAGGAACTGGTCGCGCAGCATTTTCACGGCTACATTACGGTCCAAAAGCTGGTCGTGGGCCAAAAAGACTTCGGCCATACCGCCATAGCCAATCGGACGAATAATCTCATAGCGTCCGTTCAAGATGGTCTTGCCATTTTTATCCATTACAGCTTTCCTCCCCCTGCGTAGTTAAATCAATCAGAATCAGGGACACGTTATCGCGTCCGCCGTTGTCCAGGCTCTGCTCCAGCAATTTGTCCGCAGCCTGCTCCGGATCGGCACAGCCGATAATCCGGCTGATTTCAGCTGCACGCAGCATGTCGGACAGACCGTCGCTGCACAGCAGCAGCCTGTCACCCTCCTGCAGACGGAAGCTGAAGAAATCAGCCTTTACCGTTTCCTCGACACCCAGGGCTTGCAGCAAAATATTACGCTGCGGATGTACAAAGGCTTCCTCGTCCGTGATTTTACCCTGTTCCTTTAAATCTGCTACCAGTGTATGATCATGCGTCAACTGCTCCAGCTTGTCGTTGCGGAACAGATACAATCTGCTGTCGCCTACATGGCAGCAGTAGCCGTGCCCGTCCCCCGGCAGATAAAGTGCCGTCATCGTCGTTCCCATGCCGGAATAGCTTTCGTTGCTCACTGCCATTTTGAAAACATGCGTATTGGCCTTGTCAAAGGCCTCCAGCATAACCTTACGGATATTCTGTTCCTCCTGCTCATGGCGCAGGCTGTGTGTCGCAGCCTCAAAGGCTTTAATAGTAGACCTGCTGGCGATTTCGCCTGCCGCATAGCCTCCCATGCCGTCGGCAACGGCAAAAAGAGAGGGCTCGCGCACCAGCAGCGCATCTTCATTATTCTCTCTGACCAGGCCCACATGGGTTCTGCTGATTACCTGCATTATTTTTGCTCCTGTTCTTTGGCAAATTTAGCCCGCAACTGACCGCAGGCCGCATCAATATCCTTGCCCATCTCCTTACGAACGGTAGCGTTAATCCTGTTTTTCTGCAGGATGCGCAAAAAACGTTCTACTGCCGCTTTGGACGGACGCTCAAAGCCCTGCTCCGGTACCGGGTTGGCCGGTATCAGATTAACGGATGCCTGCTTATAGCGCAGGTAATTGCTCAAAAGCTCCGCGTCCTGCGGACTGTCATTTTTTCCCTTCAACAGAATATATTCATATGTTATCTGCCTGCCGCTGGCCTTGCTGTAGCTTTCGGCAGCTGTCAGCACATCCACGAAGGGATAGCCCTTGTTGACAGGCATCAGTGCTGTACGCAACTCGTTTTTTACCGCATGCAGTGAAATTGCCAGATTTATCGGCTTGCCCTGCTCCTCCAGACGTTTAATACCCGGAATGATGCCGCAAGTAGAAAGCGTCATGTTACGATAGCTCATGTTACAGGTGTCCTCGCGGTGCAGAAAATCCAGCGCCTGCAAAACGCTGTCAAAGTTCAGCATCGGCTCACCGCTGCCCATCACTACCACTCTGCTCACCATCGCCCCATGCTCACGCAGACGCTCGTTGAACAGGTAAACCTGAGCCACGATTTCTGCTGCCGTCAGGTTGCGTACAGCGCCCTTCAGGCCGCTGGCGCAGAAGGCGCAGTGCATATCGCAGCCGACCTGGCTGGAAACGCACACGCTGTAGCCGTAATCATGGTGCATCAGAACAGTTTCTACCGAATTGCCGTCCGGCAAGCCCAAGAGCAGCTTGCTCGTCATGCCGTCGGAGGAATTCTGCTCACGCAAAATTTTCAGACTGCGCGGCAGCACGGTAAATTTTTCCTGCAGTACGGCAATATCGGCCTTGCTCAGGTTGTGCATAGCGGCAAAATCAAAGACCGACTTTTGGTACAGCCATTGAAATACCTGCTTGGCACGAAACTTTTTCAGGCCTGCCGCCGCAAATAATTCTTGTAATTCTTCTATTGGTAAAGCAAAAATATCTTGCATTCTCTTACCTCTATATTACTGCTTTTTCATCAGCTTACAGATATAAAAGCCGTCAATGCCGTCATTCTGCGGCAGAAGCTGCAGCTCCTGTACCTGCTCACCCGTCAGCGGATGCGTGAACTCCACACGTTGCCATTCGGGATGCTGCGTTAAAAACTCTTCTACCAGATAATGGTTTTCGCTCTGCTCAATCGTGCAGGTGCTGTAAACCATGGTGCCGCCGTCCTTCACGTACTGTGCGGCATTCTTTAAAATTGCCAGCTGCAGCGGCGGGAACAGCTTCAAGTCCTTACGCTGCTTGCGCCAGCGTGCTTCCGCACGGCGGCGCAGCACCCCCAGACCGGAGCAGGGTGCATCAACCAAAACTCTGTCAAACGCGCCCAACCATTCGCTGCGCAGCTGCAGAGCATCGTTCTGCAGTGCTTTGACGCTCTTCATACCAAGACGGGCAGCGTTTTCGGCAATCAGCTCCAGCTTGTGCTCGTGGATATCGCAGGCGATAACCTCGCCCTTATCCTGCATAAGCTGTGCCACGTGCGTTGCCTTACCGCCGGGAGCGCTGCACATATCCAGCACGCGCATTCCGGGCTGGGGTGCCAGCACCGGCGCTACCAGCATGGAGCTTTCGTCCTGAATATAAAAATGCTGCGGCAGTGCTGCCAAAAGTGTATGCAGCGACGGCAGATGCTCTGCCACAATTCCGTAGGGACTCCATTCGGAAGCACGCACCTGCGCACCCATTTCCGTCAAATCCGCCAACAGCTTGTCGCGCGTAGTCACCAGCGTATTAACACGCAGGCACACCGGCGCAGCCGTATTATCAAACGCCAGCAGGCGTTCGGTGCCGACGCGTCCCCACGGTCCCAGCCAGCGCTTCACCAGCCAGCGCGGATGGTAATATTTCAGCGACAGATAATCGGCATCCTGCTTTTCGGCATCGGGCAGGACGAACGCACCTGCCTCCTGCTTGCGCAACAGACCGCGCAGAACGCCGTTGACAAACTTGGCGCTGCCCTCATGGCTCACCGAGCGTGCCAGTTTCACAGCCTCGTTTACTGCCGCCGACGCAGGAATACGCGTCATATACAGCAGCTGGTAGGTACTGATGCGCAGTATCGCCAGAATATCACCGGCCACCTTATCCAGCGGACGGCTGACGCACTGCGCCAGATACCAGTCAAGCGTACCGCTGGCCTTCACCGTGCCGTATACCAGCTCTGTTGCCAGCCTTCTGTCAAGGTCGCTCAGTCTGCTGCCGCGCAGATACTGGTTCAGCGCGATATTCGTATAAGCGCCGACCTCCAACACCATACGCACCAAAAGCGCCGCTGCTCCGCGGGCGCTTTCAGGATAATTTGCTTTTTGTTCCTTCCGCATGCTTTGTTTCTTCCTCATCATCTTCCATAAATGCTAAAATTGCTGCTTCCAGCTTATTAATATCTACCCGTGTATTAAAGCAGGGACCGAAGGGACGCTCGTTTAAAACGCCCAGAACCGGCAGCGGAAACACGTCCTGAATGCCGCTGGTCAGGTCACGCTCGCAGGCCACGGCCACAATAGCCTTCGGCCTTGCCTGCTTAACCATCTGCCTTGCCAGCGTACCGCCGGTAGCTACGGCAAAATGGCAGCCATATTTGTGCGCCAGCCCCAGCATAGCACCTACGCTGCAGCGTCCGCACTGACGGCAGTTCTCTACATTACGGGTTATCTTATGTACGCAGGTATCCAGCTGGATACAATGCGGTGTTAAAATCATAATTCGGTTGGCAGGCACCTTCACCTTATGCTGCAGCACCAAATTGTTGCTGACCTCGATAAAGGACTGCTCGATGCGGTCACGGGGAATGTTGAACAAGCGTCCCAGTACTACCGCAAAGGGGAAAAGAATATTAATTGCCTTCCACGCCCAAAAATACAAAATCTTGAGTACCGGTATTCCCAACAGCGCCATGACAATTCCCAGCACGCCGCTGAGCATTGCCAGCACAATAAGTACGCCGAAAAAGCCGAAGACTATCGGCAGAAAACGACTGATTTCATAAAGTCCCGGAAAGGTTACCTTCCAGACCACATAAAACATCAACGCACCTAATACGGCGCTGATGGAGGTCAGAGCCATAAATATACGTTTTTTAGGCTTAAATACACTGTCTTCGTTCATTAAAAGATTACTCCTTCAAATCACAGCCTGCTTCAGGCAAGCAGGTCGCCCTCCTGTACGCCGCGGCCGTTCAGGAAAACCTGCGCCGGCATACGTTTTTTGGATTCGGGCTGTACCTCGGTGATTTCCAGTACGCCCTCACCACAAGCTACAAAGAAGCTGTGCTTGCCGGTTTCGATAACGATACCGGCAGCAGCAGCACTGCTTTTATCAGTCATTTTGCTGCCCCAGATTTTCAGGCTCTTGCCGTTCGGCAGCTTGGTAAAAGTGCTGGGTGCAGGGTTGAAGCCACGGATGAGGTTGTGTACCTCCTGCGCCGTTTTGCTCCAGTCGATATGCTCCATGCTGCGGTCGAGAAGTGTCGCATAGGTAGCCTGCGCATCATCCTGCGGTTCAGCAACGGCAGTACCTTTTGCAATTTTGTCGATAACCTCGAGCAGCAGTGCCGCACCCTGCTCACGCAGAGCGTCATGCAACTCGCCCATCGTGGTGTTTTCAGCAATAGGCACCACTACCTTATCCAACATTGCGCCGGTATCCATGCCGATATCCATCTGCATAATCGTTACGCCCGATTCCTTTTCGCCCTTGATGATGGCATACTGAATCGGCGCCGCACCGCGATATTTCGGCAGCAGCGAAGCGTGTACGTTGATGCAGCCGTATTTCGGCAGCTCCAGAATTTCTTTGCTCAAGAACTGGCCGAAGGCAGCTACGACGATCAGCTCCGGCTGCAGCTCGTGCAGCAGCTCAACAAATTCAGGGGTTTTTACCTTTTGCGGCTGGTAAACAGTCAGGCCCTGCGCCAGCGCATATTCCTTAACCGGTGTTTGCAGCAGCTTGTTGCCGCGTCCCTTCGGACGATCCGGCTGAGTTACTACCGCAAGAATTTCATGCTTGCCGCTTTCGCACAGCGCCTGCAGGCTGCCTACTGCGAAATCCGGTGTTCCCATAAATACTATACGCATTTGTTTTCCTCCGTATATCTTTTTTTCATATCCCGCTCAGGATTTATCTTACAGCATCCTCGGGATTTTCCTTCTGCTTAGGCGAAATGGTTTTAGCCTTGTCGATGAACAGAATGCCGTCCAGATGGTCCAGCTCATGCTGAATGCAGATAGCCAAAAGACCACTTGCGGAAAGCAGCATGCGTTGACCGGTTTTGTCGGTGAATTCGCATTCCACATATTCGGAGCGTTCTACCTCGCCTTCGTAATCAGGCACGGAAAGACAGCCTTCGCTGCCCAGCACCTTGCCCTCACGTTTAACAATCTCAGGGTTAATCAGCTCGTACAGGCCTTCGCCTACGTCAATAACTACTACGCGCTTGCTTACACCCACCTGCGGTGCTGCCAGGCCTACGCCGTCAGCCGCATACATTGTTTCTGCCATATCACGCAGCAGACGCTGCAATTTTTTATCTATACGCTCTACCGGTTGAGCCACCTCACGCAGCACCGGAGCGCCGGCAATCACTATTTTTAACTTAGCCATTTTTGTTCCTCCTTGTATCTATTCCAATAGTTCATTATAACACATTACTACAGGAAAAAACAAATTCTCTGCACAGGCTTCCTCATATATTTAAGCAAATACTGCAAAAGCCTTCTGGATCAGGCGGATTTCCCGTCAGAAGCAGAAGGCTCTTAAGCTTTTTTGTTATTTATTTTTTGTAATTGTTTTTATCTGCCATACGAATACCGGTATTTACCAGCTTCTGTGAAGGCTTGCTGCCATCTTTTGCTGCAGCAGCGGCAGCCATCACAGCCTCGTAGCCCATTTTGTACTGATTCTGTACGGCAACGGCAATACTATAGTTCTTGTCCTCCAGGCCCAGCAAAGTCTTTTTGCCAAGATCAAAGCCGGTAACGGCAATATCCTTGCGGCCTGCAGCCATTACAGCTTCCACGGTCGCATTGGTGGAGCCGTTGTTGCAGGCAATAATGCCTTTAACATTATGAGTATTTTTGATTTTTTCGGTAACCAGCTTAACTGCGCCCGCTTCATCACCGTAGTTAATAATATAATCATGTTCTATTTTCCAGCTTGCAGGAGCAAATTTCCCCCAGTTTGCCATAATGCTGTTCAGACGGTCGGCGATCGTGGTGCTGGCCAAGGTGCTGACATGTACCAAAACTGTTGCCTCCTCGGATTCCTTCACACCGTTTGCCTTCATCTGCTCTACCATCTGTTGGCAAACCTCGGCACCTGCCTCCAGGTTGTTGGTAAGGAAGGCTGCATCGTAATCATTGCTGCTCAATGCGGTATCAACCAAAAATACCGGCAGCTTCTGCTCGCGCAGAGTTTTTGCACTTGCCGTCATATTGGAGCTATCCGCCGGAGCAAGAATTACTGCGTCCGCTTTTTTACCGGGAAGCTCCTTGACCATATCGCGTTGCAGCTCCCAGTCGCCGTCCTTCATAACGCCGCCGACATAAACGTTAACGTCAGCCTTAGCTGCTCCGTCTTTAATGCCGCGGATAACCTCTTCCCAATAGTTACCCTTCATAACCTTGAGCACAGCATAGACGTTTTTGCGTCCTTCCTTAATTTCCGTCACAGGCTCAAAATCCTGTTTGGATTTGGCGTTCATAACCTTTTGTGTTACCGCACCCTGTTGCGCATTGTTGCCGCCGCAGCCGGCAACGCCTACGAGCAGTAAAGCCGAGAATAAAACTGCTAATAATTTCTTCATACCCATACTATCAACCTCCGCCTTCTTGCAAACACTTCGATGTTTGTTCATATATTGTAAGAATTATTATAGCACTTTCATACGAAAAATCAAGTAATTTGAAATCTTTATTCGTTTCAACCATAAGTCTACTGAACCATTTACGCTAAAGATTAAAATGGTTAGCAAGCATCAACCTTAACCCAAAAACCTGTTATTAGCTTCTTCAAAACAAAAACAAATATTATTTTTGTCCTCTTTCACTTCACAATAGCTTGCGTCAGGCAAAGATAACTTTACAAAAGCCTCTTTCTTCTCATCAAATTTTGTGCTATAATCTTTTATTAAGCAAGCAAAAACTGACAACAGTACAGCCCGCTTTATGATAATTTAGGGAGGATTTTTACATATGCTGAACCAGGTTTCTTTATTCACCGAAAACAACGAGGGTGGTTTGTTCAAAATCACCACCATTCTTGCTAAAGCCAATATCAATATTTACACTATGCTGGCCAATGACAGTGCGGAATTCGGCATCGTGCGCCTGATTGTGGACAAGGCAGAAACTGCTATCGAGGTGCTGAAGGCAGAAGGCTACCAATGCCGTCAGGACAAGGTTATTGCCGTAGAGATGAACGATACTCCGGGTTACCTGGACGGAATTCTTGCCGCTATCCACGGTGCCAACATCGACATTTCCTATCTGTATATTTCCTTTAACCGTGATAACGTTAAGCCGGTAGTAGTTTTCAAAACCAACGAGCCGGAAACTGCCACCTTCCTTATCGGTCGTGGCTACAAGCTGCTGGAAACATTTTAATAGCTAAGAAAATTTAGAGGCCGCCCGCTGAAGCAGGCGGTCTTTTTTGCATGCAAAAAAAGCTGCTACAGCCTTCGCCGCAGCAGCTCATACTTATCAGTTTACAATTCTTCCGCCAGGTCAAGCAACAGTCTTTCCGTCTTATCCCAACCCAGGCAAGGGTCGGTAATAGATTTGCCGTAAACGCCGTCATGCACGCCCTGAGCACCGTCCTCGATATAGCTTTCAATCATCAGACCCTTGACGATTCTGTTAATATCAGCGTTCAGCTTACGGGAATGCACAATATCCTTGGCAATGCGGATTTGCTCCAGATATTTTTTGCCGGAGTTGGCGTGGTTGGTATCCACAATAATTGCCGGATTCTGCAGCTGACGTTCTGCGTACATATCAATAACGATTTTCAGTACCTCATAATGGTAGTTGGGGAAGCTGTTGCCGATGGGATCAACATAACCGCGCAGAATAGAATGCGCCAGCGGATTACCCTTGGTGCGCACCTCCCAGCCACGGAACAAAAATTCCTGCTCATGCTGCGCTGCCGCCACACTGTTGAGCATAACAGACAAATCGCCGCTGGTAGGATTCTTCATGCCAACGGGAATGCCTACGCCGCTGGCAATCATGCGGTGCAGCTGGTCCTCGCTGGAGCGCGCGCCAACTGCGGCATAGCTCAGCAAATCGGACAGATAGCGGAAAACCTCAGGATAGAGAATTTCCTCCGCACCGGTCAGGCCTGTTTCTTCTACCACGCGCACGTTCATTTTACGGATAGCGATAATACCGCCCAGCATATCCTCTTCACCTTCGGGAGAAGGCTGATGCAGCATACCCTTATAGCCTACGCCGATAGTACGCGGCTTGTTGGTGTACAGACGCGGTACGATAAAAATTTTATCCTGTACCTTTTCCTGCAGCTTGGCCAGACGATAAACATAGTCCAGCACAGCGTCCTCATTATCGCTGGAGCAAGGACCGATAACCAGCAAAAAGCGGTCATCCTTGCCTGTAAAAATATTCTTTATAGCCTCGTCACGCTGCAGCTTGAGCAGCTTAGAAGCCTTACTTACCGGATAATCCTCCATTAAGGCCTGCGGCGACGGCAGCACCTTGATAAATTCCATCTGCATGCTCATAAGCAATTACTCCCATTAATCAATTTGCTGACACCGGCAGATTTTTTGCAACATTCTACCGGCATTAGCAGTGTTAAATTTTCTATATTGTAACACAAACTCCGTTTTTATACAATCATTTATCACTTTAAATTACACTTACAGGATCAACATTAAAGTATAAATTTGCTTTTTCCTTAAATTCGCTGTTCAGCAGCGCCTCCTTTGTTTCCCTCAAATCCCGCGCCTTCAGCAGCACATTGAAGCGATACAGGTCATAGGCCTTCGCCACCAGTGAGGGAAACGGTCCTGCAATCAGCAAATCCTCCAGTTTGCCTTGCAACTTTAAGCTCTGCAGATAGAAGACAACCTGCTGCGCCAGCGCCAGGCCTGCACCCTCATCCTTATCCACCACCTGCAGCTTAAGCATCTGGGCGAACGGCGGATAAAAATAGTTCTGACGTTCCTGCAGCTCGCGCTTGGCAAAGGTGTCGTAATCCTGCGTCACCGCCAGCTGCAGAATCGGGTTATCCGGATCATAGGTTTGGAAGATTACATGTCCCGGCCTGTCACCGCGTCCCGCACGCCCCGCTGCCTGCGTCAGCAGTGAAAAAGCGCGTTCCGACGCTCTGTAATCCGGCAGATGCAGTGTACTGTCCGCCGCCAGCACTCCCACCAGCGTTACATTGGGAATATCGTGTCCCTTCGCCACCATCTGCGTGCCAATCAGCACATTGGCCGCACCGTCGGCAAAGCGCCGCAAGATATCGGCATGCGCAAACTTCGTCACAGTCGAATCCTGATCCATACGCAAAACCCGCACCTCCGGCAGCTGCTGCAGCTGTTCCTCGGCCTTCTGCGTACCACTGCCGAAATACTTGATGCGGCGGCTATGGCAGTTCGGACACTCCTGCGGCAACGGCATCGTGTTACCGCAGTAATGGCAGCGCAAATCCTCGTTCTTCTTGTGGTAAACCATTGCTACAGCACAATGCGGACAGGTAATCGTCTGGCCGCAGTCGCGACACATCACAAAGGTAGAATAGCCACGACGATTCAAGAGGACAATCGCCTGCTCCCCAGCCGCCGCCGTCATCACCAGCGCCTGCTGCAGCGCGCGCGACAGCACGCTGAAATTTCGTGCCTCCAGTTCCTTGCGCATATCCACGATCTCAACCTTTGGCAAAGCAGCACCATTAGGACGTGACGTAAGATGCAAATGTGTACATTCGCCCTGCAGTGCCTTATAATACGTGCATAAATCCGGCGTAGCACTGCCAAGCACCAAAGCTGCGCCGGTCAGGCGGCAGCGGGTGCGGGCAACATCACGTGCATTGTAATGCGGACGGTGGTCCTCCTCCTTATAGCTGCCTTCGTGCTCCTCGTCGACGATTACCAGGCCAAGCTTTTCAAACGGAGCGAACACAGCACTGCGCACGCCAATCAGCACCCTTGCCCTGCCTGTGCGCATGCGGTACCACACATCGCCTCTTTCGTTCTGCGACAGCTTACTGTGCGCCACAGCAATTTCGCTGCCGAACCACGCCTGAAAGCGCTTCACCAGCTGTGCCGTGAGCGCAATTTCCGGCACCAGCATCAGCACCTGCCAGCCTGCATCCACAGCATGAGCCGCCGCACGCAGATAAACCTCCGTCTTGCCGCTGCCGGTAATTCCCTGCAGCAAGAATGACTGCGCACGTTGCACATCTATCGCCTGATTAATCTTTGCCGCAGCATCCTGCTGCTCCGCCGTCAGCTGCAGGCTTTCGCCACGCTCCTGCACCGTGTTGTAGCTGTTGCGCAGCACACGCTTCTGCACTGCGTCCGCCAAACCGTTTTGCGCTAATGCGCGCGCCACAGCAGCACTCACTCCCTGCTGCGCCAGCTCGCTTACGCTAAGTGCTCCCGCAGCCTGCGCCAGTACGCCCAGCGCAGCATGCTGCCCCTTGGCACGTTTGGCAAGCGTTCCTTCAGCCAACACCTGCCTGCCTGCGGCATTGATGCGGTAAGCCAACACAGTTTTTTCCTGCAAACGCTCATTATAAACATAATAAAGCAGATGCCCCTGCGCATCACGCACGGCACGCCGCTTAATGCTCGATTTCCCCGGCACGAAAAGGCGCATCGCCTCTGCCAGCGAACACATATAATAATCTGCCATCCATTTGGCAGTAGCCAGCATTTCCTCATCAAACCAGGGCGTATCGCCTAAAGCTGCCTCCACCGGCTTCAGCTTACTTCTCAGCACTTCATCACTAGGCAGCGGCACACGCTCTACCACAAAGCCTTCCACCTTCTGGCCGCTGAAGGGAACAACTACACGCCAGCCGCTGTCTATAAACTGCAGCGCTTCCGGCACACTGTAGGTAAACTGACGAAATAGATTTTTTACCGGTAAATTTATCGCAACATTAACAGCAAACATGGCCAACCTCCTGCAAACATACTTGTAGTTTATTATAGCATAAATCAGGGAGAATGCGGAGAGAGTTTATATAAAAAAGCGTTCTACCAAAGTTTGGCAGAACGCCTTTTGTAGCTTTATGCTGTTTACTGTTATGCTGTCAGTTTGGACGCCAGCTCGCGTACCTCTGCTTCCGAAAGCTTGGAATGGCGGACAGTAAATTCGATGCTCATGCCGTCAGCCAGTAAGCCTTTGGCAAATTCAATATTTTTCTCTTTCACTGCTTCCCTTGCTGCTTCTTTTGCTACTGCTTCTGCCTTTTTTGCAGCATATTCTTCAATCACGTCAGTCATTTTTTCTTCAACTGCCTTCGCTGCTGCTTCGGCCTTTCTTGCAGCATATTCTTCAATTACGTCAGTCATTTTTTCTTCGCCCTCCTTGCTGTATTTCAAAAACTCCATGCGCTCGGCAAATTCTTGGTAATGCAGATTCTTTGGCTCTGTGCAATATAAATCCTGCATCAGTTTACCTAATGCTGTATCATCTCGACGCTGGCTGTTGACATAGATAATGCGCGAACCATCTTCAAAGCATTTCGCATTTTCATCTATTCTGCGTCTTATATTATACAATGGCAAATTATCGTGCAAGACATCGTTTCCTAGATAATGAACAAGTCTTGTATCTCCAACCCATTCAAGTATTTTATTTACCTCAGAATAGTACTGCTCTCGATCAAAAACAAATATCTGATTAAACTCAATGGTTTTAGAATCTTGGATGAAATCATGCCAAATAACCAAACGTTTCGTTTCATCAATATGAACCTCGGTATCTCCACAACCAACACATCCACAACCACATACAAATATGTTGACCGGTTCATCCTCCAAAAAGAAACTTCTCATAAGACTTGTATATAATTCCGACTGCCACAAAGGTAATCCGCATGAAATTTTTTCGCAGATTATCTCCATCAATATAGATTTCAACTACATCCGTAGGCTCATTATCACACCCAAAAGTTTCTGTTGACAGCTTAAAACTAATTTTATTCAACATCACAAAAATCACCTCAGACATAGTTTAACAATACCATACTTTCAGCGCTTCCTCGCATTTCATAATCTCGCACTGAGACTAGCCATTATTTTTTGCTTTCTCTTCCAGTTCCAACATGTACTTATCAAAATCAGACATAAATAATCTGTCTTGAATGACACGATATTTTTCAAATTCAGTTTCAGCTTTTGCCTTGGCAATCTCAGCAGTGATTTTTCCTGCATCTTGAAGAACCTCTCTGTCATCGGCCATCAAAAATAAATCAAGTCGCTTTGACCAATCCTCCATCGTCATCGGAATGTGACGTTCCGCACGGTCTTCTGCCAAATCCAGATAAGCAGATACAATACGCTCCAGCGAACGCATTTCTTTCTCCGAAAGATAATTCTTCGCAATACTCACATCACTTTTTACAATCTTTCCTTCCGGCGCTGCTGCCCAAGTGGTTAATCCCATATGTGGCTTATCAGCATCAGCCCGCTCGTAAATCAACTCCGCTGCTGTATGTCCATGAACTGCATAATGCATCTTATTTTGAACCTTTGCAAAGAACTGCTTGGTCGTTTTTGCTGTTCGGTCATAATCAAGAGCTGTAGCATAGATGTCTGTTATCTTCTGATAAAATCTACGCTCAGAGAGACGGATTTCACGAATTTGCTCAAGCAAGCGGTCAAAGTATCCTACTGTAAGTACAGATCCACCATTTTTCAGTCGTTCATCATCCATAACCCAGCCTTTGATGGTGTAGTCCTTAACGATACGGTTAGCCCACTTGCGAAACTGTACAGCTCGCTCATTGTTTACCTTGAATCCAACAGCAATAATCATTTGAAGATTATAATGCTTTGTATCACGAGTCACCTGACGTGACCCTTCGGTTTGAACTATTCGGAAATTCCGAATAGTTGCAGACTCTTCTAATTCACTATCTGCATAAATCTTTTTAATATGTTCATTTATCGTGGGCAAACCAACGCCATATAATGTGACCATCATCTTCTGTGTCAGCCATATATTTTCATCTTCGTAGCGCATCTCAATGCTGTCCTGCTGGTCACCCACAGAGGCAACATAGGTCAGGTATTCCGCTGCGCTGGAACGGATGGTTATTTCGGCTTTGTTTTTTACCAATATCTCCACCACTTTCTCTCAAATCAAATTTATCAGCACGGTTTAACAGCACCACAGTTTCAGTGCTTCGCCGTCTCCAATCACGCTTCACTCACGCTCGCATTCTCAGACGGCTATCGCATGGCGCGAACCAACTGCTCACCGCGTCGCTCAGCTCCTAGTGAGCAGGGTGACGCACTCAACATGGCTCGTCATCGGGAACATATCCACCGGCTGCGCCACAATCGCCTTATACCCATGCTGCTCCATAAACGCCAGATCACGCGCCAAGGACGCAGGGTTGCAGGACACATAGACAACGCGCTCAGGCTGCACCTCAGCAATCGCAGCCAGCACCTTCTGCTCGCAGCCCGCACGCGGAGGATCCACCACAACAACGTCCGGACGCACGCCGCCGGCCAGCAGCTTCGGCAGCTCTACCGCTGCATCGCCGCAGATAAATTCCGCATTAGCGCATTTATTCTCTTCTGCATTTTTCTTGGCGTTTTCAATCGCAGGCGCCACAATCTCGATACCGTAAACCTGTTTGGCGTGGCGCGCAAGATACAGAGAAATCGTACCTGTACCGCAGTAAACGTCCACTACGGTTTCCTTGCCGCTCAGCGCCGCAAACTCCAACGCCTTGTTATACAGCTTTTCTGCCTGCTCGCTGTTCACCTGAAAGAAGGCCTGTGCGGAAATATGAAAGCTCAGGCTTCCCAGGCTGTCCTTAATCGATTCCGGTCCGTACAGCACACGAGTTTTACTGCCCATGACCACGTTCGTCTGTTTTTTGTTGATATTCTGCACTACGCTCACAAGTCCCGGAACATGGCGTTTCAGCCATTCAATAAGCACGCCACGGTGCGGAATGTCATAGCCGGAGGTAATGATAACCGCCATCACCTCGCCGCTGTGCACGCCCACGCGTCCCATAATATGGCGCACGAGTCCCTTGCCTGTCTTTTCGTCATAAGCGCTAATGTTATAATGCTGCATCCAGGTGCGCACTGTTTTCATAATTGCATTGTTCGCCTCTTTGGAAATCATGCAGGCATCCGTATCTACAACGCTGTGTGTTGCCGTCGCATAACAGCCTATATGCAGCACGCCTTCGGCATCCGTTGCCGCGGGAAACTGCATCTTATTGCGGTAGCTCCACGGCTCCGCCGCCCCCAACACCGGCAATGCCTCTAAATTAAGATGTCCGATTCTGGTGAGCGCATCCTGCACCTGCTGACGCTTGCACTCCAGCTGTCCCTTGTAGCTCAAATGCTGCAGCTGACAGCCGCCGCATTCCTTATACACCGGACACGCAGGCTCCACACGCTCGGCAGATGCTTTGACAATCTCCTCCAGCGCACCAACTGCATAGCTTTTCTTCACCAGCGTAATAGTTACGCGCACCTCTTCCTCCGGCAGCGCGCCTTTGACAAAGACTGTAAAGCCTTCATACTTGCCAACGCCCTCGCCGCTGCTGCCAAGACCATTGACAGTTAACGTAATATTATCCCCCTGTTTTACAGGAATTATCTGCTTCATATATTTCCACCTGACCTTTTCGATTTTATTGTATATATATCTAATTATATCACAAAAACAGCCTGCAAAGAAACAGCAGCACGCTAAGATAATGCTTTACATCAATTCCGCAGCCTACATAACGCCAAAATATCACTTTGCATTTTTCCTGTAATTGTGAGAAGTGTGCAACATTTTCTGTAAAGCTATATACTTTGCATATAACATAAGCTATAATTAAGTTAGGGACATTGAGTTTCCGGGTCTATAAAGGTTTTATTTTGCGAAAGGAGCGATGCACAATGACAGTAAAATTTTTGAAATGCAGTATTTGCGGTAATATCGTCGGCCTGATTCAGGACGGCGGCGGCGAGCTTGTCTGCTGCGGCAAGCCCATGCAGGAGCTTGTTGCCAACACCGAAGACGCAGCGCAGGAAAAGCATGTGCCGGTTATTACTGTTGATGGCAGCACGGTTCGTGTAGCTGTAGGCAGCGTGGAGCATCCCATGATTGAAAAGCACTACATCCAATGGATTTATCTGCAGACAACTCATGGCGGTCAGCGCTATATCTTAAAGCCGGGTGACAAGCCGGAGGCTGTTTTCGCTCTTGCCGAGGGTGCAGCTCCGCTCGCCGCTTATGCTTATTGCAATCTGCACGGATTGTGGACGGCAAAGCTGTAACATCTGTCGCCTTACATTCATAAAACACTTCTTTTCTCAGTGTCGGAGTCCCGACCGATAACGGTCAGGGGCTCCGATACTTTTTTATTACCCAAAAAGCTAAAAAATAAAACCGGCCTCCGACAGCTATATGTAATAGCATACCAGAGACCGGTTAAATTACAAAAACAATCACGCGAGGCTTATGGTCTTAAGCCCCAAAGGCTGTTAAAAAGCACAGCGAGAGAATTATTTTTCAACCCACAGGCCTTTTTCGTCTTTTTTGTAGCCGGCAAATTCGATTGCCAACGCAGCCATAACCTTGGTTGCGTCCTTAATCTGTACGTTCAGCTCTTCTGCGCGGATGAAATCATCGTGGCACATTTCGCTGGGGTTTTTGCTGGTGAGCAAAACGTATTCGTTCTGCATTTCTACAAGTGCTTTTGCTTCTGCATTAAATTGTTCCATTAGACTAATCTCCTTAGTTTTTATTATTGTACGATAACGCTCAGGTCACCTACAGCATGGGTAATATCCTTAACTGCTGCCAAGAGTGCCAGACGGTTGTTCTTCACGCGAACGTCCTCGTCCATAACCATAACGTCTTCGAAGAATTTGTTGATCGGGTCAACCAGCTTAACTGCTTCAGCCATAACTGCAGCATAGTCATACTTGGTTGCTGCAACCAGCACTTCCTTGCTGGCTGCCATAGCAGCATTGTGCAGAGCGCCTTCAGCCTCTACAGCGAAGAGCTGCGGGTTAATAGCGGATTCTTCTTCAATCTTCTTGCACAGGTTAGCAACACGGGTTGCAGCCTGAATCAGTGCCGGAGCCTCTGCGGAAGCAACAAAGCTGTTAAGGGCCTTAGCACGGGCAACAAGATCGGTGAAATCGTCGTTCATCTGGTCAGCCAGAACTGCGTCAACTACGTCATAACGGATGCCCTGATCCATCAGCATGTTGCGCAGGCGCTGTTTCATGAACTCAGCAATCTGCGGTACGAGCTTTTTGGTGTCCTCTGCCGGAATATTCAGCAGGTACAGAGCGCCGGCGATAACCTTGTACAGGGATACATGGTAGTTGCCGTCCAGAAGAATGTTGATGATGCCCAGAGCCTGACGGCGCAGTGCGTACGGATCCTGAGAGCCGGTCGGAGCCAGACCGCGGCTGAAGGTAGCGCAGATGTTGTCCAGCTTATCGGCAATACCGGTCAGACGGCCGATATCGGTAGTCGGCAGCTCGTCACCGGCAAAGCGCGGCAGATAATGCTCGTAAATACCCAGTGCAACCTCAGGAGCTTCACCGTCGAGCTTAGCATATTCACGGCCCATAACGCCCTGCAGCTCGGTGAATTCGATAACCATGCCGGTTACCAGGTCGCATTTGCACAGCAGAGCGGTGCGCTCCAGCTTTTCTTTATCAACCTTGGCATTGATAGCCATAGCCAGCATATCAACAGCCTGTACCAGACGTTTGCTCTTATCGTTCATATTGCCCAGGCCTTCCTGGAAGGAAACAGTTTTGAGTTTTTCCAGACGGTCAGCCAGAGTTTGTTTTCTGTCTTCGTTGAAGAAGAATTCAGCGTCGCTCAGACGTGCACGCAGTACGCGCTCGTTACCGTGAGCAACAATTTCCAAATGCTCCTTGCCGCCGTTGCGGACGGTGATGAACTTGTTCAGCAGGGAGCCGTCCTCTGCCAGTACCGGGAAGTAACGCTGATGCTCACGCATCGGGGTGATGATGCATTCCTTCGGCAGAGCAAGGAATTTCTCTTCGAATTTGCCGCACAGAGCAGTCGGCCATTCTACCAGATAGTTTACTTCCTCCAGCAGGTCCTCGTTGATTTCTGCATGACCACCTTCGGCAATTGCCAGGTCGGTAACCTGTTGACGAATCAGCTCACGGCGAGCGTCCTGGTCAACCATTACATAGTTGTCATACATAACCTTTTCATAGGAATCAGCATCAGGGATTTCTACAGCGCCGATGGTGCCGATAGCAGCGGAAGCTACTGCGTTCTTAGCCTTACTCTTTACAGTGTCGAACAAAGCCTTGGCAGCATCGCCGATGGACTCATGAGCTTTAGCGTTATCCAGTGCGGAAGGACGCAGGAAGCGGTGACCGCGGCTGAATTTGCCGGATTTTACGCCGGTGATTTCAACAGGGATAACTTCATCGCCGAACAGTGCAACCAGCCAACGAATCGGACGGACGAATTTGAATTCATGATCTGCCCAACGCATGTTTTTCGGGAAGTTCAGGCTGGTGAGGATATCAGTCAGCAGGCCCGGCAGCAAATCCTTAACCGGTTGGCCTGCCAGATGCTTAACAGCATATACATAATCATCGCGAACAACGAGCTCTTTTACGTCAACGCCTTGGCCGCGAGCAAAGCCGATAGCTGCTTTGGAAGGAGCGCCGCTTACGAAAGCGATTTTTGCGGAAGGACCTTTAGCCTCAACAGTGCTGTCCTCCTGAGCCTCGGCAACGCCGCTGGCAATGAAGGTCATACGACGGGGAGTGCCATAGGTTTTAACTGCTTCGAAGGGAATGCGCAGCTCAGTCATTTTCTTTTCTGCCAAATCCTTTAATTGTGCCAGAATGGCAGGCATAAATTTCGCAGGAATCTCTTCTGTACCGATTTCAAAAAGTAATTTTTCCATTATTTATTCTCCCCTTTCTTGAGCAGCGGGAAGCCCATTTCTTCACGTTGTGCTACATAAGCCTTTGCACACAGGCGGGCCATCGCACGTACACGGCCGATGTAGGCAGTACGTTCACTTACGCTGATTGCTCCGCGGGAATCCAGCAGGTTGAATGCATGGGAGCATTTCAGAACGTAATCATAAGCAGGACGGATATAACCAAGCTCGATAACGCGCTTAGCTTCTGCTTCATATTTGTCGAACAGGTCAAACAGCAGCGCGGTGTCTGCTACCTGGAAGTTGTAGAAGGATTGCTCTACCTCGTTGGTGTGGAAAACGTCACCGTAGGTGATGTCGCCAACCCATTGGATATCGAATACGTTTTCTACGCCCTGGATATACATAGCCAGACGCTCCAGGCCGTACGTGATTTCAACGGTAACAGGCTTAACGTCAATGCTGCCTACCTGTTGGAAGTAGGTGAACTGGGTGATTTCCATACCATCCAGCCAAACCTCCCAGCCAAGGCCCCAAGCGCCCAGAGTCGGAGATTCCCAGTTATCCTCTACAAAGCGGATATCATGCTCCTCCTGATGAATGCCGAGCTCAGCCAGGCTCTGCAGATACAGCTCCTGAATGTTTTCCGGAGAGGGCTTTACGATAACCTGGAACTGATGATGCTGGAACAGACGGTTCGGGTTATCACCGTAACGGCCGTCTGCCGGGCGGCGGGAAGGCTCTACGTAAGCCACACGCCAGGGCTCAGGTCCGAGTACGCGTAAAAAGGTAGACGGGTTCATAGTGCCTGCGCCTTTTTCGATGTCATAGGGCTGTGCCATAATGCAGTTTTGGCCTGCCCAGAATTTTTGCAGCTTCAAAATAATTGTCTGAAAATCCATGTTTTACCTCCTATATTTGTTACAAAGACGGCAATGGCAGCAGCTTTGTCCGAAAAAACAAAAAAGCACCCGCGTCCCCGTAACTTAAATGTTACAGGGACGGAGTGCATACAGCTCAAACTCCGCGGTTCCACCCTGCTTGACTGCAATAACTGCAGCCCGCCTCAATCAATATACTATTACAGCTCCAAAGCGCCTTCA
>UMAX01025816.1_pt1 | contig 23839 bp, 19 predicted proteins | sample 1963821 | NCBI WGS metagenome assembly UMAX01 (sample SAMEA4835927, study PRJEB28245) | human gut metagenome | biome: gut microbiome; material: fecal sample | place: Denmark | collected 2008 | reverse complement strand
GCCACCGCCTCGTCCCGCTTGCCAGAGATCTGCCGCCGCCCGGTCTCTGCAGGCCGCTGTACCTCCGCCGCAGGCTCAGGCGCTTCCGGCACAGGCTCAGGTTTCGGTATCTCTACCGCAGGCTTAGGCACCTTCACAGGCTCAGATACCTCCGCAGACGCAGGCTTTTCCGTCAAGGTGGGGACTTCCTCCTCCATCGCCGCAGCCTGCACCGATTCGGTGGGAGTTTTCTCTCCCGCATTCGTTGCCATACATCTCCCGGTGGGGGATTCTTCCGTTTTCTCTCCCTTTCGGCGTCGCAGGGGGAAGATGCACAGCAACGCCAGCACCACAGCAGCCCCCAGCACCAGATACAGTCCCGGCGGCCGGCTGATATAGCCGGACACATAGCCCAGCCCATCGATGCCCCACAGGGGCTGCCCCAGCACATTGTCCCAGTAGACCGGGGCTCCCTCCACATAGAAGAAGCGCCGCTCTGTGTCCACGGAGCCGATGACGCCCCCCTCCAGCGATAGGTCACTGTCCGTGACGTAGGCGATGGTGTCCCCCGGCTGCAGCATCTCCGGCCGCTCCTGCTGCACGTACAGCAGCGCCCCGGCGGACCACGGAAGCCCCTCCATGTCCGCCGGTACCACATAAGGCGTGATGCCGAAGGCCCGCACCCCCATGAGCCCCGCCGCCATCAATAGGATGCACAGGGTCAAAAGCGTCGCCAGTACGCCGCATATTCCTCTGAAAAACTTTCTCATGTTGTCTCCGCTCATTTCCACAGGCTGCCGCATAGGTGTTTTTTATCATCTTACCATGTTCCCGCCCCAAAGACAAGCCCTTTCGCTATCCTCCTACCCCTTTCGCAGCTCCTTTTCCAGCTTCTCCAGCGCCCGCTTCTCGATGCGGGAGACATAACTGCGGCTGATGCCGTATACCGCCGCCACCTGCCGCTGGGTTTGGGGCGGATGCCCCTCCAGCCCGTACCGCCTCCGGATGATGTCCGCCTCCCGCTCCGTCAGGCAGTCCCGCACCAGACGCCGCAGCAGCAGCTGCTCCTCCCGATCCTGCAGATCCGACAGCATGGTGTCGTCGGTCCCCACCACGTCCAGCAGATACAGCGAGCCCCCCTCCTTATCCGTGTCGATGGCGTCGGACAGGGACACCTCCCCCTGCAGCTTCCGCTGGGAGCGGAAGTACATGAGGATCTCATTCGCTATCCTCACGCAACGGAACTTCAGGTGCGTCAAACGGGGGCAAATCGGCCTCTCCGTCGCCTGCAAAGAGGTAAACCCAGGCATTTTCGCCGTCCCAGACCACTTTTTTCACAATTGCCCGCAGCAGACGCCGCTTTTCCTCCACAGTGCAGTCGTCCACGTTTGCAGCGAAGGATTCGATCATCTGGCAGCTGAACGCGAACTCCTGATCCGCAAACCGCTGGTGTTCCGTCAGGGTTTCCAGCTCGGCAAGGCGGTTTTTCATGTCCTCGCCGGTCTGGTGCAGCTCCTGAATCTGCTCCATGATATACGGCTCGGCAGAGGTTCCGGCGCTCTTGGTCAGGGAGCTGACCAGCGCCTTGATGCTGCTCTCGTTCTCTGCCAGCTTTTCCTTCAGAGTCAGAAGCTCTGCGTCGTATCCTTCCCGATTGCCGCTGATGGCCTTCTTCGTCTGAGCCAGGAAGTCGGCAAAGAAGCTCCGGTCTTCGGACAGTTTTTTGATTTCGGAGATCACCTTTGCGTCCAGTGTGTTGCCGTTGGCGTTTTTCATCTGGCAGCGGGAGCTCTGGCTCCGCTCCTTGGTAGAGCACATATAGGTATAGATCAGCTCGCCGTTCGCCGCATGGCGGTTGGTCAGCTTGGGGCGCATATAGTCGCCGCAGTCACCGCAGACCAGAAGCCCGGACAGCAGTGCTACGTTGCTGCGGGGCCTGCGGTAGCTCTTGGACTTGTTGACCTCCAGCATGGACTGCACCTGGATCCACTGCTGACCAGGAATCACGCCGGGGTGCTTGCCGACAGACACGATCCATTCCTCCATGGGGCGGATTTGGTGCGCCTTGCCGGGGCGCTGCAGGGTGCGGTTGTAGGCCATGATGCCGTGCTTTCCGTCAAAACCGGATTTTTCCGCGAACAGATCAACGTGGTTTTCTGTCAGATATCCGTAGGCTGCCTCGTCGGCAATCATATAGACCGGGTTGGTCAGAATGCCCTTGATGGCAAAGCGGGTGAAGTTCTTACCCCGCTTGGTGGTGTACCGTTTCTCCAGAAGAAAGGCATCCACTTTGGTGAGGGAGCCGGTTTCCAGAAACTTTTCAAAAATCAGCTGGACAAGGCTGATCTCCTCCGGGATGATCTTCAGCTTGCAGGCTTTTCTCACCTTACCGTCCACGGTCACGTTGGATATGCTTTCGGATTCATAGCCGGTGGGCGTGGTGCCGCCCAGCCAGCGTCCTGTTTTGGACAGCTCATGCATATTGTCCCGGATGCGCTCGGCAATCGTTTCTCTTTCAAGCTGGGAGAAGACGGAGGCAATATACATCATGGCCCGTCCCATGGGCGATGATGTGTCGAACTGCTCCCGGATGGAGATGAAGTCAATGTGCCGGTCACCCAGGTCTTCGATGAGCTTTGCAAAGTCGCCGATGTTGCGGCTGATGCGGTCCAGCCGGTATACCACAATGGCGGCAAACTTTGTTTTCTGGGAGTCCTTCATCATTTTCTTGAACTGAGGCCGCTCCAGATTGCCGCCGGAAAAGCCCTCATCTTCATAGACCAGCGCCGCGTCCGCCTCTTCCTGACTAAAATGGACAGCAATGTACTGGCGGCACAGCTCGATCTGATTTTCGATGCTCTCGCCCTTGCCGGTAAACTTGGACTTGCGGGAGTAGATGACAAATTGTCTGGTTTCCTTTTTCATAAGCGCACCTCACGCGTATATGATATGTTGATAGATATATCATATCACGAAGGAATCCATTTGAAAAGGAGCCAGGAAACAGATTCACAGATTTTTTTGCTTCAAAAGCAGGCCGTGTCACTTTCTGTTAGATTTTGTGGCGATTTCCGTGTGTTTTGTCCAGCAGGAACGGCGATAAAATAGAGCGGCGCATAATTTCACGTCCGACACATGCAAGGCGATACAGGAAAGAAAAGTGGCTGTTTTGAACCTTTTTCATTGCTGAACGAATGCCGCCGCCCAAGCTTCTCAGCCCGGGCGGCGGTTGCACTACGTTCTTACGATGTTCCGCAGATATTCTTCCACATTCTGATATTGGATGCCTTCAATAACTCTGTTTTCGCCGCGATAGAGAACCGTTTTCCCGGTGATGGGACCGTAACGGTGCTCAGCCTGAGCGCACTTTTCTTCGTCGATCAGATGCCGATACTGCTGAGGAGCAATTTCTGCGCTGTGCTTGATCTCAAAGATATGGCAGGAACCGGCAACAGGGTCAAATACCACCATGTCGAACTCACCCACAGGAAATTGCAGGACAAATACCTGCTTTTTGGGGTTCGCCAGCTTAGTTTCCAGCAGGACAATGTCTTCCAGCATCCGGCCTCTGATCTCGGACAGAATGCGTTCCTGAACAGCGGTACGCTCCGGCAGAGACAGAGCGCTGAATGTCTCATCCAGCAGCAGGCTGCGGATCAGCGCATCGGCCTGTGCATAGCGGAGGCCGGGTTGGGCGATCACCGTCCGGCTGGATTTCCGGCTGACATCCGGCAGATATCGCACATCAATGTCTTGCGTTAAATCCAGCAGGTCCAGATATTCTTTGATCTCCGCCGCATGGACATCATCCAGCGCAACGGTCTGCTCTGCCCGATTGCGGATATCCAGCAGCTGCCGCAGGCTTTCCGTTACAGCTGCAAGGTCGATGTGGTCCAGAATATCCGTCGGGTTTTCACGGTCCCGCCGCAGGTTGCTGGCAGAAATGCCAAGGTCATGAGACTTGAAGTCCTGTGTCAGCACTTCCAGCGTAAAGCGGTGGTTGATGTCCTCCACCACCCGGTTAATGGTGCTGGTCAGCTCGTTCCTGTCGTAGAGGTCGCGCAGGTGCCGGAAATGCCCCTCGTACTGGTAGCAGCGCAGAGAATGCTGGATGTTGCGGGCAATGGCTGTGTCCACATACTCGTCGGCGCTTTTCTTGCTGGCAAACGCGGATGTTTCGTTATAGTGAACGCCGCCGAGGCTCATGGTGCCGCCGAAGCGGATGTATTCATCAATGCCGTGGATACCAAGAACAGACTCAAACTCGCGGTAAGGGATGAAGGTCGTGTGCAGAAGAATGCAGCGGTCGTAGAGCTGCTCATCCTCCGTGAACAGGAAACCCAGCGAATCCGTGCCGGACAGCACGATTTTCATTCCGCAGGCGGCAAACACATCGGAGAACAGCGCTGCGCCCTCAATAAAGTCCTCCATCAGTGTTACTTCGTCGAGAAACACATAGCGGAATCCCTGCTCCTCCAACGCTTTTAGATCGCGGTTCACATCGGCCAGTGTGTCTCTGGCTGTGATCTGAATGAAGACTGCTTTCGACAGTTCGGCGTCGCTCATCCCCGCAAAGATCTGACGGATCATGGTTGTTTTTCCCGTCCGGCGCAGGCCATAGAGGATGAACACCTTATCCTGCGGCTCGCCGTAAATATAGTTATGCAGCTGCCGGAAGCATTCGCGCTTGCGATATTTGCGTACAGAGGCAGAAAAGGTACGCAGCGCCTCGCCAGTGCGGATATTCGTTGCAAGGGTATGTTCAGAGGCAGCCGATACAGATTTCTTGGGCAGCTGCTTCTGCAGCACCTTCAATTCTTTTTCCAGTGCTTTTCGTCGCTCAATCTGCTTCCGGAAAGAATCCACCTCTTCTGCAGGAATATACTTCTCCCGGCGCTTCTTGTTCTCTGTCCAGCGGTGATAGAAATACACATTGCCGTTGATCGCCTTCTTTGTGACGGAGCCTGCAGGCAGCTCCGCAATCTGCTGCTCCAGCTCCGTAATCTTGGCTTGAAGTTCAGACAGTTCCATGGTACACCTCCCCAGTGAAACTATTATATACAAAATTATACCCCATTATACCCTCGAAATCAAGGGTATAATGGGGCGCAAGTATAAATTCTGCCACTACATGAGTTCTTTAATTCCGCAACTTCGCAGGTATTTGTAGATATCATCATAATAGGCAGAATCTCTCGTTGGATCATCCTCTGGATCTGTGCCGCTCGGCACAAATATTATCATACCTTGACGTGCTCTTGTCATCAGAACGCGGTATGCATTCTGTAAATACTTTTGATGCTGCATATTATTTACGTGATTCCAACGAGTTCCCCTAAATTTGAAATAGTCAAAACCTTTGCCAGACCGGCGCAGATCTGCATCCCATGCAAGTATACTATAATCTATTTCAAGACCTTGTACCTTGAATTCAGAAGCAGCCACTTCAAGGAAGTATGACGAATCCACATTGTCTTTTTCATTCAAAAACCATCCCACATGGTTAATAACAGATGGAACCCAAATGCCAATGCCGCGCAGACGTTTTCCCTCAGAACTGGCCAATAACCCATATCGCTCAGTTCCTCTTGCCTTCTTACGGATCCATTCTTTTGCTTTGTCTAAGTCACGAGTCAATATAATAGGGTAATGTATACTTAGTTCTGAATAAACAGCAGCTGCAGCGCTAGGTTCATTATCAAGAAGCAGCTTTACAAACTCGGCCAGTTTCTCACTTCGGAAAGAACGCAGAGAAACTCCCAGATGCAAAGCAGGTCTAAGGCTGTATGAACATCCCGTCAGCAATTCTTCAATTGAAGAGTTTCCAACATACTCAGAATCGGTTATCTTGTCTGAAAGATAAATATGCCAATTTCTAAATTTCTTCTGCAAAGCTCTGAACCAATCAATAATTCCTGCTTCGCCATTATATATTTCCTGACCGCCTCCAACCAAACAAACAATTACTGCCCAGTCTTGATGTCGATCCATGATGCGAATTAAGAATTCAGGTTCAGATTGATTAAACGCATCAACACCCTTCTTTCGCTTCATAAAATCAGTTAAGCTTTCTTCATTCCAAGCACGCTGTGCTTCATCGAAAATGGCCACTTTTTCGGCTGGGGGATTATTCGTTGTAAGAGCTTCATCTCTGAAGCGGTGAATAATCTGGATGAATGCTTTAGTTTCCTTTTTTGCTTCTGCAATCGTTATTCCCGCGCGGCTTGATCTATCCTTAGCTAATGCGGCTTGAAGGATATCTACAAGAGGGCCATTTCCAGAGAGAAAAACTGCATGCTCGTCTGCATCAAAATTGTGACGTTCATTTGCAATATTTAGCCCAGCCAGTGTTTTTCCGGCGCCCGGAACACCAGTTACAAAGCAAATCGCTTTTTTATGGTTTCTTTTACAGTCATCAATTATCTGATTGATTGTTTCCGTTGTAGCCGTCAAATTATGTGCGCCTGCATCATTTCGAGAGATATCCTTCACTGAATGATTGCGGTACATTGCCTGAGCTGCTTCTATAATAGTTGGCGTAGGAGCATACCTGGAATTGATCCAATCGGCTATAGATAAGTCTTGATCCTGAACAGAAGAGAGTACTGATCCGATAGTTAATCCAATATTGTCCTTCGTACATTTGAGCACATTTGAAATTTTGTCTTCCATGAAGCTGACTTCATTACAAACAGAAGGTGCTTCTGTTGGAATACTGATAGGAATAATATATCGATCTGCACTCAGTTCGTGAAAGTATTTCAAATCAAGAGCATAATCCATAACCTGATCTACTGTCGACTTTCTGTACTCGCTGTCACCGACCTTAAATTCAAGCAAAAAGATCAAACCGTGAATGATGCACACTACATCAATTCGGTGACCCATTCTCGGAATTGTGTACTCGAATGCAATATCACCGTTTTCAACTGAACGCAACTGGTCCTGTAAAATATCTATTTCTTTTCGCCATGCATTTTTCTGGAGATCAGTAGTAGAAAACTCATCAGAAACCATAAGTTTTCCAAGAAGCGTTTCTGGTTTTTCATCCACAAATTCTCTTATTCTTGCAGAATAATACGCTCTTTGCATAATTCTCCCTTCAAATTATACCGAAGGTTGCTTCCCTGACGTTATTTGCAAAATGACTCGTTCCATCGTTCCTTCAAAAACTTTCTTTTTTAACTCACATTCCCATATCGTAATAACATTCCATCCTATGCTCGACAATTCTCTGCAGTTATTTTTGTCTCGTTCAACATTCCTTAGAATCTTCGGCTTCCAATATTCTTGATTGGAGGAAGGCCATACGAATCTTGGACAATCATGCTTATGCCAGAAGCATCCATTCACAAAAATGACCGTTTTATACTTAGGAAGCACTATATCCGGACAACCCGGCAGTTTCTTCACATTCTTACGATATCGAAACCCTTTTGAGAAAAGATACTTGCGCACAATTTCTTCGGGTTTCGAATTCGTGCTGCGAATGCGGGACATATTCATGCTTCGGACCTCTTTGCTATGGTTATCCGCCACGCTGTTCACCTTCCGGTAAATTGTCTTTCAAAATTTTCGCAAGCTTTTTTGCAATAGACTTAGCCATAATCGGTGGTACAGCATTGCCTACTTGTTGGTACTGTTTATCCTTTGAACCGCAGAACACAAAACTATCAGGGAAAGTCTGAAGTCTGGCGGCTTCTCGAACGCTGATCGCACGGTCCAGTGTTGGGTGAATCCACATGGATTTTCTCACATTAACAACCGTACCGCTTGGTTCGTCATAGTTCAATCTCAGATATATTGTATTTTGCGTACGTGCCGCATCCGTATAGGTGTTCATTTTAAGTGATTCATCCAGCGCATGGAAGTTTTGTCCTTGCTTCAGCGCGCGGAATCTTTCCATGGCGATATCTGTCGTTTTCGTGACAATATGATTTCGAAGAACTTCAGCATTACGCAGAGCAGAGGCTAATTCGTTCAGGTTTTCCTTACGCTCAATGCGGATACCGTCCTTATCATCTTCGAGGTCAAATACTGGCGTAACATCTTCCAGATCACTGATAGCGTCGCGTACTGTTCGATATTCATCTGCATCGAAACGGCCTTTAGGCAGAGCAACTTTGGGGGAAATACTGCGTTTAATGCCAATTACAACAAAGCGCATCCGTTTCTGAGGTGCACCATAATCTGCCGCGCAAAGAACTCCTTTATCCAAAACATAATCATTCTCAGGCGCTTGCAGTACTTTCTCAAGATAATCATAGACAGCAAAAGAGCGAATCACCGCCGCAATTCCATCTTCAACAGAATAGGCATCCACAACTATGTGGTTTTCATATATCTCTTGGGCCTTGCTGAGCATGCGCTGAATCATAATCGCTGGTTCAATCTTACTCTTGAGTGCAGATGCATCCAGCTCTCCAGAATAATAATTTAAGACAGCTTGAAACGCGTCTGCAGAGACGCGGGAGATGTGGCTTTTATCAGATGATTTCGCATAGTCAGCAGCTGCAGCGCAAAGTTTCTTTTTGTGTTTCGCAAGCGCAGATTTCATTTTATCAAGATTCTTTGCGGCTTTGTAAATAACGTTCAGTTCAAAATAATGCTGTTCCGGCCACAGATACTGCTGAATCTTCTGCTGATCCTTGACGATCTCCAGCGCTCCATCAAACACATACTCCGCATCCAGCAAGTGAAGAGGCGTGGATTTAACAGGAATACCACACCTTTCAACAGTTTCAATATCGCTCTCTTCCATATAGAATCTATGGACGTCTGACTTCAGCATGCTGACATTCTCCATAACAAAAGCCTTCGGCTTAAGCTCGAGAATAGCTCGGATATACTGCTTTACCAGCATATTATTCTGGCTGATAGCATGGTTCTTTTGACGGTTCGCATTAGAAAATCCCTGGCAAGGAGGCCCGCCAATAACTACATCTATTTCTCCGTACTTTTTCTTAATCGCATCATAGTCCGCAGTACAGACATCTCCCTGCACTTCAACACTGGGATGATTAAGGCGATATGTATCCTGCATATAAGGACTGTTCTCAAAGGCTACCTTTATATCATATTTCTGAGTCTGCATGAAGCCGAGGCTCAGGCCCCCTGCTCCTGCAAACAAGTCTACAACTTTGTACACGGCACATTCCTCTTTCTCCCGTTAAAGCTTAAAGCCCTCTGACAATGCTCGCTCGAGGAGAGCAAGAAGTCGTTGACTCTGGTAGCCGCTCGGCATTTTATTAGGGATTTGGCATGCATATTTCAGCGCCATATTTTCATCAGGTGATACCATGCGTTTCTGCATTGCAAATGCAGACAGCTTTTTCCACTGATCCGCAGAATACTCAAGTACCTTAACCTGTGCTTCCGTTTCGGAAAGCATTTTCTGATCTTTCTTTGCCTCTTTTTCTGCCGCTTTCACTTTGGCTTTTCCAATCAATACATTGGTGAATTCCGCAGGCAATGTCAGATTAATCTCCTGAACGCTCTTCCAGCAGCCGTCTCGCTTACACCATTGTGTAACGTTGATGGTAGGGCGATTAGGATCAGTAATCTTATAAAAGACTTGTTCGGAGATTCGTTCCAAAACACTTGTAAGGATTTCAGGAACACTTTGGCGTAGCCAAATGCTTTGCAAGTCCAACTCCATATCCTTGAACTGTTTCCGGATTAACATATGGAGCAGTGCCAAAGAATAGGTGACAATGTTCGCACGATAGCCCTGCTCATACCAAGGCAGCTTCGGAATTAATGCCTCCAAATGCTTAAACAATATAACCAATGCCACTGTTTCAGTAAAATAGCGCTCATTGAACTGCGCATCATTGGCCGTCCATGCTTCATCGATCAGCTCAGCAAATTTCATGAAGTTAGTCTGGGCACCCTTGCTCACTATATGAGGCATTTCGTTCCATGTATTGCGAACCTTGGCCAAGTCTGTCTTTGTAATAACCTTGCTTTTTGGATTCTGCAGCAGGAACTGGCGTTTTTTTGCCGGAGTAAGCCGCATCTGCGCCTGCAGGAACTGGCCCTTGGCTCGTTCATAGAACCACCTTGTTTCGTACTGTGCACCAGCCTCTGCAGGAGCAAAAATTCTGCGGGAATGCTGTTCCATTCTGACATGGAAGGGATGTGTCGAGAAAAAGTCTGCATCCGTGACCTTGTTCTGGCTGTTGGACGACCGAGAAATATTCCGCACAAGTTCGGTAGAACGATCCATGTCGCTCTCGTCGATCTCAGTAAGCTTCATCTGTACATAGATACCCTTCAGATCAGCCTTGTCTTTATGGCGAGTGTTTGAAAGCGATGCCGTTGTTTGACCTCCATTGATGATCTGAAAATCTCGCGCACTCACGATATGGGTTCCGTTGGCGGAACGCTCAATCTCAACATCCATCGCTGTAGCAGAAACACCGTTGTTGTATGCAAAAAACATAGACGGGCATTTCAAAATAGTTTCTCTGATCTTCTTATTAACGGCAACTTTGGTAGACAAGAACGACCGAACATTACCCTCCAGTAGCTGGCTTCCATATTTATCATAAATATCTGCGAGAACCTTGCCCGGAATGATGCAGAGGTAACTGTTATACTCTGCAGTTGACGCACTGCTTGCTTCCAAACAAGGAATACCTTCGGGGATATACTCACGGAAATCGATCTCAATATTCTGACGTCCCAAATCAGAGCAGCATACTCTAAACAGACGCTCGATATCCCAAATCTGACATTCAGCAGGGATTCCGCCGATATCAAGGTTATCCAAATTTTTGAGTGTATCACTGACATCTGCATCCGTGAAGATAAGCAGACGATATTTGCGGATTCGCTCTTTTTCAAGTCTGAGCAAATCAATCAAGTCCGCACAAGGCGTACTCATCTCGATTTCCTTATAGAGCCTGGTGTTTAACGCTTGATCTACAAAGACACACAAACGCTGAAAATTTGTTGAAGAGGCAGCCTTGCCCATTGTTCGTTCCTCTGCGCCATCGTAGTCGGCGATGATCAGGTTCATTGTATAGTCAAATTCATCCAAAACATACCCATCCACTCGATATCTCTTTCGAGTAGATGTCGTGCTTGTATAAAAAGAGGGTGTGAAATCCGGAAGCACCTCAGCTTCAATCAGATACTGAGCCATGGCTCCCACAAAAGCAGCGCAGGAACCCTCTCCGGTAGCGGCCGCCTCAGCTTTCACATTTTCAAGAAAGTCTTTTCTGAATTCCTGCGCATCCATGTCTAATCCTCAACTCTCCAGCCTTCAATACCGGCTAAACTAATAGAATACTGTGCGGCAATAATCTGCGGCGTTACAGTATCAGCAGTAAGCCTTGGAAAGTCTGCATCTACAAGGAAACGAGCTCTTCCAGAGCACACATACTTCTGTTCTCTGTATTCAGGCAGATCGATATAGCCATACCGCATCAGTTTGCTCTCCAACAGCGATAAAGCATCTCCGTCTTCATGCACCCGGGCCAGTGTAAGATCGACCTGCTCACCAAGAGACACTGCGCCTCCTCGTTCCGGAGCGCACTTGTCGATAAACATGACGACCAACTCGCCGGGGTCACTATTGTCCAGCTGCTCCAAAGAAGAAATTGTTACAGAAGAAGCAGCAACGCCGACAGACTTTACTTCGTGCCAGCCATCAGCATATACGAAATCTTGGTCTGCACCATCCGGGCCTACCCATCCCTGCACTGCAGCGAATATCGGATATCCACTGTCAATTACACTGCAAAGATAGGTTAACTCTCCCAGCAGCCCCTTACGATTGCTTTCGTCCATCAAACTTTTACGCTGATGCTCCAAAAGCTTATTCCATTGCTTGTAGCGCTTTGCAGTCAGTGCAAGTGCCGCAGTTTCGTTCTCTGCAGATTGGGAGTAGGCGATCAAATCTGCACACAGCAGCTCAAAGACACTGTCCTGCTCTACTCGCATAAGCGCAAATGAAAGCGCCCACCTCCCGTCCATGCGACGGCCTTTTGAAACCGCAATGGATTTTGAAGTTTGAAGCAGTTCCGGCTCTTTCTCAGATACAATCACTAAAGTTTTCTGATCGATCTCTTTGTAGCCGACATGCCACTCCAAAGGGTGCTTCACTTCTACCTGTATGTATCCGCCATCATAATAGCTGATGGATTTCCATTTCCCATGGAGATATTCAGCAGTAATCTTCATTCGTCTTCTTCCTCATCCGGATCCATCCAGTTTCTAAGCTCTACCATATTGACCATATAGTTCGCAGTACGAATCCCTGTGCCTTTATCTGGAAAGCCAACACCAAGAGCGAACAAATACGGAGGAACATTTTTGTTCGTAGACTCCTTTTCATCCAAGCGAGTCTCAATAATATGCAGCATAAGCAGCGGACTGCGTTCTTTGATCAGATAGGCACTGTCCGACATATGCTTATCGCCATTTTGCTCTCTGAATCGGCGCTTGGCTTCTTCGATTTCTTCCTCAGAAAGTCCAACCCTTGTGCATCCGCCTGAACCGACTTTAACCTTGGTTCCGCTGATTCGAATCATCTTATCGTCAGCGATAACAGTACGGCGCTCGGTGGCTTTAATCAGCAAAACCTCGCCTCCGCATTTCAATCCAGCATCATACGCAGAGCCTTCACCATCGGTAACAAGCGCAACATCCCATGTCTCATTGCCCATTTTCTCATCGACATATTCCGCCAGCGCTCTTCCTTGGAATGCCAAGTGCCACGGATGGGTTTCAAAAGCCAACAGCAGCTGTACAATCATTTCCTTGGGTACTCCGCGCCAGTAATAAGGCTTTTCATTCACATCACGCGTGCCTGCTTCTGCAAGATGATCAACAAACTCCTTGAATGCGGTTTCGTTGGATTTGAGAATATCCAAATTAGCCTTCAGCCTAGGTGTTTCAAGAAGCTTACCGGAGACAGTGACGGGACGGCTTACCTGCGTGGCAGAACGCATCTTGTTGCGCGCTGTCGCAATCAGCGAATTCGGATCCTGACGAACCTTTAAACCGAATTCCATCGGTGTCTGGTTCGCCAGTTTCATTTTTGCAATTTCGTCCTTAAGTTCATTGGCCGCTCTCGTGATATAACCATACCAGTCAATAGCCTCTTCGGACATCCAAATGCGGAAAAGGTCGTCGTAGTTTGGACGATAGCCGAACCACCGTCCCATCTGCAGAAGGGTATCATACATCTGAGATCTGCGATAGAAATAGCTGACACCTAAACCTTCCAAGGTCAATCCTCTGGACAGGCTATTTCCGCCAATTGCAATTACCCTAAGGCCATCATCTTTATGATTGAAATAGTCCAAACTGGTTGCACCGGTCTTCTGGTTTACAGCTCGTACTGCAATAGGAGCAACGGCTCGATTGAGGTATTTCGTACATATTTCATCCCAGCTCACGCCGCTGATCGCTTCCAATTTATGCTTGTCCCAAACTTTGCGGAGGTAACGAAGATTGCTGATTTTCTCACGTTGGGCAGAAGGCAGTGCAGCATAATTCTGCACATCGGATTTCATCTGAACGAGCCATTCATTCACCGCCTCGGTGATGCGGTTCTGAACGTCAGTGAATCTGCTGACATGGATCATCATCGATCGATGTTCTGTGTAGTCTCCTCGCAAATCGCGAATCGCATTGAACAGCAGAAAATACGCCATAGCTTCATATAGACTGGGCGGAAGTGCATCAACTTCGAGATCCTTTTTGTGGGTAAACGGGAAGAACAAATCCATCTCATCACGCCGCAGCGGGATAAGTGCATCCGAAAAGATGGGCTCATCACCAAAAATCTTGTCTGCACCAATGTAGTTGGTAGGAGGAGCCAGCGAATAGATGAAATCTCTCGGGAACAAATCATCGCCTATCATCTCATCTTCCGTTTCCGGATTAATGAAAATATTAGCGAAGGGGGTTGCAGTAATGCCAAGGTAAGACGCCTGATAGAACTCATGAAGCAGCTTTCTGATACAGGCATTGATAGCAGCAGGGCTGTCGTCCTCGCTGCGGGTGTTTACCGACGCATTATCAGCCTCATCGTCAATCAGCAGCATAGGAAGCATAATCTTGCCGGTGGTGTTATCTCTGCTCTTAGACAGCCATTTGATTAAATTGTTCAGAATTCGCTTATTCTTTTTTACAACCAAAACGACCGGATCGGAAACACTCTGGAGATTCAGGTCGTTGCTTTTCAGAACGTTTATATCGAAATCCTTAGAGACAGATGTGAACGCAGCGATGCGCTTCTGCACGCCATAGCGTCCAACGCCTACAGGAAGATTTTTAATTTCCTGTTCAGCCTTCGGATCCAGATAATATTCGCTTTTGCGTCCGGAGAACTCGGCATCCAAGCGAGACTGTGTCTGCTGGCGCAGGTTTTCCATCATACCTGCCAGAACAATAATGATCCTATATCCTGTATCAGCAGCTTTATTGCTGATGGCTGTATAGTTAGCTGTTTTGCCAGACTGAACATCCCCCAATACAAGTCCGCGGCGCTGGAAGGGCTCGCCGCTTTCCGGATCGCCAAGCAGATCGACGATTTCGTCGGAAACTTTGTCCAGAGTAGCAGTTACACGCGGGTTCCAATGCTTGATTTCTTCGAGATACTTTTTATAGCGATTCCAGAAGAAGAAATCTAAATCCGCTCTTCTCGCCGGGAGCCAAGATTTATGCGGAGTATTTCTGTCGTTGATAAACACGCCCACATCCATCTGAATAACAATCGAAGCACGAAGCCGAACCAGAATGTCAGCAAATTCATCATCCGTCACCGCAAATGCGCTCATATTCGCGCGCATAGTCTGCGCCAGATTAATAAACTCCTCCTCGGTGGGGGGAACTTCTTTATACTGTGTACTGACTGCTGCAGAAATCACATTCTCCAACATCGCAATATTCGGATTAGACATTAGTTCTCCTCCTTTGCTTTTAAATCATGAAGCACATCGGGATACATGCAGAACGGCTCGGTGTGCTCAAGTTTTTCCAGCATCTCCAGTCTGAGGATGCTGCTCGGCATAGCAGACAGCATCTGCTCCAGCGTCTTCCGCATTTCCGCTTCTTCTATTTCGGTATCGTTTTCGATCTTTTCATCATTGTTCAAATCAACATACAGCTGATTCAGAGGGATGCTGCGTTCAATGTACCGAAGCAGACTCTCAAGTTTCGTACGAACTTCTGGAGCATCTGCAATAATCTGATCCACCAGCGGGTGGTCACGATTGATCTCATAGGCAACACCGCTGCCCGGAGTTTTCAGCCTCGTCCATACATGCTCTACTGTATCAGAAGTCTCCTTTTTTCCTCTGAATGTCCAAGTCCGTTTGCTCTTATCTGCAATACGATCAATCACAATTTGGAGGTTGTTTCTCACTTCAGCAGGAGGAATAGCATGTGACTTCTTGATATCAAGCGTCCAAAGGTCATCCAAATCATTTGGAATATCAACCATTACACGAGCCAGTTTAGAGAGGTCACCCTGTCTCATCATGCGGAACCACGTTCCCCAAATCAAAAGGCGCTTGTTTCGGTATACATAAAAGCCCTGCTGTTTCCGAATACCTTCTTTTCCGCCAAGCTGATTTTTTTCCTCTTCGGTCATTTTAGAAATGTGAGGCAGAATATAGGGCTTAACCAGAATCTTTTTGCCTCGGATAATCAGTGTTTCGGTGTCCATTGCCTGCGTGCTTTTCTTCAGTAAAAAGGGATCTGCCGCTTTTATTTTTACACCGTTGAAAAAAATCTCCAGCCGTTTGATGCCTGCTTCGCCGGACAGATATCTGTGAAAAACAAGCCCCAAGTGCTGTCTAACATCATCCATTTTCCGGCCAAGTGATTTTTCATAATCGACTTCGCCCATAAGCAGACGGTCAAGATTCTGCCATACGACCAGCGTGCCGTTTTCCTGCTCTTTCAAATCAGTGATATGCGGGACCTGTTCAAGGTCATCTTCATCAAGAACGAGGAGTGACCACGTTCCTGTTTCAATGACATAATCTAAATCCCATCGTCTGCCGATTACTGTATTGCCCTGTTTGCTGACCACCGTGAGCACACGGCACTGTGACAGCGAAGCAGTTTTTAAGCCAAGGCCATAACGTCCCAGATCAGAGGCGTCACGCATGTCAGTTGGGCTTTTGCTGCCATACTGCATGGCAACATCAATTTGCGCATTGTCCATGCCAGAGCCATTGTCTAAGATACAGACATAGGCATCATCGACGGGAAAAAAGAACAGCTGAACTTTGCCCGCTTTTGCCGCAATGCTGTTGTCAATAATATCGGCAATGGCAGCTTCCAAGCTGTAACCAATTGCCCTAGTGGATTCCATAAGCACAGGTGCAAATGGAGGCGTTTCCCTAACTTGCATATCTGCCATCCTTCCTCAATCTGTCTATTGCTTTATCTCGATTACGAGGACTCCCGCATATGTACATTATCGTAAAATCACTGTCCCAAAAACCGGACTCATTTCTCCACTTTCTCTTCCGGTAAAAACTCCATAATATCACCGATATCTGCACCCAACGCGGCGCAGATCTTATTGAGCACCGTGAGTGTGACTTCCTCATCGCGCCTCAAGCGGGTCATGGTATTTGGCGCAATCCCAGCAGCTTTTCGCAAATCCGCCTTACTCATTTTTCTATCAACGAGTAGTTTCCAAAGCTTGTTATATGAGATAGCCATTTTCCGACCTCCAACTACAAATGTTGACATAATTATACGCCATTTAAGGTCATAAAGCAAGAGACTTTCGCATCGCATTGCGAAAGTCTCTTGCCGTAGTTCTTGGACGTTATGTAGTCTGTAGACCAGGGTCTGTAGACCAGCTGTCTGTGCTGCTCTTGTTATCATCTCATTTCTCTGGTTACAACCGAGGTTTATCAAAAATATAGGGCTTGGGAGCATCCCAAAAGGTAAAATGCACGCTGGGACGGAGGATGGAAGCGCGTGTATTTTTCCGGTGTGTACGGACACCGGATTTGCTTGCTATTCTTCAATGCTCCCTGATCCGCGTTTTTCAAATTGTCCTGTTTATTGGATTCATTCTATGATATACTGATAACAACTCACCCGGAAGGAGGGCCCCATGTATGGCAGTCAAACGTGTTTTTGCCGGTTACTACAAACGATACGACGGCAAGCGGATCTACGTTGTCCGCGTGGTAAAAGATATCGATACCGGCGAGGCTGTTGTGATCTGCAAGGATGCCAGCTTCATTCGGGAAGGCAATGAGGAATACTACACGATCCGCCTGGAGTCCTTCTGTGAGCAGGTGAATGCGGATGGTATTCTTAAGGATAAATACATCCGTCAGACCCGGCGTGAGGTCGAACCGGAAATGATCGGCGAAGTAACAGAGGACGGCTTTCCGGAACCAAAACGTAAGCCATTCACCTACATTGATGACGAATATCAGCCTCGCTTGGTTCGGTGCAGCCACAGCTATTACGAGTATGCAAAGGATATCTGCACCAATTACCGGATGGACCTGCGGCGGTACAGGCTGATCCGGGAGCGGAAGCAGTATATCGGCATTGATGGTAAATCGGAATACCAGGCCATGTGCGAAGATGTGTCCTTTCTGCAGCAGTCCATGAGAACGATTCTGAAAGACTATGTCGAGCTGTTTCAGAAGCGGTTTTCCGAAGGGCTCTCTGTCCGCAAAACGGCTGAGGCCATGCACCTGAATCGCGGTGCAGTGGAACGCAGACAGGCAGCTTTTTATGAGGCATTTTCTCTTCTCCTTCGTCAACGGGATGAGGCGGATGGCATTCTGAGAATTGCTCCCAGCGGCCCTGCCATTTCCGTTCAGGATGAGGATGAATAACAGAATACGCTGTTTCTGAAGCACTTGCCGGAACCGGCAGGTGCTTCTTTTTGCCAGCATCGTGACAAAATCGAGACAGTCCGCAATATGATGTCCGTTGAAAAGTGAAGAGGGGCAAAACGGCTTTCTTACAAGAATTGCTGGGTATGACAGAACCGTGACAGAAAGCATTATTCTGTCCGTGGGATAGTGAAAGGCACCGTCTCCCAGCACAGCGTTCAAACAAGCCAAATCGTATTTCAAAATCTGAAAGGAGCTCAAACCATGCTGAATCTGAACCGAAATAACACCCACATCCGCAGAACGCCCATCCCGACGGATCTGCTGCTGAATCCGTGCCTCTCCAACGATGCCAAAGCCGCTGCCGCTATCCTGTACACCTGCGATGACAGCCGCTGGAACCTTGCCGAGATGGCCGTGGGGCTGCACACAACAGAAGAAAAGCTCTCCGAAATTTTCTCTGTTCTGAATGAGTGGGGATATCTCGACATTCACTTTGAGGATGGCGTGTCTGTCCTGACGCTGTTGTAAGGAGAACGCAATGCCGGAACGTACTCGCCCCATCCGCAAGGAAATCTGTCTGAATGAGACGGAGTGGAACATCATTCTGCAAAAGATGCAGCAGCTCAGGACCCGGAACTTCGGGGCATACGCACGGAAGATGCTGATCGACGGCTATATTATTCAGGTGGACTACACCGAGCAGAAAAAGCTGGCTGCAGCAGTCAGCAGAATCGCTGCGAACATCAATCACGTCTGCCGACGCATCAATCAGACCGGGCATTTTTATGAAGACGATGTGGCTGAGCTGAAAGAAAAGGTCGGCGAGGTTTGGAAGCTTCTGAAGCAGTACCAGAAGGAGGAGCTCTGACTGCTGTAGTGTCCTCCGTCACCGGGTTTGCAGATTGCAGAAATTCTGACGCTCCAGAGTGGTCCGTTTTTGGATTTCTGGACAGCTGCTTTCGGAACGCTCCCGGCAGATGAAATTCATTCCCTAACCAATAAAAAAGAATCAACTCTCAAGATAGTCATCCATCAATCCAATCAACAGCAATCCGGATAGGATGGATGGGATGGAGGCACTGTGAAAGATTTTTGCAAGTTTACCACGGAAAGTCCGGCAGCTTCCTATATGCCTCTTCCAAGATTTCTTTTTCAGGACGAGGCGCTGCGGGACATCACCAACGATGCCAAAGTGCTGTATGCCATGCTCCTGGACCGGGCGAGTATTTCCAAGCAGAACGGTTACGTCGAACCAGACGGAACCATCCGCCTGTATTTCATAGTGGAGCAGGCACAGAAACGGCTGCATCGCAGCAGGCAATGCGTCACAAGGATATTCCGGGAACTGGAATACAGCGGCCTCATTATCCGGAAGAAGCAGGGTCTTGGCAGACCGGCGTTGATCACGCTCAATTACCCTGCCGACGCAAAACTCATTGTGAAAGAGGCGCAGCCATAAGCCGGGGCGGGATAATGTACAGGCTTCGCCGCATAGATTGAACCAGTCCGCAGAAAGGAGGGACAGACATAGAAGTATTCCTGATCCAGCCCAAGACACAGCAGGGCAAAGAAGAACTGCAGAAAACGCTGGCCCGCTTCCACGCGGAACACGCCCAGAAGATGATCGAAAAAATGCCCTGTCCCACCGAACAGAAGTTGGAACTGGTGGATGCAGTGGTGAGGAATTTGAGAAAGAAGGATACATAGATCAGCCCCGGAGAGTATGGCACTCTCCGGGGGCCAACTTTAGTTAGGTACTATGATGCTGTCATTTGCCTCAATAATTCTGCAAATCTCATCAAGACCTATAAACACTATATGCTTTCCGCCAATCCGCGCAAGGTACCTCAAGGTGCCTTTAAGTCCGGAATCAAAATACTGGGGTGCTGCAACAGCGATTAGCTGGCATCTGTTATCAGCAAGCCCTTGTTCAACAAACTGTCTGATAATTTCTCCGCCCTCTTTGGATGTCGATAGCAGATACTCATTTACGAGTTCATCGTCGCTGCGTTCAGTGCGAGTGTTCTTGGTGTTTTTCTTTAGAATACCTTTCATTTCATAGCGAGTACTCCCGACCAAAACCTCTCCGGAAACATCGCCATACTCAGATCCTTTATGCGGCTGCGGTTGAAATCCCGGTAGAATTGGATAAAAAATTTTGGGTAGACACAGCATTGTAGGATTTGAAAGGCATTGTGACACCTTGGCTTTGCTGCACGTTCCGTCACATTTTTCGTTCAGATGAACTGCAAACCCTTTCGTAACTTCTTTTATAGAGCTCGGGCAAGTGTTGAAACAAGAAATATTATCAAAGAGAATCTCCGTTCCATCGCTGTTATTATCCGCTTTCACAATGTGAAGCTGCTGTTCCGTGATACACATGAAATATTCCGTATCCATACTTTTATATATGGAGTGGATATTCTGATCTATCATACTTCGGAATTTTTTCGTAGGAACATACCAATACACAATACTGCAGGGATGATCTTCCGGGCACACAACGCTAAATGGAGCTCCGCAGTCGCAGGACAACCACCCATACTTATCGTGTTTCAGCTCCTTTTTACACGTACCACAAATTGGAACCTCGTATGACTCGCAGATATTGCAATATGTCCGCGGGATTCGAAGAAACAAAGAGTGATTTGCAAGTAATGGCACCATTGTATCACCCAACTGCAGGGAGTATTCATCTTCGTTTTGGTCAAGCGCAGCAATCGTACACGTCAGGAAGTCGTTCATTCCCTTCTTCTCGTCATTTGTCAATCCCGGCCACTTGGGTTCCAAACCAAGTTCTTTGAAAATTTCTTCTGCTGGACGGCCTTTCATTTTTTCGACTTCTTCAAAAATTACATTGATTGCATTCTGAGACCAGTCAAACAAAACCGGGGCCGGAAGACATTTCAGTATGCCGATGCTGCCTTTTTTTATGTTGTACTTAACTGACGCGGATGTCCCTTCTGTGATATCGGCAATGTAACTTCCTGATGTATCAATACGCTGTTCCCTTATTCTTGAAATTTCTGTCTCTTGATCCTCTGTAAGGCCTCCAGATCTGGAGATAATGGTTTTTTCGCCGTCTGCACCTTGCAGTACTATTCGACTGCGGGCCGTGTAATTGATGCAACGTTCAATTGCAGATTTTGGAGGATTCATTTGAGTCAGACTATTTTTCAGATACTCAGAAATTACATGAATGATGCAGCCGGTCATTCTGTCATGTTTACTGATGACGGCAAGATATGGCATATTCTTTCCTATCCACAAGCAGCCCCTGTGTTGCTCCCAAACTGCTGCACTGTGTCCGTTCTCGTCTGTATATATGTATTCTTTGCTATAAACATAAAGGATTTCAACACGGTCGTTTTTCGACACAACAGAAATCACTTGGAGATTTCGGAAACTTGCATTGCTCAGAACTGGTTCCTGATATCCCGAAAAATCTGCCAGCGCTGCATAATCGGTTTCGGTCAACGGGTTTCGAAAGCTCCAAAGGGTAAATGTTACACGGTTCCCATAGATATAGTCATTGACAAGCGTCTCGATCTCTCCATCGCTGACTAAATCGGTAGACAACAGACGATTGATGATAGTTTCTTTATCTTTACCATTGATCTCCGTCTCATCAACCTCCTTTTTAACGGCAAGATCATACAGTGCTTGCCAAGGAAGCGTTTTAAGTTTATCCTTTCGCTCGTCTATTGTCATTTTAATACCCCCAATCTTTTTTGCCTATGGTGTATTACAGCCTACTTTGATACTCGTTGCAGAGCTCTTCGATGGCATCTGCAGTGAGGCCGCAGTCTTTTCTGTATTCGATGTGCAGGCGAGTAGCTTTAATCGCCTTTTCAAGACCAGCGCTTCCGTACTCGTTGAGGATTAGATCATAATATTTCCTAAGTGCTTTGCCGCTGATCGCTCTCTTGAATACGGTTCCGGATAACAAACTACTTACAGCATAAATGTACATAATTGCTGAGTTTCGGTTCATACCCGTTTCCTCAACAATCATGTCGGCCAACTCGGAAGAATTCGCTCCATCGTTGAGCTGTTTGCCGCATTTATAGCAGATCATCATCATCTCATCGGTCATTTTTTTATAAGAGCCTTGACCTCTGCGACCTTCTGATGTTTCACCAGTCTCATCAGAAACCGCTTCTCGTTCGTCCTGGTTATCGAAGCTCCCAACAGCTTCTTTCAGCATAGCAACTTCTTCTTCTAACTTTTTAATCCGGGCCATAAGTTCCAAAATGATAGTCTCATATTGCATATAGCAAGTCCTCCGCTCGCAAAAAAATTCTTTGCGTCTTTCTTGATTAGATTTTAACGTCTTTCAATTGACTTGTCAATAGAAATATTTCTATTTTATAGAAATTCAATTAAGAAATATTTCATTCACAGATTTGGCGTGACTATACTCATAGCTGTCTCACAATCTGCTTTTCTCGTCATTTATGCGGTAATTGACGAGAATAATCCTAAAGCTGACGATATTCGTCATTTTGATTATAGCGAGCTTATCAATAGAACTTGGGGCAACGAATCAAAACTCATACCAATCTGGGAATTGGCCTTCCCTCACCAAAGGAAGAAACAGAGAAGAAGTAAAGATAATATAGAACGACAGCAGTGGTGAACCGATCGCCACTGCTGTCGTATCTTATCCGAGTTCTATCTGAAATACTTTTCCCACGTCGCCTTCTGCATCTTGACCCGATCCTGTTCCCATTTCTTCAGGGCACTGAGCTGGACACCAAGTCTGTCTGCAAATTCCTTCTGTGTCATTTTCAGTTTCTTACGGGCTTCAAGGACTTGCTTTCCTTGGCCTTTATAGAGAAACAGGCTATAATCATCCAGCAAGCTTTCAACAGGGACATCGTACATCCCGGCAAGCTTTTGCATATGCTCGATCGGATAGTAGTCCCGGCCATATTCTTCGTAACGCATGTAGGTTTTCTGATCGATCCCGATCCGGTCCGCGACCTCGCTCTGAAGCAGGGCGTGCCTGTACCGGTACCACCGGAGCTTGTCCGCAATCTGCGTCATTTCCGAGGGGTCTGAAAAGCGAAGATTGAATATCTGGGCATCCAGAAATTTCCTTGGAGCAAGCAGAGGGAAGTGCAGAATGATCAGCGGGGATACTTCTATTTTGTATGATATATTGCGTATCATGACATACCTGTGTCCGCATAGGTGACAGAATACGCTCCATTTTTCGCAACATGATGCGAAGTTTTCGCATCCAAATTCAATTTGTTCCGTTGTGATAGTATTGCATTCTCAATGCACCTCGACGCATAAGTAGCCAGCTTGATGCCCCGGTCTGCCCGGAAGGTGTTGACGGCCTTGATGAGTCCAATGGTGCCGATGGAGATCAGATCCTCCTGATTGTCCGCCTGTGTATAGTATTTCTTGATGATGTGAGCCACCAGCCGGAGATTGTGCTCCACCAGCCGGTTCCGGGCTTCCAGATCCCCCTGCGCCCACTGCTTCAGACACGCCCGCTCCTCCTCCGGCCGCAGCGGCCGGGGGAACGAACCGGGATTCCCCGTCAGACGCAGGGACAAAAACAGACTGTTGGACAGCAGCAGCAACGCCGCAGACAGCATACAGATCCCTCCTCTTCTGCCAGCCTATGCCCTCAGAGGAAGTCCCTATGCTTGACGCAGCGCCAGAAGTGGGGTACAATACATTGCAGAATAATTAAAACGTTTCTATCTCCATCAAATTTTCTGGAGGATTTTATGGGTTTCATCTATCAGGAGGCCAATGCATACGGCGTAGAGGCCTTGGTGGCCTTGGAGCGCCACTACACCCCCACGGAGGAAAAATACTGCACCGCCGTCACAGAGGCCGTCCGCATCTGCGACACCTACGGCATCCCGGAGCGGGAGCTGGTGCCGCAGGTGCGCCATATCGCCGCCGCCGAGGAGTACCTGCTGGAGCACCTGTCAGAGGACGAGGAGACGCTGCAATTCCTGTTCACTCCTCTCTCCGGCAGCAACACCTGTCTG
>UMAX01071680.1_pt1 | contig 23888 bp, 21 predicted proteins | sample 1963821 | NCBI WGS metagenome assembly UMAX01 (sample SAMEA4835927, study PRJEB28245) | human gut metagenome | biome: gut microbiome; material: fecal sample | place: Denmark | collected 2008 | reverse complement strand
CGCGCACCATCCGCCGGATCAGGCGTCCGTCCGTCGTCGGAATCCGGTTGTGCTCATCCACATTAATCTGCGTCAGCGCACTGATATAAATCCGGAACTTGCTCTCCGCCGGAAGCGACCACGTCAGTTTCTCATTCAGACCGTGAATACCCTCCAGCACCAGCACATCCGTCTCCTGCATCTGGATAAAATTCCCCTTGTGCTCGCGCTTGCCCGTCTTAAAATTAAAATACGGCAGCTCCACACACTCCCCGTTCAGAAGCTTCGTCATATCCCGGTTTAAAAGATCAATATCCAGCGCCTCCAGGCACTCAAAATCATACTCCCCATTCTCATCCCGCGGCGTATCCACCCGGTTCACATAGTAATTGTCGAGACTGATCGGATGCGGCGTCAGCCCATGCGCCGAGAGTTGGATCGAAAGCCGGTTGCAGAACGTCGTCTTGCCGGAAGAGGACGGACCCGCGATCAGCACAAACTTCACCGTCTTTTTCTCCGCGATCTGCTCCGCAATCTTCGCAATCTTCTGCTCCTGCAGTGCCTCCGCAATCAGCATCATCTGCTGGATATTCCCCTTTGTGATGCGTTCATTCAGATCCGCAACCGTCGAAATTTCCATCTGCTCGCCCCAGCGCTCCGATTCCCGCTGTACCTGGAATACCTTCGGGGAGAGATTCGCCGCCGGCACCGTCTCCGGGGCTTTCTTCTCCGGCATCTGCAGAATAAAACCATCGTCATATAAATAGAGACCAAAATACTTCAGGTAGCTCGTATCGTACGTCATAAATCCATAGTAATAATCTTCAAAATCCCCGAGACTGTACAGATTCACCCGGGAAACCCGGCGGTAGCGAAACAGGCGGTCCTTATCCGTCATGCCGTGCAGCCGGAACCGCTCTCTCGCTTCGTGCGTATCGACACTCCGCTTGTAGATCGGCACTGCCTTTTCGACCTGCTCCTTCATATAAGTTTTCACCTTGTCGAGAAACTCCTGATTCAGCTCGATGTCGCCGTCCACTGTATAGAAAAAGCCCGAACCCGCCGAAAAATGCAGCATCACATGACGGATCTTATCGTAGCCGCCCACATGGTATACTGCTTTGACCAGCAAAAGGGAAAGACTTCTCTGATACGTTTTATGTCCGATCTCATCCTTCGTCGTCACAAATTCCAGTTCACAGTCTTTTTTCAGCTGCTTGTGCAGCTCCCGCAGCCGTCCGTCCACCTTCACCAGGACAATCGGAGCATCTATCGTTTTCTCAAAATCTTTTGCAATCTCATAATAAGAGCAATTTTCCGGATATTCATATTTCTTTCCATCAATTGTTACCTGAATCACTTGTAATTCCTCCTTTTTGCAAAACTTTCTGAAAATTCAGAAGTGAAAACGAAGGCGCGCCCGAAAATTATAAAACCTGAAATTTTCAGACACGCCTCCTCATGATAAAACGCTGTCGTTACATCGTATGGAACCGCGCAAGCGCAGATTCCAGTATTGCCTCTTTTTCTTTTAATTCACAAAGCCTCTGTGTCGCCTTCTCCCCCGGATTGCCAGAGAGCTGGCCGATCAGCATTCTGTTCTGGTTCTGCTGCTTCTGCAGATATTCCAACAGCACCGGATTCTGGTTTTCCAGAAGGCGTGGTCCATAGAAAAGCTCCTCCGCCTTCAGATCTTCCTTTTCCCCAGGCACTGCCCGCAGAATCGGATAGTATTTTCCATCCTCCTCCACGAAATTCTCCTGTACAAGGTAAAATCCGTGCTCCAGCAGCCATGCGCGCACGCGGTCGATATCTGACTGCGGTTCCAGAATCAGCTCACCAAAGCCGGACAGCAGCGGCTCACCCTCACTTAAAATTCTTACGGTGAGCCCGCCGCCCATGCCCGCGATGAGGAGAGAATCCCCCTCCCCCGCCTGCAGGGCATGAAGGCCATCGGAAAGCCGTGTTTCTATGTAGTCCCCCATGTTATACTGCGCGATATGCTCCCTGGCCCGTTCTAACGGTCCGCGGTTCACATCCATGGCGATTGCGGAGGAAATCTTCTTCTGTTCCAGCAGCGCAATCGGCACATAGCCGTGATCTGTTCCCACATCGACCAGGCAGCCGCCCGGGGTGACAAACTCCGCTACCGCGGAAAGTCTTTTTGATAACTGCATGTCTTTTCTCCTGACCAAAAACTTAGTCCAGATAATCTTTGAGTTTTCTGGAACGGCTCGGATGGCGGAGCTTTCGAAGCGCTTTCGCCTCAATCTGACGGATACGCTCTCTTGTAACGTTGAACTCTTTACCAACCTCTTCGAGGGTTCTCGCACGGCCGTCATCGAGTCCGAAACGGAGACGCAGAACCTTCTGCTCACGGTCAGTCAGCGTGCTTAACACATCCTCGAGCTGCTCTTTCAGCATGGTGAATGCTGCCGCGTCTGCCGGTACCGGCACATTGTCGTCCTGGATGAAATCGCCGAGGTGGCTGTCCTCTTCCTCACCGATTGGTGTCTCGAGGGAAACCGGTTCCTGGGAGATTTTCAGGATTTCACGCACACGCTCTACAGACATGTGCATCTCCTCTGCGATCTCTTCCGGAGTAGGTTCGCGGCCTAACTCCTGCAGTAACTGACGGGAAACACGGATCAGCTTGTTGATGGTCTCTACCATATGAACCGGAATACGGATCGTTCTCGCCTGGTCTGCAATCGCTCTTGTGATCGCCTGGCGGATCCACCATGTTGCATAGGTGGAGAATTTGTATCCCTTGCGGTAATCGAATTTTTCAACCGCTTTGATGAGGCCTAAGTTACCTTCCTGAATCAGATCCAGGAACAGCATGCCGCGGCCGACATAACGTTTTGCAATGGAAACAACGAGACGAAGGTTGGCCTCTGCCAGACGTTTTTTCGCATCCTCATCGCCCTCTTCCATTCTCTGTGCCAGCTTGATCTCTTCCTCTGCGGAAAGAAGCGGCACTTTACCGATCTCTTTTAAGTACATGCGGACCGGGTCCTCAATGCTGACACCTTCCGGAACGGAAAGATCGATGTTTTCCATATCGATCTCTTCTTCCTCGGAAAGGTCGATGTCATCGTCGTCCAGAAGGAGAAGATCGCGGTCTGCCGCATTTGGATCCTCAGTCATATCGGAGAGGCGCAGTACGTCGATACCGCTTGCCTCCAGGTACTCAAATACCTTCTCCATCTGCTCCGCATCCAGCGGCATATCGCGGAAAAAGTCGTTGATTTCCTGATATTCCAGGACGCTCTTTTTCTTCTTGCCGTATGCTACCAGCTCTTTTAATTTTTCCATAAATTTTGCTTTATCGAACTCCATTGACTGTCCATCCTTCCATAGCTTGTATATATTCTGTCCCTGTCCTGCGAAATTAAACACACAGAACAGAAGATTCCAGGGTTTTTCTTTGGTATCCAGTTTTGCTTAAAAAGTGAATTCCGGAAGTTCCCCTGCTTTCCACCGCTCCAGGCTTTTTTTATCTGCCATCAATTTCTGCAGCGCCGCCATATCGGTCACATTCATATGCGCCGACTGATATGCAATACTGTTCTCTTTCATATTGCAGATCACATCGTGCAGCGCGCGCCGTTTTTCCTCCTCTGTCTCCAGCGGGATTCTGGCATTAAAAAGGCCCGCAACTTCTTTCTGCTCCTCGGAATCAACAAACTGATTCAAAAGCTTTGCCGGATTTACGCCGCCCTCGTGGTACTGCAGCACAATCATCTCTGCAATCTGGTGGTAGAGAGGGGTGGTAAAATCCGCCGGCGTAATATATTTTTCCAGCTTTCCAATGAGCGCCGGATAAGAGGTCATCCACGTCAGCATCAGCTTCTGTGCTTTTTCGACGCCGCCCTCTTTTTCTTTTTTGTTTGAGGCTGTATTCCGCGGCTTTACGCTCCCCGTCCTTCCGGCTCCCGAGAGTGCCATCTGGCCGACCTGCTTGCGCAGTACCTCGACGGCAATGCCGTACTTTCCCGCCACAGCCTCAAGATAGCTGTTCCGCTCGATCTCATCCTCGATCGCAACGAGACGGCGCACCGCTTCATGAAGAAAATCTGATTTGCCCTGCGGATCGGCAAGGTCAAAGTCACGCTCCTTCATGCGGATCGCGTACAGAACGCTGTTTTCCGCCTCCTCCAGGCGTTTTTCGAACGCCTCACAGCCTTCGTGCTGGATAAACTCATCGGGGTCCTTATACGGCCTTAAATTGACGACACGCGTGGTAAGGCCGACACCTTTCAGCATCGGGATCGCACGGAGTGCTGCTTTGACACCCGCCTCATCGCTGTCGTAGATTACAAGGACCTCGTCGGTGTACCGCTTCATGAGCCCTGCCTGCAGCGAGGTGAGCGCCGTTCCAAGAGATGCCACCGCGTTGTTGAAGCCCGCCTGGTGCATGGAGATGACATCCATATAGCCCTCGCAGATGATCAGATTTTTCCTCCGCGAAGAGCGCGCCAGGTTCAGCCCATAGAGGTTGCGGCTTTTGTCGAAGATCTTTGTCTCCGGCGAGTTCAGGTATTTCGGCTTTCCATCCCCCATCACACGGCCTCCGAAGCCGATCACGCGGCTGTTGGCATCCATGATCGGGTAGATGACACGATTCCAGAACTTATCCTGCATACCGTGCACTTCGTCCGCCAGAAACAATCCCGACTGGCGAAGGATTTCATCGTCATACCCTTTTTCTTTTAAAAAGCGGTACAGCAGGCTTCCGTACTTATCTGAGTAGCCAAGACCGAACTTCCGGATTGTATCATCCGAAAGACCGCGCCCCTTTAAGTAATCGTAGCCCTGCTTTCCGCGTTCGGTGTGGAGCTGGTAATAATAGAATTTCGCCGCCTGTTTGTTGATTTCCAGCAGCGTGTTCTTTAAATCCGCCTGCTCCTTTGCTTCTTTCGAATACTCCATCTGCGGAAGCTCCACCCCGGCCCGGTCGGCCAGAAATTTCAAGGCTTCCACAAACGTGAAGTTTTCGTATTCCATCAAAAATGTGAAAACATTTCCTCCGGCTCCGCATCCGAAGCAGTAATACATCTGCTTTCCGGGGCTGACGGAAAAAGAAGGGGACTTCTCATTGTGGAACGGGCAGAGCCCGAAGTAAGAGCTTCCTCTTCTTGTCAGCTTTACGTAGCCGGATATCACATCTACGATGTCATTTTTCATACGAATTTCTTCCACTAAATCATCGGAATATCGCATTTTTTCCTCCCTGTATCTAATAAACCGCCCAGGCTTTCGGCACGAACAGCTCCTCGTATTTGTGCATGGAGTACTGATCGGTCATACCGGCAATGTAATCGCATACCACCTGTGTCTTGTCCTCGCCGCACCCGATCAGATTCCGGTACTCGCGGGACATCTGTTCCGGGTGCTCCTGGTAGTAGGTGTAGAGGGAAATCAGCATCTTCTTTGCCTTCCCCTCCTCTTTTTTCGCCTCCGGGTTGCGGTAGACGTTCGCGAACATCAACTCCCGCAGCATGCGCATGCCCTCGGCAATCTCCGCCGACTGGCGCACATACTCCGTTCCGCGGCTCTGCTCCACAATGTCGTGGATCAGCGTATTGAGCCGCTCGCGGCATGTATCGCCAAGGACGACGCGGATCGTAATCGGGATGTCATCCTCGCTTAAAATGCCGGCACGGATGGCATCGTCCATATCGTGGTGGATGTAGGCGATCTTGTCGCAGAGACGCACAACCTGTCCCTCCAGGGTCGACGGTTTTCCCGCCGTGCGGTGGTTCAGAATTCCATCCCGCACTTCCCAGGTCAGGTTCAGGCCCTGTCCTTCCTTTTCCAGAACCTCCACGACACGGACGCTCTGTTCCGCGTGGCGGAAGCCCCCGGGATGCACCGCATTGAGCGCCGCTTCCCCGGAATGGCCGAACGGCGTGTGTCCGAGATCGTGGCCGAGCGCAATGGCTTCGGTCAGATCCTCATTCAGATTCAGCGCCCGCGCAATCGTGCGGGCAATCTGGGACACCTCGAGTGTGTGCGTCAGGCGGGTCCGGTAATGATCTCCCTGCGCAGCGAGAAACACCTGTGTTTTATCTTTCATCCTGCGAAAGGCTTTGGAGTGGAGAATCCGGTCCCGGTCTCTCTGGTAGACGGTGCGGATGTCACACTCCGGTTCATATCGGTCCCTTCCTCTGGAATTCCGGCTGTGCGCCGCATAAGGACTCAGCTCCTGAAATTCCCGTTCTTCAAACGATTCTCTCAAGTTCAAACGAAGACCACCTCTTTCCCGGTAATATGCCTGTAACAGTTCTTTTCATTGTCCTCCTATTTCCTATATTCGGTGCCTGATTCCGATTTCCTTTTTTATTTTTCAAATTTTTCAAATTTTTTCAAAAAAAGTGTTGACGGCTTACAACTCTGGTGCTATAATACATCTTGTCGTCAGCGAGATGACAAAAACTTAAAGAACATGCGGAAGTGCTGGAATTGGCAGACAGGCCAGACTAAGGATCTGGTGGTCATTGCGATCGTGTGGGTTCAAGTCCCATCTTCCGCATGAAATTTAAAAAACTACATAACATGCGGAAGTGCTGGAATTGGCAGACAGGCCAGACTAAGGATCTGGTGGTCATTGCGATCGTGTGGGTTCAAGTCCCATCTTCCGCAGAACGAAAACCCTTGTGCATACAAGGGTTTTTTCCTGCTCAAAAAAAATCAGAGGAAATTCCTTTCCGGATCCCTCTGATTTTTTATTTTTCTTTTTTTCAGAATTTTCTCTGCAATTTCTGTTTTTACAGGTTCGGTCTTACAATCTTCGGTGTATAGCCAGCCTCTTCCAGTGCTTTGACAATACGATTCTTGTGATCGGTGCCGAATGCCTCCATTGTGATGCGGAGCTCTACTGCAGCGCTTCTGTTCGTGGTGAAGAACTGGTTGTGGTCCAGTTTGATGACGTTTCCATTCTCGTTTGCAATCACCTGGGAAACGCGTACCAGCTCGCCTGGTTTATCCGGCAGAAGAACGGATACGGTAAAGATACGGTCTCTCTGGATCAGTCCGTTCTGGATGACGGAAGACATGGTGATGACGTCCATATTTCCGCCGCTTAAGATCGAAACGATCTTTTTACCTTTGACATCCAGATGTTTTAATGCAGCCACAGTCAGAAGGCCTGAGTTCTCGACGATCATCTTGTGGTTTTCTACCATATCAAGGAATGCTACGATCAGCTCATCATCATCCACGGTAATGATCTCATCCAGGTTCTGTCTTACATACGGGAAAATCTTGGATCCCGGTGTCTGTACTGCAGTACCGTCTGCAATGGTGCTGACAGGAGATACGGTCGTTACCTCGCCTTTTTCAAAGGAAGCCTTCATACAGGCTGCTCCGGACGGCTCAACACCGATGACTTTGATGTTTGGTTTCAGCAGTTTTGCCAGTGTGGAAACACCGGTAGCCAGTCCGCCTCCTCCGATCGGAACAAGGATATAATCTACGAGCGGAAGCTCCTGAATCACTTCCATGGCGATGGTTCCCTGGCCGGTTGCAACGGTCAGATCATCGAACGGGTGAATAAAGGTATAGCCATGCTCTGCTGCAAGCTCGTATGCTTTTGCACATGCCTCATCGTACACATCTCCGTACAGAACAACCTCAGCGCCGTAGCTCTGGGTACGCTCTACTTTGATGAGCGGTGTGGTAGTCGGCATTACGATGACAGCCTTTGCACCGTAGCATTTTGCCGCATACGCAACGCCCTGTGCATGGTTTCCTGCAGATGCGGTGATCAGTCCTTTTGCGCGCTCCTCTTCACTTAAGGTGCTGATTTTGTAATAGGCACCGCGCAGCTTATAGGCGCCGGTCAGCTGCATATTTTCCGGTTTTAAGTAGACTTTATTTCCCGTCTGCTCGCTGAAATATTTGCTGTAAACCAGTTTGGTCTCCTGTGTTACTTTTTTTACGATTTCAGACGCTTCCTCAAATTTCGGGAGTGTCAGCATTTCTTCTGCCATAGTCTTTTCTCCTTGTTGTCTTTTTTAAGCATTCTCTTCGGATGTATGGAACAGTGCATTTACAAACTGGTCTGCATCAAATTTCTGCAGATCGTGGATGCTCTCGCCCACGCCGATGTATTTGACCGGAATATCAAGCTCGGACTGGATAGCAACGGCGATACCGCCCTTCGCAGTTCCGTCCAGCTTCGTCAGAATGATGCCTGTGACATTCGCCACTTCTGCAAACTGTCTTGCCTGCTGCAGCGCATTCTGGCCCGTGGTACCATCCAGCACCACCAGCGTTTCCAAGTATGCTTCCGGATACTCTTTCTCCAGAATCCGGTAAATCTTGTGGAGCTCTTCCATCAGATTCTTCTTGTTGTGAAGTCTTCCTGCCGTATCACAGATCAACACGTCCGCATTTCTGGCTTTTGCCGCTGCGACTGCATCGTACACGATGGACGCCGGATCTGCTCCGTTCTGTCCGCCGATGATATCCACGCCGGCGCGGTGCGCCCACTCCGTGAGCTGCTCGCCTGCCGCTGCACGGAACGTATCTGCTGCCGCAAGAACAACCTTTTTGCCCTGATCCTTCAGAAGGCCGGCCAGCTTTCCGACGGAGGTCGTTTTTCCGACTCCATTGACACCGATCACCAGCACTACCGATTTCCGGTTTTCAAATTCATAGGCTGTATCGCCTACATCCATCTGTTTTTTGATGCTCTCGATCAGAAGCTGTTTGCACTCTGCCGGATCGGTAATGTGCTCTTCTGCCACCCGCTCTTTTAAGTGGTCAATAATTTTGGTCGTTGTATTGATGCCGATATCTCCCATGACGAGAATCTCCTCGATCTCCTCATAAAAATCGTCATCAATATTGGAATAGCCGCTGAAAATAGAATCAATTCCAGCTACAATGCTGTCTCGGGTCTTCGTCAGACCGTTGACAAGACGTTTGAAAAAGCCTACTTTCTCCTCCGCCATACCGTTCGCCTCCCTTTATCTTTTCTATCTTACTTCTTTCGTATTGTATCTTATTCGTTTCTATTTGTCCAGTTCTCCCTCGATCAAATCGACAGAAACAAGGGTAGAAACACCCTTCTCCTGCATCGTGATGCCGTACAGACGGTCTGCCGCCGTCATCGTACCGCGCCTGTGGGTGATGACGATGAACTGGGTATTTTTTGTCAGCTTATGCAGATACTGCGCAAAACGCGTTACGTTGGAATCGTCGAGCGCCGCCTCGATCTCGTCAAGTAAACAGAACGGGGACGGCTTCAAGTTCTGGATTGCAAAAAGCAGCGCAATCGCGGTCAGTGCCTTCTCGCCTCCGGAGAGCTGCATCATATTCTGCAGTTTCTTTCCCGGCGGCTGGGAAATGATGCGGATACCCGCCTCGAGTACATCCGTGTCCTCCTCGAGTTCCAGCGTTCCCTTTCCGCCGCCGAACAGCTGGCGGAACACGCGGTCAAACTCTTTCCGGATCTCCTCGAATTTTTCCGTGAACTGCTTGCGCATACCGGCATCCAGCTCATCGATGATGCCCTGCAGTGTCTCTGCCGCCTTGACAAGATCGGTGTGCTGTGCATCGAGAAAGGCGTGGCGCTCCGAAATCTCTTTGTACTCCTCAATCGCATTCACATTGACAGAGCCAAGCTTCCGGATCGCATCTTTTACTTCCAGCACACGCCGCTTTAATTCACTGCGCTCCGGAATCTCCTCCATCTGGAACTCTCTTGCGTGGCCCGGTGTCACTTCGTACTCTTCCCAGAGATACGAGGTCTGTGCCTCTTTTGTCTCCTCCAGCTTTTCTTTCTGGCTGTTCAGACGGAAGCACTCTTTGTCCATCAGGGAAATCTGGTCGGAGAGCTGATCCCGCTTCTCGAAAAATTCTTTGTGATCTGCGCTTAATGTTTCTTTTTTCTCCTGCAGTTCCACAATCCGGCGGTCTTCCTCTTCTTTTGCCTGCACTGCCGCTGCAATCGTCTTCTGGATCTCCACGATGTCCTGCTGTTTCTTTTTGACATCGTCTTTTTCCTCCGCCGCTTTTTCCAGCATGGTGCGGCTTTCCGCTTCCAGTTTTCCCGTCTCTTCCTCAAGACGGCGGATGTTCTGGGCAAGGAATCCATCCTTCTGAGACAGATTTGCGTAATTTAACCGGATTTCTTCAAGATCCTTCGTATATTCTGCTTCCCGGCGGCGAAGCCCTGTAAGCGCCTCCTGCGCCTTCTGGATATTCTCCTGCAGCGTGCTTTCCCGCTCCACCGATTCCTGCATTTCCTGACCGATGACTTTCCGGTTCCGCTCAATCTCGGCGATCTGATTTTCAATCTCGAGACTCTCCTTCTGAAGCGCTTCAAAATCCAGACGGATTTCCGTCTTTTTCTCGCGCGCTTTTTCCAGATTCAGGCGCACCGTATTCTGCTCGATGTACTGCCGCTGCAGTTTTTCATTCAGCTCGGTGCGGAGATCGCGGATTTCATTCCGCTTATTTTTCTTCTCTTCAAGTTCCTGCTGGATTTCCCGCAGTTCCTTCACAAGACCCTGTACGCTCTTTTCGAGTTCCTCAATCTCACGCCGTCTTCCGAGCAGGTTGCTGTTGTTCCGGAACGAACCTCCTGTCATGGAACCGCCCGGGCTCAAGAGCTCGCCCTCGAGGGTTACCATGCGGAGCGTCTGACGGTATTTCCGCTGGATCACAATGGCATGGTCGATCGTGTCGACCACCAGCGTTCTTCCAAGCAGCTGTGCCACAAGGCCCTCATACACCGGGTCGTACGAAACAAGTGCATTTGCCACACCAAGCACACCGGTTTCTCTTGCCGCATCCTCATTCACCTGCGTTTTTTTCCCGCGCATACTGGTGAGCGGAAGGAACGTCGCACGGCCGAAATGGCCCCGTTTCAGGTATTCAATCAGGTATTTCGCCGTCGCCTCATTGTCGGTGACAATATTCTGAATGCTGCCGCCAAGTGCGGTCTCGATCGCCGTCTCGTACTTTTTCTCTGCCTGCAGAAGATCCGCCACAACGCCGTGGATGCCGGGATTCCGGTCTTTCTGCTCCATGACCTTCCGAATACTGTTTCCATAGCCGTCGTACCGCTCGGTGATGTTCTTTAAGGATTCGAGCCTTGACGCTTCTCTGTGGTAATTGGTCTGGCCGGCTTCCATCTCTTTCGTCTGGTTCGAGAGATCCGCCGTCAGCGCGGTAATCTTCTGATCTGCCTCCTGGTACTGCTGTTTCAGGCTGCTTACCGTCTCTTCGAGCGCTTCAAACGCGTTCTGCAGTTCTTCCATCTGCCCGTTCTGTTCGGACTCGCTCGTCTTTAAATGCAGCACCCTCTGGCTTAATTCTGCCTTTCGGATGCCGATCTGCTCGAGCATCGCATCGTAGCGCTGCATTTTTCCCTTAGTGGAACCCCGCTGGTTCAGAAGGCCGATGACTTCGCTCTTATCCTGTTCACTCTGCAGCTCGGCTGCCTGGATCTGCCCCTGGCATTCCGAGAGAGCGGCCTCTTTCTCACTCTTTTCCGTCTCTGACGCAAGAAGTGCTTCATGAAGCCCGTCCTTTTCTGCCTGATATGTATTTTTTTCTGCCGTCTTTGTGCGGCTCTCCGCGCGGATCGCCTCCAGACGTTCTCTTAATGTGTCGCTGTTCCTCTCCGATGCATGAATCTGCTCATTCAACACCTCGATCTGGTTTTCGAGCTGCTGGCGTTTCAGTGCATTCTCCCCCGCCTGATCGCGCACAGAAAGAATCGTCTGGTCCAGTTTTTCCTGCTCCTGTTCCAGCTTTTCATACTCCTGCTTCGTATGCTCAAAAGCCTCTTTCGTGCTCTTTAACTGCTCTTCTGCAATCCGGTACCGGTCTTCTACTTTCGCGAGATCGTTCCGGATGCGCTCCATCTCGAGCAGAAACATATTGATATCGAGGATCTTTAATTCCTCTTTCTTCTTTAAATAAATCTTTGCCGTCTCAGACTGGCGTTCCAGCGGCTCTAACTGCCTTGTCAGTTCCGAGAGAATGTCGTTGACGCGCACCAGATTCTGCTGCTCTTCCGCCAGCTTCTTTTCGGTCACAGCCTTCCTTCTCTTGAATTTGACAATTCCTGCCGCCTCGTCAAACAGCTCCCGGCGCTCTTCCGGCTTACCACTTAAGATCTTATCAATCTGACCCTGTCCGATGATGGAATAGCCTTCTTTTCCGATACCGGTATCGTAGAACAGCTCGTTGATGTCCTTTAACCGGCACGATGCGCCGTTCATCAGATACTCACTCTCACCGGATCGGTAGAGCCGTCTCGTCACCGTGACTTCCTCGAAATCGACATTCAGCTTGTGGTCGGAATTGTCGAGTGTAATTGCAACCGACGCGTAGCCGAGCGGCTTTCTCGTCTCGGTTCCGGAGAAAATAACATCCTGCATATTTCCGCCGCGGAGCTGCTTGGCGCTCTGTTCGCCGAGCACCCAGCGCACCGCATCGCCAACATTGCTCTTTCCACTGCCGTTCGGCCCTACAACGCCGGTAATACCGTCGTGGAACTGCAGAATGGTTTTGTTGGCAAACGACTTAAATCCCTGCATTTCAATGGATTTGAGATACATAATTCACCTACGCTTTTTTTCTGGCAAGAATTGCATCGTATGCCGCTGCCTGTTCTGCCGCTTTTTTCGTTCTGCCCTTTCCGGTACCGAGCGCTTTCTTTCCGACGCTGACCTGTGCCCAGAAGCTCTTGTCGTGATCCGGTCCCTCTTCTTTTAAGATGGTGTAAACAATCTCTTCATCCGTCTCACCCTGGATCAGCTCCTGCAGAATCGTTTTGCTGTCGTAGAAAAGCTGTTTGTGTTCGATATCGTTTAAGATATAGTTCAGAACGAACGTTTTTGCCGGTTCAAAGCCGCCGTCCAGGAAAATCGCACCGATCGTTGCCTCCATGGCATCCGAAACGATGGAATCGCGGTGACGGCCGCCGGTTGCCTCCTCGCCCTTTCCAAGGAGCAGAAAGCTGCCAAGGTCAATCTCACGGGCACAGAATGCCAGTGCCGGTTCACAGACGAGGCTGGCGCGTTTTTTCGTCATCTCGCCCTCCGGGAGACGCGGGAATGTCTTGTATAAAAATTCGCTGGATACAACTTCCAGCACGGCATCTCCTAAGAACTCCAGACGCTCGTTGCACTCCAGGCGCTCCATATGGTGCTCATTTGCGTAGGAAGAATGGCGCATCGCCATCTCCAGCAGTCCGAAATCCTGAAATTTATACCGGATTTTCTTTTCCAAATCCACGAGTTTATCAATATTGTTCATAACCTGTTTTAAGCCTGTCCTTCCTCATAGTTACCGTTTGCAGGTGTTCTGCGGACGGTAACAAAGGGGCTGTCCTGTAGTAAACAGCCCCTTCGCCATTTTCTATTATTCTGCCAGTTTCTTTTTGATCGCTTCCACCGCATCCTCAACCGATACGATGTGCTCTGCTTCTTCTGCTTCGATCTGGATATCAAATTCTTCTTCAATTCCCATCACAATCTGAAATACATCCAGGGAATCCGCTCCCAGATCATCTGCAAAGGTTGTCTCCATGGTTACTTCATTCGGATCTACGTTTAATACATCCGCAATGATCTCCTGTAATTTTTCAAACTCCATCTTTCGCTGCCTCCCTGCTGCTCTTATAGTCCGCCAGATGCTCCTGCACTTTCTGCGGAATCTTCTCCTCGCTGAATGAAATGCACTGGAGAATGGAATTTTTAAATTCGTTGGCTTTTGAGCTTCCGTGCGTTTTTACAACGAGTCCTTTTAAGCCAAGCAGCGGTGCTCCGCCGTACTCACTGGCATCAAAAGACTTCAGTGTCTCTTTCAGCGCCGGTTTCACAAGAAGGGCTCCGATTTTACTGCGCAGAGATGTCATCATGCCCTGTTTTACCTTGGAAATCAGGGTCGCGCCGACGCCCTCATACAGCTTTAAGATAACGTTTCCGACAAACGCCTCACAGACAACAACGTCTGCGGCTCCGTTTGGAATTTCTCTTGCTTCGATACTGCCGACAAAGTTGATATACGGGTTTTCTTTCAGAAGCGGATACGTCTCTTTGACGAGCGCGTTTCCTTTTTCTTCTTCCACACCGATATTCACGATTCCCACACGCGGATTTTTAATGCCGACAACGTGTTCCATATAGATGGAACCCATCATGGCAAACTGCACCAGATGGGACGGTCTTGCATCAACATTCGCACCGCAGTCGATCAGAAGGGATACACCGTCTTTGGTCGGGATCAGCGGAGCCAGCGGCGGGCGCTCTACGCCCTTGATGCGTCCTACGATCGTCTGTCCGCCGACCAGGACTGCTCCGGTGCTTCCGGATGAGACAAACGCGTCTGCCTCTCCGTAGCGCACTTTCTTCATGCCGACAACGATCGAAGAATCCTTTTTATGACGGATCGCATTGACCGGCGGTTCTCCCGTCTCAATGATTTCGGTCGCCGGGACGATCTCAACCCGCTCTTTCGGATACGTATATTTCTGCAGCTCTTTCTCGATGACATCCACCTGGCCGACCAGCTGGACTTTGACTCGTTCATCTGCATTTACTGCCTCAACGGCGCCTTTTACCGGCTCCACAGGTGCATAATCGCCGCCCATCGCGTCCACTGCAACTCTGACTAAGTCACTCATGTTTTTTCCTCTTTTCTCTTTTCTAAAGCGCGTTTGAAAACTCTTTTTCTTTCAAAAAACCGTTTTCAACCACGCTCTAAAAGCACTTATGCAAGTGCTGTATTAACTATACTAAACTCCTTTGCAAAAATCAAGCACAAATGCCCATCCGCGCTTTCTCCTGTATTCCAAAAAAGCGGGTGGATTTATCTTTCCAAAATCCACCCGCTCTGTTTTGTCTTATTTTTCTTAAGAAACCTTGACTCCGCTCGAATTCATCTCATGACCGTCTATGGTTGTATTCCGTGCCATGACACCGGTATCCGGATCCAGATAATATTCCTCACCATCCTGCGTGAACCAGCCGGTCTGCATCTGACCGTTGTCCGCCAGATAATACCATTCTTCTCCGCTCCAGTACCATCCTGTCACCATGTATGAATTTTCATCAAACATGTACCAGTAGCCGTCGATATTCTGCCAGGTATTGGTTGCATAGCTTCCATCATTATTCTGATACTGCCATCCGTTTTCATTCTGAACCCATTTCCCGGCCGGAATTACCGTAACTTCTGTTACTGTACTCGTCGCCATGGAAACGGTATTTCCAACCGTGTTTGTTGCCACAACGTAATAGTAATCTTTTCCCTCCGCCGAAGTATCGACCTGGTATGTCACTTCTGTTGCGCCTTCAATCGGCGTTCCTCCGCCGTTGGAATTTACGTTGTTCTTATACCACTGATATGTTACTGTGCCTTCTCCCGTTATTCCTGCCTCACAAGTCAGCTTTCCAGATGTATTTCCAACGGGAATCTGCAGGCTCTCCACCGGATTTACCGAAAAAACCGGCTTTTCCAGATTGGCATCTACATGAACAGCATCGCTGTCCTCTTTTGAAATATCTACACTGGCCGAAGACGAAACCGTCGTCTCAGTTCCCATCATTTTATCCATCAGACTGTCTGTGGAACATCCTGAGAGGAATACTACACTGCACATGCATGCTGCCAGAAATATGATTCGTCTATTCTTCATATGCTTTGCACTCCTTTTTTATAATTGTTACGAAAATGTTGCAATATTGTTTCAATTCTCACCGAGACCATTATAGCACATCACGACACACCACGTCAAATCTTTTATATGACGCTTCCAGACAACCCGCAGAGACAACAAAAAAGCCCCCGGTGACGGGAGCCTTTTGCTGCATTGCACATCGGAACTGATTCCGATTTATGAATATTAGTCCATTGCAACGACTTCTTTTTTGTTGTAAGAACCACAAGCTTTGCAAACTCTGTGCGGCATCATAAGAGCACCACATTTGCTGCATTTTACAAGGTTCGGAGCAGACATTTTCCAGTTTGCTCTTCTCTTATCGCGTCTTGCTTTGGAAGATTTATTCTTAGGACAAATGGACATAGTTACACCTCCTTAAATTTGCTGAATATATCTTTGATTGCAGCCATTCGGGGGTCTAGCCCTGTGGTATCACAATCACAGGTCTGAATATTCAGATTCGCACCACAACGGCTGCAGATTCCTTTACAGTCATCTTTACACAGCACTCGAATCGGCCATTGGACTATGAGTTCATTACGAACCAGTTCTTCCACATCGAGCTCGTCTCCCTCCACAAACGAAGAGTCCTCTTCTTTTTCCTCGCGTTCTTCCTCTGACAGATTCAGATCAATCTGCAGATCGAACTCGAGCTGGAATGGAGTCGCTACCGGTGTCAGGCATCTTGCACATGGAATCTCCATTGTAAGGTCTGCGCTGCCGGTGATCGTGATCACACGATTGCCTTCATGCGTAAGGCCAAGGATAACAGGATGTTTTTCGATTACCCGATAGTCCTGCCCGCCGATCGAAAAAGTTTCGGATGTAAGCGGAATTTCATACTTTTCGGACTTTCCGTCCTGCGCAAATAACTTGGTCAGACTGATTTTCATATTGTTCTCCTAATCACACTTTACCAATTATACCCGGGGAGGTAAGAATTGTCAACTGCTTTTTGAATTATTTTTTATTTTCCTTTTACTAACTCTACGGTCTCCTCGCAGATTGCGATTTCCTCGTTGGTCGGGATCACGCATGCTGTAATCTTGGAGCCTTCTTTGGTGATGATCTTCTCAACGCCACGGCAGTTATTTGCCTCAGAATCGAATTCCAGACCCATGAACTCAAATGCTTTGCAGATGGTCTCACGAAGCGGAATAGCGTTCTCTCCAAGGCCTGCGGTGAAGGTGATCACATCTACGCCGCCCATAGCTGCGATGTAGGAACCGATGTATTTGATAATGCGGTAAGCGTATGCTTCCAGACAGTTGATGGCATCCTGATTGCCTGCCTCTGCTGCTGCAGATACATCACGGTAATCGCTGGAGATGCCGGTCATGCCGAGCATACCGGATTTCTTGTTCAGAATGTTCAGAACCTCGGATACGGTCAGGTTCTCTTTGTTGCACAGATACTCAACAAAAGCCGGATCGATATCTCCGGAACGGGTTCCCATGATCACACCTTCGAGCGGGGTAAGGCCCATGGAGGTATCTACACATTTGCCGTTCTTTACAGCGGAAAGGGAAGCACCATTTCCCATATGGCATACGATGATCTTCAGATCGTTGTAGTCTTTGCCAAGGAACTCTGCGGTTCTCTTGGATACGAATTTATGAGAAGTTCCGTGGAAGCCGTATTTACGGATTGCATATTTCTCATAGTACTCTTTCGGAATACCGTACATATATGCTTTCGGAGGCATGGTCTGATGGAATGCGGTATCAAATACTGCTACGTTCGGAACGCCCGGCATCAGTTTCATGCAGGCATTGATTCCCATCAGGTTTGCCGGATTGTGCAGAGGACCGAGGTCAGCGCACTCCTCGATAACTTTGATTACTTCGTCATCGATGATAACAGAGTTTGTGATCTTCATTCCGCCGTGCAGAACGCGGTGTCCGATGGCATCTACTTCTTCCAGGCTCTTGATGACGCCGCTCTTCTCGTTTACCAGAGCGTCCAGAACCATCTGGATTGCCTCTACGTGTGTCGGCATTGCTGCTTCTGTTACCTCTTTTTCGCCGTTCTTTGGCTCATAAACGAGGCGTCCGTCGATACCGATTCTCTCACAGAGTCCTTTTGCCAGGACGTCACGGTTATCGTAATTGATCAGCTGGAATTTCAGAGAGGAACTTCCGCAGTTTACTACTAATACGTTCATTTCTAAATTCTCCTATTTTAAAATTCTTATTAAAACTTCTGGCCGGCCTGTTCTCCGCAGCCGGCCAGAAAACCGCTTGTAATTGGTTTTATTTCGTGCTTACTGTGCCTGGCACTGTACAGCAGTGATTGCTACAACACCAACGATATCCTCTGCGGAGCATCCACGGGACAGATCGTTGACTGGAGCTGCGATACCCTGCGTCATCGGGCCGTATGCTTCTGCTTTTGCCAGTCTCTGTACCAGTTTGTATCCGATGTTTCCGGCATCCAGATCCGGGAAGATCAGAACGTTTGCTTTTCCTGCTACTTTGCTGTCCGGAGCTTTGGATGCACCTACGCTTGGAACGATAGCGGCATCAAGTTGCAGCTCGCCGTCGAGAGCGAGATCCGGGTTTGCTTCTTTTGCAATTCTGGTAGCCTCAACAACTTTGTCTACATCAGCATGTTTTGCACTTCCTTTGGAGGAGTGGGAAAGCATAGCAACTCTTGGCTCGTTTCCGGTCAGCATGCGGTAGGACTCTGCGGAAGACTCTGCGATTGCAGCCAGCTCTTCCGGATTCGGGTTCTGGTTCAGACCACAGTCACCGAATACGAATACACCGTCATCGCCGTACTCGCAGTCCGGAACTACCATCAGGAAGAATGCGGATACGAGTTTTGTGCCTGGTTTGGTCTTTAAGATCTGCAGGCATGGACGTAAGGTGTTTGCGGTAGAATGGCAGGCACCGGAAACAAGTCCGTCTGCATCTCCCATTTTAACCATCATAACGCCATAATATGTATAGTCATTCAGGATGGTCTCTCTTGCTTTCTCCGGAGTCATGCCTTTCTTTGCACGAAGCTCTACCAGCTTATCTACATAAGCCTGTGTTTTCTCGTTTTTCTCTGGATCTACAATAGTAGCTTTGGAGACATCCAGTCCCTCGCTGCCTTTCTTTACTGCCTCTTCGCTTCCGATGATGATCAGATTTGCAAGGTCCTCTTTCAGGATCTGTGCAGCAGCCTCATATGTTCTTCTGTCTTCTGACTCTGGCAGTACAATTGTTTTTTTGTCTGCTTTTGCTCTTGCTTTAATTGTGTCAATAAATCCCATGATCTTTTGACTCCTTTCGATAAATTTACTCGATATTCTCATTGTAGTACGCTTTTTGCCCTTTCGCAAGTATAAAATTCAAAACAACTGGACAAAAAATCCAAAACGGAGGAATTCTTGCATTCCTTTTCTGTTTTTGTTACGATAGGGCTATGTGATCCGCGGTTCCTCTCTGTTTGGAATCGTGCTATTTTTTTCGAAAGAAGGTACGTTTTATGACCATTACCGCAGTCATTGCAGAATATAATCCTTTTCATAACGGCCATGCTTATCAGCTGGCAAAAGCCAGGGAGCTGACCGGGGCAGACTATCTTGTCGTGATTATGAGCGGCGATTTCGTCCAGCGCGGCGCACCTGCCATTCTCGATCAGCACGACCGTGCGGAGCTGGCACTTCTTGGCGGCGCGGACCTTGTGCTGCAGCTTCCGTGTCACTTTGCGCTCGGCAGTGCGCAGCATTTTGCACGCGGGGCGGTATCGCTTCTTACTGCGCTTGGCTGTGTCGATTTTCTCTGCTTTGGCAGTGAATATGGAGACACGGCGCCATTTCTGGAACTCGCTGATGTTCTGCTCCACGAGCCGGAGGAATACCGTGAGCTGCTCTCCGGTCTGCTTCGGAACGGACTTTCCTTCCCGACGGCGCGCGCACAGGCACTTTCCGCTTATTTTTCTGACAGCGCTTCCTTCTCTTCGCTTTCAAAAGAAGAACTTGATACCTTTTTAAAAGAACCAAACAATATTTTAGGCATTGAATATGTCCAGGCACTTCTGCTGTCACAAAGCCGCATTCGGCCGGTAACGATCCGCCGGGAGGGCAGCGGCTACCACGAAGGAGCGCTTTTCACACAGGCACTTCCTTCTGCTACAGCAATGCGGAATCTTCTTTTTTCCAATCCGCATAAGGATCCGGAACTGTCCGCGCTCGCCTCCTGCATGCCGGAAGCGGTCTTTCCCGCTTTTCAGAATGCCGTCGCATCTCATGGACTGTTGACCGCCGATGATTTCAGCCTGCTCCTCGCCGCACGGCTCCTCACGGAAACGAAAGAATCTCTCTGTTCTTATCTGGATCTCTCGCCGGATCTTGCCAATCGCATCCTCCGCCAGCGCCACGCATGCTCCTCATTTTCAGAATTCGCCATGCAGCTTAAAACAAAGGAAATGACGTATACCCGCATCAGCCGCGCCCTGATGCATCTGCTTCTGAACCAGAAAACATTGTACCCGGCCGGCTATAACCGTGTTCTCGGTTTCCGAAAAAGTGCCGGTGCATTGTTAAAAGAGATTAGAAGACGTTCTTCTCTGCCGCTCATTACCAAGGCAGCCGACGCCCCGCGGCTTCTTACCGGCGATGCACTTGCCGCCTTTGAGAGCGATATACAGGCCTCTCTTTTTTACGAGACTGTCCGTTCTCACAAAACAGGGACACCGTTCGTCCATGAATACACAAAAAAGCTGGTTCTGTTATAGAACCAGCTTTTTTCCAGCATCAGCATCTGCTTATATCGTAAACGGTGAAAACTGCGTACCTTTTTATCAGTTTCTATTTGTGCCATAATTATAGCTATCTTCTTAATTAACGCAAATTTCAGATGCGTGGAACCCCACTTTGCAATCATTCGTGCTTATTGTTTCCAAGGCCGCTTTTACAGCATCAGATAGTTCAGCAGCAACGCGGACTTTCCTCTTTCTGAGAAAGGATTTCATTTTTGACCACATTTTTTCAATAGGGTTCAAATCTGGACTGTATGGCGGCAAATATAGATAGGAGATCCCCGCCTTGTCTAAAAGTTCCGTCACTATTTTGGCATGATGAGAACGCATGTTATCCATGATTACAACATCGTCTTTCTCAAGGCTCGGTATCAATTGTTTTCCAATATATTCACGAAATCGCTGTGCAGTTGTTCCGGCAGGCGTGTTGATCGGGGTAGCATCCATGGCACGTTTCCCATGTACTGCATGTGCATAGTGTCTTGTGAGGTTTGTATTAATACCGCTTTCATCAAGATATATTTGATGTTCTGCATTTGCACCAGATATAGTTTCTATCCATTGACTGCGTTTTCTCTGCACATCGGGGACGATCCTGTTCTTTTGCGTGCAAAGATTTTTTCTTATAAGTATAACCTTGCTTTATCAGAAAACGCCTGACGGCTTCATCGCCTGCAGGTAAATGAAGCGTTTCGACAATCTCCTTCATTGTGATATCTGGTTGTTCTTGTACAAGTTCCAGAATATCGTGGTGCTGTTTTTCTGTAAGAATTGTTTTCCGGCCTCTCAGCTGCGTTCTGGTCTCATAACTGCCAGTGCGTGCACGCTCTTCTATAAGGCGGTATACGGTGCTTTCATTTACTGAAAAATATTTTGCAATTTCCCTGGCATTATGAGTTTTATCCCAGGCCTCCAATACCAGTTTTCTAGCTTCATTGTGTAGCATACTATCATCTCCTACACTATATTTTATCACCGCTGTAAAGGGACTGCATTATTTAAGAGGTTTGCTATAGAAGCCGCATCCATAATCACAGCGATTATGGATATTCGGTTATTCGCCGCAGAATACTTCGATCATATCCGTAAACCACCGCAGTTCACGGGCAAAGCGTTCTCGCAGCTGTGCCGGATTTTCACGGCCCTTGCCAATATCAAAGAAACCGTGTCCACTGTGAACAGCAATATACAGTCTGCCGTCCGGTTTGAGATTCACGGCGAATTTACCGATGGAAGAACCTGCCAGCGCCAGAATCCGCTCCATCCGGTCGGGGGACAGAATACGGAGTACCACCTCTTCATCACCGCTGCTCAGATTGAATCGTTTGTCAAAGTCCTCATTCCCTGTTTGGATGGTTTTGGAACGGAATAGCTTATCCATTTTGTCCCGCGGCCAGATGGTCAGCCATGTAGGAAATTCCCGGTTCAACTCACTCAGCATCCACTGACCGGTATAGACCACCTGCTCGTTCTTTTCCCACATGCCGGTCTCCTCCCGCTGAAACTCACTGACTTCCGTCAGACGGACGGTACACAGCTCCGTATTCAGGCCGCGATATGTTCCGCGGATATACCCACTGCCGCTGCAACAGGTGTGGTTGGGCAGGGGAATGTTGGTGTCATTTGCGTCCAGGAGGGGAGGATCGGGGTTCATCTGTACGTTTTCAAAGACGGTTCCCACGATGTCCGGAGCAATGGCATCGAAGGCCTGCCGGTCGCTCTGCTCCTTGGACTTACCCTGTACCATCTGCCCAAGGCCGAGGATCACGCCGCCGATGACAACCAGTACAAGGTTGCCACCCAGGATGATGCCTGCCACAGCAATCACCACTCCCAGCATCGAGAGAATTTTTCCACTCAGTTTGCCGCCTTTGCTCTTGCGCAGCTCCTGCTCCAGCTGTTCCTCTGTCCTGTTCGTTTTCTGTTCCGTCATATTCTTCTTCTCCTTTCGCCCCGCCGGCCAGGTCGGAGCTTTTCATCAATAGATACAACTCATTTCGTTCTCTCTAACTCTTAAAATCACATCTAAATATGGCATAATATCCTCTACAGAGTATCCCATTTTTTCCAAGTATTTTCTTTGTATATTGCTATCGTAGCTTAGCAAAAAATAAGTTCTTGCAACATCATACAATTCTGTTCCCTTACATACATTCATCATGTCAATAAGCACCCATTAATTATTTTGGTCAAGCATTACATTTTCCAAATGGAGATCGCCATGAATAAAGCAATCACCATCAGCTAAAGCATTGATTTTAGCAATTGTTTCTTCATCTGTTGCAAACATTTTCAAAAAATCTTTATATGATATAACATCGTCTATATTATGTTGCATTAACTGTTTATGAAAATCAACAAGCTTATCCATTCACTCATCATATACCCGTTCACTTGATTCGTTGAATTTAACAGAAAGTATTTCTCCGACAATCCGGTCATAAATAATACCTTTTCGTTCATCCTCCATGATGAGCCTGTGAGCCTTTGGAGTTCTTATTCCTAATTTCCATGCCATAGTTGCATTGCAAAACTCATGTTCAATAATTTTTGTTGGATATTGTGGATAGAACAATTTACATATCAAATTATCTCCATACTCATATATTTCTGCGGTATTCCTTTTGCTATCAATTTCATATTTATAATCCCCTTTCCTTCAAAGGAACCTTTGGTTCCTTTGTATCTTCGCTTTCCCGTGTAAAGTCAAACTGTATGAAACGCATCTCACCATTGAGTATAAAATTGATCATAACATGACGCTTGATGTGTTCTGCTGTTCCCTGTGTGATTGCTTCCATCGTCATCTGCTGTTTTATCCGATTAAGATCATCTGTATTGCCAGATGCATAACGCATGATTTTCTCACGGATATAATCATCAAACATTTGCTCATCTGACTCCGGGAAAATATTATCACCATTTAACAGCTTTGTATCCTGATGGAGCTTTCTGCATTTTCCTGTATCCTCAAAATCAATGTACAGGATTTCTATATAATGATTTTTGAGCGCTTTTTCATATATTGCAGCCTGAACCGCTTTCTCCAACAACTGAATTACTCCTTGTTTTCTCATGTACTATTAATGCTTCATAGCACTCCCGCATTGTTATATTTTAGTCCTCCCGTCTATCTTTCACTGCTTATTTGCCACTGCCCTATCAATTATATTTCACCAATTTATGAATTACTTTTATCAGTAATTCCACATCAACAGGCTTAGCAACATGTTCATCCATCCCTGCTTCTTTTGCTCTTATTCTGTCCTCCGTGAACGCATTTGCTGTCATTGCAATGATTGGAATTGCCTTTGCATCCTCTCTGTCCAGAGACCGGATCATCTTTGTTGTTTCATAACCATTCATGACCGGCATCATAATGTCCATAAGAATGACATCAAATTCACCGGGTTCACTATTTCTGAACAGCTCAACAGCTTCCTGACCATCCCATGCTTTTGTCACGTCG
>UMAX01015937.1_pt1 | contig 24563 bp, 18 predicted proteins | sample 1963821 | NCBI WGS metagenome assembly UMAX01 (sample SAMEA4835927, study PRJEB28245) | human gut metagenome | biome: gut microbiome; material: fecal sample | place: Denmark | collected 2008 | reverse complement strand
TCTTTGCTTATAATTATCCATCTGGCGTTATCAGTAGTTCTATTTCCGGTTTCAGGCAATTCCTGAAGCGGAATGCCGGTCATGTTCTTTTTGCGGCGCCTTGTATAGAGGAAGCAGACGGCCAGGGCTACACTTGCCATGAAAACCACCGCATAGGTGTACGTGTTCTGCAAGGGGACATAAAACGGAATGTGTATATAAGCCTGTAATACGATATCTGTGGTGGAGATGGTATCTTTCCTGTAGACGCATTCCTGTGCCGGTATGACAGACTTTCGGCAACTTTCATCACCGGAAAAGAAGTTCTTACCATTGAATGTATAGCCTATGGCAGTACTGATGTTCCGGTTGATTTTATGCGCTCCGTCCCTGAAAAGGCTGTCCAGTTGATGTCTGGACGGAGATGTTGCTATAAGGTAGTTCTGGTCGTACCAGTCCTTTTTATCTTCCACCGACAGGCTGTTTGGGGAATTTCCCTGTCTGTATTGCATGCAGAACTGTTTGATAAGCAGTTTTTTTTCTGTGCGGATGGCATCGCTGAATGTATCCTGACACCTTTCGGTGATGCGTGTCCTTTCCTTTTCCGCATTGGAATAAATGATGACTGTCGCCAACAGTAAGATGGCGATATAGGGTATTATGTGCTTCATCCTGCTCCTGCTCATAGAAATGTTCTTCGGTTTCTGAATTTTATCTGAATCTTTTCTGAAATCTTCCTGAAAAATCAATGTTTAAATATCTGATTATCATATATGTATTGATTTTTCAGATTTTTCTCGGTATCAGTTTCCTGTTTATTCCATAACTTTACGACAAAGTTAAAATAAAATTGTGAAGCGATATGAAAAAGTTGTTACTTTTTATGGCGGTAGCCGTGATGAGTGAATTGATGCAGGAGAATGTTTCGATACGGTTGATTATGTAGATGGATTTATTTATCTGTATGCTGAATCTGAAAGTTTTCTGAGAAATATATATGTAAATATCTGAATATAAACGATCTGTCAGAATCTCAGATTTCTCTCAGAATACTTTGTTCTTAATTTCCTTACTTTTGTCAAAAGTAAAAAAAGATAGAAAACAATGAAAAGAAATGTGATTAAATTATTTGTATTCATTTCTGGCAAAGGCCAATGTGAAAGCACTGGAATATAATTCCCGTATTATGCATGTGCATGATATCATAGAAATTGCAACTTCGTTGGAAAAGAAGTCAGACCCGCATGAGGTAGCCGGTGGTTTGCTGCATTGTGGCCTTTCAGGCGACTTTAATAATCTTTTTCATGTCCGATTGTTTTGTGCAGTTTCATGTTTTGCTTAATTTTGAGTTTGTAAAAATCAGATGCTTGTATGAAAAATACTATAGGAATTTCTGTCACAGATGTATTTGCTGACAATCTGATAATGAAGTTTGATTAAAAAAATAAACCGAAACAATGGACGTGACATGTAGGAACAAAAAATTATCGACAGACAAAAATAGGATCGTCAAGGCTGTAGTATTTGTTGCTTGTATGCTTTTTACTGTAATATATGGCATATTGATATTCAATGCGTGTAAGCAACGTGAGCAAGCATGGAACCGGCAGGCTAAAGCTGTCTTTCTTGAGGCAGTGGGAAACGAACTGAAGAAATTGGATAAGATGGAGAAATATGGTTCCCATACTGTCACTTCTTTATTTCAGCAAAAGACCTTGGAAGCCGATATTCTAGATTCTGTGGTGTTTGCATTACAAGATGGAACTCATGTTTATCATCTTCCTTTACACAGGCGGAATAACGCTTATTTTAAAGATGGAGATAAGAATGTTTACCTGAGCTTAATTCTTGAGAAATATCCATTTCCTTTTGATTCCTTGCACTATGTTTGGGATAAGCAGTTGGCATTATCCGATATAAAAGGTAAAACAGGGGTATGTTCCAGAATAACCGATTTGTCGGGAAAAGTTTCGAGCTTTGCTTCGGGAGCACTGGAAGAGTTTGCTCCGTCGGATAGTCTGGTCTCTACCTATTTGGGTTATCGTCTGGAGATTGAATTATCCGGTTATATTTCTTATTCCTGGTGGAGTCTTCTACCGGGCGGAATGGTTATAACAGTTCTCCTTCTTTGGTGTATGTATATTTTCTTCTTGTTATTTCACGACAGACTGAATCAGCTGGTTTCGAAACGAACTGTGGTAGAAGAAAAAGTAGTCGAAAAAACGCCGCTTCCTGTCAATATGCACAATAAATCCAGACATATTTCAAGGTCCCGTATTTACAAATTGGATAACAATCTGTATTTTGATGCCGGACAACATTTGTTTTGCAATGATAACGGCATCATAGAGAAACTTTCACCTGCTATGTCTGTGCTGTTGGAACACTTTTTCAAAGCGCCTGACCATACGCTGAGCAGGTATGAAATTTACCGGATCATAGGTAAAGATATTGAAAGTTATTCTCTGGACAATTTTTATAAGATGATGGGCCGTTTCAGAAACAAGCTGGAACAAGTCTCCTCTGTAACCTTGCACAATGACGGAAACGGATCTTATCGTCTTGTCTTTCCTTTGGAATTAACTGACATGAACTGACATTTTGTAAATATAGATCCTTGTATTACAGTGTATTATGGTTTTATGCAAGTAGGTGTTATAATTACTCCTTGCAAAAATAAGACTTCATTCCTAAATTTGTTGTAACAGAAAGATAGAAAACAATGAAAAGAAATGTGATAAATTATTTGTATTCATTTCTGGCAAAGGCCAATGTGGAAGCACTGGCCTTAGGAAAAAAGAAAAAGTATTCATTAAAAAAATAATATTAATATTATGAGAAATATCATTTTCGTATTATGCATGTGCATGATATCATGTACTCATGTATCTGAGCGTATACAGAATGAAGCGAAAGACATTATTTCATTTTCTGGTTCTATTGCTGAAAATAATGATTCATTATTTGATGTCAGATATATCAAACTGGAAACGAATGCGTCTTGTCTGCTTGGAACTATCGGACAAGTGGAAACGGTATCCGACTCTCTTCTGTTCATATTGGATATTAGGAATTTTTGCCTTTATGCATTTTCCCAGGAAGGTAAATACTTGGCCAGTATAGGAACAAAAGGTGATGGTCCCGGAGAATATATTCATCCGTATTCGTTTTTCGTTGACTATTTGCAGAATCGTATAGGTGTTGTTGACATTGGCAGACAAAAGGTCATATATTATCGTTTGAAAGATTTTTTATTCCAATCGGAAAAAAGATTGCCATTTCAAACAAATTGTTGTGCTGTTGCAGAAAATGGTAACATTCTTTGGAATAATATAGGGTATGACTCAAATCAAATGGGAGATAATTATTTTGTGTTGACAGATAGTGCTTTTCAGATACTTGGGACGGCGGTTGAAAAGCAATTTAAAAGTGGATACGCCTCTGGAGACTCACGTAATGTTTATACATTTCAAGGCAAGACGTATGCGTATTCTCCTTTTGATCTGAGTGTTTGGGAAATCGGAGACAGCATCATGGATAAAAGCATTCAACTGGAGCTGGACAATCATACTGCTCCCCCTTATTCATTTCTTATGGAAAAAAGCAATGGCGGGCAAAATCCTTATTTTAAGGCTCTTGAAGAGTCTGATTATGTCTCTTATTATACAATCCGGGAGTTTGCTGATTATTGCAGTGTGTTATATATTGTCAATAATGAAAGATTTGCCGGCTTCTATGATAAACGTACACAGTCTTCTTATTTATATACAGTGGAGCAACTGGGAAAAATGTTCAAAGTGGGTGAAATGAATTATCTGGTTTCCGGTTCTTTTGATGAATATAGTGTGTTTCCATTAGAAACTTCAAGTTTATTGGAAAAGAAGTCTGACGGTTTTTCCTTTAATAAGGATCTGGATATTTTGTTACAGGATGTTTCCCCGGAGGATAATCAGATACTGATGTGCATTCGCATGAGGTAGCCGATGGTTTGCTGCATAGAAATAAAATCAAAGAATCAGTCTGGATTGAAACTATGAGAAGGAACTCTTTTAAGACAACAGCTACATTAGCATTCATAGTTTTTTGTGTCGGATGTACTGAAGTCAGGGACATCTATTATTCTGATGATATTAAAATTACAGATGGAGTAGAAGTACCACATCGGACATTAAACGGAAAGCTGCTGATATCAGAACTCTTGGGTGTTTCTTATATGGAAGTGGTTGGCAATTATCTTTTGGCATTCACTCCAAAATTAAACAACTTGTTTCATATTTATGATGCAAATGGTAAATACATTACAGAAATAGGAATAAAAGGAAATGGTCCAAATGATTTTGTCAATTGTAAGCCGACCGGTCAATCCTGTGTAAATAAAGGAGTATGTAATATATGGATAAACGATGTGTCATCCGCAGAATTAAAAAGAATTGACCTGAATGAAAGTATCAGGATGGGGCGATGTATAATTGATAAGCGATTGCCAGTAATCCCGATGTCTGCCAACTCTTTTTATATGAATGATTCAGTAGCTATGCAAGAAGTATTGACTGAAAACAATTATAAATGGGTTTCCTCTAGTAATGGAAGAATTTTGACAGAAGATCCTTGTTATAAAATTAAGATGTCATCACCTTATAGTTGTTATAGTAACATTTCTCGCATAGATGAATGTGAAAATCTGATTGTGTCTGCTATGCATTATATAAATCAGATAAATTTTTACAATTATAAGACGGGGAAACGTTTTTCTGCTTGTGTCGGGAGTATAACTGCAAGCCAAAATATATTGGATAAAGAAACCGGGTTGAGCAAATGGGTGTATTATGCGGATTTGCAAGTAACAGACAAGAATATATATGCTTTATATTTAAACCAGGATTATAAAGATGCCTATGAAAAGAAAAAGAAGGTAGAGCTTCATGTTTTTGGTAAAGATGGTACACTTCATGAAATCTTGTCCTTTGATCAGTATATTATAGGAATATCTGTAGATATGTCTCATGGCATATTATATGGTCTCTCTTATGATGATTGTATATATGCATATGATATAAGAAATATTTGAAGTGGGAGATAAAATTGATGAAATGAGATGTAACCGCGACAAAATTAGCGAAAAATAGTAAGATGGACAAACGGAAAGTTTGTCGCTTCGCAGAGAGTATAATGAAAATAAAGAATAGCAATAAGTAATGATGAATATGAGAAAGTTTTTAAAAACCACTTTAGCAATAATATTGATTGCAGGAGCAGGAATTATTGCCTATAATATGCAAAAAACAGAAACCTTGTCTGAACAGGCTTGTGATAATGTGGAAATAATCAACTATGCCCATGCAGAAATAAAGGGTATGTCTGATATTCCGGACACGCTTCTTGGAGATAAGAAGTATATATTCCTGGATAACGGGAACAGCGATACGTTTGTCAGCATGATTACAAAAGTCGCGATGACAGACAACCGTATTTATGTTTTGGATCCTAAACTGTCCAAAGTCGTTGTATTCGACAGTAAAGGAAAGGGAGTTGGACAAGTGGGTTGCAAGGGGCAGGGAAAGTCTGAATATGTCAGTATCACAGACTTCTGTTTGTCGGACAATGGAGACATATACCTGATAGACGGAGTGCAGAAGAAGCTTCTGGTCTTTGACAGCCGGTTACGTTTTAAGGAAAGCAAGATGCTTCCGTTTGATGCGGAAGCGATTAAGGTTCTTCAGGATGGGAATATATTGTGGGGACTGTGTCCTTGGAATTTAGGGAAGTGTAGCGGCAAGAAGATTGCCGTTACAGACAAGAACCTGAATGTAATGGAGGGGCTGATAGATTTTGATGAGTATACAGACCCTTCCTACATCTTTTCTTTTATCAAGATTATAGAGACTGACGTTTGCCTGAGTTACAACAGAGAAATCGATAGCCATATATATGTGTTCAATAAAAACGGTACTCTCCGTCAGGTGTTGCTTTTTGACTTTGGCGATATGGATGTTCCGGATGAAAAGAAGAAAAACATAGAGAAAAATCTGAGGGACTTTGAACGTTATTGTTGCCTGATAAGTTTTGCAGCCGTGACAGACAGAATTGTGGCTGGACAATTGAAGAAGTTCGGAAAAACAGTACCGTTCATATACGACCGTTTGCACAATGTCAGCTATGAGGGAGAGGGGCATGATATTCCTACCTATACAACGGCAACGGATTATGAAAAGTCATATTGGATTACTTATCTGGATGCTGTTACGGACAATCGTCAGTATGTTGTACCGGATTCTGTAAATGAATACCTGAAGAATGAAGGGATGGTGTTATGTCTTCAGAAACTTGAATAGCCATGTCTTCCATTACGATAAATATTAATGATTTTAGGATTTCATTTTGTTTTTATTCAAATTGAACTAATTTAAGTATTAAGATAGGGGCTAGGGGTCTTTCTTTTATAGATAGCTCCTATTCCTTATTCTATATAGATTTAAATTTGTAATATTATAGATATGCATAAAATATTTGTTATATTTATTACAACTTTTTTATTGATTACATTAGTTGATTGTACCTCCCGAAAAGGTGAAAGCCAGTCTGTAGTGGAGGTCGTAGATTTCGGTAATGTGCAAACTTGCAAAAGTTCGGAACTGATAAGAGTGGAACGCTTTCTTCCTTTGGAGACATCCGATCGCTCTTTGTTTGGAAGTATAGATCAGCTGGAGGTGTGGAAAGACCGGATTTATCTGCTTGATACGTATAAAACCAATGCGGTGTTGGTATTTTCGGCAACGGACGGAAAGTTTATTCATAAGATAGAGGGGAGGGGGAACGGGCCGGGAGAGTTCCTCAGTCCGCATTCATTTTGGATCGACCGCTCCAATGGCTCGCTGTACATACTGGACCGTATGATGTCGAAGCTGTTGAAGTATGATTTGGAAAGCCTGGATTACGAGGAAGAGATTAAACTTCCTGACTTGGCTCCGTTAGCTTTCTGTGTTCCTACAGAGGGCGATTATCTATATTATTTCCCTTTACGGAAGAATGACCTTTTCTGCGGAAAGCAATATGTGAAGGCAGATAAGGAGGGTAATGTGTTGTCTACTGCTTATGATGCACCGGCTTCCGGAAAGATATTGCATGGGAATGCGGCTCCGTTTTATAGTTATGGAGGCAAGATACGTTTTTGCCCCTATTTTTCGAACCGGATTTATGAATGGATAAATGATTCGTTGAAGGTGTGCCGGGAGATGAAATGGGGAAATAGAACTTTACCCGAAACTGCTGTCTTTGAAAAATCGGAAGATTCGGGAGATGTGATGCGTGAGATCTTGTCGAGCGATTATATCCGTTTTCTGTATGTATATGAAAACCGGGCTGCCTTAGCTGTGAAGTATTATGTTCAGAAAGATCTGTATTTGTCGGTTTATAACAAGTCTTCGGGGCAGGTTGCCAACGTGAAAGCTGCTGCCGTGCAGGATGATTTGGGGCTGGGTGGTTTGTTTCCTATGCCAGTCGGTACGGATGAGGAATTGCTGGTTGGCAGCCTTTCGTTGCTTGATATGGAAGAGAAAATTATCTCTCCAGAGTTGAAGGCTTGTTTGAAGCAGGCAGATGAAGAAGGAAATCCGGTGTTGGTATTTTATAATTTAAAATAACGTGAGTTCAATGAAATCTGCGAAGCTAAATCATCTGCCATACAAAATAATTCTATAACTTTGCTCTCGGTGATCATAGCGATTATTGAAATGAAGAAGCTGTTTTCTTACTTGCTTTTATTGGTATTTCTGAGTGCTGCGGGATGTGCTAAAAAGAATGCGTCGGCCTATTATTCCAATGGTGTCAAACCAGATAGCGTTTACACCGTGGAAGTTCATACATTGAACGACTCTTCCATATGGCGTTTCCCTTTGCAGATGGAATGTACTGATTCTTTACTCGTGATACTGGACTATATGGATGATTGTTATTTTCATGTGTACACATTGTCCGGGAATCCGAAAGGGAAGTTTGCCCGTAAAGGGCAAGGGCCTGGCGAACTTTTGTCAGCCAATCAATTTCATTTGTCGCCAGGGAAAGACACGCTTTATGTTTACGATGGCGTTTCGCGCAAATTGGTAGCATATAATCTGGACACCAATCTGGAAAGAGACCGGTCTTTTACCGAGTATAAGATAGATTACAGCATTCTTCCTCCGTCTGAAACTCCTTTTATCATATACGATTTGCTTCCGCTGGGAGGAAATCAGTTTTTACTCAAGGCTAACCAGCCTAACTTGCGTTATGGCTGCATCAATTTAGCCACAAAACAAATTACATCTGTGTATAAGGATTTCCCGTCTGAATATGTAACCGGTAATGCGGAGGAAATCTGGTCTGTATTTAGCAGTGACACGCGCACATTCTTTAAACCTGATTATGCAAGGATGTTCAATGCCACTTATATTGGCGGAATATTGGAATTGTTTAGTGTAGGGTCCGGCTGGGAATTGGCCATGGATACGACTTTATGTATTTATGAGCCGGTCTACGGATTGGCAGAAGGAACTGTCCCGGCATTTGTCGTAGGTAACGAAAAAACTCAGTTGGGATTTGAAGATGCTTATGCGGGAAACGAGTTTATTTATGCGCTGCTGCATGAGAAAGGAGATGCGATGGAGCCTGAATCGGTCATTGTGTTTGACTGGCAGGGGAACGCTGTTAAGGAAATGCGGACCGGTCAGCGTTTGGCACGTTTTTGTGTGGACGAGACGCATAATGTCATTTATGCACTGGCATCGGATGAAGAAAACGGCTATAAGTTGGTACGTATTTGCAGTGATTAAATAATTTGAAAATGCAAGGAAGATACGATGTGAAGAAGTGGTTTGATGTTTTGTTGAATTTGGTATTCGGGGGGATATGCCTGTTTTTGCTATGGATTTTGGCACAGGTGTTTGTCTTTGCTTCTTTTCGGATACCGAGTGATTCCATGTCGCCTGAACTCAAGGAAGGAGATTTTGTGTTGGTATGGAAGCCGCTTGTGGGGGCTCGTCTCTTTAATTTGCACAAGTCGCTCAATCTGGAGCAGACAGAGATTTACCGTATTCCGGGCTTCAGAAAGATACGGCGCAATGATGTGGTGGTATTCAATTTCCCGCACCCCAACGACTGGAGCCATATAGAGATGCATATTCTGAAATATTATATAAAGCGTTGTATCGGACTGCCTGGGGATACGCTTTCAATTCATGGCGGGATCTTTCATATAGCCGGTGTGGCTTCTCCTCTGGGAAATCTTGCGTCTCAAAAACGGATTGGACAGATGAAGGCAGAAGATTTTCCTCAGGAAGTGTTTCAGAGTTTTCCCTATGATTCTTTACTGAACTGGAATATAAAGAATTTTGGCCCGTTGTATATTCCAAAGGCCGGGAGTGAGGTGAAAATGGATCGTACCGGCTGGGTACTTTACCATAAGCTGATAGAGTGGGAACAGGGAAAAGATCTGATTTTCCGGGGATCATCGGTATTACTGAATGACAGTGTGATAACTACTTACCGTTTCCGTAAAAACTATTATTTTGTTGCCGGAGATCGTGGGGAGAATTCACAGGATTCACGCTACTGGGGCTTACTTCCGGAAGAGTATATCGTGGGAGTGGCTTCAAGGATATGGAAATCGGTAGACCGGTATACGGATAAGGTACGCTGGGACAGAGTATGGAAAGCAATAGAATAGATGGTATAATGAAGAACTGGGTATACAGACTGGCGGCATGGTTCGCAGGAGGATTACTTTTGGGCTGTGTGGTGGCAACTGTGATGGTGGATGATCCTGTTGTGCCTGCCGGTTTGCAGGGAAAGCAGTGGATATGGCTGTCAGAAGCGCTGTTGGTGGCATTGCCGTTTTGGGCAGCAGGGGGAATTCTGAATTTTCGTTTCACAGTGCATATTGTATCAGAGGTCGCGGAATGGGTGCTGATGTTTGGGGGAGCGGTGCAGGCATTGCTTGGCCTGGGACAGATTGCCGGGTTATACCCGTCGGGGCATTCGCTTTTTGTGCTGACGGGAACGTTCTATAATCCCGGTCCTTATTCCGGGTATCTGGCAGCCATTCTACCCGTTGCTTTATACAGAATGCTTTCTGTGAATGGACGGACGGGCCGTAGGGCGAAAGTGGAATATTATGTTTCGTTGTGCGTGGTGATGCTTGTCCTTTGTGTACTTCCGGCCGGGATGAGCCGGGCAGCATGGCTTGCAGCCTTTGTTTCCTGCGGATATGTTACTTTTCGTATATATGGTGACCGGATAAAATTTTTTATACTGAAATATAAGTATGCTGTTCTCGGGGTTCTGTTGTCGGGAATTTTTCTGGCCGCAGGAGCCTATCTGATGAAGCGTGACTCGGCTGACGGGCGTCTGCTGATCTGGAAGATAACAATGCGGGCTATTGCGGATAACCCGATGGGAGAGGAGAGAGGAAGAACTTTCTCTGCCTTGTATGGAGATGCTCAGGAGGAGTATTTTATGGAGGGAAAGTTTTCGGATGCGGAGGCTTGGGTGGCCGGATCTCCTGATTTTGCTTTTAATGAGTTTCTGCAGATTGCGGCCGAACGGGGAATATGGGTGGCTGTGGCAGTGGTTGTCTGGTTGCTTGTACTGCTTGGCTTTGCCGGGAAAAGGAAACGTCTGACCGGTATGGGAGGATGTCTGGTATCACTGATGGTTTTTGCTTCTTTCTCTTATCCTTTGCATATTCCGGCTATTGTTTCGGTCTGGGTATTGACGGTCATGGTGCTCATGGGGGAATGGCTTGTAGCCATAAGACCGGAAAAACTTGCAAAAGTGGTTTTGCTGCTTGCGGCATTGGCTGGCTTGGGAGCTTCTGTAAGTATACACAGGGTATATGAGGAGCGGGTACAGGCTGCACGTGAATGGATGCCGTTGAGAGGGCTGTATCGGGCGGGTGATTATCAGGCTGCCGTGAAGGCGTATGAGAAACTGTGTAGCCGGATGAACTGGAACGATGATTATTGTTTTGAATATGGGAGGGCACTTTATCGGCTTAAGTGTTATGAGAAGGCGGAAGAGGAACTGAAACGGGCGTTGACGGTGAGTGGTGATCCGATGATATTGAATCTTTTGGGGAGGAATGCTCAGGATAAAGGGGAGTTTGAAAAGGCGGAGGAGTTTCTGATACGTTCCACTCACAGACTGCCGGAACGTATTTATCCTTACTATCTGCTGGTGAAACTGTATGCCGTGCCGGAATATTACAGTCGGGAAAAATTGGTAAGGGCAGCGGAGAAGGTGCTTTATAGTGAGCCGAAAGTGAACTCAACGGCTGTCAGGGAAATGCGTCAGGAGGTGAGAAGTATTTTAAATGAAAGGAAATAATTGTATGGGAAAGATCTTTGGCTGGGGTGTAGTCTGGATGTTGCTGCTGTTTGCAGGCGGATGTTCTACTGGTGAAGAAAGGCAGTTGGATGAGGCTCTGAAGCTGGCCGGTGATAACCGGAAGGAGCTTGAAAAGGTGCTGGATTATTATGCTGGTGACAGTCTGAAACTCCGGGCTGTACGTTTTCTGATAAGGAACATGCCGGGGTGTTATGGCTTTCCGGAATCCGGGCTTTCCGGTCTGGCTTCTGTATATCAGGCTTATGACTCTGTGAACAGGACATTTGACTATCGGATATGTGCAGAATGGGGGAAGGAAATCGACCGTCTGCAGGAAAGAATTCCCGGAATTTCTTCCGGATGTTGGGTGGCAGACTTGTCTGCCGTGAGTTCTTCTTATCTGATCAGTGAAACAGAACGTTCTTTCGATGCCTGGGAGAGAAACGTGTATGCTTCGCAGATTTCTTTTGATGATTTTCTGGAGTATGTGTTGCCTTACCGCCGCTTGAATGGCCTGGTGGCTGACGGGATCAGGGATACATTCTATTACCGGCACATGGGAAAATATTATGCTTCGGCCGGACACTCGTGGAAGGAGGATACGGATTCACTGCTCTTTGAATACCGTTCTCTGGTACATTCTCAGTTTTTCGGAACCCGGATTCCTTTGGTGGATGCTGTTACGTTCGAACGGTTGAAGCGTGGCTTGTGCATTCACAGGTGCTGGTATAATTCTCTTTTGTTGTCTGCTTTGGGAATGCCTGTGGCCATTGATTTTGTTCCTGCATGGGGGAACCGGAATAATTCACACACATGGAATGTTCTGGTGATGGGAGACAGATCGTATGCTTTCGAGGCTTTCTGGGATGAAGACCGGTGGAAATACAAGCGTATCTATAACAACCGGACTTGCGATCGTTTATGGGGAGAATTCCGCCTTCCAAAGGTTTACCGTTATACTTATTCCAATCATCCGGAAGGGCCTGTAACGGACAGGGATGTAGACCGGGCTGATATTCCTTCTTTGTTCCGGAACATGAAGAAACTGGATGTCTCGAATGAATATTTCGAAACTCAGGATGTCTGTATCAAATTGACTGAACCTGCTCCGGAAGGTGCACGGTATGCTTATCTTGCGGTTTTCGGCTATCAGCAATGGCATCCGGTGCAATGGGGGAAGATCGGGAACGATGGTTCTGTACTGTTCCGTAATATGGGTAAAGACATGGTATATCTGCCGGTGTATTACCGGCAAGGTGTGGTGGTTCCTGCGGCCAGTCCTTTCAGGCTGGAGGCCGACGGTACTGTCCGCATCTTGTCGGATGACGGGAAAAGAGGAAAAGTCGGATTGCGGACTCTGTTCGGAGCGCCGACTCATGACCGGAACCTGACTTATCTTCATGCTTTCCGTGGTACAAGTTTTGTAGTGATGGAAGATGGAAATCCTCAGGGGAAATTATGTGAACTGACAGACTCGCTGGGGATAGGGATGAACAGGTTTCCGGTTGTTTCGTCTGCTTCCTGCCGCTATGTCCGGATGTATCTTCCGGCGGATACGCTGGCTGCCGGAGAGATTGTTTTCTATACGGCTGACGGACGTGTGCCTTCGGTGCGTGTGGTGTCGGAGGGAATTCCCTTGTCACAGTCGTCAGAAGGTATCCGTAACTTGACGGATGGTACGGAAGCGACTTGTTGCCGTTGCAGGTTTCCGGAAGGATATGTGGATTTTGATTTGGGAGAAAGTTACCGGCTGACCGGAGTCGGTTTCTGTCCTTATTTGAAAAGTCAGATTGAGACGGGAAATCATTATGAGTTGCTTTACTGGGATAAGGGTTGGAAACGGCATGCTTCCCGGGAAGGAACGGAACTTGGCTGGCTGGAATTCGAAGGGGTACCTCTTCACTGTCTGCTCATGCTGAAAAATACGGGATGGCCCGGAGCTTCTGCCGAACGTACATTTACTGTTACGGAAGAAGGAATCAGCTGGGAGTGACAGAAGTAAAAGAATATGTGATTCTTAAACATTCAAAACGATAGATAAGTATGAAGAAACTTTTTTTATGGGTAATGGTCGTATTGGGATGGGGGGGAATGATTTCCTGTTTGTCCCCGCAGAAAACTTCGGACTGGAAACTGGTCTGGGAGGACGATTTCGAAGGGAGTGGTTTTGATACACTGACCTGGTCGAAGATACCTCGCTGGACTCCGGAATGGGCGCGCCACATGTCGGATAATGAAGTTTGTTATGAAGTGAAAAACGGTCATCTGATTCTGAAAGGAGTGATGAATCCTGACCGGAACGCTGATACCGCAAGATTTATAACCGGTGGGGTGTATACCAAGTATAAAAAGGCCTTTCATGGGGGAAGGCTGGAAATCAGGGCAAAGCTGCAGGGGGCCCGCGGGGCCTGGCCGGCTATCTGGCTGAAGCCTTTCGAAGAGGAGAAGTACAAATGGCCGTCTGGAGGGGAGATTGATATAATGGAACGCCTGAATCATGATACGATTGTTTACCAGACAGTCCATTCTGTATATACTCAGCATCTGAACATACGGAACAATCCTCCGCAGGGAGGAACCGCAGCAATACGGCCGGATGATTATAATGTGTATGCTGTGGAAATGTATCCTGACAGTGTGGTGTTCTTTGTAAATGACCGCCGTACTTTTGCCTATCCGAAAATAGAGACGGATAAAGAGGGGCAGTTTCCTTTTGACAAGCCTTATTATCTGCTTGTCGACATGCAGTTGGAAGGAGGTTGGGTAGGTCCCGTAGATACGCTCGACCTTCCAGTAGAGATGTCTGTGGACTGGGTACGCTATTATCAGCGAGATTCAAAAGAGTAAGAAAATCTATAAGTTTCATAAAACAATTGAAGATAGTTTTTATATTTGTAATTATTACATATCTTTGAAAGCCGTCTTTTGTACGCGGTATGTGAGGATGAACAAATATAGAAAAGAGAAAAAGATTTTGTGTATGAATGCAGTTAGATTGATTTTATGTGCCGTTTCTGTTCTGGCTCTGGAGACTTTGCCTGCAGGGGCAGCAACCGTAATGCCGGATGGAAAGGGTGAGAAAGTGATTTGCAGGGGCTATGAGGCCCATACATCCGGCCGGATGGTACAGGTAGGACAGACGGCTCCTGACTTTCAGGCAACCAATGCGGATCTGAAAGAAGTTAGCTTGTCGTCTTTTAAAGGGAAAAAGGTGATTCTGAATATTTTCCCGAGTCTGGACACTCCGACGTGTGCAATGTCTGTCCGGCAGTTTAACGCCAAGGCTTCAGGAATGGATAATACGGTGGTGTTATGTCTGTCCATGGATTTGCCTTTTGCCCAGAAGCGTTTCTGTACGACAGAGGGGTTAGACAATGTGCTGCCTTTGTCGCTTTTCCGCAGTCAGGACTTTGTGAAGGGATACGGACTTTGTCTGGAAGACGGGCCGCTCAAGGGGTTGGCAGCCAGGGCTGTCATAGTGGTGGATGAGGCCGGTAAGGTGAGTTATACGCAACTGGTCAGCGAGATATCCAGTGAGCCTGATTATGATGCTGCCCTGAAGGCGGTGGAATGATGAAAAGCCCCTTTGACGGGGCTTTTTCTGTAAACGGCCTGTATCTGTCAGGGGCGTTCTTCTATCTTTTTCAGGTAGCCGGGATGGTCAGACCATTTGTTTCTGTAGGTTTCCATACATCCTGTGGGTATGGTAATCCTGACCAGATCTTCTGTTCCGGCTTTGGGCAGAGCCGTTTCGATCCTGAAAGCATGTTTTTTACCGGCGTTCACTGTTCCGCCTTTACTCCACCATTGATAGTTATCGGTATCAAAGGCTTTCAGAACAACGAACATAAATTCTCTGGATTTTGTACTCTGAAACCAGAGATTGTTTTCCAGAGTAAATCTTGCCATGCCATTGCTATCGGTTGTGATTTCCAGCAATGGTTTGGTGCTGTGATTTTTCTTGAAGGATTCATAAGAGGTCTCATCATACATTCTGACGGTTTCACTGCCCAGGAGTTCTCCTTGTGAGTTACTTACGGTGATTTCTACCACGGAAGGATTTTCGGGTACGATTGATTTTTCTTTTTTGCAACCAGAGAAAAGACAGGTGCCTGCCGGTAATGTTGCAGATAAAAATTTAAAGACGTTCATAGGGTTATAAATTTAGTAATTATAGTTTTGAGTTCTATTCTTTTGTGTTTCTTCTAATTAAACGGGCCGCAAAAATATAACAGGAATGAATATATATGAAGTAAGAATACAAATCCTAAAGAGTTTTAGGATTTATTGAGATTTGAATTTTATCCTTTTACCGACTGAATGTCAGTATCTTTTAAACTTGTTGTGTAAAGGCTTGAGGATGATTTATTCTCTTGTTAATGAATAGGAAATAAAAAAAGAGCATGCGCTGCGATGATTTGCAGGCATGCTCTTTTTATCAGGTAGATTTGAATAAATTTATTAAATTATAAGAATTACTTCTTGTATCAAATTGTGATTTTTGATTTCATCTATGCTGATGAGTGGGTTAGAATCTCTATAATCAAAACGATATATGGGATTGTTTAAATATTGAAACTCAATCATGACACCAAATTTTTGAGCTATTTTTCTAAGTTTACATTCTTTTTCCCAAGATAAATCTTCAACATCTCTGCTACATTCAAATATAGAATGTATTCGCTCCCCTTTTTCATTTATATTACTAATATTGTCTGAATTTTCTCCAAATCTTTCTGGCATACCCGTAATCCAAATATGTGCCCAGTCTTTTTCGTCCCAACTCATGAATGTTTAATATTTAAGTATGGCTGAAAAGTTGATATATTTACCATCAACCTATTTTATAGGCTGATGGTAAATGGATTTTAATATTATAAAATAGACTCTAAACGAGCAATACTTTCTTGTAAAGATTTTATTGTGTTTTCTGCATCTGCCATTTTTCTACGTTCTATTTCTATAACATTTTGGGGAGCTTTATTTATAAACTTTTCATTACTTAGCTTTTTCTTCACACTGTCTAAAAAGCCGATTTTATATTGTAGCTCATTTTTCATACGTTCTATCTCAATTTTTGCCATGCTTGTTCCTAAACTTAGAGCATATTTATGATTTTGGATAATAAATATGATATCTGCAGCAATAGAACTTTCTTCTTCTTTGATAAATACGTTAGTTAATTTGGTGAGAAGAGATGAATATTTGACTATGGGATTCTTTGTTCCTATAGACAAGGCGTTACTTTCTTCTTTCCAATTGATATTATATTTCTGATATATTTCTCTTACATTTTTGATGATTTCTTTCACTTTATCTAAAGAATCAATAAGTTCTTCATTTATTTTATTTGAAGGTTTAACTAATTGAGTCTTCATGATGCTTTCACCTTCTTTGCGGTCATAGATGTGCTGCCACAATTCTTCCGTAATGAACGGCATGAACGGATGAAGCAGTTTGAGCAATGTATCGAAGAAACCGAGAGTCTTTTCGTAAGTTGCTTTGTCGATGGGCTGTCCGTAAGCGGGTTTTACCATTTCCAGATACCAGCTTGAGAATTCATCCCAGAACAGTTTGTATACAGCCATCAGGGCTTCGCTCAAGCGGTATTTGCCGAACAGGTCGTCCACTTCTGCTGCAGTTTTGGTCAGCATGGCGTCAAACCATTCGGTTGCCAGGCGTGCATATTCGGGCTGTTCGATGTCGGCTACTTCCCATCCTTTTACCAGACGGAAGGCGTTCCAGATCTTGTTGTTAAAGTTACGTCCCTGTTCGCAAAGTGCATCGTCGAACAGAATATCGTTTCCGGCAGGAGCAGAAAGCATCATACCCATGCGGACACCGTCGGCACCGTACTTGTCGATCAGATCCAGCGGATCGGGGGAGTTACCCAGTGACTTGGACATCTTGCGTCCGATTTTGTCGCGGACAATACCGGTGAAGTAAACGTTCTTGAACGGCATGTCGCCCATGTATTCATAGCCGGCCATGATCATACGGGCTACCCAGAAGAAGATGATATCCGGACCGGTTACCAGATCGGCAGTGGGATAGTAGTATTTGATTTCTTCATTGCCGGGGTTATTGATACCGTCGAACAGGGAGATCGGCCACAACCAGGAAGAGAACCAGGTGTCCAGACAGTCATCGTCCTGACGGAGATCTTCCAGTTTCAGACTAGGATTGCCGGATTTTTCCTGAGCCAGCTTCAGGGCTTCTTCAGGTGTCTCGGCTACTACGAATCCTCCCTGCGGAAGGAAGTAGGCCGGAATGCGGTGTCCCCACCACAATTGACGGCTGATACACCAGTCCTTGATGTTTTCCAGCCAGTTGCGGTAAGTGTTCTTATATTTGGCAGGGTAGAACTTCAGTTCGTCGTTCATTACCGGCGGCAGAGCCATATCTGCGAAATGCTGCATCTTCAGGAACCACTGCATGGACAGTTTCGGTTCGATGGCTACGTTGGTACGTTCAGAGAAACCTACTTTATTGGTATAGGCTTCCACTTTTTCCAGCAGGCCGGCAGCATTCAGGTCTTTTTCAATCTGTTCGCGTACATCGAAACGGTCCATTCCGACATACATTCCGGCAGCTTCGCTGATGGTTCCGTTGTCGTTGAAGATGTCAATGCTTTGCAGATTGTATTTTTCGCCCAGCATGTAGTCGTTTACGTCGTGAGCCGGAGTAACTTTCAGACAGCCGGTACCGAATTCGATGTCTACATAGCTGTCCTCAATAACCGGAATAACACGTCCTACCAGCGGAACGATTACTTTCTTGCCTTTCAGCCACTGGTTCTTCGGGTCGGCCGGATTGATACACATGGCGGTATCACCCATGATGGTTTCCGGACGGGTAGTGGCTACAACTGCATAGCGGCGGCCCTGTGCATCGCGGTGAACGATTTCACCTTCAGCTCCGGTTTCTCCGCTCATATCGTCGTTGGCAACATAGTAGCGCAGGTAATACAGTTTGCTGTGTTCTTCCTTATAAATTACTTCTTCGTCAGAAAGGGCAGTCAGTGCCTTGGGATCCCAGTTCACCATACGCACGCCGCGGTAGATGAGGCCTTTGTTGTACAGGTCTACAAATACCTTGATGACGCTCTGGCTGCGTTTTTCATCCATGGTGAAAGCGGTGCGGTCCCAGTCGCATGAAGCTCCCAGGCGGCGAAGCTGCTTGAGGATGATGCCTCCGTGTTCTTCTGTCCATGCCCATGCGTGTTTCAGGAATTCTTCACGGGTGAGGTCGGTTTTCTTGATTCCCTGCTGAGCCAGTTTGTTGACAACCTTGGCTTCAGTAGCAATGGAAGCATGGTCCGTACCCGGTACCCAGCAGGCATTCTTGCCCATCATGCGTGCACGGCGCACCAATATATCCTGTATGGTATTGTTAAGCATGTGTCCCATGTGGAGCACTCCGGTCACATTAGGGGGAGGAATGACGACGGTGTAAGGTTCACGTCCGTCGGGTTTAGAACTGAAAAGTTTGTTGTCCAGCCAATACTGGTACCATTTTCCCTCCACGTCTGCGGGATTGTACTTACTTGCTAATTCCATGATTCTATTTCACTATAATAGTTGATATGTTGATTATCGTATATATTTGGCTGCAAAATTAATAAAACTAGTTGGATTATGAAAAATATTTGTACTTTTGAAGACCGTTGCGGGAGCTGGTCTTCAATCTGTTTCCTTTGTTTGATCTGAGGAAGAGCGGATGGAGGGACAGGATTCCGGATAGGATGGTGTAAAATAAATGGAGTTATGAAAAAACAGATATTGTGGGCAGGATGTATGGCCGGTCTGTTACTGGCGGCCTGCTCGTCTGCTGAGGACCGGAAATCAGGATCACTTGAGACCATTCCGGTTGCAGATGCTTTTGGTAACCTGCAGCCGTTGAAAGTTTCTGATTTTCTTGGAAGTATTCGTTATGTAGCACTCGAAACGAATGACAGTGTGCTGGTAGGAGAGGGGGCTCATATCGGTCTGTTGCCGGATTATATCCTGGTGACGGATGAAAAACAGGCGTTGCTCTTTGATAAGAACGACGGACATTTTGTCTGTAAACTGGGACATTACGGGAATGATCCGTCCGGATATGCTTCTTCGAAAGTCTGGTTTCAGGGACATGACGGAGCAGTGTATTTCAAGGGCTGGAAAGATGAGTGGTTGCGGTATGATTTGCAGGGACAGTTTCAGGGTATGTTGAAAATGAGTGAGAATGCGGCCTGCGCTTCGGTATCTTTGCTGGCTTCGGAGGAAGGATATATACAATATTTTAATAACGGGCTGGTTGACGGGAAAGAAGGACTTGTCTGGTACACTTCCGAACCCCGGCAGGAAGGTGATACTTTGTTACTTGCACAAGGGAAACCGGTCAATATGAGTGACATCAAAAGTATCAGTGTATTCAAGAGTACACCTTGTCATTTCATGCAGAAAGGGATGTTTAACATTGTCAGCAATCAGGATCAGTCGAATGTCGTGCTGACCAATCCGCCGGTGTTGTGGCAGGAAGGTGAACAGATCCGGTTCATGCGTTACCGGAATGATACTGTATATACGGTTGATAAGTATCGGCTGACACCAGCTTACTGGTTTGATATGGGGAACCTTTCCGTGACGAAGATGAAGAAGGAAGATGCTTCTAAGGCGTTGGTACTTGGAAAAGTGGATGAACTGGAGAAAAGCATCTTCTTTGAGTGTTTTGATGCACTGGTTGAAGAGGATCACTTGTATTATGGAGTTTATAACCGCCGGAAGGGTACCGTGGTGATGGGACGCAGGACAGACAAGATCATGGATGATCTGACCCCGTTTATGCCGGTAGACTTTTCGGAACGGACAAACGCACACGAACTGGCCGGAATGATTGAGGCGGCCGATGTGCTGGAGTGGGTTGAAGAGCATGAGTCTTGTAAGGATAATCCGGAACTCGGTTTCCTGAAGACCCTGAAAGAGGATGATAATCCGGTGGTGGTGATTGCCCGCGAATAAGGACTTATATTATATAATGGTATATATAGTCTGTGATAATGGATTTTTAATGAATAGAACATGCATACAAGAGAAGAAAAACTGGAAGCTTTCGGGCGGTTGCTCGATGTATTGGATGAACTGAGAGTGAAGTGTCCCTGGGACAGAAAACAGACCAATGAAAGTCTGCGCCCCAATACCATTGAGGAGGTGTATGAGTTGTGTGATGCCCTGATGAAGGACGACCGGAAGAATATTTGCAAGGAACTGGGAGATGTGTTGCTTCATGTGGTGTTTTATGCCAAGATTGGCAGTGAGACCGGTGACTTTGATATAAAGGATGTTTGTGATAAGCTGTGTGACAAGCTGATTTTCCGTCACCCTCATGTATTTGGAGAAGTGAAGGCCGATACGGCGGAAAAGGTCTCTGAGAACTGGGAGCAGATCAAAATGAAGGAAAAAGACGGTAACAAGTCTGTCTTGAGCGGAGTGCCCGATGCTTTGCCTTCTCTGATCAAGGCTTATCGGATTCAGGACAAAGCCCGCAATGTGGGATTCGACTGGGAAGAACGCAGCCAGGTATGGGAAAAGGTGAAAGAAGAAATTGCCGAATTTGAGTCGGAAGTGGAAACTATGGACAAGGAGAAGGCAGAAGCCGAGTTCGGTGACGTGATGTTCAGTCTGATCAATGCAGCCCGTCTGTATAAAATCAATCCGGACAATGCACTGGAGCACACCAACCAGAAGTTTATCCGCCGCTTCAATTATCTGGAAGTACATACTCTGAAGGCAGGCAAGAACCTGAAAGATATGACTCTGAAAGAAATGGATGCGATCTGGAATGAGGCGAAGGCACAGGAGAAATAAGTCAGGAAACGGATAAATACGGCATGTGGAATGAACCGGAGACGGTTTGTTCCACATGCTTTTTTTTGTGTACGGGGATGACGGATTTGAAGATTTCGTAAGGGAATTGGAATTTGATTATCAGGGATAACCCGTTCCGAATTTGTTAAATCGTAAAAATATGTATCAGAAAATTTCTTTTATAATAAAGGAAATCATATATTTGCCGATGCACTAAATAAAGAAAACTAAACTTTAACTAATATTTGAAAAAATAGTTAACCTGTTTTATTAAAGTCTTAAATCTATGTTTAAAAGATTCAGATCTGTCAGTATGCTGCTTTTTCTGGGCGGTATTTCAGTAGGTGTTGCACATGCAACTCCTTCGATGCTGGAAGCGAATGTCGTACAGCAAAGTAATGTGTGTAAGGGTGTTGTAAAAGATGCCCAAGGTGAAACAATCATCGGAGCTTCAGTCGTTGTTAAAGGAACGACAAACGGAACCATTACAGGATTCGATGGTGACTTTACTCTGGAAAGTGCCAAGAAAGGCGATATCCTTGAAATCTCTTTCGTCGGATATGTTTCTCAGGAAGTAAAATGGAATGGTGAACCTTTGAAAATTACCTTAAAGGAAGACACAAAAACACTGGATGAGGTGGTTGTCGTAGGATATGGTGTTCAGAAGAAGGCCAATCTTTCGGGTTCGGTAGCTTCTGTAGATAAAGAGCAGTTGCAGAACCGTCCGATTCAGAACGTGAGCAGTGGTTTGCAGGGTTTGATGCCGGGTGTAACCATTACCGGTACGAACGGTGCTCCGGGTATGGACAGTGGTAGTATCCGTGTACGTGGTACCGGTACTTTGAATACCGCTTCTCCTTATATTCTGATTGATGGTGTGGAATCTGAAACCATGAGTTCCATTGACCCCAATGACATTGAAAGTATTTCTGTTTTGAAAGATGCTGCTTCTGCTGCCATCTATGGATCTAAGGCAGCGAACGGTGTTATTCTGATTACCACCAAGCGTGGTTCGACCGGCAAGCCGAAAATTTCGTATAGCGGCTATGTCAGCTTCCAGAATGCTACCAATATGATCGACCGTCTGAGTTCTTACGAATATGCCAGCATGTATAATCAGGCTTTGCAGGCAGAAGGTAAGGCTCCCCGTTTTACAGATGAAGAAATCCAGAAGTTCAAGGACGGAACAGATCCTCTTTATCCGAATACAGACTGGTATGACCTGGCTTACAAGACCGGTATACAGCACCGTCACAACCTGAATATTGCCGGTGGTACGGAGAATGTGCGCTATATGGGATCTATCGGTTATTTGAACCAGACCGGTGTGCTTCCTAATGCAGGACGTGAACAGTTCAATGCCCGTACGAATCTGGATATGAAGATCACCAAGCGGTTGAGTGCCAAATTGAACCTGGCCTATATCAAGAATGCATATGATGATGCCAGCTCTGCTTACTATGGAGGTAGCTCTGACCAGATTATCCGTCAGCTGAACCTGATCGCTCCGTGGATTGTAGCCCGCTACGATGACGGTACATGGGGTACGATTTCTGATGGTAGCCCGATTGCATGGCTGGATTCCGGTATGAAGGTAACGCGTGACAACCACAACTTTACGGGTATGGCTTCATTGGATTATAAGATTCTGGATTGCCTGACCTTTACGGCAACAGGTTCGTATGTAAATAATATGCAGAACTATACTTATTTCCAGAAATTCATCCAGTACAATGCCAACAAGGCTTCCGATCCGAACTCCCTGGATGAACGCTATTATACCTGGAACCGTACAAACTATGACTTGCTGTTGAATTACGACCAGACTTTCGGCAAACATAACATCAAAGGACTGGCCGGCTGGCATACTGAAAAGTATAATTACAAGGAACTGACTGCTTACCGTAAAGATTTCCCGAACAATGATCTGACTGATATCAATGCAGGTGATGCTGCTTCACAGACTAACTCCGGTTATACCAGAGAACTGGCAATGCTGTCATGGTTTGCCCGTGTCAATTATGATTATGCAGGAAAGTATTTGTTTGAAGCCAATATCCGTGCGGATGCTTCTTCCCGTTTTGCAGAGGGACACAGATGGGGCTATTTCCCTTCATTCTCTGGTGCGTGGAGAATCAGTGAAGAATCATTTATGGAAGGTGCCAGATCTTGGCTGAGCAACCTGAAGATTCGTGCTTCCTGGGGTATGTTGGGTAATCAGGATGCTTTGAGTGACTATTATCCGGCTTTGAATACATATAATATCGGAGCCACTTATCCGTTTGGCGGTGCCTTGAACTCCGGTTATTACCAGTCTAGCTATAAACTGAGTACAATTACCTGGGAAAAGGCTACGACCTGGGGTGTTGGTCTTGATTTCGGTTTCCTGAACAATAAGATCAACGGATCTCTTGACTTCTATAACCGTAAGACTACAGGTATTCTGATGCAGGTTTCTGTTCCTACCGAATTTGCCTTGAATCCTTATACTGACAATGTGGGTTCAATGAACAATAAGGGTGTCGAACTGAATATCGGCTACAATGACCGTTGGGGAGACTGGACATTCGGTGTTGCTGCCAACTTTGCTTACAACAAGAATGAAATCCTTGACCTGGGTGGTGCTGACTATCTGGATACCGGCTATAACCAAAGAAATGCTGTCGGCCAGTCTATTAATGCTTACTATATTTACAAGACTGACGGTTTCTTCAATTCACAGGAAGAAGCAGATGCCTTTACCGCTAAATATGGTAACCCGTTTGGTGCCGGTGGCTTCAAGGCTGGTGACCTGAAATATGTGGATACCAATGGTGACGGTAAACTGAATGGGGATGACCGTGTATATACAAACAGTACTGAACCGGTTTATACATTTGGTTTGAACCTGACTGCCGGATGGAAAGGTTTTGACTTGTCTCTGATGTTCAACGGTGCAGCCAAAGTTGCCCGTCTGTTCGACTCACACGAAGTATATGGTGCCTTCTCCGGTGATGCCGGTCACCCGGCAAGCATCTGGAAGGATGCCTGGACCGAAACCAACAAGGATGCTTCCATGCCGCGTATCTTTACAGATACAAACTCTCCGAGCAGTTCACGTAGCGCACAGTCTACTTTCTGGTTGCAGAATACGAACTATCTGCGTTTGAAAAACCTTCAGTTCGGTTATACCTTGCCAAAGAGCCTGCTGAGCAACTGGGGTGTTGAAAACGTACGTTTCTACTATTCTGTAGAAAACCTCTTTACAATTGATAATATGAAGATCAGCATTGACCCGGAAGCTACCAGCCAGCGTCTGTCTTCTTATCCGTTGCTGCGCACTCATGCATTTGGTGTTAACATTAGCTGAATTCAACTTGCAAATGCAACAGAATTCTGATT
>UMAX01058254.1_pt1 | contig 26213 bp, 23 predicted proteins | sample 1963821 | NCBI WGS metagenome assembly UMAX01 (sample SAMEA4835927, study PRJEB28245) | human gut metagenome | biome: gut microbiome; material: fecal sample | place: Denmark | collected 2008 | reverse complement strand
ACACCGGCATTGCCAGCTACTGGTGGATTATATCTAAAAACAAGCGCCCGGAGCGCAAGGGTTATGTGCAGCTCATAGATGCGACTAATATTTATCACAAGCTGCGTAAGCCTGTGGGCAACAAGAAAAACGAGTTCTCCCCCGAGGACAGAGCGCAGATTGCTAAGCTGTATACCGATTTTGACAAGGCTGACAACGAGTACAGCAAGATTTTCAAGAACGAGGATTTTATGTATCGTGAGTATGCTGTTATGCAGCCTTTGCAGCGCAGCTATTCTATCACCGAGGCAAGCATTGAGCGTATGCTGCAGAAGGGTGCGCTGAAGGGCTTGTGGGATGAAGCCAAGGTTGCGGAATATGAGGAACAGGGCAATGCTTTGAGCGGTAAGGACGAAAACAAGCTGAAGGCCTTTTATGCTACGAAGCCTGCTTATGACGCAATTTTGGCAAAGCTGCAGGAGCATATTGCTGATGAAAAATGGCTGTCACCTAAAGCATTTACACCGGTGCTGCAAACTGTTCTTGGCGATTTGGCTGATAAAAAACTCTTTGAGAAAATCATGGACGGACTTTCCGTTATGGATAAGACTGCAGAAATCCAACGCGATAAAAAGGGCAACATTATCTATGACAAAGAAACCAAGGACACAGAGCTTGTGAAGTACACTGAGGATATTGAAACCTATATGGCGCGTGAGGTGCTGCCGCATATTCCTGATGCCAAGTGGTTCTGGGAAGAGGATTTGACGAAGAAGAAGCCTGTTATTAAAACCGGTGCGGAAATTCCTTTTACCCGTTACTTCTATAAATATCAGGCACCCAGACCGAGTGCAGAGCTGCTGGCAGAGTTTTTGGAAATCGACAATGCTGTGAATGAGCGCATTGCTCGCCTTATGAAATGAGGTGACTGGAATGCGTGAAATGAAGGATAGCGGGATTGAGTGGGTAGGAAAAGTTCCTGCAACTTGGAAGATTATGCCGAATAAATATATAATGACAAAGAAAAAAGTTATTAAGGAAGTTTATGATGATGAAAATATTATTTCTTTGTCGATGAATGGTGTAATCGTAAGAGATTTAGAAGCTGGCGGAAAGATGCCAAAAACATTTGATGGTTATCAGATTGTATATCCGGGCAATTTGCTGATGTGCCTTTTTGATTATGATGTTATTCCTAGATGTATTGGGTTAATTAAAGATTATGGCGTAACAAGTCCGGCGTATAGTCAATTTGTTATGAATAATGGAAATTATTCCGGATACTACTATTACTATTATCTTATGGTTGACCGTACAAAGGCGTTGTTACATTTAGCGAAAAATCTAAGACATTCTTTTACTGAAGAACAATTAGGAGCTATTTTAGCACCAGTTCCAACTATTGAAGAACAACATCAAATTGTTCATTACCTCGACACTCAATGCTCAGAAATCGACGCGACCGCTGAAGATATCCAAAAGGAAATTTCTCTTTTGGAGGATTATAAGAAATCTGTTATCACCGAAGCGGTTACCAAAGGTCTAAACCCTGATGCGGAGATGAAGGATAGCGGGATTGAGTGGATTGGGGAGATTCCGAAGGATTGGAAAGCAATAAAAAATCTGTATTTATTTAGAGAATTTGTAGTTCCTGCCAATAAAAATGATAAATCTTTGTCTTTATCACAAAAGGATGGATTAGTATTTACCGATGAAATGAAAGAAAGCTCTTTGAAAACATCCTCTTATGAAAACTGGAAACATGTAGAAATAGGAAATTTGGTACTAAATCGTTTTAAAGCACATCTAGGCGTATTGTTTTCTTCAAAATATGTTGGTATGGTATCTTTCCATTATGGAGTTTATAAGGAAATAACAACTTTAATTAGTAAATATTATGAATATTTGTTTCATACGGATAACTTCATGACAATATTTGCAGGATTATCAAACGGTGTTACTATAGGCTTACAGAATTTATCCAACCAGAATTTCTATTCAGTTAAATCCATTTATCCACCAGTAGATGAACAGAAAATAATAGTACAATACCTCGACACCAAATGCTCCGAAATCGACACCCTTATCGCTGACAAAAAGCGTCAGCTCGATATCCTTGCCGATTACAAAAAATCCCTCATCTACGAGTACGTCACCGGCAAGAAGGAGGTTCCTGTAAATGAATAACATCCTTTCGGAAAAAGAATATCAGCGGTACATCATCGACCAGCTTATAAAGCCGAAATGCTGTTACGTAGAAGCTCCAGGAGCAGAGTTCGACCGCCTTTTTGCGATGAACCGCAAGGCTCTGTTCGCTTTCCTTGAAGCAACTCAGCCGGAAAAGCTGCAGGCTTTGCGCAAAATCTATAAAGAAAAAACTGAAGACACCCTTGTTGCCTTTATCAATCAGCAGGAAACGAGGGCGAACGGCAGTCGTCTTGATGTGCTTAAGCATGGCGTAGAGCTGGCCAACATTCATCTGGATTTGATGTATACGAAGCCTGCAACGACCTTTAACAAGGAACTCAACGCTTTGTACCATAAGAACATTTTTACCGTTTCCGAAGAGGTTTGGGCGAGCGATGATGAACGCATTGACCTGGTAATCTTCCTCAACGGACTTGCAATCATCACCTTCGAGCTGAAATGCAATGCCGCAGGACAGTCCTATCAGGACGCAATCTATCAGTATCGCATGCAGCGTAATCCTAAAGACCGTCTCTTTTTGTGGAAGGCCGGTTCCTTGGTAAACTTCGCTATGGATTTGGAACAGGTTTATATGTGTACCAAGCTCAGCGGCAGCAGTACCTTCTTCCTGCCCTTCAATATGGGCTGTGGTGAAGGTATTCAGGTCGGTGCCGGGAATCCTTTGCTGGAAGATGAATACAGCGTTCATTATATGTGGGACGATATCCTGCAAAAGGACAGCCTGCTGGAAATCCTTGGCAAGTTCATGTTTATCGAGGTCAGCGAAAAAGAAGATGCCAACGGTAAAGTAAAGAAGAACGAAACGGTTATCTTCCCTCGCTATCATCAGCTTGATGTGCTGCGCAAGGTGCTTGTTGATGTCAAAGAGCATGGCAGCAGCCTGAACTATCTTCTGCAGCACAGCGCAGGCTCCGGCAAAACGAACGAGATTGCCTGGCTTGCACATCGTCTGGCGTCCTTGCATAGTGCAGACAATAAGATTATCTTTGATAACATCATTATCTGTACTGACCGCGTAGTAGTCGACAGACAGCTGCAGCAGGCAGTGCTTGGCATTGAGCACAAAGAAGGCCTTATCCGCGTGATGGACGACCAGTGCAATTCTACCGACCTTGCCAATGCGCTTGGCGGTAACACCAAGATTATTGCTACGACGATTCAGAAGTTCCCGTATATCGTGGATAGCGTCAAAGGCTTGAAGAATAAGCATTTTGCCGTAATCATCGACGAAGCGCATTCTTCTACCTCCGGCAAGAACATGGCAGCGATTACAAAATCGCTTGGCTCCGGTGAAGTGGAAACAGATGTTGATGTTGAAGATATTATTACCGATGAAATCCAGCGCAACGGCAAGCAGGCAAATGTTTCTATGTTTGCTTTTACCGCTACGCCGAAACCGACTACTCTGCAGCTTTTCGGCAGGGTAAATGAGCAGGGACAGTATGAAGCCTTTCATATTTACTCAATGAAGCAGGCTATCGAAGAAGGCTTTATTCTTGATGTGCTGCAGAATTATATCACTTACGATACCTTCTTCCGTCTCAACAAAGAGATTGAAGATGATCCGGAAATGAAAACGAATGATGCCAAGCGCCAGATTGCCCGCTTCGTGCAACTGCATGAAACCAATATCTCGCAACGCATTGAAGTTATCATCGAGCATTTCCGCCAGAACGTCATGCAGGAGCTTAATGGCCAGGCTAAGGCTATGGTCATTACGGAATCGCGTGCCGGTGCGGTAAAATATCGTCAGGCCTTTGATGACTATATCAATCGCAAAGGTTATACCGGCCTGAAGGCATTGGTTGCTTTTTCCGGCAAGGTCACCATCGACGGCAAGGAATATACGGAAGTAGGCATGAACGGCATTGCTGAAAAGAACCTGCCTAAAGAGTTTGATAAGGACGAATATCAGGTACTGCTGGTAGCAGATAAATATCAGACCGGCTTTGATCAGAAGAAGCTGTGCGCTATGTACGTGCTCAAAAAACTGCGTGGCGTAAATGCAGTGCAGACCTTATCGCGCCTGAACCGTATTTGCCCGCCGTTTGATAAGAAAACCTTTGTCTTGGATTTCGCCAACGATTATGCAGATATTGAGAAGGCGTTCAGCAAATACTACACGGTGACTTTGTTGTCCAACAGCATTAATCCGCGTTCTATTTATGATATCAGCGCGAAAATCGACGGCTATTTCTTCCTTGATCCCGGTGATGTAGAGGACTTTAACACATTGCTGTACAAGGAAAAGGTTACCGCTGCGGACAAAAAGAAAATGACTTTCTTCCTGCAGAAGGCCAAAAACGTCATCGAAAAGAACAATGACGAGCAGACGCAGAAGGAAATCCATATGGCAATCCGCCATTTCATCCGCTGTTATGAGTTCTTGGTGCAGGCAACCTGTTTCGAAGACGTGGATATTCATAAGAAATATAAGTTCTTGTCTTACTTGCAGACGTATCTGAAAGTACGCCATTCCGGTGGCGGTTTTGACCTGACCGGTAAAATTAAGGCAGACAATTTCGTGCAGAAAAAGAGCGGAGAGTTTGCGAATGTTAAGCATAAAGCTGATCCGATTGTCAGCCTTCCGTCCGCTGAAAGTCTGAACCTTACGCCTGCAAAAATTGAGCGTCTGTCGCAGATTATTGCGGAAATCAACAGCAGAACCGGCAAAAACTACGACAATGACGTTGCAGTAAAGGCAATGTTGCAGATTAAGGATATCATGATGAAATCCGAAAAGCTGCGTGCCAGCGCTCAAAACAACACTGAAAGAGACTTTGAGTTTGCTTATTTCGACAATATTGATGATGCTCTGGTAGAAGGTCTGGAGCAGAACCAGGACTTCTTCAGCTTGCTTTTGGATAATGATGAGATTAAGCGTCAGGTGTTGGGAATTTTTGCCAGTGATGTATACGCTGAATTGAAGGGAAAAGCAAATGTGCTATACCCTAAGTTTAATGAAAATGCTGTAACACTTAAGGTTGCAGAAGATGAGGAAAAATATGGAAAAAAATAAATCATCTGAGATCAAGAGAACACCAATTCGCGAAGCAGTAAAACTGCGCTTGTGGGGAATGGCGGCAGGTAGATGCGAAATTTGTAATAAACTGTTGTATTTGGATTCGCATTATGGCGATGATGCCAATTTTGCCGAAAATGCCCATATTCACGCAGTTGGTAAAACAGGACCAAGACATGTTGATAGCATGACAAAAGATGAAATAAACAACGTAGACAATTTAATGCTTCTTTGTGCAGAACATCATCATTTGATAGATACCAAACCTGAAAACTACCTATCAGATTTCTTGATTGTGCAGAAAAAGACTCATGAAAATCGTATTCGAAGATTGACGGAGATTCAAGATGCTGATTCCTGTAAGATAGTGACATTCTTCTCAAATATAGACAATGTTGATGTATTCAATACAGTATCTGTACTTAGAAGAGCTAGTGTAAAATGTGGTCTCTATCCGAAACAGGATGAGCCAATAGAATTGCATAGTGGGTCAGTTACAAAATACATACCATCAAAGGAAATTATGCAAATCCAAGTAGATGTACTGGAGAATCAAGTTAAGCAGTATTTTGGTAGCATTGTAAAGAAGGAAGATGTTGTTGCTTTGTTTGCACTTGCTCCGCAACCACTTCTTTTCGAATTGGGATATTTGCTTTGTGACCAATTAAATATTCGCGTCTTCCAGTGCCATCGCGAAGGAGATAAATGGGCATGGCCTGAGGATCAATCGGTGGTAGATTTTCTAACATGTAAATCGAGGAATGAATCAGAAACAGTTATAGCGTTAGTTGTTGATTTGAGTGCTGAAATTGTAGATCAAAGGATTATAAATGTATTGGGTGAAAAATGTTCTATCTATCACCTGACTATTTCAGAACCAAATCGTGTGTTTGTTAAGAATCCTCATATTCAAGACAGTTTTGTCCGTGCTTTTCGGCTGTTAATGGAAAGAATAAAGAACGACAATCCTAAGGCAAAGGAAATCTGCTTGTTTCCAGCTATGCCAGCATCGCTTGCAGTTCGTGCTGGTATGGATATTATGCCCAAGGTGGATTTGCCAATAAAAATCTATGATCAGCTTTCGCAGAAAAGTTGCTTTGAAGAAACCATAACGATTGGAGGTAAATGATGTATACCAAAGAGATATATAATGGCTTGCTTAAATCGATAGCTAAGTGTATTGATATTAGTGATGAAATGTTTGAGACAGCAGAAAAGACCTATAAAGATCTAGGAAAATGGATAGATCAAGAAACTCCTGATTATGAAATCAGTATTTATCCGCAAGGCTCATTTGCTCTCGGAACTGTGGTCCGCCCAATTACAAATGCAGATGATTATGATTTGGATATTGTTTGCCAATTCAAAAAACAGTATGGATTGACGGCGAAAGAGCTTAAGGTTGATATGGTTAAACCATTGCTTGTCCGTTACAAAAAGGCAAGTAATGAAATTGAAGAAAAAAAGAGATGCTGGCATATTGAATATGATGAGGTTCCCAATTTCCATATGGATGTTATTCCAGCTTATGCTTATGGGAGTGCTATCCAAATAACAGATCATAATGAAGACGATGATACCTATGATTACTTGGGAAGCAATCCATCAGGCTATGTGAAATGGTTCTTTGATGCTTGTGCAAAGCAACGCAATAGATTGTATGATCAATATGTCAAGGAACATCGCATGGTTGTAGATCAGGCTGATGTTGAAGATGTAAAGCGTAGAAAAGTAAAAACACCATTGCAGCGTGTTGTACAGATTCTTAAACGGCATCGAGATATCAAGTTTGCAGATGATAATAGCGGGAATAAGCCCATATCAATTATAATTACAACAATAGCAGGAAGACTATATGAAGAAGAGGATAATATTTACGATGCTCTTTCTAATATTTTGTCTAAAGCTCCTTCTTGGATTATGGATAACCGCAAAAGACAGCAATTTTACATAGAAAATCCAAGTTATGAAGGTGAAAATTTTGCTGACAAGTGGAATACGCATCCGGAACGTGCCAATGCATTTTTGCAATGGCTTGATACTGCTAGGAAAGATTTAGTTGATAGTAGACTTTTGCAATATAATAGAATTGAAATGGGAAATCATCTAAAAGAATGTTTTGGTAGCGAGACCGGAAAAGCCGTTTTTAACAATGAAGCAAAGACAGTGCGATCTGCTATTGCGGCGGGAACCTTGAAAGTAGACACATCGACAGGAAATATATCAAAATATGGCACAGTTTCGATTCCACCAGCACATCACTTTGGCGCATAAATATTTGAACACAAAGCCTATTTCGGTGGTAAATCAGCAAATGAGGATGCAGTATTTATACCGTAAGCTATTGGTAGAAAACTATATTAAAGATTCGATGCTTGTATGTGTTTTAGATATACAGCCATCTTCAGAGTCCCAAGTGTATCGAATCAAAATTACTTATAAATTGAGTGATGGAGCACCAAAAGCATGGCTGATTTCGCCACCACTACAAAAATATGAAGGAAAATATCCGCATCATAAGTATGGCAAGGATAACAATGGAAATTATCAACTGTGTGTTTATTATCCTAAGTATAAAGAATGGAATAAGCAGATGTATATTGCAAATTCATTTGTGCCATGGGTATGTACATGGTTGAGCACTTATGAATACTGGCTTGTGACCGGAAATTGGCATTACGATGAAATACTTATTGGTCAAAATTAAATAAAAACATTAACCGAGAGATTTAAGTTAGTTTTACCAAGATGATTAAAGTGATAATACGCGTTTAGTAATTGAAGAGTTTGCTTCTTGCAACTAGAGAGGGCAGTGTTATTTCCAATTGGGTAAATGAGATATAGAAAAAGTTTATGGAAAAATTCAAGTAATATTACTATCAGATTAATGATATAATTCATAATTTTATTGTGGATGGTGAGTTCAAATAGGTAATTTATCAATTGTATTTGAGTAAATGGATTAAAAAAATACCGTCGAAAGTGATTGAAAGGTTGAAAAGTATAATGATGATATAATTTATACAATCATTAAATGCCAACAGTGGTTGAAATTTAATAATTATATCAGAGTTTTATCATGTGGCACGTAGATTTTGTAATGGGGTTAATCTTATACATTTATAATATTGATATGGATAGCCCGTAACTTCGTTGAAAATAGTCACAATGCTATTCGAAATAAGAAAATAGCCTTTAGGTGCTGTGGGAGTTTCTCGCCAACTATCTGATTTTATAATGGTTATAGTTACTTCAGGCTTTTTAAGGTTACGGCTGCGTAAAAATCTTTTAGCGTGTACCCGGCGTTTAGGGTCTTGAAAAATACCATTAGTGTGTTTTAAGAGATAGGTTGCTAATAGAGTATAGTCGCCACTGCTATCGAGGCTTTTAATGTTTATATTACCATGTTGCCAGAGCGACTGGAGGTCTTCTTTTGTAAATATATTGTTTAGAAGTAAATGATGATGTGGAACGCCACAGTAATCGAAATTTGAGACACCGACATATAAAAGCTCTTTGCCTTTACGCTTTGCAGCGGCTTTGAGATTTCGTAAAAAATTTTGGATATCATTTTTTGTTTCTTGAGGAGTTTGAGGTCTGTTATCTTTGGCATAGGTTAAAGTAATAAGCATATCGCCAGACAAAAAATTATTATTGATAAGACGTGCTAACTCTTTTTTGGCACGACGCTCATTTGCTTTGGCCATATAGCTAGGTGTAGGAGAGATTTTAGGTCCACGTTTGGTATTTTTAAAATGGAATTTTAAATTTTGAAGTTTTTCTATTTCTAACACAGATCCGCTATGGATTTCTTTTTTGATATACATTAAGTAGCTCCTCCGTGTATGTCGTTAAGTTAATCGTTTGTATCAAGACTAAGGAAGGAGTTTCACCTTCCTGATTTTTATAGTGACAACTAAAGTATTTTATATCATAATGCCCTAAAGTTAATAAAAAGTTATTCGATGTATAAATTATTTAAAACGGAGGCCATAACATGAACATCACAGTATATCTTGCCTCATCCACAGACAATGATCCTAAATTTATAACAGCGATACGTGAGCTTGGCACCTAGATTGGTGCAAGCGGTCACACTTTAGTCTATGGTGGTTTTGAAACTGGCTTGATGGGTGAGTTGGCGCACAGCGTGCTTGCCGCAGGCGGTAAAGTTATTGGCGTAGAGCCACAGTTTTTTATGGACGAAGATTTTCAGTACGACGGTTTAACGCAGCTGATTGTTACTAAAGATATGGCGGAGCGCAAGGCGAAGATGCTTGAACTTGGTGAAGCATTTATTGCCTTTCCGGGTGGCGTAGGCACGCTGGAAGAGGTCAGTGAGATTATGTCCAAGCTCTCATTAGGATAGCTGCATGCGCCGTGCATTTATTACAATCTTGATGGTTATTATGATGATATGAAACACTTTTTGCAGCATATGATTGCTAAAGGTTTGTCATCAGAGGAGAAACAGAAAGGCGTATATTTTGCGGAGAACCTTGATGAGATAAAGAGAATACTTAAATGATAGAGAGCTGCTTCGGCGGCTCTTTTTACTTGCATTCATATCACTGTGGTGATATACTTAACTTAGTAAGCATGGAGGCGATAGTATTGAAAAAAATAATCACGCTTTATCATGGATCAGAAAATATTATAGAAATGCCAACATTTGGCAAAGGCAAGCGTAATAATGATTTTGGCTTAGGTTTTTACTGTACGGAAAGCAAAGCATTAGCGATGGAATGGGCAGTATCTGATTTGCATGATGGTTATGCTAATCGTTATACATTAGATACGGAATATTTGAGGATACTCCATTTGAGCGGTTCGGAGTATACGATTTTGAATTGGATAGCAGTGCTTGTGGAACATCGTTTGTTTGCGCTTAAAAATCCTGTTGCTAGGAGGGCTAAGCGATACCTGATTGATAATTTTGGAATTAATGTGAACGCGTATGATATTATTACAGGTTATCGTGCAGATGATTCTTATTTTGATTATGCGGAAACATTTTTAAACAATGGTATTACTGTAGAGCAGCTGGCCCAGGCAATGCAGTTGGGCAAACTTGGCGAGCAGATTGTAATTAAGTCGCAATATGCTTTTTCTAAATTGCATTTTGAAGGCTATAATGAGGCAGCAAAAGAAAAATATTATGACCAGCGTTGTAGCAGAACTAAGGAAGCAGACAGACTATATTGGCAGATGCTGGAAGAAGAAAGCGATGGTTTGTATATGCAGGATATTGTGAGGGGAGGTATTGGCAATGATGATGCACGCATACCCAGAAATGTATGTAAGTAAAGCGCAGGACAGACTTGGCGATGCTTTTGATTATGCCATCAATAGCTGTAACATATCTGGTGATGATTTCATGCATATGTTTGCGTGTAGTTCTGTTGGTAGGCGCATGGCTAAGGCTGACCCTAAATATATTCCTGGTAAAAGTGGAATAGAGATAGCACTGGACATTGTGGAAGAGGCAACTGGTAAAGTGCTGGATATTGAGCCTAAAATAAATTATGCTCGTTCGCCCGAATATTGGATGGGATGGGCACTGGCGTACTATCAATGGTGGTCTGACAGGCAGTATAAGGAAATTTTTCAAGTAGTGAGCTATAAAGATTTGCAGAAAATGTATTACACGTTACATGAAGCGGATATCACTAAGTTTACAGATATTATGGATAGGCTTATTCATGAACATTTTGCTGAAACAAATTTGAAGCGTTTTCGCAGTTATACAGGTATGACACAGGCGGAACTTGCTCGTCAATCTGGAGTAAGTTTGCGCTCTATACAGATGTACGAACAGCGTAATAAGGATATAAATAAGGCGAGCGTGGAAACTGTTTACAGGTTGGCGAAGGTTTTTAACAGTTCTGTAGAGGAGTTGCTTGAACGCTAAGATGTGAGTTTTAATACTAACTGTGCATTGTACGTATGTCTTTATTGTAATTAAATTTATAAAGCTTATGATACTTTCAAATACAAATAAATTTACTAAAATTAAAAATGCCTGATAAATTACAAAAATGTAGTTCATCAGGCATTTTATGTTTTTTCGGAAAGCATGAGCGATAACTAGGCGGTGAAAGTATACTTCTTACCTGTTGTAGCTAAGAAAAGGTTTAAAAGTTCAAACGCTATATCTTTACAGGTATCGTAATTATCAGATTCAAGCAAAGGTATAAAATTTATTTTCATTTCAAATTCACCTCAATACATTTCAGAAATTCGTAGCTTAAGCTTCCAATTATATAGGTCACCAAGCGTTTCATGTTTATCAATGAACGGTTTGATGGCATTATCATATCGTTCGAGAAGCCATCTCTGTAAAGAAGGTTCATCAGGTTTACCAGAAGAGAAATAGGTATTAAGTAACTTATTGGTATCTATTTTGATAATATCAATAAAAATACCATAACTCCATTCACGACAAGGATACATATTAGTCCATCGCTCCATAATAATTGTAGATATAATTTCAAAAGACGGTTTATCTGCAAGATATAATTCAGGAATTTCTTCATCAAGGCAAGTAGTACACAGCAAATATAGCAGGTTTATTTCTTTGCTCATAATATAATCTCCATTCTTTGTAATTTTTATTGTCAAAACATCTTGTTCCTATATAATTATAGTTCTTGTGTAACAATGTTAATAGCGAACAACAGGAGAAATCCTTAACATACATTTATGTAATCAACGATAAGGCATATAATAAAATAAATAGAGGGAGGTGTTACGATGTTTGATAATATGATTTTTTTTGAGATTTGTGTATTTAGAATGTTTTGTGAGCGGGTAAAGATTACCCCGTCTTATGCTGATAAATTATTTTGTGAATATGAAATATGGGATTATATTGAAGAAATTTATAGAATAGGAGAAGATAATAATGTAAGGTGTTTAAACAGTGACATAAGTGTGATGGAAGAAGTGCTAGAAATATTGGCGGCTAAGGGGGTACAATATGGAATTTGTTGATGGAATGATGTTGTATTATGGTAGTTATATTCCATTGGTAAAAAATGATATGGATAATTGTATGGTTCGAAGAGATTTTGGTTGCGGGCTTTACTTTGTATCTGATGAATTACAAGCTGAAAGTTTTATCAAAGTATCAGTATCGCAGGCAAAAGGCCTAAAATTGATAGATAATGCTCAAAACTACGGATACATTACTTGCTGTAAATATCATGCACCTAATAACGATATACCAGTATATAAATTTAAAGATATTGATAAGATGTGGTTGGATTTTGTTGCGCTAAATAGGAGACGTAGGCTTGCTGAAATATTAACTCCACTAATTTCGAGAGAAATTTTTAATAGTGAAATTATCATTGGGAAGGCTGTTAGTGATGTAGCCAATGTATATATTAATGCTTATATTAATGACTTGTATGGGTCAATAATGGATGAAAAATCATCTCATATACCATTATCTTTGCTTCGCCGGGAGGTTCTTGTTAATCAATATTGTTTCCTTAGTCAACGAGCATTGGATGGTTTAGAGCTTGTAGAGGTGAAGAGATATGAATGCTGAACAGAAAAAATTTTGTACCGATTTAATTTTGACAGATGTAATTATGGATATGGCTGAAGAAGAAAAAATAACATGGCAAGAAGCTAGAAGCAAAATTATAAATTCATTTGCATATATGGCCTTATATGATTTTGAAACAGGGCTTTGGAAAAATGGACCGGATTATTTTAGGGATTATTACAATAGGATAAAGTAAAATTTTATTGCGCTTGATAAAATAAGTTTGCTAAAAATAAAAACAACTACAAAATTGTGATTGCAGTATAATCAAAGATTTACAGGTATTGGTCCAAATTTGTGGGTTAGGCTGTTACATGAGTATGGGTCGACCTAGTCCGTAGTTGTGGGTAGACCTATTACAATATGTGGGTCGTGCTAGTACAAATTTTGTGGTCGACCTAGTCCATGTTATTGGGTTTCAATGGCTGGAGCGTATTGCTCCAGCCATTTTTTGTCTTTAAAGAGTGAATTTATCGTATTTGTTGAGACAATAAAGGATTCGGGTACGGGTTCGCTACTAAAGTTGTCATACAGATCCATGGATATATACTTTACGTTGTTGAGTTCGCTGCGTTTGAGAGTGTAGTTTTGAATATCTCCACGGATAGAAGAAAAATAGTCAATAAGGTAATGCTTTCTGCGTGAGGGAAGTACATCTTTTACTTCACCCGTGATAAAATTCATGAGCAGGCAGCAATAAAGAGAATCCATATCAGATTCAGGAAAATAGTGTTCATCTATGGATAATACCATTGGTAAAGGCTTACGCATAATATTTACGTGTTTGTCAAATAATCTTAGAACAGTAGCTTTGGAAACATGGTATCGTTCAGCAACACTGGTATAAGTGTCTTCTGGATGTTTTAAATCGTTCAAAATATTAATTTTGGTTTCGTGAGTTAGTCCGTCATTGGCTTTAGTAAAGGGATTATGTTCGTTAAAAGAATAAGAACACTTTGGGCAGATGAATCTTCTTTGGCGATAAACAATGTTGCATTTACGGTTTACCAGTGTAGAGTGTGTAAGAGTTCTTGGGTAGTAACCATGAATTTTTACAGGTTCTGAACAGAACGGACAAATCTTAGATGTAACCTTTAGCTTAAGATTAATAATGATTGAGGCATCAGACTGCACAATGGTTTATCTTATCCTCTTGAATGTTAAGCATGTTTGTGATAAACTGACGCATAGAAAAAAAATCCTCCTTCGGTTTAGTAATATGTGCAATTACTATTTTAACGAAGGAGGATTTATTTGTTTAGTTGTGGCGTAGCAGAAGTTTTAGTCTGTTAAAGCCATTGTTGTTTTTAAACAGGTAAGGTTTGGATATGACCACAAAATGTGTACTAGGTTGACCCACAGATTTGGACTAGCTTGAGCACAAGAATGTACTAACAAAACAAAAAATGTACTAGGCTTTAATAGAGCACAAAAATTGGACTTGGTTGACCCAACCACAAGTAATGGACTAATGCATTAAAATTTGGCTTGTGCAGCAAATTTAGCATGCGCAAGCCAAATTTTTTATGAAGAAAGGTTTGATAGAATAAAATGTCAACTGTAGAGTGAATCAAGAAGTAATCAGCAAAGTACAGTTAAATATAGAGAATATATGCTCGAAAAATACAAAAAAGCAGTTTTTGGGTGTATTGTACTACATGACTGACATATTTCATAAAAAAAGATGCAGGTCCGCGTCCTCAAAAGGTGACCGACGAATCGGTTTCTCAGGAGGGTAGCTACCTTGCATCTTTGAATATTAGTATATTGGTTGTTCATACCACTGTCAATAATCAATCTTCTTTTGGGAACATTAATTAGATTTTGAGATTTCGGTAATGGATGATTATGTTTTTAGTATAATATGCAGGCCAGCGTCTCTCTCGTATTACTTATCAGTAATACAATACAATCATTATACGAGTTACCTCGTTATAGTCGTCAGGCAAATTGTTAATAATCTTGCTTATAGTGTCACGAATAATCTCCAGTTTAGTAACTGGCTCTGGAAAAAGCAGTTTTTGGCAGAAATCAAAATCATAATTTGAATTACGTGATGTTTTGAAAATTAATTTTTTAGGATGGTATTCGTTTTCACTTAAAAACGAAAAAATCGTGTCTAGCATTACAAAGACTTCTTCCTGTAGCTCAGCTTTAGGAATGCTTGAAAAGAATGTTGTATCACCAGTAATGGACTTCATGAAATTGTTGTTGTTCTGTGTTTGCATAGCTAAAAAACTCCTTTGGATTTATAGTTTTGATTTTCGTCGGTAGCGAACCAGTGTGGCTTTGCTGATACCGGTCATTGCTTCCACTTCGCGGTAACTGTGGTTATTTAGCAATGAGACTGCCAGTTGAATTTTTTTGCGGGGGAGAGGTGGCCTTCCCTCCCGAAAACCAGCTTTGGTCCTTGCGACTTCTTTTCCTGCCTGAGTGCGCTCTATAATCATGTTGCGTTCCAATTCAGCGACGGCAAGCAGGGTAGTAATGAAAAAATTACCCATGCTAGTGTTTTCTAAGAGTCCGATGTTGAGAACGTGGACCTTAACATCTTTTTTAAATAATGCTCTGATAAGGTCAATTCCTTCGCTGACATTTCTGGCCAGGCGGTCTAACTTGGTAACCATAAGTGTATCGCCTGGTTGCAGCGAGTCGAGCAATTTTTGCAGCTTTGGCCGACTAGTAGTTTTACCGGTGTACTGCTCTGTAGTAATCGTAGTTGCACCGTTAGCTGTGAGTGTTGTAGTTTGATCTTCGAGTGAATTACCGTGTAATTGCTTTCTGCTCGACACGCGAGCATAGCCATAAATCGTAAAAATTCCTCCAATCCTAAAATCGTTTTGAGTATAAGTTTTGAGCACGCTGCAATCCTATGAATACGTCAAGGCAAGAGAATCATCATAACTCTAAAGTTTTGAGTACAATACTACTTTTTATGAATTTTATAGTGGCAGGTGTCATGTATTAGAACGAGCTTACCAATGCATTCTTCTGCAAGTAAAGGTGTTTGAAAGTAACAGAGCTCACAATTAGGGCTCATAGTGTAAGTGTAATTATTCTTTTGAGGGCAATGAATCATAATTTCAGGATTAGGTGATTTGCAAAAATGGTCGTACGTGTTGTGATGGATACGAGATTTGAGTTTGATATCAATAAGTTGCTTTCCGCAGACAGGACATAAACCATGTTGGCGAAAATAAAGACGTTCACGGATAAAACGATTGCGTGCACAATGCTGGAAAGCAAGAAACTTTTTTTCATGTCCTTGTGCAATATGAAAATCTTTCATGGCTTTATAGGGAATTGTTGGTGTATGTGGCTTGGGTAAAAAAATCATGTTGTTATATTCCTTTGATACGTATTTTAATAGTAGACGTATTGACTTGGAGAGGTGTATCTGCTAGCCTTGGCAGGCAGTCAGCCATCATATGGGCTCGACTGCCAAAGGCTGAAAGAGCAGATGCACAGAGGCTCAATGTCAATATGTCGTAGGACTACTATTATTTTCTGTCATTACTCTCATGCCAAATCTGTGCAGCAAATTTCTCATTGCGCAGATTACGTTCAAATAGGCATTCTGCTTCATTGGGGAAGCAGCCACAATTCATCAAGTCAGCGCAAGCTTTGATACAGTCTTGGTATTTTGGTGAAACGAAGCAAAGTTCAAATTCTATGATTTGATCGTCAGCGTGATAGATAATTTCGCAGGTAGTACAGATTGTTTCAATATGGTAAGCAGTACCAGAATATGTCATCGACATCATTTTTTCGATTTCTTCGGCTAACGTTGTGTCCTCTGGCAGACTCCAGATAACCTGCATGCTGAGAAAGCTAAGGTCTTTTTTGGTAGTAGTTTGGTCTTGGTTATGATTGTCAATCATTTTGTTGATCTCCTTTGAAATAAAATTAATTACACTTTCGTTATACGCAAAAAAAGCTGCTGGCGACTTGGGAGCAGCAGCTTTTGGAGCGTATTTTTTATTTTGTTATTATCTTTGATAATCGTTTACTTTTTCTTTTAATTTGCTTTGAGGTTCTTGCATTTTGAGAGATGCAGGTTCCTGCTTGACAGGGAAGTAGGGAGCAGATTTTTCGTCCAGTTCTTTGATTGTCCTTTTTAGTTCTGTCGTATTAGAATATTGTTTTTTAGTAATTTCCTTAATGAGTTCTTTAGGTAACTTTTGGTCTTGATTTAGTTTTGCAAGTCTGATCAGCTTGTTCAGCTCTTGCAAGATTTCTTTGAGAATTTTATTCTCTTTGTTTTTGCTTAAAGCGTTGTTCCTTGATGTGTTTGCTGATTTTTTTAAGCGGCTGATTATGTAATCATAACGCTTTTTAGCTTCAGGAGTATTGTTGATTTTTTTGATTTCGGATTGAAGTTTTAACAATTGCTTTTGGGCAGCTTCGATATTTAATTCAATCCTGTTTTTGGTTTTATCATCAAGTCTGTTTGCATTTAATAAGGAGCTTTTTTGAATTTCGGCTTGCTTTATTTTAGCTTTGACTTTCTGATATTTTTTGATTCGTCCGCGTGTGATAAAGTTGTTTATCATATTTATTTGTGCCTGCTTGTTAGCATATATTTGGTTGAATAGATTGATATATGCTGAGTTGCTGGTAAGTTTGTTTTGGACTTTGATTGCGATACTTTCAACTGCTGTTGAGAACTCTTTGGCTGTAATATATTCTTCAGCTTTTTTCAGGATTGCTTTAGTAGCCTTTTGTGTTAATTTGAATTGGTATTTTAGTTTTTTTATTTGAAGGCTGACTCGTTCAAGTAAAACTTCGGCGGCTGTTAAATCGGAGTTTATGAGTTTTTCAAAGGTCGGCCAATTGTTTTCTGATGGTATTATCGGTACAGGTTGTGACCTGTTTATGATGTTATCATCTTCGATAATCTTTTGAATTTTTTTCCATTGTTTTGTAGAAATTGTTTTGACCGGTTTTCTGTTGAAGAACTCTGCACGGTCATTATCACCGGCTGCGATTGCTTCTTCTTTTTGCGCTTCAAGTGTAGTACCTGAGACACGTATCGGAAGATTGTTACGTTCATAACCGGCGTTTATTGCTTCTGCGATTTCAGCTCTGATTTTATCAATTTCCTGATTTTTAGCTTTCCTGGGTGCTCTGTTTTTCCGGTCTTTTTGATATCCACCTTTTTCTGGTTCAACTGGATTGTATCTCCTGAAATATAATTCTCTAGGTTTTTCTTTTAAAGCAGTATCTTGGATTCTTTCGCTGTTCATTAAATGCAGATGTATGTTTTGTACGTTTGCAGTTACAGCTTGTTTATTATGGATTGCCCATGTTCCTGCTTTATGGTTTCCGATAATTTTGTCTTTAATATCTTGAGATATTTTTATATTTTCTTCGATACTGAGTTCACATGGGAGCATAATAATGAATTGCTTAAAAGTTATTCCGTTATTGCGTTCATAGCGATCAGCAGCTTCAAAGAAAGTTTTTGCGTCATGGGCCCATGACGGTAAATTGAAATCTTCTTGGGCAACTAATTCTTGCCTTAAGGTTTCCGATTTGTATTTTCCATCACGGTTAATGTAATCACATTTATCTGCTGCTTGTCCCTTATAACCGTTGCTGAGTTTTACAAAATAAGTAGCCAATTTCTTTCCTCCTTTCTTTTTTACTGGATTGATTTTGGTGCTTTCAATCTGTCGTTCCATTGTAAAAAACAAAACGTTAACAAATCGTTAATTTTAGGGAGAAATTGTGCTTTCTTCTCTTGTTTTATTTTTGCGGAAATGAGAAACGGGTAATCGGACAGTAAAGGCACTTTTTGGGTGATTTTTGCTGCAGGAAATCCGCCCATCAGAAAAGTGACTTTACGTCTAGTCTGCTTCACTCAGCGTGATTTTTTTGTTGCGAAAAATCACGTGGAGAAGCAAACCTGTTGAGTGTTTTCTCCGTATCCTGCCGAGCAGCCAAGAGACCTGATGGGCATAAGAAACGTGGCGTTTCTTATGTACTTTTAGGGAGCGAGGCGGGGGTACTTGTGAGCCGTCGTGATGGTCATAATGAAATACTTGGATGCTACAGGAAAAGACATCCAGTTTTTTTTGATGAGGCGTATAGAGACGGCGGAAGCTTTTTGAGGGTGAACGAAAAAGCGCAGTATAAGTATGGATTTTTGTCAGAGGATTGTCGATGATAATTTGAAAAAAACATCATAGTATTTTTTTAGTGCGCACTATTTTTTCCATGATAGTGCCTTGTTGTTGTGATAAAATTACCATAATAGCCAAGCATATAGATTTGCTGTTTGGAGGAATATTAAAATGGAAAGATGCATAAGTTATAACAAAGACGCAGCTTCGTGCTGTTGGTAATAGTTGAAGCAGGGGTGTGAAAAACACAGCCTTTAGCCTTCCATCTGATTGCTGAAGAATTGCCTGGCAATATCTTCAATGACTTTAAGGTTTATAGCATAACGCTATAGGTATGCCCTAAAGCTGTCGGATGGAAGGCTTTTCTGTTGCCTTCTTTCAGACATCAGTCCTTTGAAAACTGAAAATGGTTTTGTAAATTATTTGTATTTGTCTAAGGAGGTAAAAATGAATACTATGTGTTTTTATGCTGTTCCCAAGTTTTCTGATTCTGGTCTGAAGCCGGAGGTGTTTTACAAGCTGGATGGATTTGCTTCTGCTGATAATCCGCTCAGCCGTTTTGGCCGTTCCCGTAAGCTCGACAAGAGAGATTTACTTTATGTTATCCGGAATGCTCGCGAAATCAGCCTTGTATTTAATGATGCTTGGTAAGACACTATTTTGACCAGTCAATTGGTATGATTTCTGATTCTGTTACGCTTACCGATGCAGAGCTTATCAGAGAATATGACTCTTTGAAGAGTGAGCATCAGAGTGATAGCGAGGATTTTCTCAGAGGCTGTTATGAAATCAGCTTAAAGCAGAAGCAGCTGGATTTGAAATTTATGGCTATGGAGTCAGAGCTACTTCTGAAGACTTCATTCGCTGCTTATTCTAATCATGGAAAATATAATCTCAATAAAGCTATGAAAGAGTATTTTAAAGCAAGAAACTTTCAGAAGGAGCTGGAGATTAATCTGTTGCTTGATAGGCTTGGCAGACTCAGCTATGATTCCTTCAAGCTGGTGATCAGGCATTGGTCAGCAAATTATTGCAATTTATTTGGTGTAATGCGTAAGGCTAAGCTGATTAAACCAGTTATCAATATCGGTGCGCGGAAGCTTGAAGAAAATCCGTACCGAATGGGGCAGAGAATTGCGCTGCGTAGTCAGGACATGACTGCTGCAAGATTGACTTTTCTTATGCTGCGTGCGCAGAAACTTTTGCTCCCTGATTATGATTTTTATTATAGATGTGAAAAAAAGGTAGGATAAATAAGTTTACAATAAGAAAAGGCTGACGCTTCGCATTTACGCAAGGCGTCAGCCTTTTTGCTGTTCAGTATGAGGGTTAGTGGTTAAGCCTTAAGGCCGAATCTGAAATTTGCTTTAGGGTTGCTTGGGCTTGCGGTTACGCTTGAGCTTTTTGAGCTTTAGGTAACCATTGTAGGGATCATGCTCGAGCTTGGGGGTGTGCCTAATGCGGATTTTTTGCCAACAGTGCTATTGTTAATTTTGCCTCATTGTATAATGCATTTGCACACCTAAAGATAATCAAGAATCTATATCATTTCCCAATTTAAGAGTATTCATGAAAATAAATTATTCACAAATCAGAGTTTTTATGATAGAATCATCTTAGGAATAGTTTAATTAAAGTTACTTGAATTATAAAATATTTTAAGCAGGTGATTTTGTGGGAAAAGGATTGGTGGTTTCGTCATTAGCTTTGGCAGCAGGTTTTCTATTGCCTGTATATGCTGGTGCAGCTCAACTAGATACACAACAACAGATAATTGCTCAGAAAGAGCAGGAGCAAGCTTCCAAACGCGCTGAACAGGATTTGCAGCATCGCGTTAGTCAGTCTATGACTAAATCGCAGCAGCAAAGCAGTCGTTTGGAGGCTTTTGTTTTGCCCGAGGAAGAGAATAGTTTTAAAATCAAACGTTTCGTGCTTTATGCACCGAAATATGGCTATAAATTTACTTGGATAGATGAATATCTGGCACAGTTTAATGGTCAGAGAATCGGCGTGAACGGCATAAATGAATTGCTGAAACGAATCAACCAGGAAATCATCAACCGTGGATATGTAACAACGCGAGTTTATGTTGGGGAACAGGATTTATCAAAAGGTAAATTTGTCTTTTCATTAGTTCCGGGTATTGTGGGGGATATTAAATTCAGAAATGAAAATACCTGGGGGACTTGGCATAATGCAGTTTGCATGAAGCGAGGTTCAATACTTAATATACGTGATATAGAACAGACCATAGATAATTTCAACAATGTGCCTTCGCAGAGTGCAGATATAAAGATTGAGCCTGGCAGTAATGAAGGTGAAAGTAATCTCGTTATAGATATTAAGCGCACAAAGCCATGGACTTTAATGACTTCAGTAGATAACAGCGGCACTAAGACAACAGGCAGGGCACAGATGAGCGCAACATTGCAGCTGCTGCAGCCTTTTTCAGCGAATGATGTATTTTATGCAAGCTGGAATGAAGATGCTACGCAATCAGGAGAACGTAAGGGAACAAGGGCGAACAGCTTGTACTACAGTGTCCCATTCGGTAAAGAGCGATTTACTTTTAGCCATAGCAAGAATGATTATCACCAGACTGTTGAATATGCAGTAAACCCTTTTGTTTCCAGCGGTAAATTTACAAGTGACAGCATAAGCTGGAATCATTTGCTGCAGCGTGACCAAAAGAGTAAAACTGATTTTGAGCTTGGCCTTGTACATAAAACTCGTCACAGCTATATAGACGGCACAGAAATAGAGGTGCAACGCCAAAAGACAACGGCAATGCAGGTTGGTGTCAATCACAGGCAGTACCTTGGCGCAAGCGTATTAGATGCCTCGCTGAAATGGCAGAAGGGCTTGCCGTGGTATGCAGATGCAGGACCTACTGACGGTATGACGGATGAAGCAACAACGCAGTACAATATGTATCTGTTCAGCGCTAATTATACTGCTCCGGTGCCTTTTGGAAACGGGTATGATGCGCAGTATAATGTTTCCATGCGTGGGCAAAAGGCAGACCAGAGAATATATGGCAGTGAATTCTTTTCTATAGGAGGCTGGTACAGTGTACGTGGCTTTGATGGAGAGCAGACGCTTTCAGCAGAAGATGGCCTTGTAGTACGCAATGAGCTGCGTTTTCCGATAGATGATTTACCGCATCAGCTATATCTGGCATTGGATTATGGCAAGGTATCAGGACCATCTGCCGAATATTTATTAGGGACGGAATTAGTAGGCAGTGCAATCGGTATGCGCGGAAGAATAGGGGCTTTCAGCTATGATGCATTTGTTGGTTATCCGGTCAAGAAGCCGGAAGGCTTTAAGACTGCCAGAAGAACGTATGGCCTGATGCTTACAGCGCAGATTTAAAGATATCGGTATAAGCCTTAGGATGGAGGGCTATTATGGGGAATTTGGGTAAGAACAGAAAGAAATTTTTGGCTTTGGCTATTGCTTTATCATTGCAGATGCAGGCAGTTATGCCTTGTTATGCAGCGGTTACTGCAGAAGCAGGTGGAGCGAATGTAAACGGTAATATAATCAATATAGTGAAACCGGACGGTAATGGCCTATCACATAATAAATTTACTGATTTCAATGTGGCTGGCAATGGTATTGTCTTCAACAACCATACAGGAAGTGCGCAGTACAATTCCCACTTAGCAGGAGCATTGAACGCTAACGCTAATTTGCAGGGAAATGCAGCAAAGCTGATTCTTACTGAAGTAACCGGTACAGGCAAAACGAATCTGAACGGTATGTTGGAGATTGCAGGTACAAAAGCTGATTTAGTAATTGCCAATCCAAACGGTATTGTCGGCAAGGGTTTTGGCTTTATCAATGTAGGCAGAGCTACGCTTGCTACAGGTATGCCTGATAGGGGTGCTGATGGTAAGTTAAATGGCTTTTCTGTTGCAAAAGGTACTATAGATATCCAGAATGCTGGCTTAACAGAAGACCAACGCACAAATTACAGACCTGATAAATTAGATATTATGGCCCGTGCGATAAAAATTAATGATGAGCTTTGGGCAAATGAGGCGATAAATGTTGTAGCAGGCAGCAATGAGGTAAAATACAATACAGATGGCTCGTTAGAAGTCCATAAAACAACTGCGACTGCGGAAAAGCCACAGGTGGCACTTGATGTGGCTGCATTGGGTGGTATGTATGCCGGCAGGATTATGCTTGTAGGTACGGAAAAAGGACTGGGCATGAATATTGGCGGCAACCTGAAAGCGCATGAGAATTTAAGCATTACCAATGACGGCAGGATTGTCTTTACTAAAAACGCTGGTAGCAATAATACTGCGGACGGATTATCGAATAAGGATTACACATCTCTTACCTCCGATGGCAACGTGATGGTCAGCAGCACGGAAGACATTGAAAACAGCAGCGTTATAACAGCACAAAAGGATATGACGCTGACTGTTGGCGGTAAACTGACCAATAGTGGTACTTTGGAAGCCGGCGCAGCTTACACTGCAGAAGAGGAAGAGGAAAATCCGAAATTTTTGCAGGACGCTGCAGCATTAAGGATTACTGCTGACGAAATTGCAAACAGTGGCAATATCAATGCATCAAGTATATTGCATGTAACCAGTACTAAAGCTATAAACAATGACGGATATATGCATAGCAGTGGCGAAGCAAGTATTTCTGCTGGTGGTATTCTTAGTGGCAGTGGCTCTATAGGTGCAAAAAGCAGCGTAAATGTTCAAGCAGATAAGCTTACTTTAAACAAGAATAATATTTATACTATCGGTGCAGATGGTAAAATTAATAATACTACCGGTGTAAGCATTACAGAGATTAATCCTGATAAACCGGTAATCCCTGCGACGCCAAATCCTGAAGCCCCACGTGAGGCAGAAGATTTTAAAGCGCCTGCCTTGCCTGATGTAGCGCAGGCTTCTGGTGTTGCGGCTACGGTGAAAAAGGATAAGATAAGTGACAATGATTTAGATTTAGTGGCAGATGCTAACGCCAATGGTAAATATAAACCAATTATTGACAAAGCTGCTAATGGTGTTGACCTGGTGCAGATTGCAGAAGTGAACGGAAATGGTGTTTCCCGTAATTTGTACAGTGATTTCAACATTAAATCCACAGGCCTGATTTTGAATAATGCAACCAAGTACACTAAAACAGAGCTTGGCGGTTACATTGACCGCAATATGTTCCTTGCCGGCAAAGGTGCGCGTGTAATCTTAAACGAGGTTACCAGCAGCAACGCCAGCACGCTTAACGGATATCTGGAGGTTGCAGGCAACAAAGCAAGTGTTGTTATTGCTAATGCCAATGGTATAAGTGTTAACGGACTTGGATTTATAAACACAGATAATGTGCTTCTTTCTACAGGTGCGGTGACGAATTGGGCAGACGGTAATTTAAAGTTTGGAAACAACAAGGGTGATATGCTTATAGCCGGTGATGGCCTGAATGCGCGCACTCCTAAACAGTTGGAGATCTTCACGAACAACCTGCAGGTAGACAAAAGTGAAGTATATACCAATGAACTGCATATCAGTGCAGATGGATTGCTGCAGAACACCGGTAAGATTGCTGCAACAGAAAATATGCAGGTAAATGCTGGAGCACTTAAAAATAGCAGCTTGGGTTACATTGAAGCACAGAAAAATTTAACAGCTACAGTAAGTGGTGATGTGGAGCAGGACAAGGCTACCTTGAAAGCAGGCGAAGCTCTTAAGGTTTCTGCTGCAAAATTATCTAATACTAATAACAGCTTGATTTCTGCCGGAAATGATGCGAATATCAATATTGCTGCGTCTATTAGTAATAATAAATCTATCATCTTAGCTGGCAATGATTTAGACGTGAGGGCAGCTGATTTTATAAATCAGGATACTGCCCTGGTTAACTATGGGCAAAATGCTACGCTTGCTGTTGCTAATAAATTTGCTAATGACGGTGCAACAATCAGTGCGGATGGCAGCAGCGCACTGACAAAAATAACTGCAACAGATTTCAGCAATACTAATAAAGGCGTGTTTATCAGTAAGGGCAGCCTGCAGTTAGAAGCAAGCAATACGTTGAATAATAATTATGCCAATATTTATGTTTCCGGCGATGGTGAAATAAAAGCAGGGATGCTGCTGAACAGTAATCTGGCTAATTTACATACCGGCAGGGATGCGAAAATTACAGCCAACAGTCTGCAAAACAGCAAGGCAAGTGTTGACGTACAAGGCAATCTGGAAGCAGATTTAGGCAGTCTTACGAATCAGGACAGTGCATATTTAGGTGTCGGTAAAAACGCTGTTATAAATACTTCAAACAATTTTACGAATAAAAACCTCGGCAATATCTTTGTCACCAAGAATCTGACAATCAACAGCATTGGCGATTTCCTTAATGAGGACGGACTTTTAGCTATTGGTGGCAGTGGCACAATTTCAGCAAAAAATATTACCAACCAAAATAAAGCAGGCGTCAAGCAGGGTTCGCTGATTAATGCTGTAGGCGATTTGTCTTTGACTGCGGAAGATACTGTGCTTAACCGTTCCTCTGATATAGAAAGTGAAGGCAATATCAGCATTAATGCGAAGAATCTTGTCAACAAGAAAGAGATTTTTGAGACTAGCTTTAAAGAAAGCCACGAGGATATTTCCTACAAGATACCGCATTTGAACGCACCTAATTATTATGATGCAGTGCGCAAATTTGACAGGCAGATTTTGACTGCGCAGATTGATAAAGAGACTGCGGATGCGAATATCATTGCCAGCGGTAACATCAAGATTGATTTGGACAAAGACCTGACCAACCATTACAGCAAAATAAAGGCAGGCAAAAATTTAACTGTCAATGCTGGCGGTACGGTGGAGAATGTAGGCTATCAGGGAACGATACATTACTATGACCGTGGTAATGATTACCATTACTGGAAGTATAAAAAGCATAGAAGAATGCATATCAGATGCCGTTGGGTTTATGGCACGACGGTTATTCCGTATTATGACCATACGATGCGAGACGAGGAGGGCACTGACAGCGAGCGCTTAAGCCTTTTGAGCGGTGTTGGTGGCGTAAAAATTAATGCTGCTGATATTGTAAATAAAACACATCAGGCAAAGGGAAAAGTAGGCGATTTGCCTGAAAGCGATGCTTATTTCAAGACGGATGCAGAAAATCATCTTATTACGGATGAAAAGCTTTACAAGGAAAAGCAGGATGTATCTACCAGCGTAGAAGGAAAGGCTGATGATAAGTCTGCAGCAGGCAAGGATAACCAAACAGGCGATAAATTGCCAGATATTTCCAGTCTGCATATCAACAGCAAAATCTTTAAGCT
>UMAX01031694.1_pt1 | contig 26743 bp, 14 predicted proteins | sample 1963821 | NCBI WGS metagenome assembly UMAX01 (sample SAMEA4835927, study PRJEB28245) | human gut metagenome | biome: gut microbiome; material: fecal sample | place: Denmark | collected 2008 | reverse complement strand
CGCTCCCATTTTACTTCGATACTTTCTTTTGTGATCGGAGTTTTTGCATGGATAACGGACTGATTGTTGGAGTCTGCACGAAATCCCGGATACTCTGCTTTCAGCTGCGGAAGTTTTTCACCTTCAGCGGCTTTGTCCAGTGTGATATCCAGTGTGGACGCTTCTGTCAGAGTGATCTTATCTGTTTTTCCCACATATCCTTCACAGGATGCAGTCCATGTATACTCTGTATTCGGAGCGAGATAGTATTTACCATTATCCTGATAAATACGCTCACCCTTGTCAGTATACAGACACACCTGTGCGTTTGCCGGCTCTACATTCACATCAAGAGTAGCGGATGCTGCTTTTGTGATCGTCAGTGTATATTCGTCTGCGCTTGCTGCGCCATTGTTTGGTTTGATCGTAACGACGTTCTCACCGTCTGCCACATCCAGCTTATATGTACCGTCTGCGGATGCTGTTCCGTTGAACAGAATCTCGGATTCCTCCGGATTCTGTAACTCTACCGGATCGATTGCTTTGATCGTTACATTTGATACATTGTCCAGTACCTGTGCTGTATAAGCAGTCTTTTTGGAAGAAAAAGACGGACTGATGGAAACTGCATTTCCGTTATGATCTGTCATGGACAGACCGGATAGTTTTGCAGATCGCACTACATGGATAACATACGTTTCAGTCACATCTCCCTTGGTTACTGTGAGACTCAGATCATTTCCTTTTCCGCTCACTCCCAGGAAGGCCTGGTCAAATCGCACATATACGTTACGTGCCGTATCTTCTTTTGTAAACTCTTTTCCATCCAGATCGATATACTTGAATGTATATTTCATGGACGGATCTTTGGAAGCTTCTGAATTCAGCACCGGCTTCATGGACAGATACGTTGCACTTGTATCTGCCGGAATAGTTACCTCGCCGTTTTCAAAAGCTTTTTCGCCGGAAATACCGGACACCAGGACACCACTCAGAAAATTATGTGTCTCTGATACAGCCGTCGTATCTGCTTCTGTGGAAGCAACATCGGAAGTATACAGATCAGCATTCTGTCCTCCCTGTGCTTTTGTATTTTCATCTGAATCAATCTGTTGTGTTTCAGCATCTTCTGCCGAAACGGTCTGCTGTGTCGCAATCGCCGCATCACTTACTGTGGTGGCTGCAGCGGGTACTACACAAGTGTTTACCGCAACAGCACAGCTCAGTAAGAGCGCAAGCCATCGTTTTCTCATATCTACGTTCCTCCTCCTTATTGCAGCGTGCTTCTGTCCATGATTGGATTATGCACGCAATTTGCCTGTTGCCTTTTAAACCGGTCCCCCTTCCGTATCATATTTAAAAAGCCAGGTATACCCCATCCGTTCACAGCTTTTCAGAAAAAATGTTATGCTAATTCACGATCTCTGCGATACATTTTTTTGTATAGAAAATCCGGATTTTCACCCCATTTTTCCTGATTTTTTGAAAAAAAATAAACATCCGTTTATGCCATCGGATATGTGTAGTATCTATATGCAATTGACTGTATTCTGACTCAGAGTTCATACCTACTTGCTGTCCCTTCCCAGTTTTCCAGTGGATCTGACAGTGTTCGTTCTCATTACAGCGGGGATAAGCCGTGCCGGAATCTAACCGGACTTCCAGAAAAATATCTATTTCACAACTGCATATTCCTGTATTCTTTTCTGTTTTTTATCATATCCTATGCACCATATTCTGTCAATGGATTTGCCACTATTTTTCAGCAAAAAAACGATTTATCTGAACTTTTAAAAGTTATCTTTGGTATTTTTTCACAATTTAAAACGCAATCTATCCAAACTTCCCATGGCAGATTTCCTCTGCCGGTCCTGTCAGATAAAGGTGCCCATGACGTCTGTCATATTGTACCAGAAGCTCTCCCCCGGTCATTCTTACCAGCACGGATGCACCGCATTTTTTCTGCCGCATGGCAGCTGCCACCGCTGCGCAGGCTCCGGTTCCACAAGCAAAGGTTTCACCGCAGCCCCGTTCCCAGACCCGCATCCACAGATGCCCTGCATCCTGTACCCAGACAACTTCCACATTCACCCCTTCCGGAAATATCTCCTCATTTCCAATAACGGTTCCTTCCTGTTTTAACGGGAACTGCAGCATTGCTTCCCTGCTTTCCACAAACAGTACACAGTGCGGATTTCCCATGGATACACACACCGGCCGAAACAACAAAAAACGGGCAGATATGTGCTCCGGCACAAATTCCGGGGTTCCCATATCCACCCGGACCGAGCATATCCTGTCCGTATCTTCCTTTTTTATCAGCTGCAGACGGTACAATCCTGCATCCGTCTCGATCAGCAGATTCACTTTTTCTGTTTTTCCATGATCATACACATATTTTCCCAGACAGCGGATGCCATTGCCGCACATTTTTGCCGGGCTTCCATCCGCATTGTACAGTTTCATCCGAAAATCTGCCTGCGGATGTTCCGCATTGCACACACGGATAACACCATCGGCTCCGATACCGCGGTGCCTGTCACAGAAATGCCTTACAAGCTCCGGCGACAGCTCACTTTCCTCACAGCAATGCTTCTCTGTTTCAAAGCCCTCTCTGCCGTTTTTCTGTCTGTGATCCGTATCATCAAGAATGATAAAATCATTTCCCAGACCATGCATTTTCACAAATTTCATGTGTACACTCCACATATCCTGTCTGGATATTATATGTATGACACTGCACATTTGTGCAATTTCTCTTTTTTACAACTTCAGACAAGTTACGAATCCAGCATACCGAGGATCATCTGTGCCGTCTCGGTAAAACTGGTTCCATTGTCCATACTCGTCTTCTGCAGATAACGATGGGCTTCTTCCTCCGTCATCTGATTTCGTTCCATCAGAATGGCCTTTGCACGGTCCACCAGCTCCTGCTCTTCTTTTGTACGCTTCCGCGGAGCATTCCGCCGTTTCCGGCGTTTCCGTTCCAGATTGTAAGATACCATTTCCACCGTGGACAGCAATTCATGGATTTTCAACGGCACAGACAGACCGACGATACCCGACGTACCGTTCTCGTTCCACTGATCCTTTGTGGAAATAACGATCATCTCAAACCCCGGCGGCAGACATTCCGCCAGTTCCTGATAAATCATATCTGACAATTTATAAGTGCAAAGCACAAGTCCGTCCTGCAGACCGTTTGCTTCCTGAATAACCTGTGCACCGTTGGTACAGACACAGACCACCTGATAGCCGTTTCTGACGAGTACATTTTTTATATTTTTCCCGTTTTCCACTTTCGGGAATGCAACAATTATCCTTGTCAAAACTCAACCGTCCACCTTTTTAAAATTTGTCGAGATATGTGTCCACTTCCCATTCCGTTACAGCTTTGCAGTAACGATTCCATTCGTCCTTTTTGGAACCGATATATACGTTGCTGATATGCTCACCCAGGATTTCACGGATAAAAGCATCCCTTTCCATAGCGCATACCGCATCGTACAGATTCGTCGGCAGGGATTTGATATGCAGCTGCTCTTTCTCTTCCTCTGTCATATGGAAAATATTTTTCTGTATATTTTCCGGCGGTGTGATTTTGTTCTTAATGCCATCCAGTCCGGCTGCCAGGCACAATGCAATGGTCAGATACGGATTGGCTGCGCTGTCCGGACTTCTCAGTTCGATTCGTGTGCCGCTGCCAAAGGATGATGGAATACGGATCAGCGGACTTCTGTTTGTTACGGACCACGCAATATGAAGCGGTGCTTCAAATCCGGACACCAGTCGTTTGTAAGAATTTACCAGCGGATTTGTAATGGCAGTCATGCTGTATACATGTTTCATCAGACCGCCGATAAAATAATACGCATCCTGGCTCAGACCAAATCTGTCCGTTTCATCTGCAAAAATATTTCTGCCGTCTTTGCGCAATGACATATTGATATGCATACCGGAACCACTGACACCACTCTTTGGCTTCGGCATAAATGTGGCATGCATGCCGTGGCGTTTTGCAATCGTCTTCACTGCCAGCTTGAAGGTCATAATATTGTCTGCCGCATGCAGCGCCGGTTCATAACGAAAATCAATCTCATGCTGCCCCGGTGATGCTTCATGATGGGAAGCCTCGATCTCAAATCCCATATCCTCCAGTGTCAGCACCATGTCACGTCTTGCATTTTCGCCATGATCATTTGGTCCCATCTCAAAATAGCCGGCCTTTTCGGTAGTCTCCGTAGTCGGGCATCCGTTATCATCCGTATTAAACAGGAAAAATTCACACTCCGGTCCCACATTAAAGACATAGCCCATATCCTCTGCCTCTTTTACGACACGGCGCAGGATATAACGCGGATCACCCTCAAACGGAGTACCGTCCGGGCGGTAAATATCACAGATGATACGTGCTACTTTGCCCTGCTGCGGTCTCCATGGAAAAATCGTAAAAGAATCCAGATCAGGATGCAGATACATATCGGATTCCTCGATCCCTACAAATCCTTCAATTGAAGAACCGTCAAACATACAACGGTTGTCCAGCGCTTTTTCCAGCTGACTGCTGGTGATGGCAACATTTTTCATATTGCCGAAAATATCCGTGAACTGAAGACGGATAAATTCCACATCTTCCTCTTCCACCATCTGCATAATATCACTTTTTGTATACATGGCATTTCCTCCCATTCATTTTTGCATTAAAACGGACACTCACAATCCGCTTTCGCTACTTGCTCATGAACGCAGTCGCTTTGCGAACTTTCTGCAAGCTGTATTTCTACTGTTATAGTATGATTTATTTGTTAATCAGGTTTATTATACTGATTTCTTCTCAGATTTCAAATTTTTTTCCAAACGCCAGCACATCTTCAAACTTCATACTGCCGCCGAACAGATCCAGTGCACTTCCGATGGTATAATTCAAATGATGCTTTCCATACTCCGACAGTTCCTTTAAGTTCTCAAAACTTCCGATACCGCCGGCATAAGTCACCGGTATCTTGTTCCAGTTTCCCAGCAATTCCACCAGACCGCACTCAATGCCGGAAGCCTTTCCTTCCACATCCACTGCATGGATCAGGAATTCATCTGCATAGCCTTGCAGCCGGTCCAGCAGTTCCTCTGTCACACACTCGTCGGTAAATTTCTGCCAGCGGTCTGTCACGATATAATAAGCACCGTCTTTTTTTCGACAGCTCAGATCCAGCACAAGATGCTCTTTTCCAACTGCCTGCACCAGTTTTTCCAGCCGGCCATAATCCACTTTTCCGTCACGGAACACGTAAGATGTCACGATCACATGGCTCGCACCTGCCATCAGAAACTCATGGGCATTCTCTGCTGTAATACCGCCGCCCACCTGCAATCCACCGGGATACACCTGCAGTGCCGCCAGAGCCTGCAGCTTTGTCGCTTCATAATAAGAAGAATCCCGTGCATTCAACAGAATAATATGTCCTCCACTGATGCCATACGTCTTATACAGTTGTGCATAAAACGGTGCATCCTGCTCCGACACAAAATTCTCTGCTGCCTGATCATTCTGATCCTTTAATGTTCCGCCTACAATCTGTTTTACCTTTCCATTATGAATGTCAATACAAGGACGAAATTCCATACAACGCTCCTTTTTCTTTCACAGTTTTTACTTATACTTCTCATACTTTTTCTTCGCAATCCAAGTTGATAACCACCTTTTTACATCAGGTTATTAATCTTATTACCTGAACTTATGTCTGCTTTGTGGCTTTCTTCTAATATTTTGCAAAGTATACAGATAAAATATCACAAACTGTAAAAAAAAGAAACCTTTCGGTAAAAGTCATTGACATAATAATTTTTAATTACTATAATATCTTCAAATTAATCTATTTATTTTAAAGAAATCAGAAAAACAGCAGTGTTTTTCTTTTTTTGCTCACAAAAGCATAAGAGGGAGGATAAGAAATGGCAAAAATTATTGGCGAAGGTATTACATTTGATGACGTACTGCTCGTTCCGGCGTACTCCGAAGTTACTCCGAACATGGTTGATCTTACAACCAAATTAACCAACAAAATCACATTAAACATTCCGATGATGAGCGCCAGCATGGATACAGTTACCGAACATCGCATGGCTATCGCAATGGCAAGACAGGGCGGTATCGGTATCATTCACAAAAACATGTCTATCGAAGCACAGGCTGACGAAGTAGACAAAGTAAAACGTTCCGAAAATGGGGTTATCACAGATCCATTCTCCCTTTCCGCAGATCACACACTTCAGGATGCAGATGACCTTATGGCAAAATTCCGCATCTCCGGTGTACCAATCGTAAAAGAAGATGGTACTCTGATCGGTATCATCACAAACCGTGATCTCAAATTCGAGACCGATTTCACTAAGAAAATCAGCGAGAGCATGACCAGTGAAGGGCTGATCACCGCTCCGGAAGGTATTACTCTGGACGAAGCAAAAGCAATTCTTGCAAAAGCCAGAAAAGAAAAACTTCCAATTGTTGACAAAGACTTCAAATTAAAAGGTCTGATCACAATCAAAGATATTGAGAAACAGATCAAATATCCGCTTTCTGCAAAAGATGAACAGGGACGTCTGCTCTGCGGTGCCGGTGTAGGTATCACAGCAAACATGATGGAACGTATCGATGCTCTGGTAAATGCACACGTAGATGTCATCGTCGTAGACTCCGCACACGGACATTCCGCAAATATCATTAAAGCAGTACGCCAGATCAAAGAGAAATATCCGGATCTGCAGATTATCGCAGGTAATGTTGCAACCGGTGCAGCTACCAAAGCACTGATCGAAGCAGGTGCTGACGCAGTCAAAGTAGGTATCGGACCTGGTTCTATCTGTACTACACGTGTCGTTGCAGGTATCGGTGTTCCGCAGATCACAGCTGTTATGGACTGCTATGAAGTAGCAAAAGAATACAATATTCCGATCATCGCAGATGGTGGTATCAAATACTCCGGAGATATGACAAAAGCTCTGGCTGCAGGTGCCAGCGTATGTATGATGGGTTCCATGTTTGCAGGATGTGACGAAGCTCCGGGTGCTTTTGAATTATATCAGGGACGTAAATACAAAGTGTACCGTGGTATGGGATCTCTTGCAGCTATGGAAAACGGAAGTAAAGACCGTTACTTCCAGCAGAATGCAAAGAAACTTGTTCCGGAAGGTGTGGAAGGCCGTGTTGCTTATAAAGGCAGCGTAGAGGATATTATCTTCCAGCTCATCGGCGGTATCCGTGCAGGTATGGGTTACTGCGGTGCTCCTACCATCAAAGATTTGATTGAAACCAGCAACTTTGTGAAGATTTCCGCTGCATCACTGAAAGAGAGCCACCCACATGATATCCATATCACAAAAGAGGCTCCGAACTACAGTATCGACGAGTAAAAAATTGATAGCTAGTTAAATAGTTAATTAAAAAGGAGAAGAACTCAGATGAGTGCCTGGGGCTAAGACGCCCTGCATCACTAATCTGAGTTCTTCTCCTTATCTACGTTTTGTACTACTCCATTCCTGCCGTATTTCCGGTCGTATTTTCCACATGCTCTCTCTCGACATCAGTATCTCCGGTTACGCCGTTCTTGATGGCTTCTCCGGTGTCTTCCACTGCGTCTTTCGCATTTTCTGCCGCATCTCTCATATTTTCACCGGTTGTTCCATAATCGATCCCGTTTGTATCAGATCTGTCATTTACGGTTCCGTTACTATCTGTTGTGGCATTATCATCCACGATGTTATTGTCGTTGGCTCCGTTTTTATCGGTGCCGTTCTCTGTAACAGAATGATTGTTTGTCCCGTTGTTCATATCCTTATTATTTTTTCCACATGCAGCAAAGGTGGTCAGACTCAGTGCCAGCACAAGAATAAATGCGATTTGTTTCAATTTGTTCATATCGGTAATTCTCCTTTTCACATCAGTTTTATATTCTTACTATGCGACATTTTTTTCTTTTTATTCATAATCTGTTTTTTTCCCTTGTTCGAATTTTGCAGAAGTGCTTTTGCCTCTTCTATTCTGTGTAAAGCGGACATTTGCAATCCGCTTTCACTACTTGCTCATGAACGCAGTCGCTTTGATTTACATGTTTTATTACTTTCGCATTTTTGAATGGAAGATCAATGATGCCAGATAGCCAAAGATCAATGCCGCCGACACACCTGCCGCACAGGCGGTGAATCCGCCGGTAAACAGGCCGAGAAATCCGCTCTCGTCAATGGCCGTCTTCATTCCTTTCCACAGCGTATTTCCAAATCCAAGCAGCGGCACAGTTGCTCCCGCACCAGCAAATTTGGTAAACGGTTCATAGATTCCGACCGCCCCGAGCACAGCACCGGAACACACCAGCAATACCATCACCCGCCCCGGAAGCAGTTTCGTCTTATCCAGTAGTATCTGCACCAACGCACAGATGCCTCCGCCCACCCAAAATGCATTCACATAATCCATAGCAGCCTTCCTCCTATCACTTTCTTATGATTTTGGCTTCAGTTCTCAACGGCTTCCAGCACAACTGCATGTGCGATGCCCGGAATGTTTTCCCCCTCATTGAAACTGATTTTGGACAACAGTGCCCCTGTCGGCACGAACAGTATCCGCTTCAGTTCGCCCCGGCGCAGCATCGGCAGAAAATGCGCACACATGGTGACTGCCGCACAGCCACAGCCACTGCCGCCGCTTCCTGTGCCCTGGGCTTCATTGTCAAAGATTTCCAGTCCGCAATCTGTATGAAAGCTTCCAATGTCGATCTTTTTCTGTGCCAACAGATCCAGTAAGATTTCTCTGCCGACAGCCCCCAGATCCCCGGTAATGATTTTGTCATACCAGGATGGACTTCTGGAAAAATCTTTCAGATGCGCCTGAATACAGGCCGCTGCCGCCGGAGCCATAGCTGCTCCCATATTCATGGAATCCCGCACACCGTAATCCACGATTTTCCCGGTGGTGATGCCGGTGATGCGAACACCACAAACCTTTTGTTTTGTATCATCTGCAATTTCCTGTTCCGCTCTTTTTATCATCGGACTTCCTGAATCAGTTCTTTTTCTGTTATCTGAGTAGTTCTGCTTTTTACCGGATTCTCTGCCAAGTAAAAAGGCTCCGGCTCCCGTAACCGTCCAGGTAGTACATAAGGGCCTTTGATTGGCATACTCCAGGGGAAAGCGAAACTGCTTCTCCGCACTGGCAAAATGGCTGGAAGTAACGGCACCCACCACATCTGCATAACCTGCTGCCACCGTCATTGCCGCTAACGCCAGTGATTCCCCGGCGGTGGAGCATGCTCCGTACAGGCCAAACAGCGGTATTTCAAAAGATTGCAATCCGAAAGATGTCGCCATGGACTGCCCCAGCAGATCTCCGGCGAACAGATACCGCAGTTCCTCCGCCTTCAGACCTGCTTTTCCCAGTGCCAGCGTCAATGCTTCTTTCTGCAGGGTGCTCTCCGCCTCTTCCCAGATATCACAGCCAAAGTTGTCATCTTCACCAATCAGATCGATCTCATGACCGATGGGGCCTTCACCTTCTTTTGTGCCTGCGATACAGCCACTGCTGATGATCCAGGGCGGATTTTCAAACTGCAGGCTCTGTCGTCCCATCTGTTGCGCCATATTCCCTCATCTCCTTTTTCAAATCTTCTTGTTTTCCGAAAAAGTATTTGTAATTCGAACCAAAATATTCATTTTTTTGCACAAAAAAACACAGCCTCCGGAATTTTTCCAAAGGCTGTGCTTCTATAACCAATTATCGATTTTTTCACATTAAAATCAACATTTTTTTATGCTTCTGTAATGCGATCCATCAGATCTGCAACGTCCATCAGATCTACGGTTCCGTCACCATTGATGTCACCAAGGTAAGTATCGACTTTCTCACCGGCTGTCACTTTATCCAGAAGCTGAGCTGCATCTGTCAGATCAATGACTCCGTCATCGTTGATGTCTCCCAGTGTTCCGCGGGCTGTTCCTACAAGAACGGTGCAGCGGGTCGGTACTACGGTTGCATCTTTGTATGTATTCATACCGCTTCCACCGTATCCGGAGCAGGTATAAGTACAGGTTCCGCTTACTTCGATCGTGTATTTACCGTCTTTCGGGAAGGTTACTTTGAACTGTCCGTGCTCATCTGTCTTAGTTCCAAGTGCTTCTGCTACGTTTCCATTTTCATCATAAACAGTAACGGTTGCATTAGCCGGAGCTGCTGTGACCGGGCTGTCCGGACCGCTGTTCATAACGCTGAGACCGTTTACGGTAAAGCTGTTCTCTGCGTTAACATCGGTTTTGTATGTTGTTTCATCAAACCATGTGTACAGATCGGAATATTCTATCGTATTTGCATATACAAAGAGTCCCAGCTGATCGCCATCATTTACTGCGGTCTGTGTACCGTATACCCATGCATGGTTCAGCACATAAGATACCATACCTGTGTTGACACCCCAGAAACGGGTTATCCATCCACTGTCGGTATCTGCATAGCCATCTGCACCACCGTAATAGTATTCCTCATGTAATGCGCGGAATACATCACTCATAGTGTACTGTCCATCGCCGTCTCTGTCGTATACAGTGACCGGTGCATTCCACAGTAACGTTCCTTCTGAACCGGATACAAAAATACCCTTATCACTGTAAGATACATAAGCTGTAATATGAGCTGCTGTCTCCTCTTGTTTATCTTTTACGGAGATTTCCACCGTTGTTGCTGCCAGGTCTGCCACTGCATCTTTACCGGTATAGGTGATGGTAACGGCTTTATCCTCTTTGGTCAGTCTGCTCTTCGGTGCGTAACTGTACGCTGTGGTTTCTTCTGTGCTGCCATCCTGATAAGTAACAGTTACTACCATTCCGGTCGGGTTGAACAGGTTACCTTCTTCGTACTCTGTCTTGTTCGGTGCTTTTGTCACCGCGATAGAAGCTACCTTATTTACCGTAACTGCTACGGAAGCTGCTTTGCCGCCGTAAGTAACCAGTACATGATCGGTGTCTGCTGCAATGGTATCCGGTGTTACTTTGTAGTCTGTGATCTCACGAACACTTCCGTCGTTGTAGGAAGCTGTCACTACCATACCTGTTGCATCAAATTTCTCACCGATGCGGTAACTTGTCTTTACAGGCGGTGTAACGACTTCGAGTTTTTCCAGAACTACGTCTTTGACATCTACGGATACATCCGCCGTCTTTGTTACGCCACCCAGTGTGTAACTGATGGTCACGTTCTGTTTTCCGGATGTTGCAAATGCTTCTTTCGCAAAGCTGTAATTGCTGATTTCTTTTGTAAAGTTTCCTTCGCTGCCTTTGTAGGTTGCGGTTACTTTCATGCCGGAAGCATCGAATTTCTCGCCTACATAGTAGGAAGTCTTGGTCGGCTGTGCGGTTACTTCGATACTCTGCAGAGTTCCTACCGGAATGGAGATATCCGGAAGCTGTCCCATGTACGCACTTGTATTCGGAGACAGATTCTCCCATGTCTTGACCATAGCTCGATGCGCACCGTAATCGCCGCCGAATCCTGCTACGTTAAAAGTTCCTTTGGAAAGCACAAAGTGTTCTGCAGAATAGTCTTCCGGAACAATCAGTGCATCTTTTACTGTTACGATCGGGTTATTGTATCCGGAAGAATCTGTTCCTGCCTCTACGAAATTCTCAACCGTCTGTTTGTAACCTGTGGATCCAAAGAAGTAATATCCATAAGACCCACGCAGATTTCCTGCTTTCTTTCCTTCCAGACCGCTGATTTCATTGTAGATCGCTGCTGCATCTGTATTATACAGCCTCATACGTGTTACCGGATTGAACAGCGTATCAAATGTGACGGATACTTTTTCACCCGGTGCGACTACTGCCTGATCCAGATCCTGTCCGTTTACTTTTACGGTTACGTGTTTTGCGGTAATCACCTGATACTCCGCTTTTCCATCTTTTTCCAATTTTACGATGTTACGGCCATTTGTCAGTGGAACATTGTAGCTGCCGTCTTTCTCTGCTGCCAGTGCCTTGAATCCGCTGAAGCTTAATGCATCATTTCCGATGGTCGGATTTGCAACGGATACACTGACATCTTCTGTCTCCGGTGTAAAGGTATAAGTACCTGTCTTGCCGGTAAAGTAGATCGGATCCAGTTCCGCATCCAGTGCATCGCCTGCCTGTTTGCTGCTCTTGCCCTGATTCAGATCTTTGTTCAGTGTCATACCTGTGGTGATTCCACTGTTTCCGGAACCTACGGAAACGACGAATACACCGGTGTTCTCCGGCCAGATTGCACCATAGAAACCGTTCGGATCATAGTTGTCGTAGGAATATTTGACATCATCGTGATAGTTCAGTGTCATCGAGTCATAGGTAACAAGTACGATAGCGGTACCGTTTCCTACTGCTTTCACGGTTCCGTCGTCACCTACGGTAATGACATCGCTGCTTGTCCTGCCATCCAGGCCGACAACCTGATAATGGAAATCAGGCTCGATCAGACGGTAGTCTTTATCCAATACCCATGTGACATTACTGCCCCACCAGTTACGTTTTGCATTTAATTTGAAGGTATTGCCTTCCTCCAGTTTCAGATACCCCTGTGCATTAACATTCAGATACAGATCTGCCATATTCGCGCCGCCGTTGGAAGCAGTGTTGCGGTCCAGCGTTGTCTTGGTATTGCCGGACGGCTTCAGCATCGCTGTGCTGACTACGATCCTGGAATCAGCTCCGTCTACCGTTGTTCCGTTATATGTGACATAAGAAGCTCCGCCGACATGGTAGTACATTTTGCTGGTCATTGCCACATGGAAAACAAAATCAACGGTTCCGTCCTCCTGTGCAGCAGTGCTGTCTGCTTTGTACGCAGCGATCTGTCCATCTGCCATCTGCTCACAGATTGCTACCTCTGCGTCTGCCGGGGCATTGATCGTCAGTGCGCCTGTCTTCAGTTCTTCTGTCAGAGACAGTATGGAAGTATCTTTTGTGACTGCTACCCCCTGTGTTCTGGATGCCATCACGTTATGCGCTTTTACATACGCATCTGACGGAATTGCAGCCAGATAATAGGAAAGGTTCTTATTTGCACTCAGCAGCGTCGGATATACGGTATATCCATCTGCATTCACATAGGAATCACCCATGGTTGCAGTACTCACATCATTTTTCAGCTGTACGGAAAAATCTGTTGCTTCTGCTTTCTGTCCGTCAAATTCATTGGTCAGGGATACTTCGGTCTGGCGCAGAAATACACGAACGGTGCGTCCATCCACAGTGCTTGTCTGACTGTCCGGAAAGGTGAATGCTCCGCCGCCCAGGCTTCTGCCCTCTGCGCTGACTGCACGGTAGGAATACGTGCCCGGATACAGTGTCATGGTATAAACGTCGTATGCATTGTAAAGTTCTGTATCTGCACTGACGTCTGCGATCACCTGTTCCGTATCAAAGATGTCATGTCCTGCTTTATCGAGACCTGCGGATGGAGCAAATTTCAGTCCGTTTGCTGCCAGGATTCCCTTTGGTACATAGACTTCCACATTGTATGGCTGCTCTGTGACGGTTACTTCGCAGGAAGCTTCCACACGGTTACCCAGTGCATCTGTTGCAGTAACGGTAATCACTGCATTGCCCGCTTTCAGACCTGTGATCCTGCCATCTTTCACACTGACAATATCCGGTGCGGAACTGCTCCAGTTCAATGTCGTCACAGCAGTTTCCGGTGTCACATCTGCCTGCAGCGTCTTGCTGTCTCCCTGAATCAGATTTGTTTCTGTATCGGATAACGTTACTTCTTTTACTGCGTCTGTCGTATTTTGGATCACAACCGGATACTCTACTGTTTTACCATTGGTATCGATTGTCAGAGTTGCCTTACCTTTGCTCACACCGTTGATCTTGATCTTATCCACGATATCCTTCGGTTGGAACTGACTGCCGGCGCGGGTAAGGATCTCAGCGGTAAAAATACTCTCATCGGATGATTTTACGCTTACTTTCTGGCTGCTGACACTCAGAATCGGAGATGTATTGACTGCCTGATATTCTTTGCTTTCGCCTTCCAGTACTTTTACGACTTTCTCGCTGATTTTAGAAGCCATTCCGCCTTTAAAAGTAATTTCGACATCCGCAATTCTTCCGTCTCCGGCTTTTGCTGTAAAAGTAATTGGTCTGTTTGAACTAAACACATTGTAAGTAATCAAACCTGTACTTTCATTGATCGCACAGGTATTCATGTCCGTTCCCAGTGTCGGAATAACACTCACATTTGCACTGGACCAGAATACACTCTTCACTTCCGGATTTCCACTCACAGATGTCTGAACCTCTGCAGGTTCTTTTTCCAGAAATGCACTCTCAATGGTATCTACAGAAACATTCGATGCTGTTGCATCCAATGTTCCTTTCAACTGATATTCAGCCTGTGCCGTATCACCCGTTTCTGTCTCTGCTACCACCAGTATTTTATCCGTATCACCGGACGGACGTTTCTGTGCTTTTGCTTTAAGAGTCTGCTCTTTCTTCACCAGAGCAAAACTTGTTTTATATTCACCAAGCAAATGTTCTTCGCTTATTGATTCGCCATCATAGATATGGAACGTTACTTTCATATTGCTTGGCAGTGAATCTGCCAGATTTACTGCCATATTCACATACCAGTTGTTCCCGGAAGATGGTAATGCATATTCAGCCACCTGCATGTTTTCAATCTTGTAAGGACTTTCAAAAATCGCACGATATGTCATATCCTTATCAAGCGTTACCTGGAGCTTGGAATCACCTTCGACCGGTATCCATGTCTCGCCACCATCACCGGACTGCTCCCAGCGCACAAACTTATACAGGGATGCTGCTTCTGCGATCAGCGTATGTGTCTCTCCTCCGTCACGTACCTGGCTGACTGTTCCACCAGTCGTCTGAACCAGACTGAGTTGGTAAACCACCGCTGGCATTTTTTCAAAAACAGGTGTGATATGGCATACTTTCAATGCCCCATCCAGTGATGTCGTACCTTCATAATTCAGATAATAGGTATTTCGATTCTGATATGGAGACTGATACATTTTTAAATGCCAGTCAGAATCTGCCACGGTCAGAAAACCTTTCAGTGCACTTACTTCATTCGGTCCAGCCGCAACAGCAGCCGCTTCCGGGTGGGTTCCATCAAAAAACCGGTCGCCTATCTGCCAGCCACGAAACAGGTAAGTATCCGTATCCCAGTTCGTATCCCGCATCTGCGCAAGGTTGCCGCTAAATGATCCGATATTGGTAATCCGTTTCGGCAGAGTACCATTTACACCCCATAATGTCACTTTACTTAATGAATCATCCGATACTAAAGTACCATCCGACTGACGAAGCATTGCCTTGTCAATCTCCACGCGCGGACGTGTTCCTGTTTTATAACAAATTTTGGCAATTGCAGTAGTAACTACTGTTGGCGTCATATTTTCCTGCAAACCTTTGTTTGTTATAATAGCCCGATAATACTTTGTCTGACCAACTGTGACCTTCGGTACATAAGTGCTGACCAGTGGGGCACTCATTGTAGTTCCTGCGCCTTCAGCATCGGTAAATGTACTTCCGTCATCGGACACCTGCCATAAAATCGCCAATGTATTCTTGTTGTAATCAGATGGATTGTACTTCAACTGTACGCGCAGCTGACCTACTTTGTCCGAGTCATCGGCATAATAAGTAGCCGACTGATGACTGAGATCTGTCAAGACTGAATAAAAGACCGGTGCCGGTGCTGCTGTCGCGGTATCATCCGCCTGTACTGCGACCGGACTGTTGCTGCCTGCTGCCAGTGCTGATATGGATGACATCGGTAACAGACTGAACACCATCAGCAGAGCAAGCATCAGCGACACAATTTTTTTGCTGTGTTTTTTCATTTTCTTCTCCTTTTTCCTGTAGGCTCCCCAAAACCTTCTCCCCCATTGTAGTTCTAAAGATTCCGAGTATTTGTTGTTTACTATCTATAATAAACCGCTTTCCTGCGGATTGTATCCGTTTTTTGAGGAACAAAAATAAACCCCCGATATGCTTTCGGACATTTATCTACTGAGCTGCAACTGCCTGTATTCTGACTTAAAGTTCCAACCTACTCATTGTCCCTTCCCAGTGGTATCGACAACTTTCGTCCTTATTACAGCGGAGATAAACCGTGCCGGATTCTGACCGGACTTCCTAGATTGTATTTCTATCATTCCGCAGTTGTAATATGCTCCCTATGCAATTTTATACTGTTCTTATCATAGCACATCCATTGCGTCGACATCAATCATTCTGACACAAAATTCTTAATATTTTTTTAATAGAAAAAGAACCTCCGCTCTCAATTTTCTGAGATCAGAAGTTCTCTTTTTTCTGTCTGACGGATTCCTTAAAACAGCGGTGTCTTATATACGCCGTCTGCGATCAGCTGTGCAAATGCATCTACTACCGTCTGTCGGTCTTCCTGATAGGTTACACCAAACCACTTGTCCTGTGTCTCCAGAACTTTGACCGTTACTTCACCATTTGCAAGCATATCGCCGATGATGGTCGGAAGCAGATACTCTGCTTTGATGTTGCCCGGCTCCACATTTGCCAGAAACTCTGCGAATCCTTTATCAAGTACATCAAGAAACTCCGGTGTCACGCCCCACATATTCATAGATACATGCGTTCCTTCCGGAATCTCGCTGCCATTTTCATCTTTTACAATACCGTCTGTATCACGGGCAATGCCGCTGGTCTCAACGATCTTCTGAAGCATCTCCTCATCATCGACCTGACATACACCACGGGTAACGGTTCCGTTATCGCTGAGCGTGTTGTCCAGAATAAATCCTGCCATGCAATACTGATATTTGGTATTGCCGCAGTTTACCAGATAATCATGCACTTTTACAAATGCTTCTTTTCCATAATAGTCATCTGCATTGATCACTGCAAACGGCTCGTTTACCACACCTTTGCAGCATCTTACTGCCTGACCGGTTCCCCACGGTTTTGTGCGGTCTGCCGGTTTCTCAAATCCTTCCGGGAGATCATCCAGAGACTGGAATACATATTCCACATCACAGATTTTCTCGATACGGTCTCCGATCACTTCTCTGAAATCTTTCTCGATATCTTTACGGATGATAAACACGATTTTATTAAATCCTGCTTCCAGTGCATCATGAATGGAATAATCAATAATAATCTCGCCATTCGGTCCAACCGGAGTCAGCTGTTTCACACCACCGCCGAATCTGGAGCCAATGCCTGCCGCCATAATAACCAATGTTGTATTCATACTGTTATTTCCTTCCTGAAATCTTCTAATTGTTTTTTCCTGTATTTAACAGAATTGTAACATTTTTTCTCTGATTCGTAAAGCATAACCTTAGTTTCCAATCATAATTTGAACATTTTTCATGCATATTCATGCATATTCTACTAAAAATCGTGTTTTTTCACAAAAATATGTCTCCCTGGCATCCAATCCCGGGAGACATCCATTTTTCTGTCCAAAGATATGCTGTTTTTATTTCCGTTTTTTGGAGATTTTCACACCGGCCGTAATACCAAGCACTGCCGCTGCCACCACAACAATGACGAACACTGCCACTGGCGCGGAACCATTTTTTGTTGTTCCTTTTCCTCTGACCATTTTTCCGGTATCATCGGCACCGGTATCGGAACTGGCATTCGCCGGACCACTTACGCTGTCCTCCGGGTCCATACTGATTGCAGCCACATCATTCCCGCTCTCTGCACGTTCGCCACCTTTTTGTGCCTTCTCTTCTGCGGAATCCGTCCCGGCTGCGTTGCTGCCCTCTGTTCCCGGATGTGCAGAATCTCCTGTCGCTCCTCCATGATTTCCGGAATTTGCTCCCGCATTGGATACTGATTCATTTGCAGCACTGCCACTTCCTGCTGCTCCATTGCCTGTCCCGTTCACACGGACAGCTGCTGTCAGGGAGACTTTCTCACTGCTTGCATTGCCGTCTGTATAATACAGATCCTGGATTGTGACGGTCACCGGCTCTTCACTCGCCTGCAGGATTTTAAATTTCAATCCATAAGATGCAGTTGAAAATGTATGCTCTCCGGAACTGCTCAGATAAGAAAAATTACCCCCTGAAGAAGATACCATGGCATCCGCCGGAAGTTCCTTCGTGTCCAGTCCCTGAAACTCCAGTATATTTTCATCATAATTGCCACTTAATTTTCCGGAAAATCCACGCAGTGCCTGTTTTGTGCTGATCTTCACAGGAATTTCCACCACATCTCCCACAGCGCCACTCACATCTCCGGCTGTGGTTTCTACCTGAAAGCTGCTCTGTGATGCATCAGCTTCCACAGCGGTACCTGCCAGCCCCGTTGCCATAAGAAGCACTATGATGCCTCGCAGTAATTGCCTCGTTTTTTTTCTGAGTATCATTCTTCTCTTATCCCCCATTTCACTTTTATGTACACTTAGATTCTTTGAACCGCAAGATTGTGACATGTCCTACCACTTAAATCACTAATTTTGAAGTGGGCTTCTTGGTCAATAACTCTACTGATCAAATTCATTCTTTCATCTCACTGCTCCAGAAAAGTATAACATCGGAATCCAAAAATGTCTCCCTGAATTTCTCAGAGAGACACTTTTTATATCGTTTTTTATATTATGATTTGGGTGTCAAAACATCCAAATCTCGATTACACGGATTGTTCCATGCTTTGCGTTCTGCCCTTATCGGTCTACGCAGCCGTTATGTACATAATATCTGCCACTGCCGACTTTTGTCCAGCCGGTAAAATCAAACACTACTTTTCCATGACGGATATACCACCAACCATACTCATTCTGGGCAATTCCGTTATAATTTGTATTGACTTTTCCGCCTTCCACACGCCACCAGGATGCACCGTCAAAATCCACACCGGTACGGTTGAAATCAATCTTTCCACCGATGACTCTCCAGTTTCCGTTTTCATTGGATGCAAAACCGTTGTAGTCAAAATCGATTTTTCCACCGGCAAGTCGCCACCAGCCATTTTCATTGGCCGTCAGACCGTTATAATCGAAATCAACCTTTCCTCCGTGGATCTGCCACCATCCATATTCATTGGATGCAAGTCCGTTGTAATCGAAATCGATCTTTCCTCCGGTCAGGTACCACCAGCCGTTTTCATTGGAACATAAACCGTTAAAATCAAAATTTACAAATCCATTATCCACACGGAACCAGCCATGTTCGTTGGATGCAAGTCCACAAGCCTGATACTGGATCACACCGTCAATAGCATACACCCATCTCTGCAGACTCTGGTCGTAAACGATGCTGCCGGATGCAGGCTGATACCAATAGTCAAAATCTACCGCTGTATTGATACCGTTAATTTTTGCATTGTCACTGCACTGCCAGAAATCAATCTGACCGCCATAACGCTGTCCCTTGTCTTTGCTCTCTTTGTAAGTATAGGTATTATAACGTGCCATCCAGATCTGGTAATCCTTCCGCAATGCGGCAGTATCCAGCTCCTTCTCACACCATCCTGCATTTGCATAGATCATGGTCGAATAACCGGCTGCCCGGATGGTATCACAGTAAGCCCTCGCACACGCTGTCTTCTGTGCTTTACTCAGGTTCGCATTGTACAGTCTTCCAACACAGTTGCCATACTTATCATTGGCATATTCGTAATCAAATGCGACCGGCATTTCAAAACTGCATCCGTTGATAATGCTCAGTGTCTTATTCGCTTCTTCTACTGCCTCCTGCTGTGTCGTTGCCTGGGAATAAAAATATGCGCCGACTTTTAATCCGACACTTTTTGCACCTTTGTAGTATTCTGCAAATCTGCTGTCCTGTGCCATACTTCCGGAACCGTAAGAACGGTATCCTGCACGCAGGATCACGAATTGTACCCCGGATGCTTTAACTTTATTCCAGTCAATACTTCCCTGATGATAGGATACATCAATTCCCGCAATGACATTTTTACCTGTTACATTTTCAGAATTATGTATGTATGTCGTCGTTCCACCGTTATACTTCGGCCAGCTTGTCGTCACGTTGCTGCTGCTTCGTGCCAGCTCACCGGCCGAAGAACGGTAAGCCGCTTCATCGGATGTCCCCACGTTTTCCTGTTCCTGCTGCTGTCGATATGCCCTTCCGTTCAGCGGATCCTCCGGATCCCAGTCAGATGGATACGTTGCTGTCGATACATCCAACACTTCGGTCTCATCGGAAGCAGAATCTGCGGTCTGATAAACCGCTGTCTGCACTGCTCCGTCAGCTTCTGCTGCATATCCTGTCACACTGCCCATGGAAGCCATCATGGATGCAATCAAACACATTGCCGCAAATTTTTTCATTTAAAACCTCATCTTTCTTTCCTATGCTTTGGTCAGATCAAAAAATCTGCCCCTTTTTGCTCAATCACTTTTATTATAGCGGCATTCCATAGACAGAACAAGACAAATTTCATCATTCCTACGTGTTTTTTAATCCTTTTTTTAATTATTTATCGACCATCCGTTCTATAACTACACTACCTCAACCTGAAGTCCTGTCACCTGACCGTTTTTCATCTGATAGTGATACCGGATCATCACCCTCTGGTTTTTTTCCACATTATAAGGCACTGTGCCGGTATAAGGACCGTTCAGGTCAAAATTCACCCTGCCGTCATTGCATGCCCACAAACCGTTTGTATTCGCTGCAAAACTGTCCGGTTCCGCATGTGTTTCTGCCATTTTCCAGTAAGCGCAGCGTCCGTTGTTAATCATCCACCAGGCAGTTTCACCGTCAATGCTGCCATACACAACGTCTTCGTAAGAATCATCAAATCGTCCGTTTGTAACATAATAGCAGGAATATCCATCCGCCATTACAAATCCTGTCGTTTCATAGCTGTATCTGCCATTTTTCACATACCACAGCGTATCCTTGTAATCCACGAATCCATTATAAGAGAAATCTACTTTGTGGTTTTTCACATACCACCAGCTTCCATCGTAGTACACCAGTGTTTCTTCGTCATAATTTTTGTCATTCCCGGTGCAAATATAGCCGTCTGTCACCTGCCACCATGCAGTCTCTCCATTCAGAGTCAGATACGCCAGACTATTATTTTCTTTCTGAACACGGCCATCCTGAACCAGATAACATTTTTCATTCTCATATACCAGACCGGTGTAAGAGAAATCCACCTGACCATTTCGCACATACCACGCATCCTCTGCCAGATGGTAGTAATGATCCCTTGCCCGAACAATTCCCGTACGGGAAAAATCTATCTGTCCGTTTGTACTCACATACCACCAGCTGCCGTCATCCGGATTCGGAAGCAAGGTATAAGTAATCTGTTGTCCTTCTAAAAATCCATACCAGCCTTCTGTTCCATCCAGATTCATATAATATACACCGGAGCAGGTCTGATCTATCTGACCACCCACGAGCCAGCAATATTTTTCGGCGGGTATAACATGATCCGGATAAATATACGCACCGTTGCGGCTGAAATCTACCTGACCGTCTCTGACATACCACAGATGTCCGGTTCCGTTTTCATCCCTCACAGACTTGAAACCGTTTTGGGAAAAATCTACCTGACCGGTCAAGCTGTCAATGCACCACCAGCCGGCTTCATTGGGCAGCAGATTTGCTACTCCATACGGTGCTGTCGTCGCCAGCTCTCCTTTGTAAAATCCATACCAGCCGGATACACCATTTACCGTTGTGTAATAGACACCATGCACACGTTCATACGTTTTTCCATTTACAAAATAATATTTGTACGGTTTATGGAAGTTCTCACTTTTTCCTTCCAGCACACCGGAAAATCCGAAATCTACCTGCCCGTTTTTCACATACCAGGTTCCTGCACTATTCTGACACACACCGGTATAGGAAAAATCAACCTCGGCATCTTCCCCGATGTACCACCAGGAACCATTGTACTCCACCAGCTGATGATATGCCCCGGTCACCATGCCGTCCTTAAAATTATACCAGCCCTCAGTGCCATTGATCGACACATAGCAAAGTCCGTTCACACCGGTATCCACCTTACCATCTGTCACATAGTACCAGTTCGTCCTGTCGTTCTCTCTCTGACTGACCACACCGGTATGATCAAATTGTACTTTCCCTTTCGCAACATACCAGGTTCCTGCTTCGTTGGCACACAGACCGGTGTAGGAATTGTCCACACGGTACCTGCCCACATACAGCCACTCATCCCCAACCGGCTGCAATGTACCGTTTGCTTTGTCAGACACTTTTCCATGTTCCATATAGTACCAGTTACCGTCGTTGAGCTGCTGCATTCCATCTAACGTCATCGGATCGGTACCCTGAGGCAGTTCCGGTGCTGACACTTCCTGCACAGCCACCGTTTCTGACTGCTCTTCTGCTGCCATGACCGATACTGGTGCTCCTGCTGTCAGGGCTGCCGCCACCACCAGCGCCACTGTTTTTGCAAATCGTTTTTTCATATGTATTTTCCACCTCTCTCCCTGTTTGTATGCTGCGTTTTCTGCAACCATTTATTTAACGATCTAAAACAGTTGCCTGCATAGATGTTACCAGACCATTCTCTACCTGGTAAATATAGCTTACATATATTGAATCCTCTCTGGAAACAGAATAATAAGTTCCATATGAATATTCACCGGTCACATCAAAAGCAACCTCGCCATTCACAATTGCCCACAGGCCATTTTCATTAGCTGCAAAGCTGTCCGGTTTTCCATTCCATGCCGCATTCGCAGAATGCACACAGTTTCCATCCTTTACCTGCCACCAGCTGTTCTTTCCATTCAATTCCGCATAGATTGCTCCATAGAAAGTTTTATTATACTGACCGTTCTGCACATATGCATAAGTATCTGCTTCCTCTGTATTGACAAAACCTGTCTTATCGAAGTTTACACGACCATTTTCCACATACCATCTTGTACCATCATGTTCCACAAAACCAGTGTAGGAAAAATCTACCTGACTGTTATATACCGCCCACCAGCTGCCGCCATAATAGCACAGTGTGTAGTAATAATTCGTATTGTCAAAGAGGGTACCATGGTCTACTTCCCACCAGCCGTCTTTCCCGTCAATGGTAGCCTGTACCAGTCCGTTCAGATCACTCTGCAGCATTCCGTTCCGGACATATACATAATGATTATTTATCTTTACCCATCCATTACTGGAAAAATCTACCTGACCGTTTCTGACATACCAGCTATCAAATTTGTCTCCATTTTGATCATATCTTTCAGCAATGCCGGTATAGGAGAAATCAACCAGTCCGTCATCTCCGGTATACCACCAGCTGCCGTCATACGGATTCATCAACACTTCGTCCTCTGTCTGCATTCCCTGAAAGAATCCATACCAGTTTGTCTGTCCATTTACTGTGAGCTGGTACACACCATTGACATTCGGATCCACCTGACCATTTGTGATGCAGCACAGAATGTCTCCATAGTATCTGGTGTGATAATTATAAAGTCCGTTAAAATTGAAATTGATCTGTCCATTTTCCACATACCAGTAATGGTACCAGTCGTCATCCTCCGTGATACCCAATCCGTTATAATTAAAATCTACCAGTCCGGTTTTCGGATTGATATACCACCAGCCGCTTACATTTGACAGCACTCTGCCCGGCGCTTCGTAGTAGTCATCCGATGTTGCCAGTTCCCCTTTATAGAATCCGTACCAGCCTTCTGCTCCGTTTACCTTTGTATAAAACACGCCGGTCAGATTTTCGTTTGCCTTTCCATTAATAAAATAATACTGGTACGATCTGCTTCCTTTTTTTCCTTCAATCACACCGGTATAACCGAAATCAACCTGACCGTTTCTGACATACCATGTACCTGATTCATTGGATGCAGCTCCGGTATAGTCAAAATCTATCATATAACCGGACATTTTCCACCATGCACCATTATACTCCATCAGGCTCTCATAGGAATATTTCGGTTTTCCGTCACAGAAATTGATCCAGCCTTCCTCACCGTTGTAGCTTCCATAGGCTAATCCACAAAAGCTTTTGTCTACCCGGCCATTTGTTACATAATAAGTAGACGTATTTCCATATTGATTCGATCCGGTTGCAACGCCGGTATAGCCAAACTGTACCTGACCGTCTTTTACATACCACAGATCATCCCCATTTTTGCCAAATCCGGTAAAAGAAAAATCAATTTTCCATCCGGATACATACCACCAGCTTCCGCATGCCGGTTTTACCGTTTTGCTTGCGTTAGAACTCAGCCGACCATCTTCCATATAGTACCAGTTACCGTCATTGAGCTGAACCAGGCCGTCCAATGTCATTGGATCAACACCGTTGGTCAGTGCCGTTACAGCTGCTTCTCCCTCTGCTGCCTGCATTGCCATTTCCGGCTGTGTTTCCGCTGTCGCTGCTGCGTCCGCCGGTGCTGCTTCTGCAGCCATTGCGGACAGTGGTGCACTGATCAGCATAGCTGCCATCATCCCCAGTGCAAGGACTTTTGTCATTCGTTTTTTCATATCCTTCTTTCTCTCCTTTTCTCAAAATCAGAATTCTTCATTTAAAAGATTCCGAGAGTACATAAAAAACTGCTCTGGAATAATACTTTCAAGAATGCCCGTTACAGTTTTCCCATTAGTAATACCGCTGCTTTTCCTGCATCTTACAGAATCACCGCCTGCATCTCTGTTACCAGTCCGTTTACAACATTATATGTATACTCTACCTCAATAGAATAGCTACTACTATAACCAATTCTACCTATTGTTTTATACACACCCGTTATGCCGTAAGAGATTTGACTATTATTCGTAGCCCACAGACCTTCTTCATTTGCTGCAAAGCTCTCTGGTCTCTCATAATGTGACGGTTCAGGACCACCATAATAATCACAATGGCCCTCTTCTATCTGCCACCATGTAGTTTTTCCATCTAATTCTGCATAGAACAGTCCCGAGAAACCATAAGGAAGCGGATGGCCATTCTGAATATAGGTATATCTCGTGGTGGTATCCCCACTCAGGTTTACAAATCCTGTCTTGTCAAAGTTTACACGGCCATTTTCCACATACCAGGTTTCTCCATTATACCCTTTCAAGCCTGTAAAGGAAAAATCAACTTGTCCGCTGTTCAACACATACCACCAGTCGCCATTATAGTATACCAGAAATGTCTCACTGCCACCGCTTTGAACGGTAATAACTCCTTGATCAATCTTCCACCATCCATTTACTCCTTCGACAGTCGCCTGCACCAAACCGGAAACTTCCTTCCGTAATCTGCCATTTTCGACCAGGTAATATCTTCGCAAGTAACGGGTATTTCCATCAGCTGCCACACAGCCGGAATAAGAGAAATCGACCTGTCCGTTTCTGATATACCAGGTGTCAGATGTATCCCCTGTCCAATCATGCCGGGTTCCCATTCCGGTATAACTGAAATCAACCAGTCCATCTCTGACATACCACCAGCTGCCATCGTTTGGATTCATTAACACTTCGTTATAAGCCTTTTTACCTCTCCATAAACCATGCCAGGCTGTTTTTCCGTTTACCGTATACTGATATACACCATTGACGGTTTCATCTACCTGACCATTTTTCACATAATACACACCCCCGTACAATTCAAGAAATCCGTTATAGTTAAAGTCTATCCGTCCGTTCTTCACATACCAGTAATGATACCGATCATCTCCCGGAAACACAGTTTTTCCCAATCCGGTATAACTGAAATCAACCGTTCCGTGAATGGGATCGACATACCACCAGCCACTTTCATTCAAAAATAAGGTACCATAAGAATCTTCGTATTCCTCAAAAGTTGCAATGGCACCATTCTGAAATCCATACCAGTTTGTTTTTCCATTTACGGTTGTATAATATAAACCAGTCAGCCCTTCATTCAACTTTCCATTTACAAAATGATATTGATATGGTATTACAAAAGGTCCGTCAATCACCTCGTACTCAAGTATTCCGTTATATGAAAAATCGACCTGTCCGTTTCTGACATACCAGCCACCGGCTTCATTGTAGGCAATTCCGGTATAGGAGAAGTCGACCTTTCTCTCATCACTGACATACCACCATGCGCCATTATATTCCACCAGCTCTTTGCCTTTGTTCAAATACCCTTCATGGAAGTTATATCCGTCATGGAAGTTATACCATCCCTCCACACCGTCTACGGTTCCATAGGCTAATCCGGTATAGTCTGTGTCCAATCGTCCATTTGTCACATAGCAAACGTAAGTACGATTCGTTTCATCCTTTGCAGTCACAATTCCGGTATAACCGAACTGTACCTGACCATTCTGAACATACCAATTATCAGCGCCATTCCTGCCAAATCCGGTATAAGAAAAATCTACTCTGCAACCACCTACATACCACCAGCTGCCACATGCCGGTTTTACCGTTTTATTGGCAGCACCACTCACCCTGCAGTTTTGCATGTAGTACCAGTTGCCGTCATTCAGCTGAACCAGGCCGTCCAATGTCAGTGGATCAACACCATTGGGCAGTGCCGTTCCAGCTGCGTCTTCATCAGCTGCCTGCATTGCGATTTCCGGTTGTGTTTCCGCTATCACTGCTGCGTCCGCCGGTTGTGTTTCCGCTGTCACTGCTGCATCCGCCGGTTGTGTTTCCGCTGTCACTGCTGCGTCCGCCGGTGCTGCTTCTGCAGCCATTGCTGGCAATGGTGCACCGGCCAGCATAGCTGCTGCCATCCCCAGTGCAAGGACTTTTTTCAGTCTCTTTTTCATCATTCTCTCTAACTCTCCTTTCCA
>UMAX01047909.1_pt1 | contig 26811 bp, 24 predicted proteins | sample 1963821 | NCBI WGS metagenome assembly UMAX01 (sample SAMEA4835927, study PRJEB28245) | human gut metagenome | biome: gut microbiome; material: fecal sample | place: Denmark | collected 2008 | reverse complement strand
ACTATGATGGTGAAATTCCGCTTTTTTAAGTGTAACAATTTCCAGTTTGAAGGGGGATTTGAATGTTCGACGATATTATCAATCTACCTCATCATGTATCTGCTACAAGACCGCAGATGTCTATGCTGGATCGTGCAGCTCAGTTTTCTCCCTTCGCAGCTCTCACCGGTTACGATGCAGCAATCAAAGAAACCGGGCGTCTGACAGATGAAAAGATCGAGATGGACGAAGAGGCACTGAACATTCTGAACATGAAGTTTCAGATTCTCGTTGACAGTCTGGATGAGGAGCCGGAAGTCACCTTCACCTACTTCAAACCGGACGAACGAAAAGCCGGTGGAGCTTACATTGAAGTGACCGGTACTGTGAAAAAGGTGGATGACTTCGAGAGGTTGATCGTGATGCAGAACGGAATGAAAATACCGATGGATGACATCCTAAACATCGAAGGGCACATATTTGCTTCACTGCAATAAGGGAGAAAACTATGGCAAATACAGTGACAATTAACAGCGCAGACGAACTTAGAACATACAAGGCAACTATACTTTCAAATCTCGCAAAGAGCGTGTGGGATATTAGTGCAATTATCGAAAGTAAGAATGCTCAAGAGGTTTTCAGACAATTCAAGTTTGAAAAGATTGCCACCGAGCCTTTATCTGGAAAGCCGGAAAACTTAGTCGAGGTCATCAATCAAAGTCAGACTTATCTTGTGACGCTTGCCGCCACAGAGTATCTGCTGTGCCTCTATCCAGAAAAAGCATTTATTCTAAATTGGGGCAATGTAAGCGGCTATGATATTGAGTCCACTGACGGAACAATAGTTGCTGAATGCTTTGCTGCAACCAGCTACCGTAGCAATGGGAAATTAACAGCAGACATGAAAAGACTGTGCGCCAATCAAACGGCATTGCAAAAATATGAGTTTTTCTACACCAACGATTTTTCGGATGTAAGCAAGGAATACTACGAAAACAAATATGCCGGTGTTTGCATTGTAAAACTTGAATCCATTTGAATTGTCGCTTGCCATGCGACCAAACCAACCGAGTAAATCCGTATAATATGACTGTAAGGTAAACAACCGAGCAGTCATATTTCTTTTATATACGGAGGTACTGAACATGAGAAAGAACTTGACGGAGATCGTATTTATTCTTGACCGCAGCGGCTCTATGAGTGGGCTTGAGGCTGACACCATCGGAGGCTTCAACTCCATGATCGAGAAACAGAAAAAGGCTGAGGGCGAAGCTCTGATTTCCACTGTACTATTTGACAACACCAGCGAGGTTATTCATGATCGCGTGAGTGTCCAGAACATCAAACCTATGACCGACGATGACTACACAGTACGAGGCTGCACCGCCCTTTTGGATGCGATCGGTGGCGCAATTCACCACATCGGGAATGTCCATAAGTACGCACGAGCCGAGGATGTGCCGGAGCATACGATGTTCGTCATCACGACTGACGGCATGGAGAATGCAAGCCGCCGGTATGACAGCGAGAAGGTCAAGAAAATGATCGAGCGTCAAAAGGAAAAGTACGGCTGGGAGTTTCTGTTCCTCGGCGCCAACATTGACGCTGTTGAGACGGCAAGACACTTCGGAATTAGTGAGGATCGTGCCGTAAACTATCACTCCGACAGCGAAGGGACGCAGCTCAACTACGAGGTAGTCAGCGAAGCAATCTGCGCTGTTCGTTGCAGCACACCTCTCGGTGCCGATTGGAAGAAGCGCATTGACGAGGACTACAATGCAAGAAAGGATGAGCGAAGAAAATGATGAGGACAATTACGGTAAAAGGCGTTGGCAATGTATCAGCAAGACCGGACTACATAACCATCTCAATGACCATAGAGTCTATCCGAAAAGACTATGACGGGGCAATGCGAGATGCCTCTGAGCGTATATCGAAATTGCAGGATGTGGCTGTTCGTTCGGGGTATGCAAAGGAGGACTTGAAGACCACCAGCTTCAATGTAGATACCCGATATGAGAGCGTCAAAGATCGGCAAGGCAACTACAAGAGAGAGTTCGTCGGATATGCCTGTGTATATCGTCTCAAGCTGTCTTTCGACTTTGACAGCAAGCAGCTTGCGAAAGTGATTTCCGCTATCGCCAACAGTGGAGCAAATCCCGAATTGAGCATCGCGTTCACGGTGAAACATCCGGCTAAAGTCAGCGAAGAACTGCTGACAAGTGCTGCTCAGAATGCACGGGCAAAGGCAGAGATTCTGTGTAAGGCAACAGGCGCAGAACTAGGACAGCTCATCTCTATCGACTACAACTGGGGCGAACTGAACATCATTTCCCGAACGAATTACGAGATGGAAGACTGCCTCATGCCTCTCTCTGCAATGAATAAATGCTGCGCCCCGGAGATTGAGCCTGATGACATTGATGCATCAGACACAGTTGCCTTCACATGGGAGATAAAGTAACTGCCATATCGTCGGAGAAAGACGCTTTCGAGCGTCTTTTTTCATGTCCAACCCCCAAAATCCGTTGCCTTTTGTCCGTTGTATTGTGAAGGGGTATTTTACGGGGAAATGCGATTTTAGAGAATAGCAAGCAAATCCGGTGAGTACCCACCGGAGAAAAATGCGTTAAGGGAACCCTCCCCTTAACCGCTGATTTTTGCTTGTTGGGATAGTCCCAAACCCTTATAAATTACGAGGAACGGAGACAGAACGATGGCAAACAGAACGCGGAAAGTGCAACTCAAGTTCTGGGTCACCGAGGAAGAACGGGCGATCATAGAGCGGAAAATGGAGATACTGAAAACGAAGAATATGGGAGCCTATCTGCGCAAGATGGCAATAGATGGCTACATCATTCAGGTAGACTATACCGAGCAGAAAAAACTCGCTGCGGCGGTCAATAAGATCGGGACGAATATCAATATCATCTGCCGAAGGATGAACTCAACGGGACGATTCTATCAGGATGATGTTGTTGAGCTGAAAGGAAAGCTGGATGAAGTATGGCAGTTACTAAAATCAAAGCAATCCGAGGAACTTTGAGTAAGGCTCTCGCGTACATCATGAATCCTGAAAAGACCGATGAGAAAATGCTCATCTCTTCTTATGGCTGCGCCACTGAGACAGCAGCTCAGGAGTTTGAATGGACGCGAAAGATTGCCGAGCAGCAAGGAATGAATCCCGTCAAAATCATTGCCCGTCATGTTATCCAGTCCTTTGATGTCGGAGAAGTATCACCGGAGCTTGCCCATGAGATCGGCAAACAGTTTGCGGATGAAATCCTCGGTGGTAAGTATGAGTATGTGCTGACCACCCATATTGATAAAGACCATGTTCATAATCATCTGATTTTCAATGCCGTGGACTTTGTGGATCATCATGCCTACAAGAGCTACAAGAAAATATACTATGATATGCGCGAGACAAGTGACCGGCTCTGCAAAGAAAACGGCCTCTCGGTCATCCCTCCCTCTCAGGGCAAAGGCATGAGCTACAAGGAGTACACCGAAGCCAAGAGAGGCACGAGCTGGAAGCAAAAACTCAAGCTGACCATTGACCGAAACATCATCGTGGCAAAGGACTATGATGAGTTCTTGAAGCTGATGCAGGATGCCGGATATGAAATCAAAACCGGCAAGTACATCTCCTTCCGAGCAGAAGGTCAGGAGCGTTTCACTCGCGCTAAAACCATCGGTGAAAACTACACCGAAGAGCGCATCAAGGAACGCATTCAGGGACGCAATCCCCGCAAGCGTCAGATGCAGACTACCCGCAAAGGTGTCTCGCTTATCATTGATATTCAGAACAGCATCAAGGCTCAGGAAAGCAAGGGATATGAACACTGGGCGAAGATCAACAATCTCAAAGAAGCTGCGAAAACGCTCAACTATCTTACTGAAAACAATCTCCTGCAATATGCCGATCTTGAGAAAAAGGTTGAGGACGTTCACAGCTCCTATGCCCGTACCGGTGAAGAGCTAAAGAGCGTCGAAGCTCGTCTCAGAGAAGTTCAACCTCTCATCAAAAACATCTCCAACTACCAGAAGCTCAAGCCGGTATATGCTGCCTACATGAAGGCCAAAGACAAGCCAGCATTCAGGGCAAAGCACGAAGCAGAACTTGTCATCTTCGAGGCTGCGAAAAGTACATTGCTCGCTATGCAGGGCGATCAAAAACTGCCGAGTCTCAAAGCTCTTCAAGCCGAACAGCAGCGTCTTACAGAAGAACAGCAAGGGCTTTACGATGAGCGGGCAAGGCTCAAAAAAGAGATGAAGCAGATTGATACCATTAAGGCCAATGTGGATATGTTGCTCCGAATTAATGAAGATCAGGAGCAAAGACAGGAGCGTTCTTCTCAGCGCGAGTAACCAAAGTGGGTCTGACTGTTTTGATGTCAGGCCCGTCTTTATATGCGTAGACTGTGGATAAAAGGGGCAGTCCAAGAAGTTGGAACTTTTTTGTTAATCCTTAGAGCAGCCGATTGAAAAGATCGACTATTTCTGCTATAATATAAATTGATTCCTTATATCAGCTCACAGATGTGAATGCAAGAGGTGCTTATATGAAGATCAGTTACAAAAAACTCTGGATGCTTCTCATCCAGCGAGACATTACAAAGGTCAGGATGAAAAGAGATTTAGGTCTTGCTGCCGGAACAATGAGTAAGCTCAACAAGGGCGAGGATGTTGCCCTATCTGTCCTGCTGCGCATTTGTGATTATTTGAACTGTGACATCGGGGATATTTGCGAAGCTGTGCGAGTGGACAAAGGGTAAGTCCATATTATCGTACAGCTTATTTTGTACCATTACCATGTGAGAATCTATCTTTGGAGGTAGCTGAAATGGCTGAAACAAATACAAGCAATATCGGCTTTGAAAAGCAAATCTGGGATGCTGCTTGCGTCCTACGCGGAAACATTGACGCGTCGGAGTATAAATCTGTTGTGCTTGGACTTATCTTTCTGAAATACATCTCTGACCGCTTCGAGGCGAAGTATAATGAACTGGTAGCTGAGGGTGACGGTTTTGAAGAGGACATTGACGAGTACACCGCAGAGAACATCTTCTTCGTGCCGGAGAATGCCCGGTGGAGCGTTATTTCCGCTGCTGCCCATACGCCAGAAATCGGTACGGTTATTGATGACGCTATGCGCAGTATTGAGAAGGAAAATAAGCGGCTCAAAGACATTCTCCCGAAAAACTTTGCTCGCCCTGAGCTTGACAAAAGAAGGCTTGGAGAAGTCGTTGATCTGTTCACAAACATTCAGATGATCGAGCACGGCAACAGCAAAGATATACTGGGGCGCACCTATGAATACTGCCTCTCCAAGTTTGCCGAACAGGAAGGTAAACTGGCCGGAGAGTTCTATACTCCTTCATGTGTTGTTCGTACTCTTGTTGAAGTATTGCAGCCATTCAACGGGCGTGTTTATGATCCCTGCTGCGGGTCCGGCGGTATGTTCGTTCAGTCGGCTAAATTCATCGAAAATCACGGTGGGAACATCAACAAGATTTCTGTGTTCGGTCAGGACTCCAACCCGACAACATGGAAGATGGCGCAGATGAACCTTGCTATCCGTGGCATTGAAGCAGACCTCGGTAAGTTCAATGCGGACACATTTTTCAATGACTGCCACCCGCAGCTCAAGGCCGATTACATCATGGCGAATCCTCCATTCAACCTCTCCGGCTGGGGGGCGGACAAGCTGGCAGATGATGTGCGCTGGCAGTATGGAACGCCTCCGGCAAGCAACGCTAACTTTGCTTGGTTGCAACACATGATCTGGCATCTTGCACCGAATGGACGCATCGGCATGGTTCTGGCAAACGGCTCGCTTTCCTCTCAGTCCGGTGGCGAAGGTGAGATCCGCAAAAACATCATCAATGCCGATCTTGTTGACTGCATTGTAGCTATGCCAACTCAGCTTTTCTATACAACGCAGATTCCCGTGTCTCTCTGGTTCCTTGCAAAAAACAAGAAGCAGAAAGGTAAAACACTGTTCATTGACGCAAGAAAACTCGGCACTATGGTCACTCGGAAGCTCCGTGAATTAACAGATGAGGACATTGCTAAGATCGCTGATACCTACAATGCGTATGTAGCTGGCACCCTTGAAGACCAGAAAGGCTTCTGTGCAGTCGTTACAACGCAGGACATTGCCAAACAGGACTACATCCTCACTCCGGGACGCTATGTCGGCATTGAAGATCAGGAAGATGACGGTGAGCCTTTTGAGGAAAAGATGAGCCGCCTGACCTCCGAGCTGTCCGAACTCTTTGCGAAGTCTCACGATCTTGAGGCTGAGATAAAAGAGAAATTGGGGGCTATTGGTTATGACATCTAAACTTGATACTCTCTGTGCGTATGCGAAGGGAAAAATCGCAGTCGAAGCCCTAAACGCTCAGACCTATATATCTACCGAGAACATGATGCCGAACAAGGGCGGCATTGCAGCTGCAAGCTCCCTTCCTTCCGTTCAATACACACAGCAATACTTAAAAGGGGATGTTTTGGTTTCCAACATCCGTCCATATTTCAAGAAAATCTGGATGGCTGAATATGATGGCGGCTGCTCAAATGATGTGCTTGTATTTAGAGCGAATAGCAGTTGTGATCCAACCTTCCTATACTATGTTTTGGCAAACGATGTTTTCTTTGATTATGCAACCGCTACCTCAAAGGGGACGAAAATGCCAAGAGGCGATAAAACTGCTATCATGCAATACGATGTTCCTAACTATGATATGGACACTCAACTTCGTATTGGAAAGCTCTTGAGAAGCCTTGATGATCGAATTGCAACGAACAAGAAGATAAACGATAATTTACAGCAGCAAGCTCAAGCAATTTATCGTGAGCGTTTCGAGAGAGTTCCTTCTGAGGATTTGCCCTCCGGCTGGCGTGTTGTGTCTCTTGGAGAAGTTGCGACGATCTCCAATAAAAGTTTCAATCCGCTGAAAGAGACTGAGAGAATGCTTGAGCATTATAGTATTCCAGCGTTTGACGAGGCGAGGTTCCCGGTCTTCGAGCTTTCTACATCTATCAAGAGCAACAAGTTTGTTATTGATGCCTCATGCTTCATGATCTCCAAGCTCAATCCGACTACAAAGCGAGTATGGAAACCATATTGCCTGACTGAGAATGCTGTCTGCTCAACGGAGTTCATTGTCTATAAAGCGAAGGATGAATCTATCACTGACTTTTTGTACTCAGTTATCGACAGTAACTCTTTCTCTGACTTCATGTGTAGCCATGTAACCGGCTCAACGGGAAGTAGGCAGAGGACAACCCCATCTGACACACTCTCTTATGAGCTGATACTTCCTTCGGAGGACGAGTTGGCAGAGTTTCAATCCCTCGTTTCACCGATGTATGCTCAAATACGAATTAACGCCATTGAAAATGATAAGCTCAAGCGGCTTCGGGATAGCCTTTTGCCAAAGCTGATGTCCGGTGAACTTGATGTCTCAGACATTCAGCTTTAAGCCGCTAAATTATCGTTTACCATAGAAGGAGAATTATCATGTTTGAAAAGATACAAGAAGGCTTGCAAAAAGGCAAAGATGAGCGTCAGAAGAAGCATCTTGCGAAAGAAAAAGCTCGCCTTGAGAAGGCTGCTGCTGAGGCAGCGCGTGAACAGGGGCGTTTAGAAGAAGAAAAGAAAAAGATTCAAGCCGAAAAGGATCGTCTTCTCTCGCTGGATGACAAAGCATTGATGGTTGAGCTTATCCTTGCAATGCGCGGTTTGTACTCGCAGATTGAAGAGATTGAGGATCAGCAGGATTCTTTGGCCAGCAGGATCGAAAAGATTGAGTCGGATATTTCTACTCTGGAAAGCGATATTTCGAGCTTAGAAAGTAAACTCCGCTCATCCGATTAACTAAATAATGTCGCTCGGTATGCGACCACACGCCGCTGTGTATGCGGTATAATGATAATAGGCTATCAGCCTATTGATCGAAAAGGAGCAGGAGCTATGGCAGGATATTACACGGAGTCAAATTACGAGAACGCAGTTCTCCAAATAATCAATGAAGAGCTGGGCTATGCTTATGTCTATGGACCGGATGTTGAGCGGGACTATCATTCCCCACTCTATGAAGATATACTGCTTCCTTCTTTACAGCGCATCAACAGGAGTTTGCCTATTGATGCCATCAACGAAGCTATTTACAAGCTGAAAAACTTTGAGACAGGGACGCTGCTTCAAAAAAACATGGTTTTTATGGACTATCTGCAAAATGGTGTCCCGGTTAAATATTTTGTGAATGGCGAGGAACGCTCCACCCTCGTCTATCTTGCCGACTTCAAAAATCCTGCCAACAATGAGTTCACCGTCGCAAACCAATGGACTTTCATAGAAAACTCAGAAAAGCGTCCTGATGTCATCCTTTTTGTAAATGGACTGCCTCTCGTAGTCATTGAGCTGAAATCTCCGTCTCGTGAAGAGACTGATGCTTCCGCTGCTTACCGGCAGCTCAGGAACTATATGCACGAGATCCCGTCCATGTTTATCTACAATGCGATCTGTGTCATGAGTGATATGACTACCTCTAAGGCCGGAACAATTACTTCCGGCGAGGATCGCTTTATGGAGTGGAAAACAACGGACGGAAGCTATGAAAATACTCAGTACGCCGCCTTTGATACTTTCTTTGTTGGCCTTTTTGAGAAGAACCGTTTTCTGGACATACTAAAGAACTTTATTTGCTTTAATGTTGACGGCCAGAATACATTCAAAATCCTTGCCGGTTATCATCAGTATTTTGCGGTCAAGAAGGCCGTAGCCTCGACACAGCACGCAACCGTAACAGATGGCAAAGGCGGTGTTTTCTGGCACACTCAAGGCAGTGGAAAATCACTGTCTATGGTGTTTTATGCCCACTATCTGCAAGAGGCTCTGGAAAGCCCTACAATCGTCGTGATCACAGACAGAAACGACCTGGATGATCAACTCTACGGTCAGTTTGCACGATGCAAGGATTTTCTGAGACAAACTCCGCAACACGCCGAGAGCAGAAAGCATCTCAAGGAACTTCTGGCAAATCGTCAGGCAAACGGCATTATCTTTACAACAATGCAGAAGTTTGAGGAAAGCGGAGAAGCATTGTCTGAGCGTAGGAATATTGTCGTTATGGCAGATGAGGCACATCGCGGCCAGTATGGCCTCACTGAAAAGGTCGTGGTCAAGCAGAAAGAAAACGGAGAGGTTGAAGCCAAAACAGTTGTTGGTACAGCGCGTATTATTCGAGACAGCCTTCCCAATGCAACATACATCGGTTTCACTGGCACACCGATCTCATCAAAGGACCGCAGCACTCGTGAAGTCTTTGGTGACTACATTGACATCTATGATATGACACAGGCCGTTGAGGATGGTGCAACGAGGCCGGTCTATTACGAAAGCCGCGTTATTCATCTCAAGCTGGATGAAAACACTCTCCGATTGATTGATACTGAATATGACATAATGGCGCAGAATGCAGATCCGTATGTCATTGAGAAGAGTAAAAAAGAACTTGGTCAAATGGAGGCGATTCTTGGCGCCGACCAAACGATCAATTCCTTGGTCAATGATATTCTTGACCATTACGAAAACTACCGCGCAAATATCCTCACCGGAAAGGCAATGATTGTGGCATACTCTCGCCCCATTGCCATGAAGATATATAAGCGCATTCTTGAACTGCGCCCAACTTGGACAGAAAAAGTTGGCGTTGTTATGACACAGGGCAATAACGATCCCGAAGAATGGCGTGAGATCATCGGAAACAAAGCTCATAAAGATGAAATGGCAAGGAAGTTCAAGGATAACAACTCTCCTATGAAAATTGCCATTGTCGTGGATATGTGGCTGACTGGCTTTGATGTTCCATCTCTTGCAACTATGTATGTCTATAAGCCGATGGCTGGACACAACCTGATGCAAGCCATCGCCCGTGTAAACCGAGTATTCAAAGATAAAGAAGGCGGACTGGTTGTTGATTATGTTGGCATTGCAGCGGCCTTGAAGCAAGCGATGAACGACTATACGGTTAGAGACAAGAAGAACTACGGCGATCCTGATGTTAGTAAGGCAGCATATCCGAAGTTCCTTGAAAAGCTGTCTGTGTGCCGTGATCTGTTCCACGGCTTTAATTACTCGATATTCATGACCGGCTCTGACCTTGATAGAGCAAAGACCATCTCTGGCGGTGTAAACTTTATCCTCGGGAAAAATGTTGCAGAGCATGATCTTCCCGATAATGAGAAAACACAGAACATCTACATCAAAGAAGCGTTGCTGTTGAAACAGGCACTCTCGTTGTGCAGCAGTTTGGTTGACGAGCAGACCCGTTTTGAAGCAGCATACTTTGAGTCTGTCAGAACAATGATTGTCCGGCTCATTTCAGGGGGAACAGGGAAAAAGTTTACGCTCCCGGAAGTAAATGAGCGGATCAATGAATTGCTGAAACACAGCATCAAGAGCGAAGGCGTTATCAATCTGTTTTCTGATGTGCAGACTGAGTTTTCTCTGTTTGATCCTAAGTTTCTCGAAGAAGTTGCAAACATGAGAGAGAAAAACCTTGCTGTTGAGCTCCTGAAAAAGCTGATAGCCGAACAGGTATCAATATATCGACGGACAAACCTTGTCAAATCTGAGAAGTTCTCGGAGATCATACAGAGCGCGATGAACCGATACCTGAACGGTATGCTGACCAACGAAGAAGTGATCCAAGAACTTTTGAAGTTGGCAAAGGATATTGCGGACGCAAATGCCGAGGGTGAAAAGCTTGGCCTGACTGCTGACGAGCTTGCGTTTTATGACGCTCTTACAAAGCCACAGGCGATCAAAGACTTTTATGAGCATGGGGAACTGATTGCAATTACGAAGGAATTGACCGATCTGCTGCGTAAAAACAGAACGATTGATTGGCAGAAAAAAGAAAGTGCAAGAGCTGGTATGCGCCGGTTGGTAAAGAGACTTCTCAAGAAGCACAAATATCCGCCGGAAGGAATGGACGATGCCGTCCAGACCGTTATGAGCCAATGCGAGATGTGGACTGATAATGTTATGACAGCATGATAAAAGCCTCAGCCTCCCGCAAGCGAGGGGGCTGAGGCTTCGACTATTTAAGTTCTTCTTTAAGCTGCCTGTAAATGAGCCGGGTTGCCGTTCCTGCAATCTGATGAACCCGGTTTGAAGTAATACCAAGCATCCTTCCGAGCGAAGAATAGGATGCTCCGTCCAGTAAAGAGTCTACAACAAATTTCTTCCGATCATCCAACTGGGCTTTCAATTCCTCTATTCGTTCTGCCGTAGAAGGCACACTGATGGAAATGACCTTCAAGTTTGGATTCTTGGCACGGGCGCGTTTAATTGTGGTATTTTCAGTATCGAGAAGATTCTCGTAGGTATAGGTGATCAGGTAGTTGCAGCCATTCACCATCCAGCGATCAATTCTTTGACTGTGCGCAATGTAGTGATCCGGGTGAAGGTCAGTACGGTATTCGTACCAAGGTGCATATTCAATTCTTACCGGCTCCCGTTGGTCATAGTGATCCGCTCTTAGCTGCCTGTCATATTGTTCCTCTTCGGAAAGTTCCATCCCCTGTGCTTTTTTCTTGAAAGCATCTAACTCGATGGGATCAACAACATCTACAATCTCAATGTGCTGATTGGCTTTCCGCTTTTTCAGAGAGACAACCTCTTCAAGCATTGATTTAATAAAATCGGAATGGAATCCGTGGAACCAAAATTCGATTTCCGGCTCTTGCTGGGCAAGAACATCCAACTCTGAGCGAAGGCGCTCAATGGCTGTGCGTTCCAAACGAAGAGAAATGCCTATAAAACAAACCTTGACCAATAGTGTGTCCTCCTTTTTCTATCTCCTTTCCGCAACCTCAAGAGAGATGGGATCAATCACGATTACCGGTTTCCCTTTGGATAGAGCATAGGTGACAGTCTTTCCGGTTCCGCTGGGTCTTCCGGACCACACGGCAATAATCACATCGGATTGATCCACCATGTACTTATTACGCTTGTCCATGCAACCCGGCGTGTAATGCGTTTGGAGCATTGTTTCTTTGTCGCACTGAGCAGCAATGTTGTAATATCGCTCCCGGAGAGCTTCTGACCACTTCACCGGTTGCGTTTCGCAGGGGATCGCGCTTTCCAATGTGATGCCAGGATAACTTTTTTTCAAATCAAGAACGATTTCGGCGGCATACATATCAATGCCGATTGCCATGCCGGAAATAAAATGGGTGACATTTTCCTTCTCAATGAGATGAATGATTTGCTCACGGAGCGCCTTTTTCAGAGCAGCACAGCGGGCATCATTTTCGTTAAAGCTAAAAGGAAGGCTTTGGGGCCTGTGACCCGTGAAGCAGCAAGTCTTTTTCTTCATATTGTGTCCTCTTTCATATATATGGATTAGAGAATTATTGTCTATCTCTAATCCATAGTATAGCACACAAATATGGAGAAGTGTGTCGAAATAGGCAGAGGAAGAAATAAACTGCGCATATTTCAGCGCAGTTTCGGGAATACTGTTATTTTCTGTTTTCTTTTTCCTGCTGGATCATCAGCTCGACCATTTGAAGAATGCGCTTTTGTGTGTCTTTCGGAAGCGTGGACAGCTCCTTGGAAAGCTGTGAGGCTTTGTACTCGGTGGAATGTTCCAGCACATCACAGAAGATTGCGTCCGCATTGGTTTCAAGAGCGTTCATCAGCAAAACCAGCTTTTCGCAGCGTGGAAAAGACGCTCCGCGCTCAACGGTAGAGATATAGTTTGTGGTTAAGCCGGTTTTCTCTGATAGCTCTTCCTGTGTCAAGCCCAGCCGTTCTCGGCATTGCTTGAACCTCTTTCCAATTCGTTTATCGATCATATATTATACCTTGTCCCTTTTTCTATATTGCTCATAATAATTATATGGATAAGAGACACAGTTATACAGAAACGCTAATCCGCAGACTATGGATAAGCGATGTATTATCGAGAAAAAATTGCAATTTGGACACAAAAAAAGAGCCTCTGCCGATACCCAACCGGGCATCGACAGAGGCTCTTCGTTCGTTTTACGGGCATTTGAATAAGTGCCGAAATCGACACTTATTCGCGCTCTATTGCGGGAACTGTGCGGGGAATATAATCACATAGGACGGTCATTTTGCATCGCGCTGGGGCTTGATATTGTAGGCTTTTTCGACCCCTAATTGTCTACTCTGCTGCTCCTTCCGGGAGAAGTGCGGACAGGCAACGAGATCCGCCCGAAAGCTCTGCTTGCAGTCATGGACGCAGCGGACACAGAAGCGGTTATACTTCCGCCGTCCGCTGTCAGCTATGAAGAACGACCACTCCTGCCGCCATTTCTTGCTTCTGCTCACAGGTCAATCTCTCTTTTGTGCTTCTGCGGGGCGCAGCATTCTTTCGGTTTCTCAGCCTTTGCAGCCTTGAGCCTGTCCATGATGGAGGACTTTTCGCCCCTTTCAGGGGCTTTGACCGCTGTTTCCTTCGGACCGTTGTTGATGATCCCGTCAATCATGCCGTAATCATCCTCGGTAGACATCTCGGCGGCTTTCAGATAGTTCTCCCGTTCCAGCGCGGCCTTCCACTCAACCTTCTCCACACCGAAGATACCACCCTTTGCAGCATGATCGTGGATTTCCTTTGCATCCAGAACCAGCCCCTCGGTATTATCACCGTACAGCCGGTAGACAGAACAGGTTTTCATGACCTCGGCCGCAGCTTCCTCCCGCATGGGGAGCATACCACCCCATGCGTAGCCGTAGTCCTTCATTTCGTCAGTCGTGATAGAAGGATCCGGCATCCGGTCAACGGTCATGACCTCCTGACGGAGAAGATCAACCGTATGTTCATCGAAGCCGTCATACACATCGCTCAGGGATAGCTTGCCGTGTTCATCCACGATGAGACAAGCAGCTTCATCGCCGTAGCTATCATGCTCTATCAGGAAAAAGGTATGGCCGTCTACCTCCATGTGGTCAATGGTGTGCCATGTTCCCACATGGCCGGAAACAGCCAGACCGGAGGTGTCCATGTTGACCTCAAAATCTTTTTGTTCCTTGACTTCCTGCTTCTGCTGCTCTTCGGAGATCATGGGAATGGCAACAATTCTGTCTCCGAGCTTGGCGAACTGCTCCGGCTGTTCAAAGAGCTTTGCATACTTGAGTGCAAACTCACTATCCAGAGAACCGAAGCTGTCATCGGTCAGACCGACAATGGCAAAGGTTCCGGCAACGATGTCGTAGATGTCTCCGTCTTCATCACGCAGAGCGCGGTTGAGCGGCTGACCTTCCAGCTTTGCTTCCTCGTTGCAAACAATACCCACCAGGTCCTCATAGGGATAAATTGCCTGAATGTAGCCGCCTACCAGAGCTTGCAGCCCTTCAAGGCTTGAATCGATCTCTTTGATTTCCGGCTTTTTTCCCGGCTCAACCACAACGGCAAGAATATTACCGTCCTTCATAGGCTCTTCGCCGCCTCCGGTGAGACGGTATTCGTCAGGAATGTCATCAAGACTGCTGTCAAACATCCGCGTCCAACCGTCTCCGGTATTGCGTATATAACCATCATCGGTGAATCTGCCGCCTTCATCCATTGCCACATCGCGTCCAAAACGCTCAAAGTCAATGTAGTTGGCGAGATTACCCATTGCTTTTGTGTCGTAGATACCGGCTTCTTCGATGTAGTAGCGTCCCAGATCCTCTTCATCCGTGACATCGGGAAGGAAGTCGTAACAGTCGAGATTGTAGGTAAGGTTGATGAGATCGTCGATGTCTCTGGCTTCATCGCAGCCAGCCTCCATGATAGCAACAAACTTCTCCTGATCCCATTTATCCATCTCATCAATGCGAGAGGCAAGGTAGTTGAGCTTATCGAGGCTTTCATTCTCACCGAGCAGCTTTTGAACCCCATAGATGGGACACTCGTAGTCGGTGATAAACCATTCCTCGTACACATGGCCGAACTCATCCTTCGACCCAATCCCGATTCGTTCAAAGACCTTCTGCATTTCTTCCTCGGTTGTCGGGAACTTTACCCATTCACCGACCAGCTCACCCTCGTTGTACTTGCCGAGGTTGGTAACAAACGCTTGGAAACTGTCATCCATAACAGGCATAGGCATCCTCCTTTCAGTCATCCATCATGCTGTCCGGCGCGATATAGAGCGCGTCGAACTCAGCGTCAGACATTGCTTCGAGCTTCTGGACGGTCTTGTGCATCAGCTCCGCGATCTCGCCGTCCGTGTTGTTCAGAGTGACGCTCTTCATATCGTCAATCAGCCGCTTCCGGCTGGATGTGTTGAAGCAGCACATGAGATTGGTTTCTTCCACGGTAAAGTATTTCATATCAGAGTACCATATCCTTTCCTTTGGATTTTTGGGGTTTCGGAGTGTGAGGTGATTGAGCTTTTTGCACGGATTTCAGCTTATCGCGGATGGATTCACGAGCAGCGGGCTTCTTTGGAATGGTGTCATAGATGGCAGTCCCGGCATCCTCCACATACGAACGGACATACTGGATGCTTTCAGAAAAGCGGATTGGTCTGTTCTTGTCCTCAATGTTTGTCAGCCGGACTTCATCGGCAGCAAAATCAACCGAGTCAATTCTGCACCTGATTCCGTCCATATTCAGCGTCGCGCCGACAGGGATGTAATCTGCGGCTTTGAGTTCCTTGAAGGTCTCGCCGTCCTTGCTGAGAAAGACATCTGTGCCGGATTTCCAGAGCTTGTGAGAACCGGCTACCCACGCGGTTTCACGGAAGCCCGTGACCGGCATGGGGGGCTTGCCTCGCACCTTCTTCTCAAGGAGCTTTGTGCCGAGAAGAGGGGCGGCTTTTTCGGCATCCTTGCCGTACAGCTCAAAATAGCCGTTCTGGGCAAAGCAAACCAGCGCGTCCGGGTGAGCCTGTTTGATTGCCTCATACTTTCTGAGTTCTGCGACGGGCAGAGGTGCAAGCACTTCTTTCGTTTCTGCCTCCGGCAGCTTGTCACGGCGGCTTTTCTGCGTGGACAGCACTTCCGTCAAAGCATCCGCGTCTTTTGGGAGCGTCTGATGGGTTACGACACCGCCATGCTCACCGACCAGAGCCATTGCTTCATCGAAGCTGCTGCGGCAGGGAGCGTCCAGCACATAGCCGTCCGCAAAGGTCAGCCGGTCATGATCCGGCTCAACTGAGTTCCGCGCTACATTTGCCGCCTGTTCCCGGTAATTGATCTCAAAGACATCTCCGAACACCTTGCCACGCTTAACATCTTTCGGGACAATCACGCGGGCAATGCACTCGTCGTAGGTCTGTTCCGCATAAAAGCGGAAGGTGTTATGATCCCGCGTCCCCTGAATAAAGACCTGATTTTCATTGAGGCAGTGTGTCCCATGCGGACGGCAGAACCACATAAGCGTCTTGTCTTCGGGATTCTGGCTTTCGGCAGCGCGGCGGATGATGCGCTTGTCGATGTCGAAGTCTTCCTTGAAGCTGTCTACATGACTGTCCACGAGCTTCTGCAGCTCCGCAATGATGTCAACGTCTGTGTATTTCTTCATGCGTCTCCTTTCTCACAACTCCATGTCGTGCGATTTAGCCTTAGCCGGAGATTTCTTTTCCGACTGAGATTTGGCAGCAGCCTTGAGTTGGTCACGGATCGAGGGCTTTTCCTGCTTTTTCTCCCGCCGGATATACTCAAGCGTAGGTGTCAGCTCCCGATAGCAGCCCTGCGTTTTCTTGGCTGAATGACGGCGGTGAATGGCAAACAGCGGCTCTCCGTTCTGCGTGACCGTGTTGCCCTCGATCCTGACGCCGTTTCGCGCAAGCACATTGAAGGAATGGTTGGAGGCACGGTAGGACGCCCGCATACCGTCATTGTGATAGGCGATCTGCCCTTTGAGCGTGTCCATGACGGCGGCTTTGATCTCTTTCTCTTCGGCGGTCAGGCGGTGCGCCTTCGGTGCTTTCTCTGCTTCCTCCGGCAAGGGAGCAAAGGGAGACTTGACTTCCTCGGTTTTTACCTCAATGGAGGTAATCTCATCGTTCTCCCATGCAACTACCTCAGGGTCTCTTTCCGCTGCCTTCTCAGAAAGAACGTCCTTCTGAGGTTCGGTCTGCTGACGGAACGCATCGACGAAAAGTGCCGTCAGTCCGGGATTGGCTTTATCCACGACGAAGCAGGCGGCATTCTCCGGGCAGACCTCAACGCTCTTTGCCCACTCCTTTAGAGGCTGCGGAATACGTCCGTCAAAGTCTTTCTGCTGAATGGTGTTTGCAAGGACGTACCGGACGCGCTCCGGAGAGAACTGCTCAAGGACGCTTTTCACGGCAGCATCCGCATCCAGCCGGTTATCTCCGTAGTTGGAGGTGATCGCTGCTTCAATCGCATCGCGGCACTTTTCATTTGCAGCGAAAGAGGCACGATATGCTTCCAGCTCACCGGCTTCATAGGCGTAATTCGCTGTCTCGCGGTAAATGGGAGCTTCCGGCATCGGTTCTGCGGGTGCTTCGACGTCCTTCTCTGCTGACTGTGCTTTTTCAGACAGAAGCACCTTGAGCTTGGCGTCAATGCTGTCGATCATCTCAGCGGCGGTTTTGCGGATGGTTTCCAAAGAGCCTTTCAGCTCCTTGGTCTCCTTATCTGAGGACCAACCGGCGATATAGCCGAAGGAATAATCCGAAGTTTCAATGCCGTACCGCTGGCAGACGGTGTAGGCCACGCTCTCGGCTTCAACCTCTTTGGTATGGCGATCTTTCCGCATCTCCTGAACAGCGGAGGTATCTTCCTCAACCTCAAGCCGCCACTCAAAACGGTTTTCATCAATGAAACGCCATCCCTCGCGTTCAGCAGCCTCATTCGCTTCTGTTTCGGACGCAAAGCCTGAGAGAAAGTCCCGCTTGGTGCCTCCATCGCTGATCATGACAATCTTCCATGCGGGTTCCGGCTCAGGCCGATCAATAGAGTGGAGCTTCGCATGGGCAATTTCGTGGATCGCCGTCTTGATGGTCTGGATTTCGCTCATGCACTCCTGAATGGCTATCCGGTTCTCAACCGGAGAGAAGTAGCCTTTTGCGCCGCCGGGAATGTCTTCAAAGGCAATCGGGGCGGGAGACTCCTGTTTCAGAGCTTCAAAAAAGGCAGCGTAGTTCTCCACGCTGCCGGAAAGCTCATCAACGATAATGTCAGGAAGCTCCTTGCCGTCGGTCTGGGAAATGTCAAAGACACTCACCACCTTGAATGCGGGACGCATAACCTCCACAGTCTCCGTAACGGGCTTTCCGTCTGCATCCAGCACCGGCTTCTGCGTGGAAGGATCAATCTTTTCCCGCTCTTCCTTTGCCTTGTAGGGCGCGGGAGCGAGTATCTTGATGCCTTTCTCTCCCTTCATGACCTGACGGTCAAAGTTGCGCTGCCATGAGGTATATCCGGCAACATAGGTAGCCTCCGGTTTCTGCATGGCGATGAGAAGTGTGTTGCTGAATGAATAGTGATAAAACTTGGACATCGTGCGGAGATATTCCTTGAACCGCTCGGATTCAAACAGCTCCTTGATGCCCTGTTCCAGTTTGTCCGTGATCTCGCGGACTTGCTGTGCGCTTTTGCTTTCGGCCATGTGACACCTCCTTATTTTTCAAACTCCATTTTGAAGCTGACATATTTGCCGCCGGTATCATCCAGCCGGATAATCGCGTCGTAGAGCTGAGGCCGCTTCGGAGTGTAAAGCCCGGTCACCCGGCACCAGCCCTTGTCCAGCAGCTCCTTGGCAATCTTCTTGGTCAGCTTCTTTTTCTTGCTGGAAAAGAACTTATTGTCCTCCCACAGACAGAAGGAACATTCCTTGCTGGAACAGTAATAATTGCCCTTTCCCACATACACCGGGGAGCCGCAGCGGGGGCATTTGCCTATGACATCCTTACCGGAGTCGAAGCGGTTTGCCTCAGCATCGGAGAGGAAGGGGTACGCCTTGACCAGCGAGGCAGTCATATCCACGATCCCGGCGAGGAACTTGTCCCCATCGGCCTGACCGCGCTCGATCTGCATCAGGGTATTTTCCCATTCCGCAGTCATGGCAGGTGAAGTGATCTGTTCCGGCAGAACACATACGAGGTTCAGGCCATCCTTGGTAGGCACGATGGATTTTCCCTTGCGCTCGGCATAGCCGCTTTTGACCAGCTTCTCAATGACACCGGCGCGGGTGGCAGGAGTGCCGAGGCCCTTTTTCTCGGTATCATCATCAAACGCTTCATTTCCGGCAGTCTCCATCGCAGAAAGCAGCGTATCTTCGGTGTACTGCTTCGGAGGGGTTGTATAATGCACGGTTACACTGGCTGATACGGCATCGAGGACATCCCCCTCGCTGACGGCAGGAAGCATCTTTTCCGGCTCGTCATGCTCCTTGCTCTTGAGCGCGGCCTTGAATCGCTGCTCAACGGCTTTCCAGCCCTCCTGCACAACGGTTTTGCCCTTTGTGCTGAACACATAACCTTCGCAGGAGATCGTCAAGGATGTCTCTTCATAAGTGTGCTTCTCACCGGTGGCAGACAGAAGGCGCATGGCAACCAGCCGGAGGATTTTCTGCTCCGACTCCGGCAATGCGGAAATGTCCTGCTTCTCAAGCTGGACGGTAGGGATGATGGCATGGTGATCCGTGACCTTCGCATTGTTTGTGATACGCCGGAGGTCGGGATCATAGCTCAGGCCGTTGAAAACCGACACCTTCCGGCACACAATTCCGATGACCTGACGGACGGTGCTTTCCATGTCATCCGTGATGAACTGACTGTCGGTGCGGGGATAGGTAAGCAGCTTCTTTTCATAGAGGGACTGCACCAGATCGAGGGTCTGCTGTACCGTGAAGCCGTAATACCGGTTGGCTTCCCGCTGCAAGGTGGTCAAATCGTAGAGCTTCGGGGGATTGACCGTCTTCGTCTCGCGCTTGACAGAAGAAACGACGGCCTGTTTCTTATCACAAGCCGCCGCAATCGTCTTTGCCTCATCTTCGGTTTTGACCTTCTCCATATCAGCGGTGAGATTGCCGCCGCTCACATGGACATTGAAGTATTTCTCTTTCTTGAATGTGCTGATCTTCCCGTCGCGCTCTGCCAACATTGCCAGCGTGGGGGTCTGGACACGGCCAACCACCAGCTTTTTGTGATAGAGCGTGGTAAACAGCCGGGTGTCATTGATTCCCACAATCCAATCTGCCTTTGACCGGCAGAGGGCGGCTTCATAGAGCCTGTCGAACTCACTGCTGTCCCGCAGATGAGCGAATCCCTCCCGGATGGCAGAGTCTTCAAGGGAGCTGATCCAGAGGCGCTTGAAGGGCTTGGTGCAACCGGCCTTGTTGTAGACCAGACGGAAGATCAGCTCACCTTCGCGCCCCGCGTCGGTGGCGCATACCAACTCGGTGACGCGCTTATCCTTCATCAGATCGCGCAACACCTTGAACTGCTGTGCTTTGTCCTTCGGAACCTCATACAGCCATTCCACCGGCACAATGGGCAGATCCTCGTACCTCCACTTGGCATATCGCTCATCATAGGAACTCGCGTCCGCAAGCTCCACAAGATGCCCGACGCACCATGATACGATGTAGTTGTTTCCTTCGAGATAGCCGTCCCTGCGGGATGTTGCGCCCAGCACCTTGGCAATGGACTGCGCTACACTCGGTTTCTCAGCGATGACTAAAATCAATCCGTGAACCTCCTTCTGAATAAGATGAAGCCCCTCGCATTTCTGCAAGGGGCCGCGATCAATCCTTATTCCTCGTCATCCTCCGGCTCGTCATCAGCGGCAATCTGAGGCTCTTCATCCTCGTTGATATACGGCTCTTCCTCGTAGCCTTCATCGTCAAAGAAGTCCATATCCTCGTCCTTCTGCTTCTTACCGCGAACGAACTTGATGTAGTAATAGCCCGCGCCGCCGATACCGGCCACGGCAATGATGACAATGATCATGCCCATATTGCTGTTCTTCTGAGGCTTCTCATCCATAACAGGCTCCGGTTCCTCAGCAGGGGCTTCCGGCTCAGGGGCCGCGCCGGTGCATTCACTCATGTTGGTTTTGCAGACAGGGCAGGAAGTGTTGACATGACCGGCCTCGCACTTTTCGGTACAGGTACAGGTGGTCAGCGCAGCCACGGAGTCCTCATCCATCAGAGCAAGCAGATCACTTTCGTCCACCATGTTCAGGAAGTAAGTCTGATACTGTTCCTCATCCTCGTTGATGGGCGCATCGTAGTCGATCACGATATAGAAGGTGTTGCCGTTTTTCGTCTGAATGGTGATGAACTGCTTGTTGGTGGCTTTGTCATACAGCAGGTCGCGGGTGGAGGCGTTGCCCTCATCGTCAATCGGTTCCCCTGCGGGAAGCGTCTCTGCGTGCGGCTCCGTTTCCGGCATTTCCTCCGGCTGCGTGGCCTCGGTCACGGGAAGATTCTGCTCGGTGTCATCCGCGTAGGCAAAGGCGGTCAGGGAGAAGCTGCAAACCAGCACAGCACAGAGCGCCAGCATGGAAAGCACACGGATTCCTTTTCTCTTACTCATTCTCAGATACCTCCGTCTCAGTGATTTCAGGGATGGCCGCGCTGCCGGTTTTCATCGCAGACAGGAAGGACATGATCTGATTCTTGTCCATAACCATAGCGCGGACAGTGTTGATGATTTCGAGGTTTTCCATCTCGGTTTTCCGATCATACAGCTCCTTAAGCTGTGCCTGAAGGTCCTCGATTTTCTTTTCGGTCTTCGCAATCTCAGCGCAGACCTTCTGATATTTGGGATTCATAGAAAACTCCTTTCGCTTAATAGGGCGGTCTTCCAAAGGCAAAGAAGTGAGACTGCCAGTAGGAAGAGCTGATGGATGTGTACTGGATGGGATCGCCGCAGTGCAGCATCACATTGTCACCGACATAAATGCCCACATGGGACACGCCGGGGGTGTCGTAGGTTCCTTTGAAGAAGATGAGATCACCGGGCTTGGCGTCGGTCTTTGAAACCGGTGTGCAGATGTTGTAAAGCCCCTGCGCACCCAGCCGCCCGGTATTTACAAGCCCGCTGTTGGTCAGGACATAGGAGACAAAACCGGAACAGTCAAAGGAGGTTTCGGGGTTGGAGCCACCCCACACATAGGGATAGCCCAGATATTTTTCCGCCTCCGCAAGCAGTGTCGCAAACCGCTCATCGCTCAGATACTCCGCAGGAACCTCATAATCGCTGGGAGGGTTGGTTACATATTTGTCCACATAGCCGGATGACGGGAACAGGTCCTCCCGGTTGCCCAGCACAGACATATAGGTAGCGTACATGGATAGCTCGTCCTGCCCCATGATGTAAACGGGGACATGGCTGAGATTGAAGTTTTCCAGCGTCACATTGCAGATGTAATAAGAATACGGGACCTGAACGGTGTATTCATATTCCTCTTCATAGCTTTCACCGGTGTCCGGGTCTGTGACCGTCCTCGTGCCGGTCCGGGTTTCCGTCCGGTATCGGGTTTCGACGATGACCTCTTCGGTGAGGATGTACTGCTTCTCAAAGAGCATATCGAGCGTCCCCTGAACCTCGGAGAGTGTCCATTCGCCTTCATGAAGGGCAGAGAGAATGGAGATCAGCACATAGGGGTCATGCTCGATGTCATCCAGATCAAAGTGATACTCGTCATAATCGTGGGTTGCTTCGTAGTTATCCAGCTTATCTTGCAGCTCTGCCTCCATACGGCAATACTGTTCCTCAGCCCCCAGCATGGCATCATCCTCGCTGAGATAGGAGGACGCGATCACCGCCTGACCGGTAGAGGAAAACATCGCAGTGCATGAGCTGACACCGGCAGCAAGCAGAACAAGGATGCCCAGCCCCACACCGAACCAGATGAAATACTTCTTGTTCTTGGAGAAGAACTCTTTTACCTTATCGGCAGCTTTCTCACCGGTTTTCTTAGCCGTGGAGGCAGTCGCGGATCCGGCAGTCTGTGTTCCGGCCTTCCGTGCCGCTACATATTCCTTCTTGATCTGCTGCTTCTGATAGTGCCTGTTCATGTTCCGCTGCTTTTTCATCTCAGGATGTTCCTGCTGGGTCTTTTCATAGTGCAGCTTCGTATCGGCAACCTGAGCCTCATGTTCCAGCTTGGACACCTTCTCATAGGGCTTGTTTGACTGATCCTGCCTGTGATGACTGTAATGACGGGCAGCGGATTCCGCAAGGATTTCGGTCTTGTGGGCGGCTTCCACGGCAGAGTTGTCCTGCTCGGCCTCGTGAATTTTGCCGTGAACGACGGCAGCAAGGGAGTCTCCAACCTTGTTTACCGTTTTTTTCGTCTCGAATTGGAGCTTACTCGGCTGCTTGGGAGGCTTGATCGCATCCTCAAAGTGAAGACGGGTTTTGCCTTTGCCGGTTTCCTCATCAAAGACGCGCTCCTTCTTGAGAACCTTTTTGGTGGGAAGGCTTTCGCGGGCAGCGTCCAGCCGCTCATGCGCCTGTTCCGCCTTCTTTTCGAGACGCTGGATTGTCTTAGTGGGAGCCGGAGCATCCGTGACTGGCTTTTCAGCGGAAGTCTCGGCAGCCTTGTCCAGAATGCCTTGCCCGTCTACGGCCTCAACAACTTTGGCTTTGCGGACGCTGCTTGTGACGGCAGTTGCCGCAATCACACTGCCAGGAACAATCGGATCGGCATAGTTTCCCTCCGGGGCAAGGGGCATGGGAGAAGAGCTTTCGCTGACCGGCAGCTCACCGGGCTTGTATTCTTCCGGCTTTGGCTGTTCCTTTTCGGCAGTATCAGATTGAGCCTGATCTGCGGATTTGTCCTCCGTAGCCGGAGACATCTGTGCCTCCGGCTTCGGCTGCACATCATCCGGGCGGGCTTGGGGACGCTTCTTCGGTTTTTCCGGGGATGCAGGAGCTTCGGCTTCGTGTGGCTTCACGAGCTGGGCATCTTCAGGTCTCTTTGTGATTTTCTCGGATGTACCTTCCGTCAGGTTTTCCCGCACAGCACCATCCCGCGTCATTCTCACAACAACCTTGTCCTTGGGCTTCAACTGTTGCTTTGCCATCAGATTTCACCTCCGATCCGCGCCTTGGCGAGTTCTGCGTACTCAGGATTCAGCTCAATGCCGATATAATGGCGGTTTAGCTGCTTTGCCACCATACCGGTTGTGCCGCTCCCGAAAAAGGGATCGAGAACAATGCCGCCTTCGGGACAACCGGCCAGCAGACAGGGTTCCACCAGCTTCGGGGGATATACAGCATAGTGACCGCCTTTGAAGGGAACCGTATTGACCACCCACACATCCCGCTTGTTGCGCATGGGATTGATCATGCTGTCGGTGATCTCGCCATGCGCACGAGGCCGGTTGATGGTCTGGGTCTGGGGTTGGCCGGGAACGGGCTTGCCGTATTTATTGCCGCCCTTCATACCGCGCTTGAGCCTTTCTGCCGTGGCCGGAGCAATCGGCTCCGAAATTGCCTTGGCGTCAAAGAAATACTTCCGGCTTTTGGACAGCAGGAAAATATGCTCATAGCAGCGGGAACAGCGATCCTTGCAGCTCTCCGGCATGGGGTTTTCTTTCATCCAGATGATGTCGTTACGCAGATACCAACCGCTGTCCCGGAGGGCAAAGGCCAGCATCCACGGAATGCCGATCATATCCTTCGGCTTGCAGCCCTCAACCTTGTAGTTGAGAGCCACAGCCTGACCGCTCCTGCCCTTGGGATTCTTGGGGTCAACGAAATCCCCCTGATTGCCTTTCCCGGCATAGGTATCTGCAATATTGAGCCAGAGTGTTCCGTCGGAACGCAGAACGCGCCTGACTTCGGTAAACACTTCGGTCAGGCGCGAGATATATTCCTTCGGTGTTGCCTCTCTGCCAATTTGCTCATCCATGCCGTAATCGCGCAGCGCGTAGTACGGAGGTGATGTGACGCAGCAATGGACGCTCTCGTCGGGCAGGGTTTTCAGGACTTCGAGACAGTCACCAATGTAAATTGTGTCAAGCTGTATGGGGATCACTCCTTTCGCTGAGATTGAAGAAGCTCAGTCGGAGAAATACTCGTCCGGCTCATCGTCCTCGTCGATTTCATCCTCCCAGCGGTTCAGAATGTCCTCGGCTTCCTGCGCGGCCTCACGGTAAAGTCTCAGACGGTTCTTTTCAAACGCGGCAAAGGCAGGAACATACTTACCGAACTCCTGAATGGCGCGGACATCCTTGGTGCGCATATCCGCAACCATGCCCAGCAGCTCTGCCATCGTCAGCAGATCCTCAATCATGAGATCGTACTTATCCTTGGGAATGGTGACGGCTTCGCCCTCGTCCTCAGCCTTGGCAAAGGGGAACGCACCCTCAGCGGACACATGGTAGAAATGCTCCTTCGCGTTCAGCTCGTCCACGATACCGGCGATGAGCTCCATCACGGCATCAGCACGGTTTTCGATCTCAGCCCTGACATGGAGGTACGCCCGGTGGTGCTTTTTCAGCTCTTCCTCCTTGCGGATGAGATTGACCAGCTCGATGGTCATACCCATCAGGCCGAAGAAGCTGTCCATGCCCTTCACAACCTCGCGGAAGGTCATCTCGACGGCAGCGTCACCGAATGCCTCAGTGAACTCTTCCATAATGCGCTTGTTATCCATGTTGATGTTGTAGTTCTTATCCATATTCAAAATCCTCCTTGTAATCAAGCCGTTTCTTCGAGCTTGGTGGTCATGATGCGGTAAAGCTGGGTGTCCTTCGGGAAGTCATCCTTGAAGGGAACGATGGTGGAGCCGTAGAAGATTAGGCCCTCACCGGCGTTGGAGTTGGTGATGTAGTTCTGCTGGCTGGGAGAGATATTCAGAGCTTCACTGAGGATTTTTCTGTCTCCCGAAGCCTGATTCAGAAGGTAGACAAAATCCGAGTTCTCGAAGATATTCTCAACCTCACGAGAAGCCAGAAGATCCTTCACATTCTGCGTGATACCGGTCGGGATGCCGCCCCACTTACGAAACCGCTTCCAGATCTCCACGCTGTATGCGGCGGTCTGTTCCTCTTTCAGCAGCAGATGGAACTCGTCCATGTAGTACCGAGTGGCTTTATGCTGGGCGCGGTTGATGGTGACGCGGTTCCACACCTGATCCTGAACAACCAGCATACCCAGCTTCTTGAGCTGCTTGCCCAGCTCCTTGATGTCGTAGCAGACGAAGCGGTTGTTGACATCCACATTCGTTCTGTGATTGAAGACATTCAGAGAGCCGTGAACATAGATTTCAAGGGCAGTTGCGATGCGCTGTGCCTCCGGCTCCTTCTGATTGCGCAGAATGTTGTAGAGGTCTTCCAGAATGGGCATTTTCTCCGGTTTGGGATCGGCAAGGTAGTCCTGATAGACCATGCGGACGCTTCGGTCAATGATGGTCTTCTCAACCGGCTGCAAGCCGTCCTTGCCGCCGACAATCAGCTCGCACATGGAGAGGATGAAGTCGGATTTCAGCGTCAGCGGGTTTTCCTCTTCGGAGTAGTTCGTGTTGATGTCCAGCGGATTGATGTAGTCCGTGCTGACCGGCGAAATGCGGATAACCTGACCACCGAGCTTCTGCACAAGGGGGAAATACTCGGCTTCGGGGTCACAGACGATGATGTCATCCTCCGTGATGAGGAAGGCGTTTGTCATTTCGCGCTTGGCGGAGAAGGACTTACCGGAACCGGGCGTACCCAAAATCAGTCCGTTGGGGTTCTTGAGCTGCTTGCGGTCCACCATGATCATGTTGTTGGACAGCGCATTCAGCCCATAGTAAAGAGCCTCACCGTCCTGGAAAAGCTCCTGCGTGGTGAACGGCACGAAAACCGCCGTGCTGGAAGTGGTCAGTCCGCG
>UMAX01068379.1_pt1 | contig 27695 bp, 24 predicted proteins | sample 1963821 | NCBI WGS metagenome assembly UMAX01 (sample SAMEA4835927, study PRJEB28245) | human gut metagenome | biome: gut microbiome; material: fecal sample | place: Denmark | collected 2008 | reverse complement strand
TCCCAGCGGAATCGGGAAAATGGTCTTGAAGCCGTTGATGATATCCAGCATGAACAACATCGGGATGTGATGCGGGTGCTGCTCCACAAAATCCTTCTGGATTTTCTTTAACGTTTCTGCACCCATGCTGCCCAGGATGGAACCGGAAAGCGCTACATTTTCCGGCGTAAATCCTTTATCCGCCATCGGTCCCATCGCCGTGATGTCCATATCTTTATTGAAGAAGGCGCCCACCACCTGGCTCATCTGGTTTACTTTTTCTTCCAGCGTCATGTCGGCCAGAAGCTCTTTTAATTTCTGCTCGGTCATTTTTTCTCCTCCATACCTCGTTTTTGCTGTATCTGCTTCTTCAGAAACCCCTAAAATGTCAGAAAAATATCGCTTTTCCGTTTTTTCTGAATCTTATACTGAAATTTTACCACATCTGACCTGAAAAAAATATCCCCTGATCCGACCTTTTTCTTTCACTATTCTGACCTGTTTCCTGCTGTTCCAGTGCGTAAGAAAGGGCTAACGGACGCAATTCATTTCCCACCTTAGAGGTCGGAGTCTTCTTGCTGGAAGAGTATAAAATCCTTTGTTATTTCCCGGACATGTGAAGGGTGGCTTTCCGCTATTTTTCACTAAAACTTCTTCGGTATTCCAGCGGTGCGTATCCCGTATTATCCTTAAACATCTTCGTAAAGTACGAGAAATTGCTGTACCCCACATACAGCGACACCGTATTGATCGGCAGCGTGCTCTGTGTCAGGAGCTTTTTTGCCTCCTCCACCCGCTTTTGGATGATATAATTACTGATCGAAATACCCTTTTCTTTTTTAAAGATCCGGGACAGATAATCCGTATTCAAAAAGACAAGCTCCCCAAGCTCCTCCCGGTGAATCTCCTCCCGGTAATGTGCATCGATATAAGCGCATACCTGACTCGTGACCGAATCTGATTTGTTGATGTACTGTCTGTACTGAACTGCTTTCCGAACCAGTACCCCGGCATATTCCATCATCTCTTCTCTGCCATAAAGGGAATTCCGATGCAGGTTTTCCATATCCGCATCTGCAAACAGTGCATACGCCTTGATCTCCCGTTCCGAAAGCCATGCATACACCACCTGCGTCAGATCGGTACGGAGTGCTACCAGAAGCTCCCTGGTAATCATTCCTTCCCGCTCCGTCCGGTCAAGGTATTTCTGCAGCCGCTCCAGCAGCTCCTCCGGTTTTTCCTCCGAAAGCAGAGCTTTCCATACATCCAGCTCCTTATTTTCGTAGCTGGTCTGCGGAGCCTGAAATTCGTTCAGAAACAGCACCTCGTTCCGCACGGAAAGGCTTCCCTCCCGCATTTTCTGAAGATTCCGGCTCTGCTTTTGCATCCCCAGTACAGATTCCCACTGTCCGACACCGCACCACAGCTCCAAATAGATTTTTTCATTCATCCACGCAACAAACTGCCGCAGAATTTCACAGTCCCGCTCACTGTCCTGCGGGAATGCTTTTTCCTTTGACTGTGTAACAATCCAGTAGCTGCCCGGTTCCTGGTAAAAAACAGTATCTACCGCAATATCCGTTTCCTCATACAGTTCCGACAGCACATTTTCGATCACAAATTCCATGGTCGCGGTATCCCACATCTCCCGCTTATTGCTCTTTATTTCCGGCATCAGACAAATCAGCCGGAAATAGTGTCCCGGTCCGTATGGCAGCTGACGCTGTGCTGCTGTTTTGCAGAATTTTTCCTCGGAGAAGCCGTCTTTCAGCACATTTTTCCAGATATCCTGCTGCAGAATTTTTCTGTTCTGGTTCCACTTGATGCTTTCCTGCCTGAGATCCTGTATTTTCTTTTCTTTCGCAACGGATTCCGCCGCACGCTGTACGGCCTCCTTCAGCTTGTCAAAATCGATGGGCTTCAGCAGATAATCGACGCTGTTCAGCTGAATCGCTCTTCTGGCATAGTCAAACTCCGCATAGCTTGTCAGGAATATGACCTGGACCTTCAGCTCCTCTTTTCTGACCCACTCCACAAAGTCGAATCCCGTTCCGCCCGGCATCACGATATCGCTGATCACGATATCAATGTCCACCATTCCCATGATGTTTTTCGCCTGCTGTACGGAAAACGCAGTGTACACCTCGCTCACCCCGGTCTCTGTAAGATCGAGGTTTCTTTTGATACTTTCAATCACGTACTCTTCATCATCCACGAGCAATAGTTTCATGTTCTTCTCCCCCTGTCCTGTATGGAATATGGATATCTACAATCGCTCCGCCGAGCGGACTGTTATCGAAATGAATCTCTCCGGAATCGCCATAATAATAGCGGAATCGTTTCAGGCAGTTTTCAATCCCGATATGCTTTCCATGCTCGGAAATATCTTCCCCTGCTTTCAGCCTTTGCAGCGTCTCCTCCGGAAAGCCGTTTCCGGTGTCCGAAATATAAATGTTGACATACTTTTCGTCTCCGCGGTCCTCCGGGTAAACCGTCACGGAAATCAGCGGAACCGTCTCCAGCGTCAGGGCATGTTTTGCCGCATTCTCTACAAACACCTGAATCAGGAACGGGAAGATTACTGCGTTTTCCACCTCTTCATGAACCTCAAAATAATAGGTGAATTTTTCCGGATAGCGCAGCAGCAGAATTTTGAGGTAATTTTCACAGTGGTTCGTCTCCGCCGTTACCGGCACCATCTCGCTTGTATTCCGGAAAATATACGCAAGATAATCGGACGTAATACGGCTCATCGACTTTGCATGGTCGTACTGACCGAAGTCGATCATGCTGTAGATAAAGTTCAGACAGTTCATATAAAAATGCGGGCGGATCTGGATTTTCAGGTAGTCCATCTCGATTTTCTGTTTTTGCAGCTCCTGCTCATACAGCGTGATCTTCAACCGGCGGATCTGGTGAATCATGTTTCGGAATTTATCGTCAATCTGCTCCAGCTCTACCAGGTTTCCTTCCGACATCTGATAGGTGAGGTCCCCATTGTCATATTTCTGAAGATTTTCCGTAAACATACCGACCGGCTTCAGGATTTTTGTTTCCAGGTGGAACAACAGCACGGAACCGGCAATCACCATCAGAAAAGCAACACCAAGAAGGGCAAACACACTTCCCGTCATCAGATTTAAGACTCCCGTCCAGGAGATTTTAATCCGGATTTCAAACGGTGCCTGCGAAAGCTCCTGCCGGAAGGTATAATTGCCGGTATCAAACTTCGAACTGTCCGTTACAATTCCTTTTTCCGTCAGTATTCCGATGCTTTTTCCGTTCTGGTCAACGAGGCTGACATAGCCGCTCTTCCCAAGAGACAGTTCAGAGAACGGTTCCAGAATTGTCTTCAGATTGACGTAGCAGCCGAGTCCGACGCCCTGACTCTGCGCTACCTTGAGCATATAAATATCGTCTCCCTGGCACATCACGGTCCATTTTTTCTTGACTGCATACGCCTGCTGCGACAGGCTTTTGATCCTGCGCTTCAGCGCTTCCTGCAAATAGGGATCAACGGTGTAAAGCCCGTCGGAGGAAATGCTCAGCTGATATAAGCTGTCATCCTTCTGCGTATAGAGAAAAACATTGTAATCCGTTCCAAAATCCCACGCTGCAGATACATAATTCCTTCGCAGCTGCGTAATGACATATTCCTCATACTGATCCTTCTCCATCAGATCCATATATTTCCAGAAAGCAGAATCCGGGTTGGAGCTGTCCATTACAGTCGAGAACAGGTTTCGGCTGATTCGAAAAAAACGGTTATCCAGCTCATCCGTATACAGCTTTGAAATCTCTTCCAGCTGCTCATATACCTGCCGCTGCGTCCGGTTCAGAATAAGCACGCTCCCAGCCAGAAAAAGCAGCAGCATACTCAGCAGGCAGATCAAAAGATAACGCCCCTGCTGCGCCAGTGTTGTTTTTTTCGTCTGTTTTGAAATACGCATGAAGTTTCCTCCTTTTTCTGTTCCGGTACACTCGAAATTTTTCCGTGTTTGATTTTACGAACTGATCTTTTTTTCTGAATATAATACAGCAGAAAAACAGTACACCTCATGTTTCCATGAGTCTGTACTGTTTTTCTGATTTATGTCGGAAACACCGAAATGTTTCTCTTTTTTATTCCTGCATGGAAAATCATCCCTTTACCGCACCAAGTGTGATACCTTCTGCGAAGTATTTCTGAAGGAACGGATAGATGATAAACAGCGGCAGCATGGCGATAAATGCGATTGCCATACGGATCGAGGTTGTCGGCAGCTTTGCCACCTCGGCACCGATATTTCCGGTTACTTTTCCACTTGCCAGGTACTGAATATCGGTGATCATCTGGTTCAGCAGGTTCTGGATACTGTAAAGCTTCTGGCCTTCATTTCCTGATAAATAGTATAAACCATTTGTCCAGTCATTCCAATAGCCAAGTGCGGAAAACAGTCCCATGGTTACCAGAATCGGTTTTCCAAGCGGCAGTGTGATGCTGGTGAAAATCTTCATGTGTCCTGCGCCATCGATTTTGGCCGCCTCGAACAGCGCGTCCGGGATACTGGTGTTAAAGTAGCTTCGGATCATCAGCACGTTGTTTGCACTTAACAGGAAGCCCGGAACAATCAACGCCCAGATCGTGTTTTTGATGTGAAGATAATTTACATACATCAAGTAGGTCGGCACCAGTCCGCCGTTGAACAGCATCGTAAAGAATACGAAAAAGGTAATTGCTCTGCGGTACGGCAGTTTTTTAACAGAAAGCGGATATGCCAACAGAGCGGACATCGCAATATTTGCAGCGGTACCAACAATCGTTACAAAAACGGTGATTCCGTACGCTCTCAGGATTTTCTCACCCTGACGGATGATATAGGAGTAAGCATAAAAGCTGAATTTCTCCGGGAAGAACGAATATCCGTTGCGGATCAGTGTGTTTTCATCGGTCAGCGAGGAAATAAATACGAGTACAAACGGCAGTACAATGGATAACGTAATCAGAATGAGTACTACATTAATCCAGAACTGGAAACGTTTTGCTTTTTTTGAATTTGTCATACTTCCATCCTCCTAGAATAATGCCTGGTCTTTGTCTACTCTGCGGACAATCCAGTTACTCAACATTACGACACAGAAGCCTACCAGAGACTGGTATACACCGGCTGCAGATGACATACTGATATTTCCCTGCTCAATCAGGGCGCGGTATACATAGGTATCGATAACGTTTGTGGTCGGGAACAGAACACCGGAGTTCATTGGTACCTGATAGAACAGACCGAAATCGGAATAGAAAATTCTTCCGATGCTGAGAAGCAGCAGGGTGATGATGGTCGGAACGAGGCTCGGCAGTGTGATTTTCGTAATCTCCTGCCATTTGCTTGCGCCGTCCAGTCTGGCAGCCTCATAGAAGGAAGGATCGATACCGATCAGCGATGCAATGTAGATCAGGCATCCGTATCCTACGCCCTTCCAGCAGTTCGCGATAATCAGGATCGCCGGCCAGTATTTCGGTTTCTGGTACCACTGAATCGGGTCAATGTGGAACAACGGAAGGATCGAGTTGTTGACAAGACCATTTTCTGCACTCAGAAGCGCATATACGATGTAGCTTAAGATAACCATGGACATCAGGAACGGAAGAAGAATCGCACTCTGATATATCTTTTTGAGCTTTGTGTTTCTTACCTCCGTAATCAGAATCGCAATGGCAATTCCGACTACCATGTTTACAAGAATAAATGCAACGTTATACAGCAACGTGTTTCTTGTAATAATCCATGCATCCTTGGAAGCAAACAGGAACTTGAAGTTTTTAAGTCCTGCCCACGGGCTTGCCCAGATACCTTTCGCAAAATTCAGTTTTTTAAACGCAATCACCATACCTGCCATCGGGATATAGTTGTTGATCAGCAGATACAGAAGTGCCGGAAGCATCATCAGATAAAGCGGCCAGTATTCCTTCAGCACGTTTTTCTTTTTTCCTTTTTTAACCTCTGCTTTTTTCATAAAGCGTGTCTCCTTTTATGAGGGCTGTTTTTTCAGGTTCTTTCACAGAGAAGGCTCCACATCTTTTCTAGTAAGAGTGGAGCCTTCGGTTACTGTATCACACCGGATTTTCTTCCGCCCCGGTCGTGTTCTTTTTACAAATTAGCCTATTTCTTTGCAAGAAATGCATCCAGCTGCTCCTGCTTTGCAGCAATGACATCATCGATTCCCGCATCGTCCAGTGCCTCCAGGAACTGTGGAAGCAGTTCTTCCGGATCTCCGGAGCCGCTGCTAAGTGCGCCGTTGTACTGGCTGATTACGTTGTTCAGGGCTGATACCTGATCCGCATATTCGCTGTTATCAAAGACAAATCCCAGTGCTTTCGACTCGATACCGGAAGCGTTGAACTCCTGCATTTTGTCCCAGAGCTGCGGGTCAGATCCATCCCATTTGTATGCGATGAACTGGTTCGGAAGCTCCCATCCACAGTTAAAGCTGTAGCCTGCATTGTCTGCTGTTACACCGTCCGGGTAGTTGATGATTCCGTTTTCTTCATCTTCTACTACGTAGTCGGTTCCCTCTTCGCCCCAGTTCAGAAGGTTCATGACCTCCGGGCTGCCATAGATATAATCGAGAACCTGCATTGCTTTTTCCGGATTTTCGGAGTTCTGTGCTACAGAGAAGATAATTCCGCCGTAAGAGGATGAGTTGATGATCGGCTGATCATAGAACGGTACGATTTCAAACTCATATCCTGTGGAGCTCTGGAACTCAACCGGGGTACCTGGATGATAAGCAAAGAACAAGGAGAAGAGATTTCCTGCTTTGCATACGGTTCTCCAGTTTTCTGTGTTTGTTCCGGCATCCTTGCTGATATAGCCTTTCTGATACCAGTCATGCAGCATAGTTGCAGTCTCCTTGTACCAGTCGCTTGCAAAGTAGTTTTCTACGGTTGTGCTGTTGGTCTGATCCATCAGAGCGCCCGTGTTGGCATCGCCAAGTCCATCAGCGCGGGACAGACGGCTCAGAGGCGTATCACTGTTGTTGCTGGAGAACAGCATTGTCATATCAGGCTCGCCTGCCTGTACGGTCTCAAATACTTTCTCCATATCCTTCGGCTCTTTGATTTCATCGGTATTGATATTATACTTTTCTACCAGGTCTTTTCTCATGAAGATGGCTGGAATGCTGCCTCGTTCGATCTGGTTCGGAACGCCATAGACAAACCCATCAATCTGATTTGTTTTTGCAATATCCTCGCCATAGATATCTTTCAGGTTTGTGCCGTATTTGTCAATCAGTTCAGACATATCCATGATCTGGCCGGAATGCATATACTGTACAGCTGTTGTTGCATTTGTGTACAGAAGATCGATTTTCTCATCGCCGGAAAGCATCAGCTGTAACTGCTGAGATGCGCTTGCCCACGGAAGAACAACGATATCGAGCTTTGCATTCAGCTCCGGCTCCAGAATCTCGTTGATTTTTTCTTCGATTCTCTCTTCATCCTGCTGCTGGCTGCCCTGCAGTACCATAGTTACAGTGTACGGCTCGCCTTTTTCCTCTGTCTTTGCTGTGCTTCCGGAAGCTGCGGAGGAACCGGAATCAGAACTGGATCCTGTGCTTCCGCATGCTGCCATGGAAAATGCCATAGTTGCTGCAAGAATGCCTGCTAACACTTTTTTCTTCATACTTTTTCTCCTTTTCACGTATCGTGTTGTGTGACCTTTGATGGTTGTATTATAGCAGGATTTTGACTTACAACTCTATAACTGATTTGACTTTGAAGTATCACTCTTCCGACCTTTGTGTCTTTTTTCTGTCAAAAATCTTCCACCATCTTTGCCCCTTCTGCCCCATCGAGTTCGGCCACGGTTCCATTCATGACACGGTAGACTCTCTGGCAGAGGCCGAGGACACTCGGACGGTGCGTCGTAACGATACAGGTTTTGTTGGGACGCTGACGGATGATGTTTCGGAGGACGTTTCGTTCCGTCGTGACATCCAGTGCCGAGGTGGCTTCATCGAGAAGCAGCACCGGGGCATCGCGGAGGACGGCACGGGCGATGGCAAGCCGCTGGGACTGGCCTTCGGAGAAACCGCGGCCACGTTCCCCGACGCGGCTGTTGATGGTATCCGGCAGATGCTGAACAAAATCCCAGGCGCAGGAGATTTTGAGCGCTTCGATGATCTCCTCGTCGGTCGCATCCTCTTTTACCATGCGCATATTTTCGGCGATTGTGCCGGAAAGGATCGTATTTCCCTGCGGAACATAGGCGAAGAGATGACGCGTTTCGGCGTTCATGGGAACCGTTTTTCCGTTTGAGGCAATGATCACGGTTTCCCCCTCCTGCGGGCGGATAAGGCCGAGAATCAGGCGGATCATCGTTGTTTTTCCCTCGCCGGACGGGCCAACCAACGCTACAATCTCGCCGGGGGCGGCCTGAAACTCCGATCTGGTGATTACTTTGTTTCCTTCTATATAAGAAAATTCTACCCCATGCATCTGTACCCGGAAGCCATCCTTTGCCAGCGGATCAAGCTTGGCGCTATCCGGGATATGGACTTCTTTTGGCAGCTCTACGAGCTCACGGATCCGGTGCGCCGAGACGGAGCTGTTGAGGAAGGACGGAATAATCGAAATCACGTTTCCAAACGCGCCGGAAAGGTTACTCCGCTGCTGCAGGAACAGCGTCATGGTTCCATAGGTAATGTCGTGCGTCCACAGACGGAACAGGCAGTATCCGAACGCCGTAAACTCCACCGCACTCCCGAGAATAGACATTACGATATTGGTTTTAATCGTAAACAAATTATATTTCAGGCTGATGTCCTTGAAAAGACCCTGCCACCAACGCATCTTTTTACTGTAATACGGTGCGATGCCAAACGACTTGATCGTATCAAAATTGTAGAACGCTTCTACTTCAAAGCTCATCAGATTACTGCTCATCTCGCGTACTTCTTTGCTGTATTCCCGCTGACGGCGGATCATAAACCGCGACATCAGAAGCAGGAACGGTGCGCTTAAAAAAGCAATCAGTGCCATGACCCAGTCATAATGCAGAATCACGAAGAAGGTGGCAATAAACCGATACACGGCAATGATAATCGTCGGGAGCCAGCTGATTGCGTTGCCGCTGACCGTTCCAATGTCGCCGTTGAAACGGTTGAGTACGTCACCGTTTGCGTATTTGCTGATTTCCAGCCAGTCCGCATCGACGATTTTGTCAAAAATATCCGCCTGGATGTCGTTGTTGATGGCGATACCAAGCTTCGTTGAAATGCGGTTGATGACACTCTCAAACCCAAGGCTGAACACGGTGCTTCCGATCATGATGCAAAGCAGCAGCGGGAGCTTCTGTATCTGGTATCCGGTGATGATATCGATCAGGTATTTTCCTGCCACGCTGCCGACAAGCCCAAGCGAAGTGCTTAAGATACCGAGAATCGTATAAAAAACAATCGCACCCTTATAGCGCGCGCTGTAGCCAAAAATCCATTTCCAGTCATCGATGATTTCCGAGAACGTTCCGTTTTTCCATCGCTCCGACAGGATGCGGAGAGACTCGAAGGGAGCGTCTTTACTTTTCTCTCTGGATTCTTCCTGCATGCGCGTCTCCTCTCTTTTTCCAGTCTGCGGTGCGGATCATATCGTATTTTTTCAGCAGCTCGACACGTCCCGCGCCCACTTCAATGCTCGATTTCTGTTCTTTTTCTCCCTGTCCCAGCCATTTCAGGATCCGCTGCACATATGCAGCCGGAAGCAGAAACGGATACCTCGCCGCATAGGGATACTTGTTTTTTATATAGGAAGCTTCCGGAACCAGCGATTTCCAGATTCCCCCGGCTGTGTGCTTTTCCGCCCCGGTCTCTGCCGCATACAGGGTAATGTTTGCACTGTGGATCCGTCCCGCGCTCGATTTTCCGAACGAACCGGCATCGAGAATATCGATCAGAAGCGCTTCGGAATCCGGGTGAAGCTTCTTTGCGGCACGGACTGCCCCACTTGCTTCATAGGAAAAGCCCAGATAGCGCTCGCCGATATCCAGCAGATTGATACAGAAACACGTCATGTGATACTCTTCGCACAGCTGCCAGAACATTTCCCAGTCTATTTTTCTTCCATATACACGAATCATCTGTACCATGTCACAGATCTGACGGATCCCGACACCGCCGTGAAGAAAGTGCTTGAAGCTGTGACAGAGAAGATAGAAAAGATGATGCGTTTCTTCTAAGGTAAAGATGCTCTGCCCCTGCACTTCCACTTTGGATGGATGCGCAAAAACATCGGAAAATGCACGGTTCAGATAACCATAGGCAGAGGATTCTGTGCTGAACAGCCTGGTATGTATTTCATAGAAGACCCCTGTTTTCGGATGAATGTAGCCCATCTCTTCCGGGGCATCACCGTCTTTGGCACCATTTGGCATTGCGGTTTCTTTGTCCCGCACAAAGCCCTTCCTCATAAAACAGGCATCTACTGTTGCAAAATCCTTTGCCGAAATCAGAAGATCCTCATCCCCGGACGGGCGCAGATCTGGTTTCGGATAGAGACTTCTGCACACAATTCCTTTCATCACCAGCGGCTGCACGCCCAAATGCTCCAGCTCCTTTTCATCGGAAAGAAACAGCGCTGTACGCGAAACCTGCTGCAAAACACTCTGCATTGCCTGCGTTTTTACCTGTCTGCGAAGCTCGTCCGGAAGCTCTGCAAATTCCGGTGTTTTTCCCACAACATCGTAGACCGCTGACAGCAGCGAATGCTGTGCCGCGAGGACAAACAGATGATTCCATTGTTTTTCTGTCAGCCCCTGAATTTCCGCCGGCGATGCTTTTTCTTCTGTCAAAAACGCACGAATCACCGCAAGGAATGCGGTTTCTGTTTCTGTAATCATCTTCTTTTCCTTTCATTTTCTCTGCACGCATCATTTTTCTTTTTATCCACACCGAATAACCGGGCATATCCATGCATCAGAATCGGGCGAAGCGGGATGATGCGAATCCAGACCTGTGCAAAAAACTCCCACCAGAACGTTCCCGGTACAAGTATTTTTCCTTTTCGTTCCACTTTTGTCACCCGTGCAAAGATCCGCTTCCGTTGCACATGATGCTCGATTTCCGTCTGTGCATCCCCGATTATGTCATAACCGTCTGCATGAACGCGGCAGATCCGATGCACGACAAACTGTCCGCCCGGCCGCTCGTAAAATACGATATCACCTTTCCGAAGTTCCCGCTTCGGCGCTCGGAAGAAAATACTGTCGCGTCCATGAATCAGAAACGGCGCCATGCTGCTCCCGGAAATCACCATACGCACTTCTCTGTCCTGCTCTACAAGTTCTTTCAGCATTCCGACATAGGCACGTGTATCCATCATTTTCATGCATGTTTCTCCCTTTTCTGAATCATGTTTTTGTGCAGTGCAGCTGCATATGTTTCACATTCGAACGAACCGGTCCCGATCTCCTGCTCCAGCGTTTTCACCGCATCTTCTGAAATGTCGCACGCCAGATGATACACCGGAACTTTTCCAGCAAGCTGTTCGAGAAGGTCAAGACTGTGTACCAGTCCCTCCCTGTCCCAGCGGTTCATGGTGATCTGTCCGTACAGACTCGTAAATGCCTCTGCCGGACGCAGCCGCCACGCCTGATTCGTCTTTGCCTGGCTCAGCATTACAATGCATCCGACCGGGAGCTTTTTGTTTTCGCAGACTCCTGATGTTCCGCAGACCGGCCAGCCGTTTGCTGTCCACGCTGTGCCGTCATATTCCAGCAATGCCTTATCCCCATTTACGGTACGGCTTCCCCGGTACTGTTCCCAGAGTCCCGCCTGCGTGGTTTTGCCCGTTCCCGACGGTGCAGAAAAGAGCATTGCTTTCCCCTGATACTCCGTGTATGCACAGTGCAGAATCAGGCACGGCTGCTCTGCCAGACGGCGCTCCAGGGCAAGGAGGGAAAGAAAAACAACTTCATACTTTTCAACTTCTGCCAGATACCACCTGCCGACGAAAACCTCCGCACGATTTTGCGCAGTCTCACGGTAAAATGCATAAGGACGCGCTTCTCCTTTCACACCGATCCGGCGGCTCTCCAATCCTTCTTTTGTATGAAACACCTGCAGATCGACCCGATCCACAATCAGCTCTCCCTCCGCTTCCGGCAATATGTCGACGGCCGTAATGATATATGTATAATCCGCAGAATCCGTTTTCACCAAAAATTTTTCCATATCCACCGGAAGTACCAGCTCTTCCGGAAACTTCAGCCGGAAGGAAAAACTCCCTGTCTGAAATGTTTTTTCCATCAAAAACTCCTCTTTCTCCCCATGATCTTCCCTTCTCTCCGCAACGTATCACGATCCCTTTTTCCGCATTTATGATAACAAAAAAAAGAGACTCCGTCAATCTTTTGAGTCTTTTTGTAATTAAATACGTAATTTTATTTTTGACTGATCTGCAGCGTTTTATAGCCATGCCGGAAATACAGGATCTCCGCCGCACCGGTAATTGTCCACGAAAAGATATATAGCAGATACAGTGACGTAATGGTATGGAAATACATGAAAATCGTGTACACCCAGATCACACGGAACACGCAGGAACCGAGAATAATGATAAAAATATTCTTCCACAGCGAGTCTTCATCGTTGTATTGCAGAATGGAAATCTGCTGATTGCGTTGATATACTCCTGGGATACTTCACGGTTTGGAATGGATACGTTTTCTTTTTCGTTATCGTATGTCAGATCTTTCTCCAAATCGTCTCGGACGGCTCACGCACAGATACCGCTGGAGTGTCCGCACACAGCGATTTGTTTTTTCTATCAGACCACTTTTATCCACAAAAATCTGCGACTGAAGCGCCATCTCAAAAAGATCACTTCCAGGGTTCAAATAGCTTCCCATACTGTCCGTACCTCCGCTTCAAATTCTTTCTCTATCTTATCACGAAACCTCCTTTTCATCTATACTAAAAGTAAACATCGCAAAATTCGTTTTTGAGCAGATTACATTCCCATCTTTTTCCAGTTTTTACTTGACTTTTCCTAGTTCTTCTTTTATAATCTTTTTGTAATGATAAATGTAATTTATTTCTGCGAACATTCTACATATTTTTCTTGCTGACTGCAGAAATACTTTCTGCCTGAAAAGGCACAGCATTTTGCAAGAGGGGAGTTTGTGATGGAACCGATTGCTTCTCCGACCCGGTCGGATTTGTTACAAAAGATAAATGAAAAAAAATATCGTGTCAATTCCGATTATCTGCTGCGTGAAATTGCAGGGGAATATGCGATTATTCCCGTTGGGACTGCCTGTCAGATTTCGAATGCAGTGATGGTTCCAAACGATACCGCTGCATTTCTCTGGAATGCTTTTCAGCAGCCACGTACCATTTCGGAAGTCGTTGCACAGGCGTTAGAGGAATATGAGGCTGCGGAAGATACGATTCAAAATTCTGCTTTAAATTTTGTGCATAATACTTTAAGGTATGCATTATTAGAGGAGGTTATATCGTTATGAAGAAAGAGTGGATGGAACCTGTTATTGAGGTTCAGGAATTTGCTGCAAATGAATATGTGGCGGCCTGCGGGGATAGCGGGAAAGTTTATAAATTTGTCTGCGATGCTGGACAATACGGTCATAATTATAATGTTTATTATTATGATGGATCTGGGCAAAAAAAATATATCGCAAAAGAAGGCTCATGGGGAGGCTGGGGCTCTCAAGCTCAATTTTCTGGATATCATCCTTGTAACAAGACTCATGAAGCGGAATCTGATAGTGGATTTATCAGTGGTTTTATAGATGACCAGTCTACCCGCGATGATGAAGCAACCCCCGTTGTCATCTGGACCGAAAATGGTACAAACGTTCATTGTACTACCAGATTAGACATCAATACTTGGGAAACCGCCAAATCCTGATTTTTCCACTAAATAATAATTTTTCAAACCACATCAAAAGGATCGAACCCACTCGTTTCGATCCTTTACTATACCTATTAATAATTGGTTCATCAAACCACTTTTTTCGGAGGAACCTTTATGAACTACATGGACGATGCTTCCACCTTCGAGCGTTCTTTTCTCCAGAAAGCGCGCCAGCAGCACATTCCTATTACCGGCGCGCTTGAACTTCTGCCACTCTGCAATATGAACTGCGACATGTGTTATGTCCGTCTGTCCCGTTCAGAAATGGAATGTCAGGGACAACTCCGCACAGTTGATGAATGGATTCTGCTTGCGCAGCAGATGCAAAAAGCCGGTACACTTTTTCTTCTTCTGACCGGCGGTGAACCACTTCTCTTTCCTGATTTCAAAACACTATATCTTGAGCTTCGAAACATGGGCATGATTCTTACCATCAACACCAATGGAACCCTGCTGGGCGAATCCTGGGCTGATTTTTTTGCTGAGTACAGGCCGCGCCGCATTAACATCACGCTCTACGGTGCCGATGCCGCTTCCTATAACCGTCTCTGCCATTACCCCCAGGGCTTTGATCAGACCGTCCGCGCCATCCGTCTGCTCCGCGAACGAAACGTTGATGTCAAAATCAGCTGTAGCGTCACTAAAAAGAACGCGCATGATTTTCCAAAAATCTTTGTTCTCGGAGAAAAGCTTGGAGTCCCCGTTCATGCCGATCACTATATGATGCCCGCCGTCCGGGAACGCTCCCTTCCTTTTGATGCTCAGGTCCGCCTGAACCCGGAAGACGCCGCTGCGCTTGCCCTGCAGACACTGAAACTGCAGCTGACCAGCGATATTTTCCGGCAGTACGTTCATGAATCCATCCACCGCATCAACAATCCGTCTTTTCCACGGGGCAATGGTCATATCTCCTGTCTTGCCGGAAACTGCTCCTTCTTCATCAACTGGCAGGGCTTTCTTTTCCCCTGTGTGATGTTATCCGAAATCTCCGCCCCTGTTTTTGATCTTGGATTTATTTCCGCCTGGGAAAAAGTTTCCGCCGCTGCACAGAAGATTTCCCTAAGTTCCCAATGCTGTCAATGCCGTTTGCAACCGATATGCCGCACCTGCGTCGCAGCCGTGTTTTTAGAAACCAGTTCTTATCGGGGAATGCCTGGTTATCTCTGCCGCTATTCCGAGCATTACTATCACCTGCTGCTGGCAGAAGAAGCTTCTTTTTCCTCCATCGCCTTATAATCTTTACATATGCTGAAAACGCCGGACAGATTTTTCTCTGCCCGGCATTTTCTATCTTCATGTTTATGATTCAAGCAGCTGCAATACCGCATCCAGCATAACTGTCTCACCTTTTTCCAGTTTTACCGCTTGACGCATCTCTCCATACACAACTTCCCCTTCATACGCCTGATCCGCCGTAACCGCACACCGTGTAAGTTTTCCATTCTCCCACGCAAGTGCAATCGATGCATTTCCAACCAGCCGCAGGCCTTTCACTTCTCCATGATCCCACGCCTTCGGCAGCGCGCAGACCTCTGCCGGCCAGTAGTTCATTTCTGTATTGATGTTGATCGTATATTTGCTGTCCCACGGTGCCATGAAATCCTTGTTCCAGATCCCCTGCAGCGTCGCCGGAAGATCGCCTGAGCGGCTGCACTCGATCAGCAGATACCGTCCGTAATCAAACAGCAGCTTCGCAAGTCCCTCATCCGTACCGCCGTGAATCATCTTCTGCAGACGCTCATCCGTCGGAAGTGCGGCATTTTTCTCTTTCTCCGGCAGGGATAATGCCACACGGCCGCCCATTGCTTTTGCCGACAGGCACATGGCAAATTCCAGGGCATTTTTTCCGAGGTTTCCGCTCAGATAAATCGTGTGATCGTTGACCTTTCCTGTACGGTCAAAATATTTTGCACGGTTCAGCATCCCCTCAACCGACACTTTTCCCTTCGGTGCACGAAGATGCAGCACCATACAGTCCGCCGGTCTGGAAATGAAGCAGGTTCGGCAGATTTCCAGCGATCATCGCACCAAGCCGTCCATTCTGTCACCAAAAGAGGGAGGCAGACGATTCCACCTCCCTCTTCGTTTTTCAATTTCTATCTAATACTTAATACTCGACGTTCTCTTCATTTCCTTCTTTTCTGACCGTCAGAATCTCTGTCTCACGTCCTGTCAGCGCGCGGCTTCTTTCGCCCGGCTGCTGTCCGCCGATGGAGATTTCATACTCGCCCGGCCGTACGACACATCCGCCGTCCTCTGTGATAACAGCAAAATCTCTTGCATGCAGTGTCACGGAAACCTCTTTTTCTTCTCCTGCCTGCAGTTCCACGCACGCGATGCCTTTTAACTGGAAGCCTGGCTCACCCGACTGTGCGTTTTTGTATTTCACATAAACCTCTACGCTCTCATGCAGCGGATATGCACTCTCATTCTTCACCTTCGTGCACACGGTCACATCGTCGAGCACCGCGCTCGTCTCCTGCTCCGTTTTTGCGCCGCTGTAGGAAATTGTTCCATACGTCAGTCCATATCCAAATGGATACAGAATATTTTTATCAGTATAGCGGTAGGTTCGTCCTGCCATGCTGTAATCAGTGAACTCCGGCAGATTTTCTGTTCCCTGATAGAAAGTCACCGGCAGTTTTCCGTTCGGTGCATAATCGCCGAACAGCGCCTCTGCCACGGCTTTTCCGCCGCGCGCACCCGGATACCAGCTGTCAAGAATAGCCGGTACATGCTCCTCGGCCCAGGACAGATCGATGGCACTTCCTGCCGAGAGAACGAGGACTACCGGTTTTCCAACCGCTGTGATTGTCTCAAGCAGTTCCTCCTGTAAGCCCGGCAGATTGAGGCCCAGCTTATCGCCGCTCGCGTATTCGTTTCCGGCATCGCCTTCCTCGCCCTCAACAGTTGCATCAAGTCCAAGGCACAGAACGACAACGTCTGCGTGCTCAGCGGCAATGACAGCCTCTTTGAAACGGTCTTTGTCCTCGCCGAGTCCTTCGACTTTATTTTTATACAGATGGCAGCCCTCTGCGTATGTCACTCTCACATCATCACCGACATACTGCTGAATTCCTTCCAGCGGTGTGATGTATCTGGACGATGTTCCCTGATAGTTTCCAACCAGCGCTGCTCTCGAGTTCGCGTTCGGTCCGATCACGGCGATACTGCGGATCTTCTTCACATCGAGCGGCAGCATATTGTTTTCATTTTTCAGCAAAACCATACTTCTTCTCGCTGCCTCGACGGACAGATCAACATGCTCCTTGCACTCGACTAGATCGTAGGACAGATCTTCGTACGGTGACGGATAGTCTTTCATCATACCGAGGCGGATGCGGATTTCCATCAGGCGCTCAACTGCCGCGGTGATTGCCTCTTCGGATACCAGGCCATCCTCGTATGCTTTCGGCAGATGCAGGAAAGCAACGCCGCAGTTCAGGTCACAGCCGTTGTTGACAGCACGCGCTGCGGACTCCTCTACATTTTTGGTCACTCTGTGGTGCTCATGGAAATCTATGATTGCCCAGCAGTCGGAGACAACATGGCCTTCAAAGCCGAACTCATCGCGCAGGATGTCCTTTAACAATGTCTTGCTTCCGCATGCCGGTTCACCGTTGACACGGTTATACGCACCCATGACTGCCTCGACTTTTGCATCCTTGACACAGCGTTTGAAGGCATACAGATAGGTGTCATACAGATCATGTTTGCTGACTCTTGCGTCAAACTCATGGCGGATCGCCTCTGGGCCGCTGTGGACGGCGAAATGTTTGGCACACGCCGCTGCCTTCGGGTGATCCGGGTCCGGTCCCTGTAATCCGCGGATGTAGGCGCATCCGAGCTCACCGGTCAGATACGGGTCCTCACCATATGTCTCATGGCCGCGGCCCCATCTCGGATCACGGAAAATGTTGACGTTCGGTGCCCAGAAGGTCAGGCCTTTGTAGATGCCGCGGTCGCCTTTTCTCGAAAACTCGTTGAATTTTGCACGTCCCTCGGTAGAAACAACATCACCGATCTCCTGCAGCAGCTCTTTATCAAACGTTGCTGCAAGGCCAATAGCCTGCGGAAATACCGTTGCCACACCAGCTCTTGCCACGCCGTGCAGCGCTTCATTCCACCAGTTGTATGCCGGAATGCCAAGACGCTCGATCGCCGGTGACTGATAGACCATCTGGCTCATTTTTTCTTCCAGCGTCATCTGGGAAACCAGCTGTTTTGCATACTCTCTCGTCTCTTTACTCATAGGTAAAATCCTCCCGAAATTTGTTGCCTCTATTGTATCGCCGCGTTTCCCGTTCGGCTAGTCAAGTATTGCTCTTTGCTTCTCATTTTATGCGATTTTTGCGAATGACACAGGGGAACATACGAGGAAATCGTGTATGCGTAACCATCCGATATACACGCAGAAACTCCCGGCAGAATTTCTCGTATAAGATCTTCCGTCGGGAGTTTCCCTTATCTATTCCTGTGAAATTTTATTTCTGATACTCTTCCTCGATATTTTTTACCGCACGGAGCTTGTTCGCGTATTCCAGAATCTCTTCTTTGGAATATTTCTGTTTCCGGCACCAGGTGAGGATTTCTTCTTTTACTTCCTCCGGCATCTTGTTGTTCATGCGCAGACAGTCACAGAAGGTTCTCTTCGGAGAATAATATTTGTAGGAACCAAACTCTGTCTTTTTCTCACAGATTTCGCCCGGGACATCGGCATTCTGGAAATAAAAACGTCTGATTTCAAAATTTTCCAGATCCATTTTTTTTCGGTCTGTCCGTGCTGTTGCAACTGCAATCGTAGCCGGCTCTTCTTTCAGCATTCCGGCAAGCCATGCAGCACTGTCCATGCAGATGACTGCGCGTGGGTTTACTTTCGCAATTTCAATATATTGATAGTCTTCCGGTTTTTCATAACCACAGTCCTTGCACCAGTACCAGCCGCGTGCAAATCGTTCCAGACTTCCTTCCTCTTCCATTTCTGCCAGCTGCAGTACGGTCACCTGATGATCTCTGAGGTCTGCGAAGCTCATATATCCATGATGTTCTTTAAATAACGTCGTGATCTTCTGGTATGTTTTAAAAAGCATATTTTCTTTCCCCTTTCAGGATGTGATACATCTTTTTTCATCTATAGGCGTTTGCACATATAATATTCCAATTTTCATGGAATGGCAAGCACTAATTTGCAAAAACCATGTTTTTTCTCTGTTTTTTTCTTATTAGCTGCTACTAACATATTTCTCTTTTCATCACTTATAAGTATACCTTTTTTACCTGAAATATGCAACCTGCTGATCCGCTTTTTCTGTTCTCATACCAGCAGAAAAAGACCGGATTTTTTACTTCTCATCCGGTCTTTTTCTCTTTCATTCTATCTTTTAACGTTTACCGTAAAACCTTTTTCACTCTGCCGCTTCCAGAATTTCTTTTAATGCTTTGATATAAAGTTTACACTCCTCCATTGTTCCCACGCTGACACGGCTCATCTCGAATGCGCCGATACGGATGCCCTTTTCCATCAGCTGTTCCTGAATCCAGGCAGGATCTTTTCCGGTATCGAAGTAGATGAAATTCGACTGGGACGGATAAACCCTGCAGCCAAACGCTGCCATCTCTTTTTCCAGATATTCTCTTCCCTCCACGATTTTTGCTTTCTGCTCCTGATAATATTCCTGGTCTGCCAGGCCTGCCACTGCCGCTTTCTGGGCACAGACATTCAGGTTCCAGGAAGCGGAACATTTCCGCATGATTCCAATCAGCTCTTCGGAGCCCAGCGCATAGCCGACACGAAGGCCTGCCATCGCATAATATTTGGAAAAGGTGCGGAGAACCAGAATCGGTTTTTCCGGATGTGCTTTCATATAATCGACCATACTGCAGCAGTCCGGCTCGGTGGCAAACTCCATGTATGCCTCATCCATCACCAGCAGCACGTCCTCCGGAAGGGTATCTGCGAATGCCTCCAGCTCCCCGATCGGCACATACGTTCCGGTCGGGTTATTCGGATTGCAGATCACCACGATTTTTGTTTTTTCACCAATTTTTTCTTTCATGGCAGGGAGATTAAATTTCTGCTCTTCGGTAACCGGTACGGAAACCGGCACACCGCCGTTTAAGTATGCCATATCGGCAAATGCCCCGTAGGTCGGAGCGGAAAACAGCACCTCATCTCCATCGTCCAGAAAGGTCAGTCCGATCATATCGATCATCGCACTCGATCCGGCGCCTGTCAGTACATTTTCTGCTTTTAATCCGTACTGCTCCGCTACCTTCTGTTTCAGCAGTACTGCTGCAAAATCAGGATAAAAATGGCTACCCGCCATGGAGTCCTCCAGTGCCGCCTCCTCCCCGGAAACTGTGATTTTTGTTTCATCCATACATTCCAGCCAGCATCTGCAGCAGTGCGTCTCGCTGTAAGTTGTCACCGGAGAGGCCTGTACCTCATAGATCTTCATAGTGTAAGGACAGCGGCTCATAAATGCGCAGCCCTTCGGAAGCTTTAAGAGGTCCGGCGGTGTTCCCGGAATCGGAACGAGCGGTTCGTCGTTATCCTTTGCCGAATTGTTGATACTGTTCAGAAAACCTTTCGTGTACGGATGATGCGGTTCGTAGAAAATCTCATCGACGGTTCCCTCTTCTACGATCTGGCCGGCGTACATAATGGCAATCCGGTCGCACATAGAAGCGACAACGCCGAGATCGTGGGTAATCATGATAACGGAGGTTCCTTTTTCCTTCGTCAGCTTTTTCAAAAGCTCCAGGATCTGTGCCTGTACGGTTACATCCAGTGCGGTTGTCAGCTCATCTGCGATAATGAGCTTCGGATCACACGCCAGCGCCGTCGCAATGATGATTCTCTGCCTCATACCGCCGGAAAATTCGAACGGATACTGATCGAGCCGTTTTTCCGGACTTGGAATTCCGACCTGCCGCATCAGCTCAATGGCTTTCGCTTCCGCCTCTTTTTTGGAGCAATTCTGATGCTTTCGAATTCCCTCTGTCATCTGAATTCCGATTTTCAGGATCGGATTCAGAAATGTCATCGGATCCTGGAAAATCATGCCGATGCGGTTTCCGCGGATCTGCTGCATTTTCTTTTCATAAGCCCGTTTTTCTTTCCGGTCCTTCGTGTGCGGCGGAGAAATGTTTTCTCCGTCGAAAAGGATCTCTCCTTCTTCCACTCTGCCGTTCGATGCCAGAAGCCCCATCAGGGTCAGCATGCCGACACTTTTTCCGGAACCGGACTCGCCGACAATACCAAGTACCTCGCCCTCTTCCAGATGGTAGGAAACATCGCGGACTGCGCTGACGGTTCCCTGCTGCGTTTCAAATTTTGTTGTGAGATGGCTGATTTCGAGTAAACTCATACGCTTCACCCCCTGGTTTTCTTTGTATTAAAGGCATCGCCGATTCCCTCGCCGAGGAAGTTCAGGGAGAAAATGGTGATACAGATGCAGATGGTCGGCAAAAGCAGCTGTCCCGGGTGCATGGTAAGCACCTGACGGGCATCCTGTGCCATGGAACCCCAGCTTGCCATCGGAGCGGAAATGCCGATTCCGATGAAGCTTAAGAAGGCTTCGGTAAAAATGGCATTCGGAACAAGGAAGGTAATCTGTACAATGATCGGTCCGATAGCATTGATCAAAAGGTGACGGAAGAGAATTCTCGCATCACTTGCTCCGATGACGAGTGCTGCCATGGAAAATTCCTGTTCCTTTAAGGCGATCAGCTGGCCTCTTACCTGACGAGCCATGCCGATCCAGCCCGGAATGCAGATACCGCGATAGAGAGAAGTCCGATGCTTAGCGTGTACGGAAATCCTCTTGCGATCAGTGTATTAACAGAAACGTTCTTTTTATAGGAAATGCCGAGATCTCCGTGCATCAGATTTTCCATGTAAAGAATATACTGTTTCCACATGGGTTCATCCAGTCCGTAGGTCGATTCGAGCTGTTCAATCGCGCTCTGGGAAAGATTATCCGCCTCGAACGGGCTGCCCGGCATAATCCGAATCAGGAAAAAAGTAATGGTGATCAGTGCCCAGATCGTCACCACTCCGATGAATAAACGTTTTATGATGTATCTTACCATGCAGCATTCCTCCCGTTCCGGCTTTTTTAGCTCAGAAGAGGCAGCCGAACGATCTGTTCTGGCTGCCTCTTTGCACCTTTTTACTGTCTTTTGTTTTTATAATGCTTCCTCGCCGCGCTGGCCGGTACGAACCCGGATGACGTCTGCCACTTTCTCGACAAAAATCTTTCCGTCTCCGATGTTTCCGGTACACAGCTTCTTTTCCAGAAAGCCTTTTAATACTTCAATTGTCTTATCGTCACCGACGGTCTCGAATTTGCATTTCATCAGTACATTCGGTCCGCTCATGGTTCCACGGTACATCACCCGGTAACCCTTCTGGTTTCCATATCCGGTGATATCCGTTTCCATCACGCCGTACACGGCACACGATTCCATGATGTCGATGACATCCTCCCGGTTCGCGGGTTTGACAATAACTGTCAGCTTTTTCATATCCGCACCACCTTTTTTATTGATCCTTTTTTATTTATCATTATGGAAGTGGAAGTTTGCATAAGCGCTACATCCGTGCTCGTGCATATCCAATCCGTCGATCTCTTCCTTCTCGGTTACGCGAAGTCCGATGGTCTTTTTCAGGACGAAGAACAGAATGAACGCCAGGATCAGGGTATATGCTGCAACTGCTACAAAACCGATCATCTGGGTGATAAAGCTGCATCCCTCGCCGAAAATACCGGTGAATAAGGTTCCGAGTGCTCCACAGACACCGTGTACACTGATTGCACCAACCGGGTCATCGATTTTTACGACTTTATCAAAGAATTCAACTGCGAATACAACGACAACACCTGCAACTGCTCCAATGAACAGTGCCTCGTAATCATTGACTACATCACAGCTTGCTGTAATAGCTACCAGTCCGGCCAGTGCGCCGTTCATTGTCATACTGATATCCGGTTTTCCATAACGTACCCAGGTAACAATCAGGGTAACAAGTGTTGCTGCTGCTGCCGCGAGGTTTGTGGTCATGGCAATGTCGCCAAGATTGTAGGTTGCTGCTGTGGTCGATCCACAGTTAAATCCGAACCAGCAGAACCAGAGGATAAAGACACCAAGTGCTCCAAGCGGAAGGTTATGACCCGGAATAGCAACCGGTTTTCCCTCTTTTGTGTATTTTCCGATACGAGGTCCGACCATTTTTGCACCGGCAAGGGCACACAGACCGCCGACCATATGAACTGCAGTAGATCCTGCAAAATCATGGAACCCGATCTGGCTTAACCAGCCGCCGCCCCAGATCCAGTGTCCGGTGATCGGGTAAATAAAAATGCTGATGGCTGCGGAGTAAATCAAATAAGAGATAAATTTGGTTCTCTCTGCCATAGCTCCTGATACAATCGTTGCCGATGTTGCACAGAACACGGTCTGGAAAATCATGAATACACCGATCGGCAGTCCGTTGAACATGCCGTCTGCATCTGCCAGCGATTTCGGATGAAAGAAACCTGCTGTTCCGATAAAGGCATTGCTTCCTCCGAACATCAGCGCAAATCCGATGATAAAGAAGAAAATAGAGCCGAGCACGAAATCCATCATATTCTTCATCAGAATGTTTCCGGAGTTTTTCGCTCTTGTAAATCCTGTCTCCACCATGGCAAATCCGGCCTGCATAAAATACACCAGAAAGGCTCCGACCATGGTCCATACGATATTGAGTAATACCTGTGTGTTTTCCATAATAAGTTCCTCCTCATTCCCATCTTACCTGTTCCCGTCTGCAGATCTTCTGAAACGGTCATCTCTGAAACGGTAGCTTTCAGATTTTTTAAAGTGCCTGTTCGCCGTGCTCGCCCGTTCGGATCCGCACTGCATCTTCAACATCGTAAACGAAAATTTTTCCATCGCCGTAGTTTCCGGTTGACAGGTTTTTCACAACAAAATCAACGATTTTCGGAACCTTGTCATCCTCCACAACGGTCTCCACTTTAACCTTCGGAAGCATTTTGGCCACGATTTCCGCTCCGCGGTACATCTGACGATATCCCTTCTGATTTCCATATCCAAGGATATTTGTGATCATCATACCGTTTGCCTTCTGCTCCTCGAGGAGTAGCTCCAGGTTTTCGAGGCTCTCCGGACGAATTACAATTTCCAGCTTTTTCATGATTTTCCCTCCCTTTCCGAACCGGCTCCTGTACAGCTTCTGATTTTTCCGGCTGCGGATTTCTTTTTTATCCGCCTTCCCGGTTTTCTCTTCCATTCATTTACCGGCTCTGCTGCTTCTATATAGAAATCTGTTTTCTGACAGATTTTCTAACCTCTTCTTTCATGCCTGGACTGTTCCGCAGCTCTGCTGTTTTTACAGTCGTTTTTTTGCAGCTGTTTTCACAATCCGCTGTTTTTAATTAATCACACTCGTCGGCATTCCCTCCAGGTAAGACCGGAAGTTTTTCACCGCCAGATCTACTGCGCGGAGTCTTGCTGCCTTCGGCTGCCAGGCGATATGGGAAGTAATAAAGGTGTACGGCGACTGCATCAGCGGAATCTGATACTGCGGCGGCTCATTTGCGACAACATCGAGTCCTGCCATATAAACCTTTCTCGATTCCAGCGCCTCAAGAAGCGCCTCCTCATCGATGATGCTTCCCCGTGCGGTGTTGATAATGATGACACCGTCCTTCATTTTGGCAAATGCTTCACGGTTCAGCAGGTTTTCTGTTTCCTTCGTATGCGGACAGTGAATGGAGATCACATCCGACCGTTCGAAAATTTCTTCCATGCTGACCTGCTCGATGCCGTCATACTGCGGCCCCGTCTTTTTGTGACGGCTGTTTGCGATGACCTTCATGTCAAAGCCGAAAACAAAAACAGCATTTCCGATGATGTTCAGCGCATTCATCACGATGGAAGTAACCATTGAAATATTTGAGTTTCCCATAACCCGGAAAAGCGCCGCCCCCGCATTGTAGATTCCAAGAAACGGAAACGAAAGCGATGTAATGAAGAAGTATTCCACCGCATAGGCCATAACCTGCTCTTCCACCGATCCGTAGACCACACGGAGAATCCAACGGTTTCCGAAAAAGGAAATGCCGCAGATGACAAGTGCAATCAGTCCGCAGATCATAACGAGCTGTTCGGCTGCGTGACACGCTGTTTTCTTATCCCCGCTTCCGAGGAACTGTGCTCCGACAACGGAACCGCCGCTTGCCATCGATGTAAAAATCACGATCAGCAGTACGCAGATCGTATTGACAAGTGAGATTCCGGAAACAGCCGTTTCACCGGCCCCGGATACCATCACCATGTCCGCCATACCGACGGTAACGGCCAGCACCTGTTCCACAATCAAGGGAACGATCAGCCGGACCAGACGCTTTCGGTCAAATAAAACGTTTGTGTTTTCCATCGGACTTTCTCCTTTCCGGTAAAATCAAAAGGCGACCTGGAAATCTTCCTTCCAGATCGCCCCGTTGCGAACTCTTTACTGACGTTTCTCCTTTGGATTGAAAAACGCGGCACGAAGCTTTCCCTTCGTACCGCGCCTTCGCGAATCCATTACTTATATGGAGTTTATCTTGAAAAACAGACAGAGCGTTTTCCGGTTTTCTGAGAGTGTTTTTTGGGAGAAATAAAACCTTGGAGAAAGGGAGAAAATTACAAACGGAGCGATTCTATTCCCAGAACCGCTCCGTTGCGTTATCTTTACTCTATTCTTTTTCTCTGCTGTTTTTCAACATAGGCACATTCTAGCGGAATTCCCGCTTTTTGTCAATCCTTAAATTTTTCGATGATTTCCGGTCTTTTGCATCGGTTCTGTCAATTTTACACAATTTCACCGATGTTTTTTCGGTTGTTTCTGAACATTTTTCTCATGAACCTTTGAAATTTCTTTGTTTTCTTTTAAAATCGCGGAAAAACTCTGGTAAAATTCTGTGAAAATTCAGAGCGAACGCCAGACTTGGCATTCATCAAATATACGCTACCTATCTGGAGCGTGTTTGAAAAAGCTCTGTTATGTCAGATCCAGTCAAAATCTCCGCCGGTAATCGCAAGACTTAAGAGTGCATCCATCTTTTCCACTTCCTCTTCGCCCTCAATTTTTTGCAGCAGCACTGCGGTGTCCAGCACATCCTCCAAAGATTCGCCAGGTCCGATTTCATAATCCACCTCCGCCTCGCAGTCCGGACATGGGATTTTTTCCATCGTCTGAAGGGATAAAAAGCGGTTGCCGCATTTCTTGCATTCATAATAACCACATGTTTTGGTTCCGTCTGGTACGTAATACATCTTTTCATACTCCTTTTTATTTTTCATACTTCTCAATGATACACTGATGTTCTTTTACCGCATCCGTGAACTCGCTGCGGACTTCTTCATTTGGAATGTACGCCATCTGTTCTCTTCGATCGTATGCCAGATAGCCTAAGTGAATCAGTGCAGTTAAAACGTCATCTTTATTTTTAAATGTCACCATATCATTCTGATACGATTTCGTTTTTACTTTCACTCGTTCCCCGGACATCATCGTAATAATGTCTGTTATAATATGCATCCAATTACGTATCGGATTCTACATCTTAATTCCGCAGTATTCCCATGTCACTGTATCGAGCAAGAGGAACTCCTCTGTTCCAATCGGCTTTCCATCTCTGTAAGTTGAAAACACATCCGTGCTAATCAGATTTCCCTCTTTCGTAATTGCATCCATAGGTGTATGACCTACAACCTGCAACAACTTACGTGGCTTATATAATCTCATTTTTGAATGCTGTGGTCTCAGCCAGATCGGCGATGCATCATTCCACATCTCGATTCTTCCGAGCTGATTAATCGTCTCTAACACAGCATCCACATCATTATATTTTGCCCGCGGAACATATTCCTCTACAAAGAAATTCAGTACGCCTCCATGAGAAAAGAGAACATTGTCTATTCTCTGAACATATTTAATGGGATTATCTTCTGGAACAGCCTCTCGCAAATCCAACAACTTTCTTTGCACTGTCATTGAAGCCATGGAGCTATAACCGCTCTCCAGACAATGCCACAGATAACTCAAATCGTGATTCCCGTAGCACCAGGCTGTTTCCGGAAATGCTTTTGCAAACCGAATAGCCTCATCATAAGTTTCTTCATAAAGTCCGACATTATATTGCTTGTCCCAATCATCAGGGATGTCCATCAGACATACCGCTCGATCAGCAATTCCCTGATGCATAAGAGCTGTAGCCTGTTTAAACATCTGCGGTTTAAGATGAACATCAGGAATTACTAATATCTTCATACCATCATACCTTCTTATACTATTCTACTGGATATATCACCCTTTGTCCGGATATCTTCCAACTGATACCGCATTTGCAATGTCTTAATCCAATGAACTGCTGTTTCATAGCACCACCACAGACAGGACATCGTTTTGCTTTTGATCTCATCGCTTACCATGCTCAAATTAAGCTTCTCTTCTCCATTTACCTGAGGTACAGGTGATCAAGATGCCGAAGCGATGACACAGCCGAACGTTCTGGCAAACAAAACTTTCTGCACATCATCGGGGTAGAATTTGACCCAAAACATTACAAAGGAAAGTGACCCTGTACGCCAAAAACATTATACAACAAAAAACACTGATTGGTAGACTTCATCAATATTTTTTTCTACAAATATTTTTATATTATATCATCCACACATGAAATCAAATACATAGCACTGTAAAATCAAAGTAAATATTTCGATCAACAGAACCTTTTATGACAACATCTCTTTC
>UMAX01067268.1_pt1 | contig 29263 bp, 32 predicted proteins | sample 1963821 | NCBI WGS metagenome assembly UMAX01 (sample SAMEA4835927, study PRJEB28245) | human gut metagenome | biome: gut microbiome; material: fecal sample | place: Denmark | collected 2008 | reverse complement strand
CCCCAATACTGGGTGTCCAGTATTGGGGGTACATATCATTTCTGTAGAACGGTATTTTTTAATAACTTTATTGATGCCACAAGCCATAATAATGAATAATATAGTTTGTTAAAGCATCCTCATATTCTGTATCCGGTACAGGCTTATCCATCTGATCGACCAAATGACGCTCATCCGACCAGTAGAACGCCTTACCGCCAAAGTAGCCTAAGGCATAGGGAATATCCGTAGACTGCAGAAGATTGCGGCCCATAAATTTTTCCGGCACATCAATGCCCAGCAGATACAAAAGCGTCGGCGCCAGATCAATCTGCGAAGCATATTCATTGGTGCGCAGATTATTGAGCGGTGCCAGGTTCTTCGATACAAAAATCAGCGGAATCGGTGCAATGCTCTGTTTATCATCAGCCTTGGTAACGAGCTTCGTATACTCGCCGCCGCTGTGCGGATTATGGTCACTCGTAATGATGAACAGCGTTCTGTCATCCATTAGGCCACGCTTCTGTGCTTCCTTAAAGAAATGCTCCAACGTTTTATCAACCCAGTAGACGCCGCGCACTGTAATAAACTGATTACTGCGCACATTGTCCGGCATTTCGTTCCAGCTGAAGCCTGTGTAAGGATAAGGCTGATGCATATCCAGCGTTTTGGTAACCATCACCAGACGGTCATTCTTTGCCTTGGCTTTTTCCAGCAGCTTCAGTGTTTCCTCATACATTACGTCATTATGGAAGCCCCAGCCGCTAGCACCGGTATAGCCCTGCTTTTCCAAATATTCCTTGGCATAGTATTCGTTCATGCCGAACTGCGTCGGATATTCGCGCAGCTCGTTAGCATAATACTGGCTGGAAGCATTCATGAAAACACCGCGCATTCCCGCTGCCTGCACACTGCGGAACAGCGAGGGCGTATTTTTGCCGGGAATATCCTTATCCATAATCAGATGTGAACGGAAGGTAGCATTCAGGCCCTGCGTTGTCGGCACGGCAGAGGAATAATACCTGTTCATATGCGGATAACGGATAACAAGACTATTTAAGAATGGAGTAGCTTCTTCGGGAATATCCTTGTTATAGTAGTTAATATAATCGCGGTGCATGGATTCCAGAATCAGCAGAACAACTCGGTCATACTGCGGTTTGATTTTGGCAATCTTTGCTTTAGGCTCATCTATACCCATTTCCGTCAGACGTGTTTTATCCTTGGCAGTCAGCTCGCGCTGCTCCACATGCTTGCCGCCGGCAATTTTATCCGTATCAAAAATTGCCTTGCTGACAAAGTTCACATTAACAGGAACGGAAAGCATATTGCGATAGTTCATACGCGTCTTTTCGTTCTCTACCTCAGCGTACATACCGATAACATTTTCCACGCCGTACATGCCGGCATAGCCAAGCAATCTGTCGGTAAGATTCAAGCCCAAGGTAAACATGGCCACGCACAGCAGTGACCAGGCAAAGTTCGGCTTACGCTTTTGCGGCTTCGGTACATAAAAAAGCAGTAAAATCACAACTATGCTGATAACAATACCGGCAATCATCGTGTTGCTCATCGTCGCAAAAATACCTTTAACAGCATAGATATTCAGGTTTTGGAAGAGAACGCTCTCCACGTGCATGGAGGTCTGCCAAAAATAGAAGCCGTCAAAAACCACTGCCAAAGCAGAAAATACATAAACGGCAAAATAAAGGATTTTCATCCCGATATTAGGCCATTTATGGTAGCACATTGCCATCAGCAGCACAACAAAAATGTTATTGTTAATACCGGCCAGCACGGAAAGGCTTGTCTGCAAGCCTTTATCCAGGCTAAGCTGGTTTACCATGAAAAAGGCTTCGCCCATATAAAGAATACCGATAACAATAACAGGAAAATAGCGCTGCAATCTGTCCGGCACACGGTTGCGCCGATAATACAGCAGATACATTATCTCTGCCAAAACGCTGTCACGCAAGACATGATCAAAAATCTGAAAGCCAAACTCGTTCAGCGGAAAGGGGTGCGTTCCGCCGAAGCTTTGCCAGGCAAAAAATCCTTCTACTATGCAGGCCGCGATAATAAAAATCAGCCAGCCCATTTTTCTGCTTATCCTATTCACCTTACACCATTTCCTTGCTTACGCCAAAAACTTAATCGGCTCGGACTCCATCTCAATTAAAAGCGGAGCAGTTGTTACAGCATCTCCGTCAAGCTCTGCTGCAAAATTCTCTTCATTGCAGCGTATTTCCATTTTTTTCGCTGCACGGATAATAATATCATTATCCAGCGTCAGCGCCTCCATAGCAATGCAGGCCGCATAACGTATAAAATCCCCGCGCTTATCACCGGTAAACAGCGCCGCATGTAAAAGAGGTGACGAAAGCGACGCACCGTTAAAGAGGTTGTAACGTCCGGCATAATAACGGCTCTTGCCTACAATAACAGAAGTTGCAGCATACCACTCGGCTTCATCATCAAAGCGCACCTGAAAGCGGTAACGCCAGTTGTTAAACAGAAATTCCTTACGCATAATCTCTGTTCCCTGCCAAACATAAGCAAGCTTGTTGAGCAGCTTTTTCTCCTTTTCGGTCACCTTGTCCACTACAAGCGAATCAAAGCCTATACCGGCAACTGTCAAAAAGACGTTGCCGTTGGCGCGTCCCAGATAAACAGGCACCTCTATACCTTTGGATACTCGTTTAAACCACTTATGCGGGTCCGCCTTCAAAAGCAGCTCCTTAGCCACCAGATTTACCGTACCGGCAGGAAAAACGCTGATGTAAGGCACATACTTGCGATTAGCCAGCTGTTCAATCATCGCTCTGATTGTGCCGTCACCGCCGGCAATTATCACCCAATCAACCTTTTCCTCAACTATTTCCGCAGCAATCTGCGGTATCTGGTCAAAGAAGCGGATATCTCGCATTTCTGCATTTTTAGGTCCTACTAATTCCTTCACCAGCTTATAGGTTTCATTCACCTTAGCCATCATACTGGCAAAAAGCTGCTTACCGGAATTACGGTTATACAAAAGCACAACCTTTTTAAATTTTTTTACGTCTACATATTCTCCAGGCATATCTAACTCCTAAAAATCCATTTTTTACGTGAGAGATAGTTCCATACAACAACAATACAGCTTGTCAGCACCTTCGACAGCATCGGCTGCCAGTCAAGCAGGCTGACAAAAATATACATCAGCAGCAGGTTAAACGCCAAGCCTATACAGCTTACCAAAAACACCAGGCCAAGCTCCTTGCCGCGTTTGTAACGGCTGCCGCTGTCAAAAACCAGAACATTGCCCAAGAAATAATGATACAGTGTTGCCAGGCAAAAGGATAAGGCTGTTGCCAGCATAGTCAGCAGTGTAAGGCTCAGGCCACTTAAAAGATAGTGGAAGAAAAGATAGAACAAGGCCCACTCCACCAAGGCCGCCGTACCGCCGACAAACAGATACAGCAAGAGCTTAATCAGCTCGCTGTCCGTATAATCAACACCAAATAATATTTTCCTGCGCATAGCGTACTCCAGTCATAGTATAATAGCTTATTATATCATCTTTAAGCGAAGTTTTCAAAGCTTTCCGGTAGGAGATACCGATGGAATGGATTGATATATTTATAAAATTGTTGAAAAAACATGCACTGCCCGCTCCTTTTGTATAGCAGCATGACGCAGTAAAGAGCGTAACCATCATCGAATTCAAAGATGGCAAGCAGGCTTACCGCACAACTGTAAAACCCTGATTCCCCTCTCAATATCGGTCTTCCCAACCGATTTGTGGAAAAAAGTGAGGCTATCATACACTCTTAGTGATAGCCTCCACTTTTTATTTCAGATATTTCATATAGAAAGCTTCTATTTTATCAAAGGAACTTACATCCATCTGGCAGTACAAATCCGATGCACACCACCAGAAATAATCAACAGCTCCTTATTATTACCTTGTAGCTTTTTAACGGCATCTGAAATTAACTCAAAACCAAGAATATAAAATACAAAAACAGAGCGATGCTTTCGCACCGCTCTAAAAAATTTATAAAAATTTATTCTTAAAAGCTGTATTTTACCTCTTTATCCAGCACTACACCAGTTTCCGGATTAATATTCATCTCACCACGCAAACCAGAGGCACTGAATTTCACTTCATATTCATATAATCCATGTTCTCTGTCCAATTTCAGTTCATAAATCGACACGTCACCAACTTCTTTAGCAACAATTGCTTTTACATCATCTTTGGACAAGATTACATTAGCGCTACCGCCCAACGCTTTTCTTTCCATATTGTATTCTTTAATTTTACCATTTACCTGATATACATCAATTTCATATTTTGTCTGAGTAGCAGTATCAAAAAACTCCACTTCATAATATGGTTGCATTTTTTGCATTTCTGCTTCAGTATGCAGGTAAGTACTACCTGTTGGAACTTGATTTTGCGCAATTGCACGAGCTTCGTCCGCACTAATCATATTAGCAGCAAATGCTGTAGCAGAAATTGCCAAAACAGTCAGTGCGCCAGTAATAATAGCTGTTAATTTTTTCATGAGATAAACCTCCTTCAATGTGAAAAGTTAAACCATATTTAAAGTATACTAAATTTCTAGGATTTATATTGTGAAGTCTTTGTGACTTCTTTAGAAGCTCCAACGTACGCCAGCGTGAAAATCCCAGTTCTTATTGTTTCAAGGCAAGAATATATAAAACAAGTGCTGCCCCGTTTTTGTAGTATGAGTTGGAAGTTAACATTCACAACTAACCTTCCATTTTCCTCTTGACTTAGAGTATACTTCAGGTATTAAAATATAAGTAACCAAATTATAGAAAGAATACAGCCAAAAGCCCGACGCTCCCGCAGTGCTCGGCTATGACGGCATCAAACTTTTAGCTGACGCTATCAAACGCGCAGGCTCTGTCGAACCGGCTAAGGTTGCTAAGGCGCTGGCTGAAACAAAATTCTTCAGTGCTATTACCGGCTCTCTTGGCCTAAACGAAAAGCATGACGCAGTAAAGAGCGTAACCATCATCGAATTCAAAGATGGCAAACAGTCTTACCGCGCAACTGTAAAACCCTGATTTCCCTCTCAATATCGGTTCTCCCGGCAGATTCATAAAAAAAGTGAGGCTATCACACACTCTAGTGATAGCCTCACTCAGTCCTTCTTTAGTTTGAGAGGGTGGGTTTTATCCCAGCCTCTTTTTACATTCTCCATTTCTGAGACTTCATTTTTACAGCGAGAGGAGGATTTACAGACCGCTAAAATCCTTACTAACCGCAGTCTGTAAACTCTCGCTGTTACTTTTATCCCACGCCGACCTTTTAGTATTGTTCAGCGTAAGCTAACAAATTATTTTTTGTGCAGCTGATGATATTCCTCGTCAGTCACCTTGTCCAGCCACGTCGTCGAATTTGCTGCTGTTTTAGCAATAGCTATATGCGTCATCGCCGTCTGATAGCCGCCGCCATGCCAATGAATAACTCCCGGCGGGCACCAGATAACATCACCTGGCTTAATCTCTCTGATGGACTGCCCTTTTTCCTGCGTCAGACCGGAGCCTGCTGTTACAATCAAAAGCTGTCCGTTAAGATGATAATGCCAGTTCGTGCGCACACCGGGCTCAAAGGTTACAGAAGCGCTGTAAAAATCAGGGCCACTGAAAATCGGATCCATTCTGGCAATACCGGTAAAATTATCATTATCAATAACTACAGATGCCTGACTGCCGTTCGGTTTAATCTCCTGATGCGTTTCTGTAGGAGCTGCGTTGGCGATAGAAGCAGCCAGCGTCAGCGCTGCAGCCAAAGTAACTAAGATTTTTTTCATAAATGTCTGCCTCTCTTTCTATCAGCCGTGCTTATATCGCATCGACTTATTCTACGCCTATTCTAGCAAGCGATTGTTGCTATCGGTCAAGAGATACTTTTAGGCAAATTTGTGAAAAAAAGCAAGGGGCAATCGCCAATGCCCCTTGCTTTTGCTGACTATCAAGCTGCTATTAAGATTCTTCCTTATCCGTAACCTTAATTAAATTGCTAATATAAGGACGCTTACCCGACAGCACATCGTTGTAAAACTGCTGCTTCCAGTTGATATAATCAATACTTTCCTGCAGCTTTTGCATCTGCGCTGCCAATGCCTCCTGCTTGCGTGCCAAAATTTTCTGACGTCTTTCGATAGTTGTAGGCCCTTCAAGGCACAGCGCCAGATATTCCTTCATCTCGTCTATGGACATACCGCATCTTTTCAGACAGGTTAAATCCTTAATCCATTTCACCGTCGCTTCATTAAAATAGCGGCGGTTATTTTTATCTCTGCGCACATTGGGCACAAGCCCTTCATTGCAATAAAACTTCAAGGCCTGATAGGTTAAGCCTGTTTCCCGGCATGCTTCCATCATTGTGTACATAGCTTTATCCTCCTCAAAAATTTTTTCAAAACGTGCTTGACCGATTGTTGCTATCGGTTGTTATACTGCAATTGTAACCGATAAATAACAGGCTGTCAAAAAATAATCTGTGAAATTATGAAAGTGAGGACTTAGTTATGAAAAAAACACTCTTAACTGCTGCTATGATTATGGCTCTTGGTATCACCGGTGTCGCTGGTGCTGCACCTGCAACAAATCCTTACGGACTTGTATATAATGGTGCCATCACGCAAAATGTCAAAGGTCAGGTAAATATCCATCCTGTACACTACACGCTGCACGGCGTAAAAATTGCTGCTAATGTTTATACTCCTGCGAACTACGATAAGAACAAATCCTATCCTGCCATCGTCGTTGCTCATCCTAATGGCGGTGTTAAGGAGCAGGTTGCAGGTCTGTATGCACAAAGCCTTGCTGAAAAAGGCTATATCACTATTGCGGCAGATGCAGCCTTCCAGGGTGCAAGCGGTGGCGAACCACGTCATCTTGATGTTCCCTATTACCGTACTGAGGATATTCACGGCATGATTGACTTCATCAGCAAATATCCTGGCGTTGATGCTAACCGCATCGGTGCTCTCGGTATCTGCGGTGGCGGCGGTTATACCTTAAACGCCGCTAAATCCGACAAGCGCCTGAAGGCTGTTGCAACGCTCAGCATGTTCAACAGCGGCCGTGTACGTCGTAATGGTTACATGGACACCCAGCTTGATTCCATTCAAGAGCGTCTGGCAGCAGCAGCACAGGCTCGTGCCGATGAAATTGCCACAGGCAAGGTAAGCTATGCCGGCACCGTTGATTTCGATGCGCTGACCGACGAAAGCATTGCTAAAATTACTACAGACCTCTACCGCGAGGGCATGGACTACTATGGTCGCAGCCATCGCCATCCGAACTCCACCTTCACCTATACGCAAAGCAGCCTCATGGAACTCATGACCTGGGATGCAACCGATCATATCGACCTTATCAACGCTCCGCTGCTGATGATTGCCGGTGAAAAAGCAGACTCACGCTATATGACCGAGGATGCTTTCAAGAAGGCAACCGGCACCAACAAAAAGGAACTGTACATTATCCCTGAAGCAACCCACATCAAGACCTACTATATTCCTGAATATGTGAATAAGGCTCTGGATAAATTGGGCGATTTCTACAAAGCTAATATTAAATAACCTATTCCATTACTCACTCTCCAGCAGCCTGTAGCAGCATTTCGTCTACGGGCTGCTTAACCTGCTGTACGATACGGAGGAACCATTATGCAAACAACGACCCGCTTCATCAAAAAAACTCTGCCTCTCACCGCTATGCTAACTGCTCTTTTCTGCTTCTCCCCTGCTCAGGCTCAGGAGCAGACGTCCTTCAATGATATTTACCGTACAGGCGCTCCAACGCAAATTCAAAATGAGCCTGAGCTCAGCAACATTTTAACCAACCTCGTCTATACAGATGTGCAAAAGCACGTCTCCTTCACGCCTGCTGAGCAGGAATTTCTCACGCTCGCTATTTTAACAGCACTGGGCACCCCGCAGGAAATCCCCGCACATGTGCAAGGAGCTTTAAAGGCCGGCGCTACTCCGGAGCAGATTCATGAGGTCGTCCTGCACGTTACGCCCTATGTCGGCTATCCGCGCAGTAAGGCTGCACTGCTCGCTATGCACAAGGCCTTCAAAAAAGCTGGCGTGAAGCTCCCCGTTGCCAATGCAGGCACAGTCAATGACACCACCCGCTATGACAAGGGGCTGGAAAAACAGGTAGAGATTGCAGGCGACCGTATTTTAAAGCGCATCGCTGATGCTCCTGCTGACGAAGCACATATCAACGAATTTTTGGCCAGCAACTGCTTTGGTGACTATTATACCCGTGAGGTCTTCAACATGCAGCAGCGTGAAATGCTGACCTTTGCCGCTATTATCGCCCTCGGCGGTGCTGACCCGCAGGCCCGCAGTCATGTATCTGCTAATATCACTGTAGGCAACACCCGCCATCAGCTCTTAGACGTCATCACCGTGGCTCTGCCCTACATCGGTTATCCCCGTACTTTAAATGCTCTCGCTGCTATCAACAGTGTTATTCCGGCGAAATAATTGGTATATAATTAACGAAAGGACGTATTAATCATGGATTATGTAACTCTTAACAATGGTGTAAAAATGCCGCAGCTCGGCTATGGTGTTTATCAGGTAACAAAGGAAGAATGTGAACGCTGCGTGCTCGATGCTCTCGAAGTCGGCTACCGTGCTATCGACACCGCGCAAAGCTACTTCAACGAAGAGGAGGTCGGCAATGCCATCGAAAAATCTCCTGTTGACCGCAAGGATATTTTCCTTACTACCAAGGTCTGGATTGAGCATTATGGCTATGAAGCTACTAAGGCTTCTGTATTAAAATCTATGGAAAAGCTCAAGACCGATTACATCGACCTCGTACTGCTGCACCAGCCGTTTGCTGACTACTATGGTGCTTACCGTGCACTCGAAGACCTCTATGAAGAAGGCAAGCTGCGTGCTATCGGCATATCCAACTTCTATCCTGACCGCCTCGTAGATATCGCATCCTTCGCTCGCATCAAACCGATGGTCAACCAAATTGAAACTCATCCGCTCAACCAGCAGATTGAAGCACATAAATGGCTCGAAAAATACGGTGTTATCCATGAAGCCTGGGCTCCGTTCGGCGAAGGCCGTGGTAATATGTTCAATAACACTATTCTGCGTGCTATCGGCGAAAAATATAACAAGAGCGTTGCTCAGGTTATCCTGCGCTGGCAGCTGCAGCGTGGCATTGTCGTTATCCCGAAATCCACGCACCAGGAACGCATGGCTGAAAACCTTAACGTCTTCGATTTTGCACTGACTGACAGCGAAATGCAAACCATCGCCGGCCTTGATAGCAAAACCAGTGCCTTCTTCTCGCATCAGGACCCTGCTATGGTAGAATGGTTCGTGCAGATGGTGGAAGAACGCAAAGGTAAATAATATTTTTTTGGAGGAAGTTAGTATGGGAAAGAAAGTATTGATTTTATCCGGCAGTCCGCGTCAGGGCGGTAACTCTGACATCTTATGCGACGAATTTATGCGTGGCGCTAAGGAAGCAGGCCATGAGGTAGAAAAAATCCGTGTAGCCGGCAAAAATATTGCTCCCTGCTCCGCCTGCTACTATTGCCGCAGTCATGCAGGCGAATGTATGCACAAGGACGATATGGCTGCACTGCTGCAAAAAATTATCGAAGCAGATGTACTCGTGCTCGCCAGCCCTGTCTATTTCTACTCCATCTGCGCTCAGCTCAAGGCGGTTATCGACCGTACCGTTGCCCGCTGGACAGAGGTGGAAAACAAAGAGTTTTACTACATCGCAACCCTTGCAGAAGCAACTTCTGCTGCCGCTGAAAGAACTATCGACTGCTTCCGTGGCTATGCTGATTGCGTAAACGGAGCTGTAGAAAAAGGCGTCATTATCGGCAGCGGCGTTTATGAACGTGGAGTAATTAAAAATACTCCGTACATGCAAAAAGCCTATGCAATGGGCAAGAATGTATAAGGAAGGACACACATTATGAAAAAACAGCTTTTCTCCTTCGCTCTTGCAGCAGCGCTGACTATCAGCGCTGTAAGCTTCGCTGCTCCGCTGCAAATCGCTAAACAAGGCCTGTTCTCCGCAGGCGGCATAACCATCACCTCGCCCGGAACCTTCGACCCCTATAACCAGTGGGAAGCAACCGGCGCAGGCCAGACCGCGCATGTCGACCATGCCAACGTCTTCTACCAGCTTCCGCAAAAGCAGACTAAGGCGCCTATCGTCTTTCTGCACGGCTACGGCCAATCCCGCATGGGCTGGATGACTACACCTGATGGTCGCGAGGGCTGGAGCGACATGTTTCTGAAAAACGGGCACGGTGTCTTCCTCGTTGACGAGCCGCGCCGTGGCGAAGCAGGCGCGACGAGCGTCAGCGGTGACATCAGCACGAAAACGCTCGAGCAGCGCTGGTACACCCAATTCCGCATCGGCAAATGGGAAAACGGCAAGTCCGTGCCCAACCCCGGTTCGCAGTTTGCCAACAGTGATGAGGCAGTCGACCAATTCTTCCGTCAGATGACTCCGGATACAGGCATGAAGTCCGACATGGGAGCTGATTTTGACGGTGAAATGGTGGCTAAGGCTCTCGCTGCCACTGTCGATAAGGCGTATGCTATAACAGGCAAAAAGCCCATCGTCTTCACACATTCGCAGGGCGGACGTGCTGGCTGGCTCACTGCAAAATATACGAAAAATATTGCTGCCATCGTCACTATCGAACCCGGCAATGCGCCTAAAACAGGCTCTGACGAATATATTGCGCTAGCTGAACAGCATATCCCTGTTGCCTTCTACTTTGGCGATTACATCCATAATGGCGACCCCAAGCTTTCCGCTACGAAAATCTGGCAGAGCAAGCTGCAAGAGTGCGCAGACTTTACCGCCAGCTATAATAAAGCAGGCGCAAACAGCGTAGTCTTCGACCTGCCCAAGGAAGGCATCTATGGCAACGACCACTTCATGTTCCAGAATCTCAATAACGCAGTCATCGCTAAACATATTGAAAAGTGGCTGCAAAGCGTGAAGTAAAAGCTTCTTAACTGTTCTCACTTTCTGCTATACAAAAAGCCTACGGCTTTACTGTCATCAGTAAGGCCGCAGGCTTTATTTTTTTGCGTAAGACACTACCTCACAAAAAGTTTTGGGAATGTTTTCCCAAAACTTGGTATATCAGAATAGTTTTAGGAAATTTCTTCCCTAAACCTTCCCTTAACGCTAAAAGGCTGGGAGAAAACACAGACTTAAATTAACATCTTGCGCAGCCAAGGCTGTGCCACCTACGGACATAAGAGCGCCACTGACCATCATTAATAACGCCTTTTTTAGCAATTTTCTTCATTAATTTATACTTCCTGTATGCTTCGTTAAAAACACTATAGCATCTAGTGTTAACTACAAGTCAAGTGTTTTTCGGGGAGAAATTTCTGCTCTGCACATCTCTCTAACGTCTCCTCTTGACTTAGAGCACACTTCATGTACTATAATAAGCAGAGAAAACTGTCAGAAAGAAGGTCTAAAATATGAATGTTTTAATGATTAACGGTTCACCGCATCTTAACGGGAACACGAGCATTGCTCTTAAAGAACTGGAAAAAACTTTTTCTGCATTAGGCGTAGAAACAGAAATCGTCAATCTTGGCACGCAGGCAGTGCGTGGCTGCATCGCCTGCTATAAATGTATGGAGAAGGGGCAATGCGTTTTTGATGATATCGTCAACAAAACGGCGCCAAAACTTGCCGAAGCAGACGGTCTTATTATTGCTTCTCCCGTTTATTACGCTTCTGCTAACGCCACGCTCGTCGCCTTCCTGCAGCGTCTGTTCTTCAGCACAAGGAACATAAAAAAGCTTATGAAGGTCGGCGCCAGCGTTACTGTCTGCCGCCGTGGCGGCGCTTCTGCCACCTTTGACGAGCTGAACAAATTCTTCACGATTAACAATATGCCCATCGTCTCCAGCCAATACTGGAACAGCGTGCATGGACGCAATCCCGGCGAAGCAGCGCAGGATACCGAAGGCTTACAGACTATGCGCACGCTCGCTCGCAACATGACCTTCCTCATGCAGAGCATTGAGCTTGGCAAGCAGGCCTACGGACTGCCGCAAAACGAAGAGCTTACGCTGACAAACTTCATCAGGTAAGAAAGTAAAAAGATCAAAGTAAAGCTCCACCCGCCTAGCGGGTGGAGCTTTACTTTTATGTTTTTGTGAGGAGGAACTTACTATGAACCGACGAGATTTTATCAAGCTCGCTGTCGCAGGCTTCGGCACCATGCTTGCCAGCGGCGCAGCTATCAATATGCTGAATACAAAGTCTGTACCAGAAACTGCTCCTATAGCAGAGGCAGCTCCGCAGGCTGCCTCTGACTTAGATCACAGCTTATAAAAAAACTCTTGACCGATAGCAACAACCGCAAGCTATAATTTCCTTTAGAAGGGTACTTAACTTAGAATCAGCTCTAGGAAATATAATTCTACTATAAGCATTATCATTCAAGGAGGTTGTCACATGTTTGGTTTAGGTTTACCAGAATTACTTCTCATTCTTGTCATCGGTTTAATTTTCTTCGGTCCAGGCAAACTGCCGGATATCGGTAAGGCCTTAGGCAAAAGTATGCGTGAGTTCAAGCAGGCCGTAAACGAAGCTGACCCCAGCAAGGAAGCGCTCCCCGCAGCCAAGGCAGAAGAACAAAATGATGCCGGACAAGCAAAATAATTATCTGCCTGTCGAAGCGTCGCTCGATAAAGACATGACGCTCACAGAACATCTGGCGGAGCTGCGCAGCTGCCTGCTCAAGGCTCTTGCTGCCCTAGTTATTGGCACTGCTAGCAGCGTCTATTTTTTGCAGGACATCATGGACGTGCTCACAAGCGCTGCGAAGGAGCTGTATTATATGCGCCCTGCCGAAGCCTTCATGATTTATATGAAGGTAGCACTGCTCAGCGGTCTATTGCTTGCTTCGCCCTTCATGCTTTATGAGCTCTACGCCTTCGTCCGCCCGGCGCTGACATGGCGTGAGCGCAAATTCACGCTCATCTGCCTTCCGCTAGCGATACTGCTCTTTATCGCAGGCATGTTATTTTCTTACAGCTTCGTTTTTCCGCGCGGCCTGGAATTTTTTCTCGGCTTTGCCGCAGGCAAGGTCAATCCGCTGATTTCTATGGAAAGCTACCTGGACTTTCTGCTTATGCTGGTTGTTCCCTTCGGCTTTGCCTTCACCGTGCCTGTGATTCTCACGCTGCTAGCTTATCTGGGCCTCATCAGCTCCAGGCTCTTGATGAAATTCCAGCGCCACGTTATCCTGGTCGCCTTCATCATCGCCGGAGTTATCACGCCCACGCCTGATATTATCACGCAGACTCTGCTCGCCGTGCCGATGATTCTGCTCTATGAGATGAGCATTGTCATTATCCGCTATCTGCTTAAACGCTAAGCCTAGACGTAAGCTATAGTTTTCTAAGACAAGCTTATTGACTTAGAGTTATCTCTAAGTATTACACTAACAAAGGAGCGATCACCAATGCAGAATCCGGCTTATAACCTACGGCGCGTCGCTAGTTATCTTCTGGGCTTTGTGCTCTTTTACGAGCCCTTCATGCTGTTTAACCGGCTTGCGAGCACATTCTTCGTCGATACAAGCTTCAGCTCGATTCACGTCCCCTGCGCCCGCATTCCACTGGCAAGCATCGTCACCGGCGAATGGCAGTACGCAAGCCCTATTTCGCTTTTCTTCTGCCTGCTGCTGGCTGCAAGCTCGCTGTGGTTCGGTCCGCTGTTCTGCGGCAGGCTCTGTCCTGCTGGTGCCTTCAGCGAATTTTTAGGCAGCCTGCTGCCAGATAAATATAAAATTGACTGGCCAACGCTCGTGCCTATTCTGCCACTGCGCTACGGCTTTTTGGTTGGCTTTCTCTTTTCTATCTGGCTCGGCTTCGGCCTGCCCTGCATCTACTGTAATTACTATTCCCTGGAAATTTTCGTCAACCTGTTTATCACAGGGCAGCTGCTCAATAGCCTTGCGTCCCTCTTTGCCACCTTCTTTCTGGCAAACATATTCTTCGGCTTATTCACAAAAGGCGGCCGCGGCTATTGTTTGTTGCTCTGCCCTGTTGGTACATATAATTCTTTCTTCCACCTTTTAGGACGATTCGTTCCCGGCACCTTCAATATGCAAGTGCGCAAAGCAGCCTGCGTTGGCTGCACAAAATGTGAACAGGGTTGCCCCATGCGTGCCATTACTATGGTTGAGCGCAAGGCGCAAATTAAACGCAACCTGTGCATCGTCTGCGGCAAATGCGCCCATAACTGTCCTAAAAAGGCCATCTGCTATCAAAGCAATCTGGGAAAGGAGACGTATGAGCATGGCAACACAAACTAATAAAGCACTTCCAAGCGACAAGCTGAGCAGCCTTGCTCTTGGTGGCAGCGCAGCTGCTGCCATTCTCCTGCCCCAAGCTATTACCAAAGCAGTACCTCAGCTCTTCACCAGGGTTGCGCCATATACAGCGCAGACCCTGCCTTACTGCACTGGCGTCTGCGGCAGCTGCGGTGCAAGCTGCATCGGCAGCGTTGCTATCATTGCTTTTTTATCACTCTTAGCTAAATCCAGGCATCAGCAAAGTAAAAGTGATAGGCTGTAAGCTCTGTACATCATAAGGAGGTATACCAATGAAACGTCGTGAATTTTTAAAAAAATCTGCTTTCGCTATGCTCGGCTTCGCCGCCCTCACTATGGGCTGCAGCGCTGACAAAACCGCCAAAGCTGACGCACCTCAGCCCGAGGTAAAGCAATCTACAAACGAAGGAGCATCTCAATCAATGAATAATAATGGTTCAAAAATTCTCGTAGCCTATTTTTCCTGGAGCGGTAACACCAAGGCTGTTGCCGAAGAAATTCATAAACAGGTCGGCGGCGACATCGTAGAAATCGTTCCTGAAACTCCGTATTCCGAAACCTACAGCGTAACTGTCGCTAAGGCTAAGGCAGAGCAGGCAAGCAATGCCCGCCCTGCCATCAGCACAAAAATCGCTGACTTTGATAAATATGATACAATCTACCTCGGATATCCGAACTGGTGGGGTAGCATGCCGATGCCCGTCGCAACCTTCATCGACACCTACAAAATGAGCGGTAAAAAGGTTGCGCCGTTCTTCACCAACGGCGGCGGCGGTGTACAACGCTGCATGAGCGACCTCGAAACAAGAGCAGCTGGCGCTAAATTCAACGATTATCTGTGCCTGTCCGGTAGCAGCGCGAAAAACTCCCAAGGTGAAATCACCAGCTGGGTAAAGAAAACGCAAAACTAATAGTTATGGAGGCACACATGAAACGACGCGACCTCTTTAAAGCAGCCGCTATGACTGCTACAGGCGTAGCCTTAGGCAGCCTGTCCGATATCAATACTACATTTGCAAAGGAAGTAATAAAAATGACAAAAGAACAGTTTTCTACCGTCTTCCCCATGGGCGCAAAAAATGACGCCTATGCAAAATATTTCGTAGGACAAAGCTATCTTAACATGCTTTCTCTCGACCAGGTTGTCATTGGCAACGTAACTTTCGAACCCGGCTGCCGCAACAATTGGCACATCCACCACGCAGACAAAGGTGGCGGCCAGATTCTGCTCGTTACCGGAGGCCGTGGCTACTATCAGGAATGGGGCAAGCCTGCCCGCGAGCTGCATGCTGGTGATGTAGTCAACATCCCCGCCGGAGTTAAGCATTGGCACGGCGCCGCCCCCACCAGCTGGTTTGCGCACCTCGCCATCGAGGTTCCGGGCGAAAACACCAAAAGCGAATGGTGCGAGCCTGTGGATGCAGAGGAATATAATAAGCTGAAATAAACCCGCTGTCACCTTCAGTGATATCTTCCCTTACAGACAGACAAGTCGCTCAACACTAATTTACTGAAATGAGAATCACCAATAAAAGACATCTCAAAAATTATACTCACTGCATTTCTTTCATGCACTTTACTTTTAGGAGGCACCACCGCTATGGCACAAACACGTGAAACAGCAGCAAATACTGCTGCTCAAAGCTTGTTCACCAAAAATGATCCTACTGATATTAAAAACGAACCGGAGCTTTCCGCTATCAGCAAAAAGTTTATCTATCACGATATCAATAAGCAGATTAAGCTCAGTACCGCCAAACAGGAGCTGCTGACGCTCGTTGTTCTCACTGCCAACAACACACCGGAGGATATTCCTGCCCACGTCGAAGGCGCTCTCAGAGCAGGTGCAACGCCGGAGCAGGTACACGAAAGCATTTTCCATTGCACGCCATACGTTGGTCTGCCAAAGGTAAAGACAGCACTGGAACGCGTTGACCAGGTTATGGAAATGCTCAAAATCAAGCCCTGCGCTCCCGCCGGAACAACTACCGATCAAACACGCCACGAAGCAGGCCTCTCCGTACAGCGCGCCATCTTCGGCGCAGAGAACATTGATAAGATGAACGCGAGTGTCCCTGCTGACCAAAAGCATATTAATGATTACCTCAGCGCCAACTGCTTTGGCGACTACTACACACGCAAAGTGCTCGACGTCAAAGAGCGTGAACTGATCACATTTACAGCAATCGTTACTCTCGGCGGCTGTGAGCCGCAGGCTAAGGCGCACGCTACTGCCAACATCTCCGTCGGCAACACTCGTCAGGATTTACTCGACGCGCTCACCATCGCCCTGCCCTATATCGGCTATCCGCGTACCTTAAACGGCCTCGGCTGCATCAACGCTGTCGCTCCGAGTAAATAAGTTCCAAAAATTTTCTTGACTTAAACCATACTCCAAGTAGTAAAATATATTTGATTAATTTACAGGAGGTAGCACACATGAAAAGACGCGATTTTCTTAAAGCCGCTGGCGTTGCTGCCGTAGGTTTAACAGCAGGAGGCGCATTGAACTTGGCTAAAGCATTTGCACAGGCTCCCGTAGTCGGCAGCCAGAGAGTAATCAAAACAGCAGAGGGCGCAGGCTCTCACGCCAAAGTATATTTCACCAAGCATATTGATGCAGAGCATCTCATCAAATTATATGACTTAATCAACGAAAGTATTTACGGCAAGGTAGCTATCAAGCTGCACACCGGCGAAAAGCACGGGCCAAACATTCTGCCGCGCGAGCTGGTCAAAGCGCTGCAGCAGCAAATCCCCAACAGCACCATCGTAGAAACCAACACGCTCTATCAGGGCGACCGCTATACCACCGAGAGCCATCTGGAAACGCTGAAGGTCAACGGCTGGACGTTCTGCCCTGTCGACATCATGGACGCAGAGGGCACAGTTAATCTGCCCGTCCGCCACGGCAAGCACTTCAAAGAGGTTTCCATGGGCAAAAACATCGTCAACTACGATTCCATGCTCGTTTTAACGCACTTCAAGGGTCACGCCATGGGCGGCTTCGGCGGCTCCATGAAAAATCTGGCTATCGGCTGCGCAGACGGCCGCATCGGCAAGGCGCAAGTTCACGGCGTGGATAAGGACAACCTGCCCGAGGACTGGAACGTCTGGCCCGGCAAGGAGCTGCTCATGGAAAATATGGCTGAATCCGCTAAAGCCACCATCGACTTCTTCGGCAAGCACATCGTTTATATCAACGTCCTGCGCCGTATGTCCGTCGACTGCGACTGCGCCGGCTTAAGCGCCGCAGAACCGACTATCCCTGATATCGGCATTCTCGCTTCTACCGACATTCTGGCCATCGACCAGGCTTCCGTTGATCTGGTATATGCCAAGGAAAGCAACCATGACCTTGTTGAGCGCATGGAAAGCCGTCACGGCCTGCACCAGCTCACCGCTATGCGCGAGCTGAAAATGGGCAATGACAAATATGAACTGATTGAGCTTGATTAACCGTAATTAAAAAGGCTGTCGCACTACGATGATGCGACAACCTTTTTGCTTATTTGGTTAATTTCACTTCGTCAAACTGCTTGCCATCCGGCAGAAAAGCTTTAAACTCCAGAGTTTTCCCATCGGCCGTCAGCGTCATATAGTTGGCAGTTTCCGGTTTCGGCGCTGTTGCCGCATCCCACTCAAAATCGCCCCACAGCTTAGGATAGCGCACACTGCCGGCCACACCTGTCAGAATATAGGTAATACCGCTTCCCTGCGGTGCAGGCGCAAAGTTCTGCAGCGGCACACGGCGGCGATATGTATGCAAATGCGCCGTCAGTACTGCGTCAACCTTGTATTTTTCAAACACCGGCATCAGCTGGTAGCTGAAATCAAGAAACTGCGTCTTGCTCTGCGCTCTGCCGGACTCCGGCCCGAAGCCGTAGAGAAAGATATCGCGGTGCATCAGCACCACCTTCCACTTCGCCTTGCTCGCCGCCAAATCCTTTTCCAGCCAAGACAGCTCATCTGCCAGCAAATCAGGCTGGAATTTTTTCATCTCCGGAAAATTTGTATCCAACACTACAAAATGCACCGGACCGTAATCAAAGCTGTAAAACTGATTCGGATATTTTGCCAGACCGTTTTGCGGTACATTGAACAAATGCGTATAGCTTACAGGCAGGCATTCCTTCCACTCCATGTTATATGCCTCATGGTTGCCGATTACAGGTGCCAGCGGCACAGCATCACTGAACACGCTCACGCTGTTGAACCAGGAGCGCCATTGGCTTGCATCCTGACCGTTGTCCACCAAATCACCCATATTCACGTAAAACGCGCTCTCCGTATGACGCTTGTACGCCTCACGCGCCAGCTGCTGCCAGCCGCTGTAATCAGCGCTTTGCGAATCCGGGAAGATTAAGGCGGTAAAGCCATCTCCCTTTTCGGTGCTCAGCTTGTGCCAACGTCCTTTATTCTGCGCTGTGTTGATGCGGTATTCATAAGCACTGCCCGGCACCAGGCCGCTAAGACGCGCAGTATATTGAATAATACTGTTCTTATCCGTAAAGCTGCTGTCTGTTGCCTGCACTGCCTGTATATCCTTGCTGCCCTGCAAGCGAAACTCCAGCGTATAAGGCTGCTTCACCTTCGCTTCCCACATAATTGTGCGCCCTGTTTTGTTATCTGCAGCGACAAGCTGACGCGGATTGATGATGGCAACGGCGGTATCACTGCCCTGCACTTCGCTGTCAGCATTTTTAGCACAGCCGTTTAAGGCCATTACTGCCAGACACAATATAAAAAGTAAAAGCTTAATTATCTTGCTCATGCTCTGCTTCCTTTCATGTTGCTTTATTTAAGTATAGCATAACACCTGGAGTACGGTCGAAGTCAAGAGCAAAAGAAAACAGCAGCCCTGACCCACGCCAAGACAGCTGCTTATTGTTATCTTACTTTAATATATCACTGTTTCCCCATCTTCCGGGATCACATAATTACCAACACCACGGCGTACAAGCGCACCCCGCATTTGGCTACGTGTAATCGAAGCATGAGCAACATTATCGAAATGTGTCAGATACAGCTTTGCTTCCGGCAATGTCTGATGTACGCAATCCACATCTTCATCATTCATTATCAGCCTGCCATAAGCACGCAACTCCGCAGCGCAGGCATTAAGCATAATTACTTCCGGCTGATAATTTGCCAAAGTTTTACGCACGCCATCAAACCAAATCGTATCTCCGGCAACGTATAGAACCTTTTCCTGCTCTGCTTTAAATACTACACCACAAGCATCAGACGATGGCTTGATCATGCCATGCAAAGCTGGTGTTTTATATAAGGTTATATCTGCAAACTTAACCCCATCATTTTTCAGGATACGTACATCCTGAAAACCTGAAGCTTTTAAGACCTGTGCATCATCTTCATTTTGCACAAAAATTGGCTTATCATGCTCCAAAACATCACCAAAAGTGCCCTTCTGCATATTGATATCTATATGATCAGGGTGCAGATGCGTTACAATATAAGCATCTACTCCACTCAAAATGCTTTCTACCGTTTCCGGCAAAGCAAAAAGCGGCATTGGTATTTTCGCCTTTACCGGATCAACAGGCATGTAAGGATTTCCCGGAATACTGTCAAAACAGCCTAACCCATATTGTTCCGCAAGCCAAGGATCTAAAAGAAAAGTTTTGCCACCATATAAAATTTTATTCGTCGCACTGCGAATTTGCTTGATTTTCATTTTGTTCCTCCTATAAGTTTTTATTACATTATAGACATAAACCAACTGCAGCAAAAGAAAAAACCTGGTTCTTTACCGCAACCAATAAGTTGCGGTAAAATAAGATTGAGGTGAAAAAAATGCAGCCAAAGCAATTACAATATTTTATCACAGCCTATGCAACAAAAAATATCCAACGAGCAGCAGAAAAGCTTTTCGTTTCTCGTCAAGGAATAAGTAAAACAATTCGTGAGCTGGAACAGGAATTAGGCGCAGACTTATTCTTACGCTCATCCAAAGGCTTAGAGCCAACGGATTTTGCCGAAGCATTATTTCCCCATGCCAAAAAGTTGCTCGATGAATATAACTACATAACAGGCCTGAACACCTTGGCAAAGCAAAAGGAAAATGTTATCACCATCTACGCGCTTGATAACATCGTAAAATATTTAACAGCAGAATTTTTCTTTGACTTTCGCAAATTATATCCGAATATTATTCTCAGCATTATCGAAAGCACCGATGAGGCTGCTCTCAACGCCTTACTTGCCCGCAATGCAGATTTCGCTATTACTACAGATCCGTTGGACAACACAAATTTTACACTTACACCCATATTTTATACGCATTATTGCATAGCACTTTCTGCTGACCACCCTTTAGCTGCTAAAGATAAACTCAGCTATCAGGATCTTCATAATCAAAAAATTATCAGTAAAGGAAGATCCTTCCGTTGTTTTCGCGACAATATGGAAAAATATATTCTTGGTAATGGTCTGAATGTAGATATTTTTGCGGAAATCACCGATATTGACGTTGCTCTGGATTTAGTAAAGGAAAGCAACGTAATCTATCTAGGCTATGACTACATTGCTGCAATGCAAAGACATCCTGATATCAGCTGGAAGATGCTCGATGCTGAAGTAAGCGGTCAGAACATGTATATTGCAAGTCTAAAAAATACTCTGCCGCGCAAGGTGTGCCGTGATTTGCAAAATTTTTTATTGGCATGGCTGCCCATACACAACAAAGATAAAATTATTTTGTAACCTCATTTCAATAAAGACGAGCTTGCTGCAGCTTTCCGGCACCACGTTTTTTCTTCATCAGGCCTTCAGCTGCTACTTGCAAAATACGTTTATTTTTACTTTGCGCCAAATCTACCATCGGCGTAAAACCTCCTAGCATAAATATTCTCCTTCACAGAAATATAGTTTATTATACTTTTTCATGCAAGAAATCCTAATTGGTCAAAAGATTTCTATCTGCAATTACAGTATTTTTATCATAAACTATAATATGACTTATTGCTTAAAAAATAAAATAGTAAAAAGCTTACAGAGGTACTGTTTTTCAATGCTGTTTTTGCTATAATATAGTGTGAAGCTATCGCATGCTGTTATTTTAAACAAGGTATCATAAGGAGGAGACCATATGAGCTTAAAAATAATTACTAAGCGTTGCAAGGGCTGTGGTATTTGTGCGGCCTTCTGCCCGAAAAAAGTTCTGGCAGTCAGCGAAGTCGGCAAAGTCGAAGCCGTCGCTGAAGAAAATTGCATCAAATGCGGACAATGCGAAATGCGTTGCCCTGACTATGCTATCTTTGTAGATAAATAAAAAGGAGTGAGGTAACCCATGTCAAGAATCCTGCTGTTACAAGGTAACCAAGCGGTTGTTGAGGGTGCGATTGCTGCCGGTGTAAAATTTTACGGCGGTTATCCGATCACCCCTTCTACCGAAATTGCTGAACAATTAGCTCTGCGTCTGCCGCAGGTTGGCGGTAAATTTATGCAGACTGAAGACGAAATCGCCGGTCTCGGCACTGTTATCGGTGCATCCATGGCCGGTAAAAAGGCTATGACCGCAACCAGCGGCCCAGGCTTCTCCCTGAAACAGGAAATGCTCGGCCTCGCCTGCAGCGCCGAAATCCCCTGCGTTATCGTTAACGTACAACGTGTAGGCCCCGCAACCGGCCAACCGACCTCCCCCGCACAGGGCGAGGTTATGCAAACCCGTTGGGGCACCCACGGCGACCACTGGCTGATTACCGTTTCTCCGTCTAGTGTTCCCGAATGCTTTGACCTGACTTTGCGTGCAGTAGCATTGAGCGAAAAATATCGTTGCCCGGTTATTCTCCTGATGGACGAGGTTATCGGCCATATGCGCGAGAAAATCGAGCTTCCCGACAACTATGATGAAATTCCGCAGGCAGAACGCAAGCGCCCGACCTGCGCACCCGAAGATTATCTGGCTTACGGCTGCGAGGAAGGCTCCAAGGTTCCTGCTATGGCAGACTTCGGCAGCGGTTACCGCTGGCACGTATCCGGTCTGGTACATGACGAAACCGGTTTCCCGAAAGGCACCGGCGAAGCAACCCGCACCTCTCAGGACCGTCTGCGCACTAAATTAGAAGATAACTTAGACGACATCGTACAAGTAGAAAACTATCGTATGGAAGATGCCGAATTTGCTGTTGTAGCCTTCGGCGGCGCTGCCCGCACTGCTTATGAAGCAGTTGACATGGCACGCAAGGAAGGCCTGAAGGTTGGCTTCGTCCGCCCGATTACCATCTGGCCGTTTGCCGAAAAGCAAATGCAGGAGCTGGCAGGCAAGGTTAAAGGCATCCTCGTACACGAGCTGAACTGCGGCCAGTACGTTCTGGAAGTTGAACGTGCGGTAGCAGGTAAAGTTCCTGTAAGCCTGTACGCTAAATACGATAACGAATCTGCTACTCCGGCTGAACTGTTAGCTGAAATCAAAAAGGCTATGGCCTAACGGATGAGAGGAGAAAAAACGATGAGTGAAATGGAAAATTTAATCAATAAATATTTCCGCCCGGGCCGTCTGCCTCACATCTGGTGCCCCGGCTGCGGCAACGGCGTTATCACCGGCGCCATTGTAAAAGCAATTGATAAGCAAGGTCTGGCAAAAGACGACGTTGCAGTAATCAGCGGCATCGGCTGCTCCAGCCGTTCCTCCGGTTATCTGGACTTCAACACCGCCAATACTCTGCACGGCCGTGCTCTGCCGATTGCTACCGGTGTAAAAATGGCTAACCCTGCACTGAATGTTATCGTTTGCAGCGGTGACGGTGACTGCACCGCTATCGGCGGCAACCACTTGATTCATGCAGCACGCCGCAATATTGATTTGACTTTGGTTGTTTTCAACAACAGCATTTACGGCATGACCGGCGGTCAATATTCTCCGATGACGCCGATTCATTCCAAAGCAACTACCGCTCCGTACTACACTGTTGAACCGAGCTTCAATCTGCTCGATCTGGCAAAAGCTGCCGGTGCAACCTATGTAGCACGCGCAACCACCTACCATGTTCCCGTACTGGTTGATGTTATCGCTAAAGGTATTGCTCACAAAGGCTTCTCTATCATCGAAGCAGTAAGCGCTTGCCCGATTTCCTTCGGCCGTCAGAACAAGATGGGCGGACCGGCTCAGATGATGGCTTGGCAGCGTGACCATGGCGTTATGAAGGCTGTTTGGGACCGCATGGATGAAGAGAAAAAGGCAGAAGCAATCGCTGCCGGCAAATTCCCCATCGGCGTTCTCTACGAAAACAACGACGTTATGGAATACACCAAGGCATATGACCAAATTATTCAACGTGCACAGGAGGGTAAATAATTATGAGACATAGCTTTCGTTTCTCCGGTACCGGTGGTCAGGGTCTGATCACTGCTGGTATTATTTTAGCCGAAGCTGCCCTCTTAGACGACAAGCTGGCTGTACAATCCCAATCCTATGGCCCGGAAGCCCGCGGCGGCTCCTCCAAGGCCGAAGCTATCATCAGTGATGAGCCCATTTACTTCAGCCGTGTTATCTGCCCAGATACTCTGCTGGTAATGAGCCAGGAGGCTGCCAACAAATTCATTGCCGACTGCGATGAGCATACCACCGTTATCACCGATACTCTTTTCGTAACTGATGTTCCCGGCAAGTACGGCAAACGCGTTGACCTGCCTATCACCCATACTGCCAACACTGTTTGCGGCAAGACACTGTTTGCGAACATCGTTGCTCTGGGCGCAGTAGTTGCACTCACCAAATGCGTTTCTAAAGAAGCAATTCTCAAGGCTGTACTGAACCGTGTTCCGAAAGGAACCGAAGAAGCTAATACCAAGGCTCTCGAAGCTGGTATGGCACTGATTGAGAAATAAAATCTGACCTATACAATTAAAGCTGTTGCTTTCGGCATTCACGCCGGAGGCAGCAGCTTTTTAATTTTTAGCTGGCTAATTATGCAAAATGTCATGCAAATGCCACAAACTTACGCTATAATATACAAGTACAATAGGCTTTTAACTTCAAGGAAACGAGGAATCTACTATGAAGATATTAAAAATATTATGTTGTATGGCAGCCGTCTGCCTCACAGCCTTCAGCCTGAGCGGCTGCAGTCTGCAAAAGGCTGATAACAGTCTTGGCAGCGGCACAATAAGCATCCCGACCTATGCGGTCAAGGCTCCGACAGCAGGCAAGCTCATAGGTCTTATCAGTGAAAAAGGCGAGCGCATCAGCAAGGGCCAGCCGCTTTTTGCTATCGGTGACGCAAAGCTGGATAAGCAGGTTAAGGATCTGGCAACACAGGTTGCCAAGGCCGAAGCTGATTTAAAACGTATGCAGCAGGGCACGCCGACGGCAGCACCGGTTGCTGACACTTCTCTGGCGCAGGCCAACGTAGCGGCGGCACAGCAAAAGGCCGCTAAGATGAACAGTCTGCTGGCGCAGGGTGCAGTTTCACGCAATCAGGCACAGGCTGCCCAAGACGAGCTGCAGCGCGCTATCGCACAGCTGCAGGCAGCAAGCAGCGTAAGCGTCAACTTCAAGCCAGCTTCTCCGGCAGAAATCGACGCGCAGCAAAAGCTCATTGTCCAACTCAAGGCACAGCAAGCCGCTGCAATAGCACAGCAGGAAAAAAATGAAGGCAACAGCCCCTGCACCGGCATCATTACCGATTTGCAGGCTGCCAACAACGCTACCGTACAAAAGGATCAGGTAATCCTGCACATCAAGGCTGTCGACAGCTGCAGTATAACGTTGAATGTCAGCGCAGCTCAGGCCAAGGAGCTTAAGGCAGGCATGCAGGTAAGCATTAAGGCTGCCGAAACACCTGCTCCCTTCAGCGGTAAGATAAGCAGTATTGACGGCACCAAAATCACTGTTACTTCAAACCAGAAGCCCGAGGATCTTAAGGACGGTGTAAAGGTAGAAATCAGCTTAGCATCTTAAGCTACTAATATCCAAACCAATAAATACCACGCAAGGAGATTCATATGCTTAACCAGTTTTCACGCACAGAGCTGCTTTTCGGCAGTGAAGCAATTACGCGTCTGCAAAATGCCCATGTCGCTGTTTTCGGTATTGGCGGCGTAGGCGGTTATACAGTCGAAGCACTCGCCCGCAGCGGTGTCGGCAGCTTTGACCTCATTGATAACGATACCGTTGCTCTCACCAATCTCAATCGTCAGATTATCGCTACCCTTGATACTGTCGGCCAGCCTAAGGTTGAAGTCATGGCCAAACGTATTGCGAGTATCAACCCCGATGCCAAGGTAAATTGCCGCCAATGCTTCTTTTTACCGGAAAATCAGCACGAATTTGATTTCTCGCAATATGATTACGTTGTTGATGCGGTAGATACCGTAGCAGCAAAAATTGCTATCGTGCTTGCAGCCAAGGCAGCAGGCGTACCGGTTATCAGCAGCATGGGAGCAGGCAACAAGGTTAACCCTGCCATGTTTGAGGTAGCAGATATCTATAAAACCAAGGTTGACCCCTTGGCACGTGTTATGCGCCAGGCCATGAAGAAAAACAACATAAAAAAACTAAAGGTTGTTTATTCGCAGGAGCTGCCGCTTTTACCTATAAATGAGGAAACAGAAAGCGAATGTCACGCCGAAGCACCCAAACGCCGTGCGCTGCCCGGCAGCAATGCCTTCACACCTTCGGTAGCAGGATTGATTATTGCCTCCGAGGTTATTAAGGACCTGATAGGCTGGGATGACAGCCACCGCAAGGGATTAGCTTAACAACAACAGAATTACAGGCATAATAAAAACGCCTCTGCCCACAGCTCAAAGCGTGGTCAGAGGCGTTCCCTCATTACAATTATTCAAAAATGCACATAACAGTCAGGACGCCTAAGAAAACTAAGCTAACACCAGCGGCACTAAACATAGTAACTCACCTCCATGCATTCGCACTTTTTATTTTTTGATGCTGTATTTTTGCAGCCTGTGGGGTTTTTCCCTCATCTGCTATCTATTATAGCACTTTTTTGTATTTTGTATACAGTATTCCCAAAAAAATTTTTAAAGTTTTTCTGACAACTACAATTGCTCGTTGCAAAGCCATCGGCACTGCCTCATACTTGCAACTTTACCTGTTATAGTATATAATAGCATTATGGTATTTTTATCTGCGGGTATAGTTCAGCGGTAGAACATCAGCTTCCCAAGCTGAGTGTCGCGAGTTCGATTCTCGTTACCCGCTCCATTTATGCTTATCAGCTTCAAGCCTTTGGCTTGGAGCTTTTTTTGTTTGTGCTCACATAAAAAAAGTCTGATGATAATGCATTTAGTGCTTATCATCAGACTTTTAAGTTTTGAGGAGCGGATGCCGCCGGCGTACTACTGCTACGTCAAGGCATTCGTGACAATGCATACGGTGCTTTATCGCCGGCCTTACTCACCAAGCGCATTTGAGCAAATAAAATACAGCCCCCAAAAAAGCACCCATAACCGTACCATTAAGACGAATACGCTGCATATCGGTATCAACCTTACTGCGTACCATCTCTGTCAAACGTTCATCGGCCATTGCCTGCAAAATTCGCTCCACAATATCGCCCAGCATTGTCTGAGCCTGCAACAGGCCTAAGCCAAGTATATGTTGCAGATACGCCTCTGCCTTAGCCTTAAACTGTGCGTCGGAACGTAAATCCGTTTCAATAGTTTCCAACGCCTCTTGCACAGCCTGCAGCAGAATCGTCGGCTGCGCTGCCGCACTGCCTTCCTGCGCAATCGGACGGCACAGAGCCTTAATCATATTATCCAAAAGCTGCTTCAAGGCAGACTGCAGAGAAATATCATGCAAAGCACGATTCTGCAGTGACTGCACCAGCTCACGCCATGCCTCTGTACCGTAAACACTGCCTGCAACACGCTGCAGCTGTGCATACAGCCAAGAGCGCCACTGCTCATCATCCTGCAGACGGTGAGCAGTTCCCACCAAGGCACGGCAGATGGCATCTGTTGCATCATCAACATTAACAACATCCAGCTTTTTGGCAGCCCATAGCTTAATACTGCTCCACAAGCCTTCGCTGCCACGCTTTTCAATCTGCTTTTGCAGCTCTCGGCGAACACGCTCTCTGATAGCAGAAGATTCCGGCAGTGCTACCAGCTGCTGCAGCAGCCATTCGTAGCATTGCTCATCCCTACGCTGTGCAGCCAAGGCTTTAAACAGCTTATCAAGCTGTTCGTTGGCTTCTACGTCAGCCAAAGCTGTTTTTATTTTACCCTCAAGCTGCCTGCTTAAAGCCTGCGTATCGAGCTTATGCAGAACGCCTTCGGCAAAATTGGTCAGCAACCCCTGCAAACGCGCCTTGTTCTCCGGCTTTTCCAGATAAACTATAAATTTATCCAGAATTACCAGCTGCTTTTTTTGCAGCAGCAAGGCCTTTTTCGTCAAAAACTCCTGCTGTACCATTTGACCGCAGCCACGCACAAAACCCTCTCTGCTACGCGGCAAAATCGCCGTATGCTTGGCCATAAACGGCAGCAGACGGCATATCCAGGGCACCTTAAACACAGCAGTCACGGCAAACCAATCCGCAAAGCTGCCAATCAGCGCCGCTTCCGCCATATAGTAACCCAAAATCAGCCAATCCCACTTAAACTCGCCGAAGTGCCCCATGTACAGCCCGGCATAATGCAGCCTGAGATATAAGAAAAGCAGATAGATTGCACCGGAAGCAAGAAAAGCACTGTCTGCATATGTCCAATGTTTTTTCAGGCTATTCATCCTACCCCACCAGCCTTTCTGCCATCGTCGCAATAATAAACAGCACCGCTCCCATCAAACCACCAATACAGGTGCCGCTCTTGCGGATATTTTGCAAATCATCGCCCACGCGCTGCTCCATTTTCGCAATCAATACATCCCTGTCATAGCTATGCAGCTTAGCCAAAACCAAATCATATACCGTATCATGCTGCATTGCCAAGGCCTGCAGCAGCAGTTCCTTCAACGCACCGTCCAGCCTGCTCTGCTCCTTCTCGCTGTCAGCCAGCAGCTGCAGCCTCTTTTGCAGCAGAGTCAATAAAATATCTACGTCCTGCGTTTGCAGCCGCTCCTTAAAAGCCAGTGCCTTCGCTGTTGCCAGCTGTGACAGCTTGCTGTTGAGCCAGTCCGCAAAAGCAATATCATGACGATAATCCTCCATGCGTGCCAGCAGCCAGTTATCAACCTGCCGCCGCAGCTCACTTGCAGGATCTGCCAATGCATCCAAAGCCTTTTCCAGCTCCTGTACAAAAAGCGGTGCCAGCTTAGCTGCCTGCCCGCTCACAAATAAATTGCGCAGCAGACTGTCCTTATTGTATTCTTCCTCCGCCATCTGCGTCAGCCCTTCCAGCAAAGCAGTAAATTCCGGCTTATGCAGAACCTGCTTGGCCTCCTGCGTCAGCAGCTGCCAAATACCGTTAAAGCTGCCGTTAGCCACAGCCTTCTGCAGTGCGTCCGCCAGAATCTCCGGAATACGCAGGCTGGCAATATACTTAGGCAGCTCCGAAAGCAAAAGCTGTTCTGCCCGCTCGGTATTGAGCGACCTAAGTGCATGCTGTGCCAACGGACGCACCGTCTGCCACAGGCGTTCCACATTCTGCTGCTGCGCAAAATGCTCCAGCAACAGCTTAGCAAAGTTTTCTCTGCCGACAGCCTGCATAACATTTTCCGCCGTCAGCAGGTCATTGCTCACAAAATCCGCCAACCCTGTCGTCAGGCGCTCATAATTATTGCGCAATACATCCGTACCCGGCGCATTGATGCCCAGCGGACGCTTAAACAGTGCCGTCACACCCCACCAATCTGCCAAGCCGCCAATCGTCGCAGCCAATGCCGTATGATGTATAAAATCAGCCGCCAAACTGCCCTGCGCCCAAGGCCAGGCGCAGACAGCGGCAGCT
>UMAX01017289.1_pt1 | contig 29339 bp, 19 predicted proteins | sample 1963821 | NCBI WGS metagenome assembly UMAX01 (sample SAMEA4835927, study PRJEB28245) | human gut metagenome | biome: gut microbiome; material: fecal sample | place: Denmark | collected 2008 | reverse complement strand
CTTGTGAAAAACGAAGGATGCTAATATAATAAACAGAGTATTAAAAGTATTTTTTCTTTTACTGATGTAGTTGGATTGTTATTATTAGGAGGTTTTACATGATACACAAAAAAATTGAAATCAAAGCCCGCGGCATGGAAGCTGTCGGTAATTTATACACTTATTTTCTGGACAGCTCCATTGAGATGCGTCCAAATGAAAAACGTCCGGTTATCCTGATGTGCCCGGGCGGCGGCTACGAAATGACTTCCGACCGGGAGGCAGAACCGATGGCCATGCAGTTTCTTGCTATGGGTTATCATGTTGCTATTTTGCGTTATAGTGTCTGCCCGGTACGTTATCCGGCAGCGTTGCTGCAGGTGGCAGAGAGTGTACTGTATCTGAAAGAGCATGCGGATGAATACCATATTGATCCGGAGAAGATTGTTGTACAGGGATGTTCTGCAGGAGGACATCTGGCTGCCAATTATGGCATTGCCTGGAACAGCCCATTTTTGACAAAACTCATGGGGATGGAGAATGATCCAGAACGGCTTTGTGTTGCCGGTTTATTATTGTGTTACCCGGTGATTACTTCCGGAGAAAAAGCGCATGAAGAGTCTTTCCGTAATTTGCTGGGAGAACAGTATGAAGAGAAAAAGGATGAACTTTCTTTGGAAAATCAGGTGACACCAGATACACCACCAACGTTTTTATGGCATACAGCAACGGATGAAACGGTACCGGTGGAAAATTCACTTTATTTTTTCCAAGCCTGTCTGCAGCAGGGTGTTTCCGCAGAATTACATATTTACCCGGTGGGAGGACACGGACTTTCTCTTGCAAATGAAGAAACCTGTCGTGCCAACGGAATCGGTGTGCAAAAGGAGTGTCAGAGCTGGATTGGTCTGGCACAGACCTGGCTGGAAGAAATACTCATAAAAAATTAAGTTGAGATATTGTGGGAAGCATGTTAGAATCTTCTAGGCATAAAAATTAAGTAGATAATAAATTATGAAAGGATTTTTTGACATGTTAACAATGATCGAAGTATTAAAAGCGATTTTATTTGGCGTTGTGGAAGGTATTACAGAGTGGCTTCCAATCAGTAGTACCGGCCATATGATCTTGCTTGATGAATTTGTAAAATTAAATGTAAGCAAAGAATTTCTGGATTTGTTTCTGGTAGTGATCCAGCTGGGTGCAATTCTTGCGGTAGTAGTTATTTACTGGAATAAGCTGATTCCGCTGTCTACAAAGCATGGCTTACATATCAGCCGCAGAAAATGTAAGATGTGGGTAAAAATCATTGTGGCATCTATTCCTGCCGGTGTGGTTGGAATCCTCTGGGATGACGTGTTTACGAAATATTTTTACAATTATCAGACCGTAGCGATCATGCTGATCCTGGTAGGTGTTGTATTTATTATCATAGAGCGTTCAAATAAAAATAAAATAGCAAAAATAGATTCTATCGATGATATTTCCTATGGTCAGGCATTTTTGATCGGTGTGTTCCAGATGATCGCCGCAATTTTTCCGGGAACATCCCGTTCCGGTTCTACCATCGTTGGTTCCCTGATGCTTGGTATTTCCAGAACCGCTGCAGCAGAATTTACGTTCTTTCTTGCAGTGCCGGCCATGTTTGGCGGAAGTGCGATCAAGATTCTGAAATACAGTGGTGGATTTAATTCTGCAGAAGTTGCATTACTTGCAATTGGTATGATCGTAGCGTTTGTACTTTCCATTATTGCAATCAAGTTCCTGATGTCCTACATTAAGAAACATGATTTCAAAGTATTTGGATGGTACCGGATCATACTTGGTATTGCAGTTATCGGATATTTCCTTGCAGCCAGATAAGTACTGTACAAGAAGGCAGAGTCAGAGTTTTCTCAGGGAGCGATTGTTAGCGACCGAGACAACTCTGACTCTGCCTTTTCATAGCCTACATAATTAGCCATAAAAAAACGGTATGATTCACAACTACTTCTTTTTTTTACAAGTTCTACAGAATTTAGTGCACAAATATCGGATGAAATGAACAGAAATAAATGGTAGAATAATTATAGTCGGTCAGATTGAGAAGTCTGCCAATAATATGAGGAGGAAAATGAGATGGGAGAAACGAAAGGACGTGTTACGATTCCGACAGATGTGGATGTCGTTCCGGAGACACTGGAACTGATGAAGCGCTGGGGTGCAGATGCCATTCGTGATTGCGATGGAACTGATTATCCGGAAGGATTAAAGGATGTAGATGCGAAAGTATATTCTACTTATTATACAACAAGAAAGGACAATGAGTGGGCAAAAGCAAATCCGGATGAGATTCAGCAGTGCTATATTATGACAAAGTTCTATACTGCAGAATCTGATACACTTTCCATTCATCTGATGAGCGGAATTTATCCGGAAATGCTGAAAGTAAACAGCCATGATGACATCAGACGCTGGTGGGAAGTTGTTGACCGTACAACCGGTGAAGTGGTAAGCTGCGATGACTGGTCTTATTCCGAAGAGACAGGAGATGTGACCATTGCTCCGGCCATTCCGTTCCATGATTATACCGTAAGTTTTCTGGCTTATATCATGTGGGATCCGGTACATATGTACAATGCCGTTGTCAATGACTGGAAAGATGTAGAGCATCAGATTACTTTTGATGTGCGTCAGCCAAAGACTCACAAATTCAGTATGGAGCGTCTGCGGAAATTCTGCAAGGCAAATCCACATGTAAATGTTATCCGCTATACAACATTTTTCCATCAGTTTACACTTGTTTTTGATGAACTGGCGAGAGAAAAATATGTTGACTGGTATGGTTATTCAGCCAGTGTAAGTCCGTACATTCTGGATCAGTTTGAAAAAGAAGTTGGCTACAAATTCCGTCCGGAATATATCATTGATCAGGGATATTTCAATAATCAGTATCGTATCCCATCCAAAGAGTTCAAAGATTTCCAGGCTTTCCAGCGCCGTGAAGTTGCAAAACTTGCAAAAGAAATGGTAGATATTACCCATGAGGAAGGCAAAGAAGCGATGATGTTCCTCGGTGATCACTGGATCGGAACAGAGCCGTTTATGGATGAGTTCAAAACCATCGGACTGGATGCACTGGTAGGAAGTGTTGGAAATGGTTCTACGTTGCGTCTGATCAGTGATGTGGAAGGTGTAAAATACAGAGAAGGAAGATTTTTACCATATTTCTTCCCGGATACTTTCCATGAAGGTGGAGATCCGGTAAAAGAAGCAAAAGAAAACTGGGTAACAGCCAGAAGAGCAATTCTTCGTAAACCGATCGATCGTATCGGATACGGCGGATATTTAAAACTTGCCTGCGAATTCCCGGATTTCGTTGATTATATCGAGAGCGTTTGTGATGAGTTCCGTTTACTGTATGAAAATGCAAAAGGTACTACACCATACTGTGTAAAGACTGTGGCTGTATTGAACAGCTGGGGCAAAATGCGTTCCTGGGGATGTCATATGGTACATCATGCACTGTATCAGAAACAGAATTATAGCTACGCAGGTGTGATCGAAGCATTGAGTGGTGCACCGTATGATGTAAAATTCATCAGTTTTGATGACATTCGTGCAAATGCAGATATTTTAAATGACATTGATGTAGTTATCAATGTTGGTGACGGTGATACCGCACATACCGGTGGTTATGAGTGGGAAGATCCGCAGATCGTGGAAGCAATCCAGAGATTTGTATACAACGGAGGCGGATTTATCGGTGTCGGTGAGCCAACCGGTCATCAGCATCAGGGCAGATACATTCAGCTTGGCAATGTGATCGGCGTGGAGAAAGAAACCGGATTTACCTTAAATTATGACAAATATAACTGGGAGAATCATCCGGAGCATTTCATTTTACAGGACTGCACAAAAGATGTGGATTTCGGTGAAGGCAAGAAGAGCATGTTTGCACGCGAAGATACAGAGATTCTGGTTCAGCGTGACAAAGAAGTTCAGATGGCAGTACATGAGTTTGGAAAAGGACGTTCCGTTTATATCAGCGGTCTTCCATATTCTTTCGAAAATGCACGAATTCTCCATCGAAGCGTAATGTACAGCTGCCATGACGAAGAGAACCTGAGAAAATGGTACTCTGAAAACTTCAATGTGGATGTACATGCGTATGTGGCAAACGGCAAATACTGTGTGGTAAATAATACATATGAGCCACAGGATACTGTTGTATACCGTGGAGATGGAAGCAGTTTTGAACTTCATTTGGACGCAAATGAAATTAAATGGTATGAGATTTAAAGTGTGATTGATCTGCAATTATAGTCTATACAGAGGGCGATGGCTTTTTAGCTGTCGCCTTCTTTTGTGCGCTCCCGTTTTCTTGCCTAAAACAGGGAAACATGGTACCATATATTCATCTATGCAGATTTATATCTCAGTCGAGAAGAGATTCCATTTTTCGTGATTAAAAAGCGAACTACAAGTGGGAGTACATTTTTTTACAGGAACAGGAGCACAATTTATGGCATTACAACTGATTTACGGAAATTCCGGCAGTGGAAAATCAACCTATATTTATGAAAAAGTCATTCAGATGGCGCAGGCAGACCGCAGACGTAATTTTTATGTTATCGTGCCGGAACAGTTTACGATGCAAGCGCAGCGGGAACTGGTGCAACGGTCACAGAATCATGTCATTGTCAATATTGATGTAGTCAGTTTTGAACGTCTGGCGTACCGTATTTTTGATGAACTTGGCATTCAGAATACAGTTATGGAAGAGACAGGAAAAAGCCTGGTGCTGCGTAAAATTGCAGAAGAAAAGGGAAAGGATCTGACCGTGCTGCGTGGAAATATCCGGAAGATGGGGTATATTAATGAGTTGAAATCCATGATCTCCGAGCTGATGCAGTATGATATTTCCGTGGAGGAACTGGAGGATTTCCTTGGACATCTGAAACCGGAATCCAATTTGTATTACAAACTGTCAGATGTGCATACGATGTATGCAGCTTTTGAGGAATATCTGCGGGGGCAGTATGTGACCGCAGAACGTGTGTTAGATGTTCTGGCTGATGCGGCAGAGGAATCACAGCTTTTAAAGGGAGCTGTCTTTGCCTTTGACGGGTTTACCGGATTTACACCGGTACAGATGAAGCTGCTGCATCGCTGTATGCATGTGGTGAAAGATATGTATGTGACGGTGACACTGGATGTACGGGAAGATCCGCTGGCGGACTGCGGCATGCAGGATCTGTTTTATATGAGCCGGAAAATGACAGCTGCACTGCTGCGGGCGGCCAGAGAAGAACAGTTTCCGTTGGAAGATGCAGTTTTTCTGGAACCGGGAAAACAGAGTCGTCTGGCACAGACGCCGGTGCTGCAGCATCTGGAGCAGAATCTGTTCCGGGTGAAAGCGCAGCAATATGCCGGAGACTGTCAGAAGGAATTGCAGATTTATTCCCTGGCGACTCCCAGGGAGGAATTACAGTTTGCAGCGTGGAAGATTTCAGAACAGATGCGCAGTCAGGGTTATCGTTATGGCGAGTGTGCCATTGTGTGTGGCGATGTGGAATGTTATGAAAAATATGCACAGTCAGTCTTTTCCCTGTATGACATTCCGTATTTTGTGGATATGAAGTCATCGATTCTGTATCATCCCTGCATTGAACTAATCCGTGCGGTATTGGAGATTGTAGAAAAAGATTTTTCCTATGAAAGTGTGTTTCGTTTTTTGCGTACCGGTCTGTCCGGATTTGCAGAAGCAGATATAGATTTTCTGGAAAACTATGTGCTGGCCAGGGGAATCCGGGGAGCTTCCCGTTGGAAGAAAAAATTCCTGAAACCCATGCGTCACACCGGCAGGATCCGCGTGGAGGAAGACGTGCTGCAGCAGGAACTGGCGCGGGCTGATCAGCTGAGGGAAAGATTCTGGAAACAGATAGCGCCTTTTTATGAGATTGCATCAGGACAGGAGCAAAATGTGGCGGAACTGACCCGTGGCCTGTATGAATTTTTGACAGAACTGCAACTGGAGGAGCAGATTCATCAGGCACAGGAGGCTTTTGAGGAAGCCGGAGAGGAACTCCTGGCATCTCAATACCGTCAGATTTACAAGATTGTGGTGGATCTGCTGGACAAACTGGTGGATCTGCTGGGAGAAGAAATACTTTCCGTCCGGGATTATGCAGATGTTCTGGAAGAAGGGTTTGCGTCGGCAAAAGTCGGTGCGATTCCGCCGGGAGCAGACTGTGTGATCCTGGGTGATATTGAACGAACCCGTCTGGAGGGAATCAAGGTTTTGTTTTTCCTGGGCGCCAATGACGGTATGATTCCGAAAAGTACGGCAAACGGCGGTATTTTGTCTCAATATGACCGGGAATTGATCGAAGAGCAGAAACTGCAGTTGTCTCCTACCGCAAGAGAGCAGTCTTTTTTGCAGCGGTTTTATCTATATCTGAATATGACAAAGCCATCGGAGGCACTGTGCCTGACATATGCCCGGATGGATGCAAAGCAGAAGGCAGCACGGCCTTCTTATCTGATTGGGACGCTGCAGAAACTTTTTGCCGGTCTGCAGGTGCAGGAGATTGAGGCAGGAACAGCCTTTGAACCACTGACAGCGAAGAGTAGTCTGGATGCGTATCTGACGGGACTGACGGCAGCCAGAGATGGCGAGGTGACGGAAGAGTGGAAAGCACTGCATCAGTATCTGAAGAATTCCAAGGTGTGGGAACCGGTGGTGCAGGAACTGTTTGCGGCAGCTTTTTCAAAGTTTACCGGGGAACAGCTGGCCATAGAGACTGCGCGGCAGCTTTACGGTACGATTCTGACAAATTCAGTGACTCGACTGGAACTGTTTGCCCGCTGTGCGTATGCACATTTTCTGGAATATGGACTAAAGCTTTCAGAACGTGAAACTTACAGTTTTGCGGCACTGGATATGGGCAGTATGTTTCATGAGATCCTGCAGCGCTACTGTGAAAATCTGGAAAAATCCTATGACTGGTATTCTGTCACGGAGACACAGCAGGAAGAATTGCTGAAGGCAGCCATGCAGGATGCCGTATTGTCTATGCCGAATGAATCTCTGCTGGAGTCAGCCAGAAGTGCGTATGTGCTGGAACGGATTTATCGTATCATGAAGCGCAGTATCTGGGCACTGACGGAGCAGATCCGGCATGGAACCTTTCAACCTGCAGGGTATGAAGTGGATTTTATGCAGGTAAATGAACTGAATGTACAGAATATGATACTGGATGAAGAGCATAAAATGCGTCTGGTAGGGAAAATTGACCGTATGGACACCCGGGAGACAGAAGAGGCCGTGTATGTCCGTATCATTGATTATAAATCCGGAAAGACGACGTTTCAGCTGCTGAATCTGTATTATGGTCAGCAGTTACAGCTTGTGGTATATCTGAATGCAGCAATGGCACAGCTGAAAAAGGAGCATCCGGGAAAAGAAATCGTTCCGGCCGGAATTTTTTACTATCGGATGGATGATCCGATGGTGGAAGCGGACGGTGAGGATGAGGAAAAAATCATGGAGCATATCCTGGGTGAACTGCGCCTGAACGGTCTGGTCAGTCTGGAGCGGGAAGCATATGAGCAGATGGATGTGGGACTTCAGGGAAAATCGGAAGTCATTCCCCTGACATTGAACAAAGACGGAAGTGTCAGCAAGCGGGGAACTTCCGGTGCCGCTCCGGTGGATTTTACGGCGCTGACAGCTTTTGTTAATCGGAAAATCTGTGGGGCAGCGGAGCAAATCCTGAATGGAGATATCGATATCCGGCCATATCAGATGGAAAGCAAAACCGGATGTGATCACTGCCCGTATCACAGTGTGTGTGGTTTTGATCCAAAAGTGGAAGGATATACGTTTCGGAAAAATAAAAAATTATCTACGGATGAAGTGTGGGCGAATATCTACCGGGAAGGAGGCGATTCCGATGAGTGTTAAATGGACGGAAGAACAGGAAAAAGTGATTCAACTCAGAAACCGGAGCCTTCTGGTGTCTGCGGCCGCCGGTTCCGGAAAGACTGCGGTACTGGTGCAGCGCATTATTTCTATGGTGATGGATGAAGTGCATCCGCTGGATATTGACCGTTTACTGGTGGTGACGTTTACCAATGCAGCGGCTGCGGAAATGCGGGAACGTGTGGGCACTGCCATTGAAGCGGCATTAGAGAAAGATCCTTATAATCAGCATCTGCAGCGACAGCTGACACTGGTGCACAATGCACAGATCACCACCATTGACAGCTTCTGTATCCGGATTTTGCGGGATCATTTTCACAAGATCGATCTGGAACCGGGATTTCGTATCGCTGACGAAGGAGAACTGAAATTGCTGCGGGAAGATGTCTGCGAGGCGGTTTTGGAGGAGTTTTATGAAAAAGCAGATCCGGAATTTCTGCGGTTTGCGGACAGCTATTCTCAGGCAAAAAATGATCTGCAGATCAAAGAAATGGTGCTGAAACTATTTCATTATTCTGAGAGTTATCCATGGCCGGAGGAATGGCTGGAATCTTGTGTGCAGCAGTATGAGGCGGCAGACGAGGAAGCACTGGAGCAAAAGCCGTGGATGCAGGATTTTCTTTCCTATATGAAAGTGCGGGTTGGAGATCTGATCCGTGCACTGGAGCATCTGCTGGATCTGACCCGGGACGCGGATGGACCATATATGTATGAAGCATCTGTTCAGGATGATCTGTATCAGTTGTATGCGCTGCAGGAGTGTGAGCATTTTTCGCAGTGGCAGGCGGCAATTACCGGGATAAATTTCAAAAACATTGGCCGGGCGAAAAAGTATGAAGGCAGTGAACAGAAAAAGGATGCCGTGAAGTCCGGAAGGGACCGGATAAAGGACCAGATCGTGAAATGGAAAAAAACAATATTTGCCTCACCGCTGGAGACACAGCTGCAGCGATTGAACCAGACTTCCGGGATGGTGCGGATGCTTGTGCTCGTGACACAGGCTTTTGCAAAGCAGTTTGCCCTGGAGAAACAGCAGAAAAATATGCTGGATTTTTCCGATGTGGAGCACTATGCCCTGCGGGTTCTGGTAGATCCGGTGACGAAGGAACTAACAGAAACAGCATTGGAGTATCAGCAGCAGTATCAGGAAGTTATGATCGATGAATACCAGGACAGCAATTATGTGCAGGAAACACTTCTGACGGCAGTCTCCGGTGTGAAAAACGGCAGGGAAAATCTGTTTATGGTAGGTGATGTCAAGCAGAGTATTTACCGCTTCCGCCTGGCCCGGCCGGAACTCTTTATGGAGAAGTATCAGCATTTTTCCGTGGAGGAGAGCAGCAGACAGCGCATTGACCTGCATCGGAATTTCCGAAGCAGACGTGAAGTGGTGGATGCGGTCAATGATATTTTTTATCCGTTAATGGGTCAGGATATCGGAAATGTAGGCTATGATGCGGAAGCTGCGCTGTATGCCGGAGCAGTATTCCCGGAATATGAAAAGCCGGAATGCTGCAAACCGGAGCTGCTTCTTGTGCCGATGGATGGTAGCAGTGCAGAACGTCGGGAGCAGGAAGCTTTTGCAGTGGCAGGGCGTATCCGTCAGATGATCGATGCTCAGCAGATTCCGGGACTGGAATTAAAAGACATTGTGATTTTGCTGCGTTCCATGTCCGGTTGGGCAGAAGTTTATCAGAACGTGTTTGAGCAGGAGGGAATCCCGCTGATCGTATCATCGAAAACCGGCTATTTTTCAGCATCGGAGGTACAGACCGTGTTGTCTTTGCTCCGGGTGTTGGACAATCCCAGCCAGGATATCCCTCTGGCTGCGGTGATGAAGTCTTATTTTGGAAAATTCACATCAGATGAAATGGCACAGCTGCGAGCTGCCGATCCGGGGCTGCCGTTCTTTCAGTGTGTGCAGCAGTATGTTTCCGCTGAGTCAGCCAAGGCAGAACTGGCGGAGAAAGTAGCACGTTTTTATGAAATGCTGCAGCAGTATCGGCGGCGGATTCCGTATACACCGATCCACCGTCTTCTGCAGGAAATTCTCGATGAGAGTGGTTACCGCAACTATGTAACGGCACTTCCGGCGGGAGAACAGCGCCGGGCAAATCTGGATATGCTGATGGAAAAAGCAGTAGCTTACGAACAGACCAGTTATCATGGACTGTTCCATTTTATCCGCTACATTGACCGGCTAATGAAATATGATATTGATTACGGCGAGGCTGAAATCATCAGTGAACAGGAAAATGCCGTGCGGCTGATGAGTATTCACAAAAGTAAGGGACTGGAGTTTCCGGTTGTATTTGTATGTGGCATGGGAAAATCGTTCAATGAACAGGATCTGAACAGCAGCATGATCTTCCATCCGGAGTTCGGTATCGGCCTGAAATGGTTTGACTGTGGGAAACGGACGAAAGCGAATACGCTGATCCATCAGATTTTTTCCATGGAAGCAAAGCGGGCAAATCTGGGAGAGGAACTGCGTGTGCTGTATGTGGCACTGACCCGTGCAAAGGAGAAACTGATTCTGGCGGGAAGCTGCAAGCTGCCGGAGGAAGGGCAGTTTACCGGATACGACAGAACACAGAAAGTACCGTTTTCTGACCGGTATGATGCCGGATGTTACTGGGACTGGGTGCTTCCGGTGCTTGGATTGGAAAATAAAAACTATGATTATACAATCTGGGACGAGGAACAGATGTTGGCGGAACAGCAGCGCCAGCTGCAGGATACTGCGGTACAGCACCGGAATATTCTGGAAGCACTGCAGCATGTATCCGAAGCAGAGACAGAAGAACTGACAGAGAAATTTTCCTGGAAATATGCATGGCGTGATATGGGGACGCACAAGCAGAAAGTATCTGTGTCCGAACTGAAGCATCGTGCCATGGAGGAACGCAGTGAGGAGGCAGAGCAGACGCTGAACACGGCGGAACCATTGTTTCCACAGGAGATACCGACGCCATATCTGCCAAGGTTTGTGCAGGAGGCATCAGAAAATGCCGGTGCATTGTACGGAACTATGGTACATCGTTTTTTAGAATGCCTGGATTTCGCGGCACTTCCGGAGTTTGTATCAGAGAAACAGGGGCTGCATTATGTGAAAACCCAGATCGATCATCTGTGTACGCTGGGACGGATGACGGAAGTAGACGCCAAGCGGTTGAACTGGAAACAGCTTCGGGACTTTTTGCAAACCGATACAGCAAAACGGATGCGAAGCGCGGCGCAGGCCGGTATGCTGGAACGGGAAAAACCGTTTGTTATGTCAGTTCCGGCACAGCTTGTCTGGGAAGAGAGCAAAACAGAGGAAGAAGTGCTTGTACAGGGTATCATTGATGTGTTCTGGGAAGAGGAGGACGGAATCGTGCTTTTAGATTATAAGACAGATCGGGTAGATAATTCCGAAGAACTGATCCGCCGCTATAAGAAGCAGCTGGAACTGTATGCGGATGCGCTGAATCGTTTTGGGGCTGGAAAAACCGTAAAAGAAATATTGATCTATTCCTTTGCACTGGCAGAAGAAATTGTAATACAGTAAATGGACAAATATGAAAGAACTGGAGAAAAAAGAAATGAGAATCATTTTAGCATCTGCTTCCCCGAGACGCCGGGAACTGTTGTCTCAATTGGGCGTAGAATTTGAAGTATGCCCGTCACAGGGAGAAGAAAAAATCACTGAGCATTTGCCGGAGCTGGCGGTTATGCAGCTGGCACAGCAGAAAGCGGCAGATATTGCAGGAAAGACAGAAGGTGACGCATGGATCCTTGGCGCAGATACCATCGTGGTATATGATCAGAAGATTCTGGGAAAACCAAAGGATGAGGAAGATGCAAAGCGGATGCTTGGCATGCTTCAGAATCATCGTCATCAAGTATACACCGGTGTATGCATTTGGAAAAAAGAAAATGGCAGCGAAGAAATCCGTTGCTTTTACGAAAAAACGGATGTGGTTTTTTATCCGATGACGGAAGAAGAAATAGCAAAATATGTGGCTACCGGGGAACCGATGGACAAGGCCGGTTCTTATGGAATTCAGGGCATCGGTGGTCTGTACGTCCGTGAAATTCACGGTGATTACAATAACGTGGTGGGACTGCCAATTGCGCGTCTGTATCATGAATTACAGAAATAATGGCGAGGCATTCTTGCATCTGTTGTTGCGGGAAAAAGCGATAAATGGTATATTAAAAACAATGCAGTGGACATTCTTAAATTAAAGTGAATGGAGAAAGACAATGAGCGAATATGACAAAGTATGTATTGAGACATTTTTGAGAGATCAGTTAAAATTATTTCCGGAGAAAGTAGCAGAGACACCGGAGGAAGCAGAAGATTTTCTGGATATGTGCATGGCTGCTGTTTGCAAAAATATGAAAGAAGTACGGGAATATTTTGACGAGACCGGAGCTGATATCTCCGGTATGAGCAAAGAAGAGCTGGAGCAGGCGGATGAAGTATTCAAGCTTCCGGATGGACGATATCTGGTGGTGGATGCCTGAAAAACATTCTGAACGCAGAATGAGCATTCCCCCGCTTCAAGTGCGTAGAGTACTAAAAGGTGGGTAAGTGGCATGCTACGGATATTCTGGAACAGGATATCAGAAACAAGGAGAATAATAGATTGAAGAGTAAAATGAAAAGAAATACAGCAGGTGTTCTGGCCGGAATTTTGCTGGGGACGGCATTCCTGGGTGGCTGCAGTAATCCTGTGAGTACCATTCTGGAAAAACCGGTTTTCAAAGTAGGAAAAGAAAGCTGCAGTCGGGAAGATGCCCGGGTAATTCTGATGAATTATCAGAAGGAATACAGCAATCTGTACGGCATTGATATGTGGGAGCATGATTACGGGCAGGAACAGAGTCTGGAAGATTATATCAAAGATCTGACCTTAGCACAGATGGCACAGGTTTATACGCTGGATGTGATCGCTTCTGAAAAGGGTGTGACCTTATCTGAGGATGAACAGAAAAAAGTAGCAGAAGCAGCCAGGACCTATCTGGACGGTCTGGAGGATACGGAGCGGGATTATATCGGACTCAGTGAAAAAAAGGCAAAAAAATTATATGAGCGTTATGTGCTGGCAGAAAAACTGTATGAGACTTTAAAGAAAGAAGTGAATCAGGAAGTCAGCGATGATGAGGCCCGTGTGATGAAATTCAAGCAGATTTATACTGCAGATGCGGCAAAAGCACAGGATTATATGGCACAGCTTCAGGCAGGAGCAGATTTTGAATCGCTGGCTCAGACAGCGAATGAAGCGGATACCGTAGATATCAATGTGAACCGCACGACATTTTCCGATGATGTGTCACAGCAGCTTTTTGCACTGACAGATGGCGGTGTTTCAAATATCATTGAGATTGACGGCGGCTATTACATTTTTTATTGCAGCAGTGCATTTGATGCAGAACTGACGGAGGCACACAAGATGGATGTGCTGGAGAAGCGGATGTCCGATGCGGTGACAGATACTTATGCCGATTATATGAGTCAGCTCAGTTCGAAAGAAAATCAGGATGTCTGGTCAGAAGTGACAGTGGATACTTCATTGAAGCTTGAGAGTGCATCCTTTATGGAAGTATATCAGCAGTATTTTTCCGCGAAAGAGTAAATGAGCCAGGAATGTACTCTGAAAATGGCATGGAATTGTTTTATAAAGAGTAAGTTTAGAAAAAGATAGACCTAGTTTAACAAACATAAAGAACCCCCGTATTTAAAAATACGGGGGCTATTTACATTTTTATAGGTTTTTATGAAATTTTATAAAATGCTGTCAATGACTATTTGTCAGCCAGAATCATCATAACCTCATTGCTTCGGTTAATGAAAGCTGTCATAGCTTCCGGTGAAAGCGGCTGGTTGGACAGCAGTGCCAGATCATACAGCTGTTTGCAGAACATCGGTACATGCTCGCCATTTTTGTGATCAAGGATGTACTGCACCAGTTTGTTGTTGACGTTCAGAATCAACGTCTCGTTACCACCGAACATGGATGGATCCATGCCGTACATATTGTACATCTTCATCATATCCTGCATACGGCGTCCTTCTTCGGAGAGGGTGATCATGGATGAGATAGAAGCGTCTTTTAATTTTTCTACTTTTACATCCAGATTCTCTTTGCCGAGGGCGGCGCGGAATGTCTCTGTCAGTGTATCCAGAGCAGATTTCATCTCTTCCTCGGATACTTCTTCTTTCAGGGCATCTGTTACATCAGCATCGATACGCATGAATTTGTAATTTTGATTCCGCTGCTCTAACTGAGTGATGAAGGAAGTATCGATGTTGTGATCGAGGATAACAGCGTTCATGTCAGACTCTTTAAACATACGGATGTACTGACCTTGCTGGTTCTTATCTGTTACATAGTAGATGGTCTCACGGGTATCTTTCTGCTCATCTGTATTATCAGCGTTATCATCGGTATTTTCATCTTTTGCTTCCGCTTCTTTTTCTTCTTTCTCTTTTAAAAGTTCCGGAAGCGTCATGTATTTGTCATTGATATCCTTGAAGAGGATGTAGTCGTTCATACGGTCACAGAATTTCTCATCTTTTAAACAGCCGAATTTGATGAACGGGCTGATGTCATCCCAGTATTTTTCATAGCTTTCTTTATCTGTCTTGCACATTCCTGTGAGCTTGTCAGCTACTTTCTTGGTGATGTACTCGGAGATTTTCTTTACAAATCCATCATTCTGCAGAGCACTTCTGGATACGTTCAGCGGCAGATCCGGGCAGTCAATGACACCCTTTAAGAGCATCAGAAATTCCGGAATAACCTCTTTGATGTTGTCTGCGATAAATACCTGGTTGTTATACAGCTTAATGGTACCTTCAATGGAATCATACTCGGTATTGATCTTCGGGAAGTAAAGGATACCTTTTAAATTGAACGGATAATCCATGTTCAGATGAATCCAGAATAATGGCTCTTTGTAATCATGGAATACATTGCGGTAAAATTCTTTGTAGTCCTCATCTGTGCACTCATTTGGATGCTTTGTCCAGAGTGGATGCGGATCGTTGATCGGAACCGGACGTTTTAAGATTTTTAATTTCTCGGTACGCGGAGATACTTCTACGATCTCTTTTTCGCCGTTCTCGTTTTCTTTTTCTTCTGTTTTGGCTTCTTCGATAATTGTCTCAATGACGGTATCTTTGTCAGTTTTCTCTTCCGGAAGAATGGTTTCATATTCCGGTTCTGCAGTTTCATTTACGAGATAAATCTCTGTCGGCATGAAAGAGCAGTATTTTGTCAGTACCTCTCTTGCACGGTATTCGTTGGCAAACTCCAGACAATCCTCATTTAAGAATAAGGTGATTTCAGTGCCGACCGTTGTTTTGCTGCCGTCTTTCATATCAAATTCTGTACCGCCGTCACATTCCCAGTGAACCGGTGTGGCACCATCCTGATAGGAAAGGGTATCGATATGAACCTCGTCAGCTACCATGAATGCAGAGTAGAAACCAAGTCCGAAATGACCGATGATCTGATCGTCGTTGGATTTGTCTTTGTATTTCTCAAGGAAATCGGTTGCTCCGGAAAATGCGATCTGGTTAATATATTCTTCTACTTCATCGGCAGTCATACCAAGACCGTTATCGATAAATTTTAATGTTTTTTCTGTCGGGTTGACACGTACTTCTACTTTTGCCTCGTAATCATCCGGCAGTGTGTATTCACCCATCATATCAAGTTTTTTCAGTTTTGTGATGGCATCACAGCCATTGGATACGAGCTCACGATAGAAAATGTCGTGGTCAGAATAGAGCCATTTTTTGATGATCGGAAAAATGTTGTCACTGTTAATGGAAAGACTTCCGTGTTTGTTACTCATACTTATCACTCCTGTTTCTTTATGATTATTTTTGAAAAATTAACGTTGTTGGTTCAAAAATCCTGATGAAAAGAGGGACTTCTGAAAGCATAAATACACTATAATACTCAAAAAATGAAAAGTCAATAGAAAATTAGCACTCTTTAAAAATGAGTGCTAACAGAGCCCGCTAGCGGGCGATACTTCTTGAACTTGTTTCAAGAAGGGATAAATATAAGGGGACAGAAAAGTAAATTCGCTTGCGGGCTATACTTCTTGAACTTGCTTGCGGTTTTTATGAAAAGACGGTATACTCACTACGGGATAACTATAAAAAAGGGGTGAATAAGCATAGCTGGAGAGAGAAATTATCATTTTGACAACATAAAAGCATTGCTGATTTTTCTGGTAGTATTTGGACATATGATCAGTACTTTTGCGGATACGCCGGAAGTGGATGTTATCTATAAGATTATTTTCAGCTTCCATATGCCGGCTTTTATTTTTGTATCCGGGTATTTTGCAAAAGTAGAACCAAAAAAGATTTTATCAAGGATTTTTCCATTGTATATCGTATTTCAATTACTTCGTTTTTTACTGGATTTCATTCTGGACAGTGTCATGTGGGGACATCCGGTAAAAATAGATATGCAGTTTTTTACACCGCGCTGGACATTATGGTATCTGATGGCAATGATCATTTATCAGCTTTTGCTGCCGGTATTCGACACAAAAAACAAGCGGCACCGAGTGGCTTATCTGCTTTTATCGATGGTGCTTGGCATAGTGATCGGTTATAATCCGGATACGGAAAACTTTATGGCAATGTCCAGAATTATGAACTTTTTACCGTTTTTTCTTGCCGGATATTATGAAAAAGATGGTGGATTCTTCCTTCATTATGGAAAGCAGAGAAATCCGAAAGAAGCTAAAATCGCTACGATGTTTCTGGCAGTTGGAATCATCGCCGGATTTATTTTGGTCAGCAGAGTGAGTACAAGAAAGTTATTCTGGGGAACGGAGAGTTTTAATGGTGGTGTGTATACATGGTATACACGGATTCTGGCATGGATCATTGCTTTTTTGTGGATCTGGATTTTGATTGTATGGGTACCAACGAAACGGATCCCAGTGATTGAGACAATTGGAAAAAATACACTCAGCATTTATCTGCTGCATACAATTGTCATTCTGATCCTGATGTATACGCCGTTTAATGATTTGATATTTAATAAAATCGGATGGCAGCTGCTAATTTCAGTGGGGCTGACACTGGGATTATCCTGGAATGGATTTGAGCGGTTGTTGCGAAAAATTGCGATTCCGTATTACGGAAACAGGAAAAGTAAATGATGACCAAACAATGCTGGTAAAGATGCAAAAAGAATGTAATCGCAGAGGAGCAATGACGCAGACAACGAGTCGTGAACGAACAGGAGAATAATGATGCAATATCGATATGACAAAGAAAAAAATCCAGTTTCCATGCTTGCCTTTGGCTGTATGCGTTTTACAAAAGAAAATGGCAAAATCAATCTGGAAAAAGCAGAAGCCGAGATTTTGGAAGCGATGAAGCTCGGTGTCAACTATTTTGATACCGCTTATATTTACAACGGCAGTGAAGAAGCCATGGGAAAGATTTTTGAGAAAAATCACTGCCGGGAGCAGATTTACATTGCAGATAAACTGCCGCATTATCTGATCAAGTCCGCCGCAGGTCTGGAAAAAACATTTCAGGAGCAGCTGCGCAGACTGAGGACAAATTATATTGATTTTTATCTGATGCACATGCTGACGAATCTGGAAACATGGGAAAAATTAAAAGACCTTGGCATTGAAGAATGGATTGCAAAGAAGAAAGCATCCGGGGAGATTCACCGGATCGGTTTTTCCTATCATGGAAATACAAAGGATTTTTGTGAATTGGTCGATGCTTATGACTGGGATTTTTGTATGATCCAGTATAATTATCTGGATGAAAACAGTCAGGCAGGACGAAGAGGATTGCAGTATGCTGCGTCAAAGGGACTTCCGGTGATGATCATGGAACCGCTTCGGGGCGGTAAGTTGGTAAACCTGTTGCCGGAAGAGGCAAAACAGAAAGTGACTGCACATCCATCCGGACGCAGTGCGGCAGAATGGGCATTTCGCTGGCTCTGGAATCAGCCGGAAGTCACAACGGTACTTTCCGGTATGAATTCGATTGAGATGATCCGGGAAAATTGCCGGATTGCGTCAGAAACCCGGGAAGGAGCTTTTACAGAGGAAGAAACTGCCTTTGTCAATGAGTTAAAGGATGCAATCAACCACAGCATGAAAGTAGGCTGCACCGGCTGCGGATATTGTATGCCATGTCCGAAAAATGTGGATATCCCGGGCACGTTCAGTTTTTATAATCTGATTTACAGTGAGAATAAAAAGACGGCACGAAAGGGATATATGCAATGTACGATTTTCCGGCAGACACCGACCAGCGCTTCCCAGTGTGTGGGATGTGGCAAATGTGAGCAGCACTGTCCGCAGGGGATCCCGATTCGTGAAGAACTGAAACATGCCTCAAAAGAACTGGAAAATGTGACGTATAAGCTGGCAGGGAAGGCGATACGGTTATTTAAGCTGTGGTAAGATAGTAACAAAAAAGGTCATTTATAGGTGGCTTGACAGAATAGAAAGAAAAAGAGACTATGAGTTATTTAGGGGAAGATATTCGAAAACTTGGATTTGGTCTGATGCGTCTGCCACAGACAGACGGCGTGATTGACATTGAGCAGACCAAAGAAATGGTAGATCTGTTTATGGATGCAGGATTTACTTATTTTGATACCGCATGGGCATATGCAGGTTCTGAGGATGCAATTCGTCAGGCTTTGGTAGAGCGTTATCCGCGTGAAAGCTACCAGCTTGCAACAAAAAATGCGGCATGGATCAACTGCAAGACAAAAGAAGAAGCATATGCACAGTTTGATGTCTCTTTAAAACAGACTGGTGCCGGATATTTTGATTTTTATCTGCTGCACAATCTGGGTGAGGCTAGAACTGAGTATTTTGATAAATTTGATATGTGGAACTGGGTGGCAGAGAAAAAGGTAGCAGGACTGATCAAACATGTAGGATTTTCCTTCCATTCCACACCGGAAGAACTGAACAAGATTTCGCTTATTCCGTGTACATCCTGTAACTATTGTGCAAAAGTCTGTCCGATGCAGATTGGTATTTCAGGTTCCTTTACAGCGATGAATTCTCTGACATTGTACAGCGATAAAGATATGGCGTTACATCAGGAAAACTGGCTGGTAGGCCGCCACGGCCTGAAACGTGCAAATGAATGCGTAAAATGTGGAAAATGCGAGGAAGCATGTCCGCAGCATATTCAGATTCGTGCAGAACTTGAGCACGTAAGTGAGGAACTTTTAAAATAGTAAATTAAAAATCTCCTGTATTTTTTCTCAGCGAGCGATTGTTAGCCGCGGAGACAAAATACAGGAGATTTTTTTCATACCTAAAACAAATTCACAAAAGAAGCTTTTTAAGCATCCTGTTTCTGTGATTTTTTCAGATTTTTCTGAGCAGTTGACAGCATCAGTTTAATACGGTTCAACTGGTTTACTTCGCTGGCACCCGGGTCAAAGTCGATAGCCACGATATTGGACATCGGATACTGATGGCGAAGCTCTTTGATAACACCTTTACCTACGATATGGTTCGGCAGGCAGGCAAACGGCTGACAGCATACAATGTTGTTGACACCGGAGTTGATCAGTTCCACCATCTCGCCGGTCAGGAACCATCCCTCACCGGTCTGGTTACCGTGAGATACAATGGATTCTGCATTTTTTGCAGTCTCGTAAATATTTGCCGGCGGTGTGAAATGTGTACTCTCTTCCAGTGCTTTATGCGCAACTCCACGCAGTTTTTCGATAGCCCAGATACCAAGATTTGATTTTGTCTTGGTAGATTTCTTAAATCCGAGGACGTCTGTCTTGAAGTTGTTGTTGTAGAAGCAGTAGAGGAAGAAGTCCAGCAGATCCGGAATGACTGCCTCAGCACCTTCAGATTCCAGCAGATCAGCAAGGTAGTTATTAGCCATCGGCATGAATTTAACCAGAATCTCTCCTACGATACCTACCTTCGGTTTCTGAATATCAAGTCTTGGAAGTACATCAAAATCATGTACCATTTCACGACAGTACTGTTTATACTTTTTATGACTGACGAGCTTATCGGTAGATACAAAGTCTGTAATTTTCTGTACCCATTTCTTGTGCAGTTCATTTGTGGAACCCGGAACTGCTTCATACGGTCTGGTTGCGTAGATACAGCGCATCAGGATATCACCGAATACCAGACAGTACATACCTTTCTGGATCAGAGAAGCATTCAGCTTAAATCCTGGATTGGATTCAAGACTGCTCAGGTTCAGTGAAATAACCGGAATCTGCGGATATCCGGCCTTTTCCAGTGCACGACGGATGAATCCGACATAGTTGGAAGCACGACATCCGCCACCGGTCTGTGACATGATGATAGCCAGATGGTCGACATCATATTTGCCGGAAGTTACTGCATCCATGAACATACCAACCGTGATCAGGGATGGATAGCAGGCGTCATTGTTTACATATTTTAATCCTGCATCGACAGCAGCTTTGTTGTCATTTCCGAGAACGACCAGATTATATCCGGAAGCTTTAAATGCAGGCTCTAACAGCTCAAAATGAATCGGGGCCATCTGTGGAGCCAGGATTGTATAGGTCTTTCTCATTTCCTCTGTAAAGACGGCACGCTGGTAGCTGGACGGAACAATCTTACGCTCTTTCGGATTTTTCTCTCTGGTGCGGATGGCCGCAATGAGAGAACGGATACGGATACGAGCAGCACCAAGGTTGTTTACCTCATCAATCTTCAGACAGGTATAAATCTTGTCGGAGTGAGTCAGGATATCACTGACCTGATCGGTGGTAACAGCATCCAGTCCACAGCCGAAAGAGTTTAACTGGATCAGATCCAAAAAGTCGGTCGTTTTTACATAATTTGCAGCTGCATACAGTCTGGAGTGGTACATCCACTGGTCAAGTACGATCAGCGGGCGCTCCACCTGATGCAGATGAGAGATGGAATCCTCGGTCAGAACTGCAAACCCGTAGGATGTGATCAGCTCCGGAATACCGTGGTTGATCTCCGGGTCAATATGATATGGACGACCGGCAAGGACGATACCACGGCGGTGGTTGTCTTTTAACCACTGGATTGTTTCTTCACCTTTTTTGCGCATATCATCGCGGGCGCTGGCAAGTTCCTGCCATGCAGCATGTACAGCTGCTTTTACTTCAGAAGCCGGAATATCAAAATCTTCCTTCATGACTTCTTCGAGACGTTTGGTTAAAGTTTCTTCATCTGCGAAAGACATAAATGGATTGTATAATTTTACGTTTCCGGATGTGATGTCATCTACGTTGTTTTTGATATTTTCCGCGTAGGAAGTGACGATCGGGCAGTTGTAGTTGTTGCTTGCATCCGGAAATTCTTTTCGCTCATACGGGATACATGGGTAGAAGATTGTGTTAATACCTTCTTTGATCAGCCATGTAATATGCCCGTGTGCAAGTTTAGCCGGATAACATTCGGATTCACTCGGGATGGATTCGATACCAAGCTCATAAATCTTTCTGGTGGAAGCCGGAGAGAGTACGAGACGGAATTTCAGTGCCTTGAAAAATGTTGCCCAGAACGGATAGTTCTCGTAAATGTTCAGGACTCTTGGCATACCGAGCGTTCCGCGGGTTGCTTCTTCCTCACTCAGAGGTTCGTAGTCAAAGATACGATGCAGCTTATATTCAAACAGGTTTGGAATCTGTTCTTTGTTTTTCTCTTTTCCGATACCTTTTTCACATCTGTTTCCGGTAATGTATTGACGATTTCCGGAAAATTTGTTGATGGTGAGCAGGCAGTTATTGGTACATCCACCACAGCGGGCCAGTTTTGTCTCAAATTTCAGATCATTGATCTGTTCGATGGACAGCATAGTGGTCTGTTTGCCTTCGTAACGGTCGCGGGCAATCAGTGCGGCACCGAAGGCACCCATGATACCGGCAATGTCCGGGCGGATTGCTTTGCATCCGGAAATAGTCTCAAAGCTTCGCAGTACAGCGTCATTGTAGAAGGTACCACCCTGAACAACAATGTTCTGACCAAGTTCTGTCGGATCGGACAGCTTGATTACTTTAAATAATGCATTTTTGATAACAGAGTAAGCCAGACCTGCGGAAATATCAGCAACAGATGCGCCTTCTTTCTGCGCCTGTTTTACTTTGGAGTTCATAAATACCGTGCAGCGTGTGCCAAGGTCGATTGGATTTTTTGCAAATAATGCTTCTTTGGCGAAATCCTGTACGGAGTAGTTCAGAGATTTTGCGAATGTCTCAATAAAAGAACCACAACCGGAGGAACATGCCTCATTTAACTGTACACTGTCAACCGTGTTGTTTTTGATCTTGATACATTTCATATCCTGACCGCCAATGTCAAGGATACAGTCAACCTTTGGATCAAAGAAGGCAGCTGCGGTATAGTGTGCAACGGTCTCAACTTCACCTTCATCAAGCATCAGAGCTGCTTTTACCAGCGCTTCGCCGTAACCGGTGGAGCAGGAAGATACGATATGTGCATCTTTCGGAAGCTGTTCATAGATTTCTTTGATAGCGATGATGGAAGTAGCCAGAGGACTTCCGTTGTTGCTGCTGTAGAAGGAGTACAGTAACGTACCGTCTTCCGCTACCAGAGCAACTTTGGTTGTTGTGGAGCCTGCATCAATTCCGAGGTAGCAGTTGCCGCTATATGTAGAAATATCTCCTTTTTTAACACATGCACCATTGTGACGTGCGGTGAATTCGTCGTAGGCAGCCTGATCTGCAAACAGCGGATCCATACGTTCTACTTCGAATTCCATATGGATTTCCCCTTTTAATTTACCAAGCAGGTCTTCCAGAGAAATCTGATTCTCTTCTTTATAGTTCAGGGCAGAACCGATGGCTGCAAAAAGATGGGAGTTTTCCGGAACGATGGTATGCTCTTCATCCAGTTTTAAGGTGCGGATAAAAGCTTCTTTCAGTTCAGATAAGAAATGAAGCGGACCGCCAAGGAAGGCTACGTGCCCACGGATTGGTTTACCGCAGGCAAGACCACTGATGGTCTGGTTTACAACTGCCTGGAAGATAGAAGCAGACAAATCTTCTCTGGTTGCACCTTCATTGATCAACGGCTGGATATCTGTCTTTGCAAATACACCGCAGCGGGCAGCAATCGGATAGATCGCTTTATAATTCTTGGCATATTCATTCAGACCGCTGGCGTCTGTCTGGATCAGGGAAGCCATCTGGTCGATGAAGGAACCGGTACCGCCGGCGCAGATACCATTCATTCGCTGCTCGACATTGCCACCCTCAAAATAGATGATCTTGGCATCCTCACCACCAAGTTCGATGGCTACGTCGGTCTGCGGAGCTGCGTCCTGCAGAGCGGTAGATACGGCGATAACCTCCTGTACAAAAGGAACATCGAGGTGTTTGGCCAGTGTCAGACCGCCGGAACCGGTAATCATAGGGCAGAGTTGGATCTGTCCGAGTTTTTCGTATGCTTTATGAAGCAGATCGGTAAGTGTCTCGCGGATGTTTGCGAAATGACGCTCATAATCGGAAAAAACTAAGGTATTCTGCTCATCCAAAATTGCAATCTTTACCGTAGTTGATCCGATATCAATTCCAAGTTTGTGTAATTTTAAAGTATTCATTTTACCACCTGTATATGTTTAAGAGTTGTCTGAAATCATTGATTTCCAGTAAAAATCAGTGGAAAGTGATTTCAGAAGTTTCATATTAAATGTATAACGCCTGCCAGATTACAAGCGAACTTCATTATACGACAGGAAATGGCAAAATACAATCCTTTTATATTTTTTTAACAAAGGGTATCTTTTGAATACTTTTTTAAATGGTGCAGGTGATCTGGGGTACAGAAAGAAAAAATATGCATATCTTAAAAGAAAAAAGGAAAAATAGATGAATCCTTATTTTGAATCCGAATACAGGGAATCCCGTATGATGCACAGCTGTCAGGGAGTGATTTATGTGGTAAAACAGGGTGATACATTGTATAAAATATCACAATATCATCATGTGAGTGTGACAGATATATTACTGGCAAATCCGTATGTGAATGTATATAATCTGCAGATCGGAGACGAACTGTGTATTCCGGTTGGAAAAATGGCTATGACAGGTGAAGCGGACACGAAAAATTCAAAGTTTGCGACGTTGACAAAGTGATAGCTGACCGATATAATCAAAAGATAGCTACAATTAAAGTTACTACAAATAGTACGTGAAATAGCTAAAAATAAAACGAAAGTAGGAAACAGAATGCATTTTTTAAATAAAATGGAACGTAAGTTTGGCAGATTTGCGATTCAGGGATTGATGAAGTATATTATCCTTTTTTATGTGGCGGGATATCTGATCGAATTCCTTGCCCCGCAGGCATACAGCTTTCTGACGTTGGAACCGTATCTGATATTCCATTATGGACAGGTATGGAGGCTGGTGTCATGGGTATTGATTCCACCGCCAACCGGCAACTTTTTCTTTGCTATTATCATGATCATACTGTATTATCAGTTAGGTACTGCCCTGGAACGTACCTGGGGTGCATTTAAGTTTAACGTATATATTTTTGGTGGTATGATCTTTACGGTGCTTGGTGCATTGCTTCTGTATGTGATCTATGGTGTGAATACACCGATTTCCATGGGCGGCAGCTTCAGCACATACTATATCAATATGACAATTTTCCTCGCATTTGCGATGTGTTATCCGGATATGCGGATTATGCTGTATTTTATCATTCCGATCAAGATGAAGTGGATGGCAGGTATTTATGCGGCATTGATCATTTATGAAATGATCATTTCCAGTTGGGGCGGCAGAGTTGCCATTATTGCCTCTGTCCTGAATTTCCTGATTTTCTTCTTTACAACGCGCAATTATCGCAGTGTTTCACCGAAGGAAATACACAGGAAGCGGACATATCACCGTCAGGTACAGCAGCCGAAAGGTGTCACACGCCACAAATGTGCCATTTGTGGGCGAACAGAGCTGGACGATCCGAATCTGGAATTTCGTTTTTGCTCCAAATGCAATGGAAATTATGAATATTGTCAGGATCATCTGTTTACCCATGAGCATGTAAAATAAGATGTTTGATCTGCAGAATGAAATGTTAAATGCGTTTCTATTTTTGCAGCAGATTTATGGGAACTGCGACAGAAAAGGTTCTTACTTAAAAATACAGGAGAGAGAGGTTTGATTATGGAAAATGAAACAATTTCCAGAAATTTTATTGAGCAGATTATTGACAAGGATATAGAGGAGGGCAAATGTGAGACTGTATGTACCCGTTTCCCGCCGGAGCCAAATGGATATCTTCATATCGGACATGCAAAATCCATTCTTTTAAACTATGGGCTTGCTCAGGAATATCATGGAAAATTCAATATGCGTTTTGACGATACAAACCCGACAAAAGAAAAAGTAGAGTTTGTTGAGTCGATCAAAGCAGATATTGAGTGGCTTGGGGCAGACTGGGAAGACAGACTGTTTTTTGCATCTGATTATTTTGACCAGATGTATGAGGCAGCTGTAAAACTGATTAAAAAAGGCAAAGCATTTGTCTGTGATCTGTCTGCCGAGGAGATTCGTGCGTATCGTGGAACACTGACAGAGCCTGGTAAAAACAGTCCATACCGCGATCGCAGCGTGGAAGAAAATCTGGAATTATTTGAAAATATGAAAAACGGCATGTATCAGGATGGAGAGAAAGTATTACGTGCCAAAATTGATATGGCTTCTCCGAACATCAACATGCGTGATCCGGTTATCTACCGTGTCGCTCATATGACACATCATCGTACCGGAGACAAATGGTGCATTTATCCGATGTATGACTTTGCTCATCCGATCGAGGATGCCATCGAGGGCGTTACACATTCTATCTGTACCCTGGAGTTTGAGGATCATCGTCCTCTGTATGACTGGGTAGTAAGAGAGCTGGAGTATCCGCATCCGCCAAAGCAGATCGAGTTTGCAAAACTGTATCTGACCAACGTGGTAACCGGAAAGCGTTATATCAAGAAGTTAGTGGAAGACGGCATTGTAGACGGATGGGATGATCCGCGCCTTGTTTCCATTGCAGCACTGAGAAGAAGAGGATTTACACCGTCCTCCATTAAGAAATTCGTAGAACTGTGCGGTATTTCAAAGAGCAACAGCTCTGTGGATTATGCAATGCTTGAGTATTGTATCCGTGAGGATCTGAAATTAAAAGCATCCCGTGCCATGGCGGTACTTGATCCGATCAAACTGGTGATCGATAACTATCCGGAAGGACAGACTGAGGAGCTGGAAGTAGATAACAATATGGAAAATCCGGAACTTGGTAAACGTGTCGTTCCTTTTGGCCGCGAGGTTTATATCGAGCGTGAGGACTTCATGGAAGAGCCTCCGAAAAAATACCGTCGTCTGTATCCGGGCAACGAAGTACGTCTGATGAATGCATATTTCGTAACCTGTACCGGATTTGAGAAAGACGAAGATGGAAAAGTAACAGTGGTACATTGTACGTATGATCCGGAGAGCCGCGGCGGAAACAGCCCGGACGGAAGAAAAGTACGTGGAACCATTCACTGGGTATCCGCAGCAGATGCAGTAAAAGCACAGGTTCGTCTGTATGAGAATATCATCGACGAGGAGAAAGGGGTATACAATGAGGACGGAAGTCTGAACCTGAATCCGAACTCCCTGACGGTACTGGATAATTGTTATGTGGAACCATCCTTACTGAAAGCAGAGAAATATGACAGCTTCCAGTTTGTAAGAAATGGTTTCTTCTGCGTCGATGCAAAAGATTCTACACCGGAGCATCCGGTATTCAACCGTATTGTATCCTTAAAGAGCTCATACAAACTGCCGACACAGGCATAGGAGAAAATGAAAGAATTAGCGATCACGCTTGATACAGAAAAAAAACAACCCTTATATGAACAAATTTACGAAGCCCTGCGGGAAGCAATCTTGCAGGGCCGTATTTTACAAGGGGAAAAATTGCCTTCCACCCGGTTTGAAGCGGAGTATCTGCAGGTGAGCCGCAGTACGGTGGAACTCGCTTATGATCAGCTGGTATCTGAGGGTTATATTCATTCGGAACCGTATCGCGGTTATTTTGCCTGTGATGTGCGGGAACTATATGATCTGACGGATATCCGAACCGGCGAGATGAAGCAGAAACAGTTCCGAACGGAAAACCAACAGGGAACGGCAGAAGCGGAAGGTTTACATGGGAAAACTGGGAGCAGTCCCCAAAAGCAGACCTCATATGAAATCGACTTTTCTCTGAATGAGCTTTCTATGGATAATTTTCCATATAATGGGTTAAGTAAGATCATGAAAAACCTTCTGTTGGATCATGGAAAACAGATTATGAGCAGTGGAAGTGCTTTTGGAGAAAAAAATCTGAAGGAAACTATCTGTGACTATCTGTATCATGCACGAAATGTACGGTGTACGCCGGAGCAGATCATTATCGGAGCCGGAAATGAATATCTGCAGCTTATGCTGATACAGATGCTGGGTACGTCGCATGGTGTTGCTATGGAATCCCCCACGTATCTGCGTGCTTACCGGACCTTTAAAAATGCCGGGCTTTCTGTGAGGGAAGTGGCACTGGATGATGCGGGAATGCGGGTGGATCTGCTGCGGAAAACAGATGCCAGTATTGCATATGTGATGCCGTCCCATCAGTTCCCACTTGGCATCGTAATGCCAATGAAACGCAGGCTGGAGTTGTTGAACTGGGCGGTGGAAGAACCGGAACGGTATATTATTGAAGATGACTATGACAGTGAGTTTCGATATAAAGGAAAACCGATTCCGGCCTTACAGGGAATTGACCGTTCCGGAAGAGTAATCTATCTGGGCACTTTTTCAAAAAGTATTGCATCCTCCATTCGTGTCAGCTATATGGTACTTCCGGAGCATTTGCTGGAACGGTATCAGGAGTGTTGTGGCTTTTATGCCTGTACGGTACCGAATCTGATGCAGCAGGCGATCTGTCAGTTTATGCAGGAAGGATATTTTGAAAAAAATCTGAATCGTATGCGTGCAATTTATAAAAGCAAGCATGATTTTATGCTGGCAGAATTAAAAAAGTATTCCTGGGTGCGGGAAATTATGGGAGAAAATTCCGGACTGCATCTTCTGGTAGAAGTGGATACAGACTGCTCAGAGCAGGATGTGATCGAAGCATGTGCAGAACAACAGATCCGGGTGTATGGTTTGTCAGAATATTACATCAGTCAGAATCCAAAACGTGAGTATCCAATTTTACTACTGGGATATGGTGGTCTGACGGAAGGACAGATTGCAGATGGACTGCAGATGATAGATGAGGTTTTAGCGGAGTTGAAAAAATATCAACCGATCAGTGTACATAAAGAATGAATACAGTGAAATCAAAATCCCCTGTTTGTAAGTGCAGGGGATTTTTGATTTCTGTTATGATTCAACCATTTCAGCTGCTTCAGATGTAACAGAAACATCAGGTTCCTTTTGTCTGGTTACATCGGCAAAGAACGTATGGAGTTCTTCTTCGGTATCAAAGGTAGCCAGATACATCTGATTTCCCATAGCATCTGCCAGCGCATCCGGCATCCGTTCTACCATTTTGAGATGATCATCATATTTTTCGATAATATCATCCGGTGTCAGGGCGAAATCCTTGCCATCCCGCAGTCCTGCGAAGGCGCAGAAATGATGAGTGCCGACCGGTTTCTGTGTGGAATCGTATGCAACCATGTCCGCCCAGATTTTGTATACATCGGTTTCACGGGCAAAATTGATCATATCCGGAGTGAAGCCGCCGGAAGGACGCATATTGACTTCCAGTGCCATCAGATCTCCTTTTTTGCCGAGCCCTTCATGATCGGAGAGCAGGCGGAAAAATTCAAAATGCACAAAACGGCTGCGCACGCCAAAGCTTTTTACCGTTTCTCTGCCGAGGTGACGGGTGTCATCTGCCAGATCTTTCACAATGTAGAACAGTGCGTTGTCGGCGTTATTTACAATGTCCATAATGGACATTGGTGTAACATTTCCCGCTTCAAAAATCGGATTGCCGTGAGAATCGATGATCGCATCGTAGGAATTGATTTCTGCGTTAATAAATTCTTCCATGATATAAACGGTATCATCCCATTTGTTGGCGAAGAAATTGCCAAGTTCTTCATCAGAAGAAATTTTAAAGGTATGGGAAGCACCGACACCGTTATCCGGTTTTGTGACAACCGGGTAGCCTACTTCACGAATGAAATTCAGACAGCCCTCATAGTTGTCTACCATGTGGTAACGGGCCACCGGAATGCCGACACGCTGATAATATTCTTTCATGCAGGATTTGTATTTGATGCGTGGCATGTCTTCGTTATGAAAACCGCTCGGAATATTGAAATCTGTACGCAGAT
>UMAX01011708.1_pt1 | contig 29661 bp, 23 predicted proteins | sample 1963821 | NCBI WGS metagenome assembly UMAX01 (sample SAMEA4835927, study PRJEB28245) | human gut metagenome | biome: gut microbiome; material: fecal sample | place: Denmark | collected 2008 | reverse complement strand
GCAGGAGGCGGTGCATTGGCAGGGAGTGCTGAAGGCGAGCACCAATCGTTTGGGTGATGTGCGGGAGTACGATGTGGCGCTGCAAATCTGCTCGCGTCTGCAGCGCAGCCGGGAGCAGGCGGAAGCTGCGCTGCCGCAGCTTACGGCTCTACTGACGCAGCTGCGCGGTACGGCTGCAGCTAAGGCGCTGCGCGGACTGAGGCTGAACCGCTTGACGCTGGAGCTGGCCCGTTTGCTTTTGTGGCTGTACAGCGTGCCTGCGCCTGAAAGGGAGCTGACATTGGCAGAGTTTTTGTCGCGTCGTTTCGGTAACTGGTATGACAAGCTGATGGAGCTGCCGGAAAAATATCCCGATTTGCATAATATGGAGCAGCTGCACCGCATTCGCATCAAGCTCAAGCGCTTCCGTTATGCACTGCAGAGCGTGCCGGAGCTGGCTCCGGAAGCACGCCTTTTGCGTAGCCTGAAGTATTTGCAGGATATGCTGGGCCTGTTGCACGATGATTATATCAACACCATGATGGTAGAGAAGCTGGTGGCGGCACATCCCAAAATCAAAGAGCTGCGCTATGAAGCAGCCTTGTTCAGCGGCTGGGAGCAGGCCAAGGCCGATGCGGCGCTGGAAGCATTGCCGCAGCAGTGGGAAGCCTTCAGCAGCCAGCTGACGGAATGGAAAAACAAAAATCTTTAATGCTGTGCTTAATTTTATCGTTAGCGGAAAAGATTTGTAAAGTTTTTATGGTAACGCTTGCACTTGTTGGCACGAAAGACTATAATTAAACACATATTAAGCATATAGGAAGGAGAATTTTCCATGAAAAAAATATTAATGCTGGTTACAATGATTATGATGCTGGCTGTCAGCGCAGTTTGCAGCGCATCCAACGGTAAAGTGCTGGACGAAGAGGAAGTTATCGTTGACAAATTTATCAACGGCGGCAACTATAAGGCAGTTACCTCCATGATGACCGAGGATATGCAAAAGAACTGGGATGAAAAGGCTTACAATAATCTGCATGCACAGCTTGCTAAGGATTTCGGTAAGCTGACCACCAATCAACTGATTGTTGTTGAAAAACATAATGGCGCAGACGTGCTGCTGTATCAGGTTGTTGCAGAGAAAAAACCGGCTGCCCGCTTCGTATATCTTTTCAAGCTGAACGGCGAGAAGCCTTTGCTGAATGATTTCAGTGTAATGCTGCCGCAGCAGAAAGAAGCAGCCAAGGAAGAAGCTAAAAAATAAATTTTATATTAAAAAGCTGACGACAGAGTTATACTATGGCAGTATACTCTGTCGTTTTTGGTTGAATTTTTTAGCTGGCTGTTATGGGAAATACTGCACTTCCTTATGCAATTTCTTGACTGTGCTTTATAGCTGTTATATAATATTGAAGAATATAAGAGGTCTTTTAGTGCAGAAAAGTTTAATGGCATTAGATTGACAAAAATCTTGTAGGGCTTGCAACCTTTCGATCATAATGGTGTGGCGAAACGGTGCAGGCTCTCTCTTGTTTATGGAGGCACGTACTATGCAGCCGGTAAAAATTCGTATTTTGAGTACAACGAAGGATGAGGGTAGTGAGGCTCAGGCTTCTGAACAAAAGTATACGGGTATGATGACGGAAAAAGGCGGCAAATACTACGTAATCTATAAGGAGGATGAACAGTCCGGTCTGGATAACACGAAGACAACGCTGAAATGGGACGATGAACACGTTATAGTCATGCGTAGCGGCAGCGTAGATCACAGACAGGAATTCCGCCGTGGATATGTAGATAAAAGCCTTTATCAGACACCTTATATGAAAATTCCTCTGACGACGGAAACCAGCTATGTATATACTCATTTCCGCAACGGCATGTGGGAGCTGGAAATGGAATATACACTGTATCACGATGAGAAGCCTTACGGCGAGATGAAGATTTTAATTGAGGTTGAGGAAATTTAATATGAAAATAGGTTTTGATAATCAAAAATATTTGACCATGCAATCTGAGCATATCAGAGAGCGCATCAGTAAATTCGGCGATAAGCTTTATCTGGAATTCGGCGGCAAGCTGTTCGATGATTACCATGCTTCCCGCGTACTGCCGGGCTTTGCTCCGGACAGTAAGCTGCAGATGCTCCTGCAGCTTGCGGATCAGGCAGAGATGATTATTTCCATCAATGCCGATGATATCGAAAATAACAAGGTGCGTCACGATTTAGGCCTGACCTACGATCTGGACGTACTGCGTCTGGTAAAGGTTTACCGTTCTAAGGGACTTTATGTCAGCAGCGTTGTTATTACGCAATATAAGGGGCAGAAATCCATCGAAAGCTTCAAGAATAAGCTGGAGGCTTTGGATATCAAGGTTTATTACCATTATCCGATTGAAGGCTATCCGCATAATGTGGAGCACATTGTCAGCGATGCGGGCTATGGCCAGAACGACTATGTAGAAACTACACGTCCGCTGGTAGTTGTTACTGCTCCCGGTCCCGGCAGCGGTAAGATGGCTACCTGTCTGTCACAGCTGTATCATGAAAATAAGCGCGGCATTAAGGCCGGTTATGCCAAATTCGAAACCTTCCCCATCTGGAATCTGCCTTTGAAGCATCCTGTAAATATGGCTTACGAGGCTGCTACGGCGGATTTGCAGGATGTTAATATGATTGACCCCTTCCATTTGGAGGCCTATGGCGTAACCACGGTAAATTATAACCGTGACGTTGAAATTTATCCTGTACTGGCAGCAATTTTTGAAGGCATTTACGGCTATTGCCCGTACAAATCGCCTACCGATATGGGCGTTAATATGGCAGGCAACTGCATTTGTGATGATGAGGTCTGCTGTGAGGCTTCCCGTCAGGAAATTATCCGCCGCTATTATCAGTCCCTGAACCGTCTGGCTCTGGATGAGGCCAGCAAGCAGGAGGTTTATACGCTGGAGCTGCTGATGAAGCAGGCTAAGGTCAGCGTAAATGACCGCCGCGTTGTTACCGTAGCCAAGCAGGTTGCGGAAGAACGCAAGTGCGCTGTTATTGCGCTGGAGCTTGCCGATGGCAGAATTGTTACCGGCAAAACTACGGATTTGCTGGGACCTGCCAGTGCCGTGCTGTTGAACGCTATTAAGGAACTGGGCGGTATTGCGGATGAAATGCACCTGATTTCGCCGACCTACATCAACCCGATTCAGAATCTGAAAACACGCTACCTTGGCAGCAGCAATCCGCGTCTGCATATGGATGAGGTGCTGATAGCGCTTTCTATGTGTGCTGCAACGGACAGTCTGGCTAAGCTGGCGCTGGAAAAGCTGCCGGAGCTGAAAGGTTGCCAGGCACATTCCACCGTTATGCTGACAGAGGGAGATTTCAAGGTATTTAAAAAGCTGGGCGTTGAACTGACTAATGACCCTATTTACGAAACAAAATAAGCAATAAATAAAGAGAAGGAGAGATTTTGCTTTGGATATAAAGGATTTATTAGCCGCTGCCATTAAAGATGCAGCGCAAAAAGCTATCGATAATGGCACTTTGAAACCGGGTACTTTGCCCGAGGTTATGCTGGAGGTTCCGCCGCAAAAGGAATTCGGCGATTTTGCAACCAACTTTGCTATGCAGTCTGCCCGCAGCCTGCATTGTGCACCGCGTCAGATTGCACAGGCTGTTGTAGATAATCTGGACTGTGCTTCCGTAGATAAAATGGAAATTGCCGGCCCCGGCTTCATCAATTTCTATCTGAAACAAAACTGGACCGCTGATTTGCTGGCAGGCATTCTGGCTGCCGGTGAAAACTACGGCAACCTGCCTGCTAACGGCTTGGGCCGCGTGCAGGTTGAATATGTAAGTGCTAACCCCACCGGCCCGCTGCATGTAGGCCATGCCCGCGGTGCCGCAGTCGGCAGTGCTATGGTTAACCTGCTGCGTGCTGCAGGCTATGATGTTGAAAGTGAATATTATATCAATGATGCCGGCAATCAGATGAACAATCTGGCAGCTTCTGTCAATGCACGTTATCTGCAGCTGTTGAAGCTGGAGGAAATGGGCGGCGTTCCTGCCGACCTGACCGTTAAACAGCTGGATGAAATGCCGACCGGCATTCCTTTCCCGGAAAACGGCTACCATGGCTATGACATCATTGAAACCGCTCAGCGCATTATCCGTATCTATGGCAAGGAATTTGTTGCTTTAGAGGAAAAAGAGCGTCTGGCTAAATTCTTGGAAATTGCTTATAAAGAAAAGCTGGCAGGCCTGAAAGAAGATCTGGAAGCTTTTGGCGTAACCTTCGATGTATGGTTCAGCGAGCAATCCCTGCATGATGCCGACAAAATCCGTGAGGCTTGCAAATTCCTTGAGGAAAAAGGCTGCGTTTATGAAAAGGACGGCGCAAAATGGTTTAATTCTACCGCTTACGGCGATGACAAGGACCGCGTCGTTATCCGTGACAACGGCGTATCCACTTACTTTGCTGCCGATATTGCATATCACCGCAACAAATTCGAGCGTGGCTTCGACCGCATCATCAACCTGTGGGGCGCTGACCACCACGGTTATATTGCCCGCGTGAAGGCTGCTGTAAGTGCTTTGGGCTTTGATGCCGATAAGCTGGAGGTGCTGCTGCTGCAAATGGTACGCCTGTACCGCAACGGCGATATCGTTAAGCTGTCCAAGCGTACCGGCGAAACCATCACTTTGCGCGAGCTGATGGATGAGGTTGGCGTTGATGCGGCACGTTACTTCTTCTGCATGCGCTCCTTAGACAGCCAGCTGGATTTTGATATGACTCTGGCTACCGAAAAATCCAATGAGAACCCGGTTTATTATATCCAATATGCGCATGCGCGTATCTGCAGCATTGCCCGTCAGCTTGCCGAAGCAGGCATTGAGGAAGTTGCTCTGGACGAGCTGAAGCTGGATACTCTGCAGGCTCCCGAAGAGCTGGCGCTTGTTAAAAAGCTGGGCGAATATCCGGAACTGCTTGCCCGTGCAGCCCGCGAACGCGCTGTACATCATGTGGCAACCTATACCTATGAGCTGGCAACCCTGTTCCACTCCTTCTATAACCAATGCCGTATTCTGGGCGTAGATACAGACTTACAACAAGCCCGCATTGCTTTGGTGAAGGCAGTTGGTCACACCATCCGTCATGCGTTGGGTATTCTGGGCGTTTCTGCTCCGGAAAGAATGTAATTTAAGAAATTCTTTTGCAGGTGGCAGAGTCCTTGGGCTTTGCTGCCTGCAGTGAGTTTAGATACAATTTAATATTTTTGTAGCATTTTATGAAATCTGAGGGGGTTAAAAATCATGACTACTAATACCAAGTACATTTTTGTGACAGGCGGCGTTGTTTCTTCTTTGGGCAAGGGCATCACTGCTGCGTCTTTAGGCCGTTTGCTGAAAAGCCGCGGCTATAGGGTTACTATCCAGAAGTTCGACCCGTATATCAATATTGACCCGGGCACAATGAGCCCGTATCAGCATGGCGAGGTTTTTGTAACCGACGACGGTGCGGAAACTGACCTTGACTTGGGACATTACGAACGCTTTATTGATATCAACCTGTCCAAAAACTCCAATACGACCACAGGCAAGATTTACCAGAGTGTAATAAATAAAGAACGCCGTGGCGATTATCTTGGCGGTACCGTACAGGTTATTCCTCATATCACAAATGAAATCAAAGAGCGCGTTTTCCGCGTAGGCCAACAGGATAATGCCGACTTCGTTATTACGGAAATCGGCGGTACTGTAGGTGATATTGAAAGCCTGCCGTTTTTGGAAGCAATCCGTCAGGTAAAAAAGGATGTCGGCAAGAACGATGTGCTTTATATTCATGTTACGCTGGTACCGTATATTTCCGCAGCCGGTGAGCTGAAAACCAAACCGACTCAGCATAGCGTCAAAGAGTTGCGCAGCATCGGTATTTCTCCTGATATTATCGTTTGCCGCAGCGAAAAGCCTATCTCTAAGGAAATGCGCGAAAAAATGGCTATGTTCTGCGACGTTGATCCGGACGCAGTTATCCAAAACCTTACCGCAAGAAGCATTTATGAGGTACCGATGCTCATGGAGGAGCAGGGACTTGATACCATTGTTCTGCGCAAGCTGGAAATGGAGGATAAGCCGAAGGATATGCAGGGCTGGCATGATATGGTGGCCCGCATCCTGAAAAAATATGACAAAAAGGTAACTATTGCTGTAGTCGGCAAATATGTTGCTTTGCAGGATGCCTATATTTCTATTACCGAATCCTTGCGTCATGCAGCAGTTGCCAATGAAGCCAAGCTTGATATCCATTGGGTAAATGCAGAAGAAATCGAAGCAGATGATACTGATATGGCTAAGGTTATGGCCGGTGTTGACGGCATTCTGGTGCCGGGAGGCTTCGGTAACCGCGGTATTGAGGGCAAGATTAAGGCTATTCAATATGCACGTGAGCACAAGATCCCGTTCTTCGGTATCTGCCTGGGCATGCAGTGCGCAGTAATTGAATTTGCCCGTCACGTCTGCGGTATGGCTGATGCCAACAGCTCGGAGTTCAATCCGAACAGCACACATCCTGTTATCGACCTGATGCCGGAACAGCTTGATGTTGAGGATTTGGGCGGTACGATGCGTCTGGGACTGTATCCGTGTAAGGTTTATCCCGATACGCTGACCAGCAAGGCTTACAATGCAGAGCTGATTTACGAACGTCATCGTCATCGTTATGAGTTCAACAATGCTTTCCGTGAGGAAATTGTGGGCAAGGGATTAGTTCTTGGCGGCACACTGCCTAATGGCCGTCTGGTAGAGATTGTTGAATTGCCTGAGAGCGAGCATCCGTGGTTCCTCGGTGCGCAATTCCATCCGGAATTCAAATCCCGTCCGACAAATCCGCATCCGTTATTCAGAGAGTTTGTAGGTGCGGCGGTAAAGCATCACCAATAAGTTTATCCTGAAAGCGCTGAGCTTAAGCCGACGTTGCTTTCGGAAAATAAGAATACTCCTCTTAGGCACCTTAGGCGCAATTGCCGTAAGGCATACGCCTGAGGGGAGTTTTTGCCTATGTTATACTAAAATTAGGGAGGAGAGTGATTGAATGCTTAAGAAAATTTTTGTCAGCGCGGTATTGATTCTGGCTGTGCTGAGCTTTGTCGTTTCGTTGCTCAAGGGTAATAACAATGCCGAGAAAACTGTTACTGTACCTGACCGTGTGGCCGTAATTAATATTTCCGGTACGATTATCAGCGGTGCGGACAGCAAGGACAATATTTTCAGCCAGACTAACGGTGTGACGAGCGGCAGCATTATGAAGCAGATTCGTGAGGCAGCGGCTGACGACAGTGTCAAGGCCTTAGTCCTGCGTATCGACAGTGGCGGCGGCAGTGCTACGGCTGCCGAGGAGGTCGGACGTGAGCTGAAGCGCTTTAAGGAGAAAACCAAAAAGCCGATTGTGGCAACTATGGGCAATACAGGTGCCAGCGCTGCCTATTGGATTGCAGCCTGCGCCAGTGACAAGGTTTATGCCAACGCTACAACGCTTACCGGCAGTATCGGTGTGTATATGCCGTACATGAATACGGAGGAACTGTTCAAGAAAATAGGTATCACCAGCAATAAGATTAAAAGCGGTCCCTATAAGGATATTATGAGCAGCGACAGACCGATGACACCGGAGGAGCAGGCTATTTTGCAGAACATCGTCAACGAAATCTACGAGCAGTTCGTAACAACTGTTGCCGTAGGACGCAAGATGGAAGAAAGCAAGGTAAAATCCTTGGCTGACGGCCGTGTTTATACCGGTCTGCAGGCTAAGAATCTGGGCCTGGTAGATGAAATCGGTGATTATTACGATGCGCTTGCCGCAGCGGGTGAATTGGGCAAGATTAAGCCTGGTGCCGACGGCTTGCCGCCAGTTAAGGTTAAGGAAAAACAACAGCCTTGGGAATTTTTGCTCAGTGCTCATATTGCGGAACTGATTAAAGCGGAGCTTGTGAACCAGCTGACGGGCAGTCTGCAGCAAAGCAGTGCTCCGGCTGGCGGTATGACGAGGTGATGAGCTATGAGGCGCAAAACCTTTGAGGTACTTTTTGAGCCTGGTGCAGGCATGGCTGCGATTGCTAAGCAGCCGTCTCTTTGGCGCAGTGCTTTTTACTTTACCCTCAGCTTCAGCTTTTTTGGCGTAGCGACGAACTGCTGGCTGCTGGAGGAGCCGCTGGAGGTGCGTTTTGCTATTATTATTGCGACGGTGCTGATTGCGGGAACCGCTTTAGCACTTTATGGCTTTTTGCTGCATGGCATTATGGAAACTTTCGGTGCGCTGGCAGGCGACCCTGTCGGGCTCATCTGCCTTTTGGGGTATACGACGCTGCCGTTTTTGCTGCTCACACCGGGGGCCTTGCTTGCGGGCAGGATGGGGCTTAACGGCTTGCCACTTTTAGGTGTGCTGTTTCTTATAGGCTGTCTGTGGATGCTGTATCTTCTGGTGCGGTCATTGGAGGCAGTGTACCTTGTAGATGCCTTCCGTGCAGGTGTAACCGTAGTGTTCAGCCTGTTTTTGCTGTATATTGTTTTTGTTTTACCGTGGCAGGTTTGCCTGATGCTGTTGCTGTAAATAAAATTTAGATTGATTAATCAGAATAAACGTGGCATAATAAAGATTGGACATGTAGTTAATTCTTTGTGCTGTGCAAGCAGTGCTATTACTATATTGAATTTATATTAAGGAGTGTTGTGAAGAATGAACAGAGAGCTTTCTTTGGAATTTGTACGTGTAACCGAGGCTGCAGCTATTGCCTGCGGTCATCTTGTAGGCAGAGGCGACAAGAACGGTGCTGACGGTCTGGCTGTTGACGCTATGCGCGCAGCCTTTGATACCGTAAATATTAAAGGTACCGTTGTTATCGGCGAAGGCGAAATGGATGAAGCACCGATGCTGTATATCGGCGAAGAAGTAGGTGCCGGCGGCCCTGAGGTTGATATCGCTGTTGACCCGATTGAAGGTACCAACCTGGTTGCTAAAGGACAAAACGGCGCTATCGCAGTTATTGCTATCGCTCCGCGTGGCTGCTTGCTGCATGCTCCTGATATGTACATGGATAAAATCGCTGTCGGCCCCCGTGCTAAAGGCTGCATCGATATCAATGCTCCAATCAGCGAAAACCTGGCACGCGTTGCTAAAGCAATGGACCGTAAAGTAAGCGACCTGAACGTAGTTCTGCTGGATCGCGAACGTCATTACGGCCTGATGGACGAAATCCGTAAAGCCGGCGCACGTATCTCCCTGATTACCGACGGCGATGTTAATCCGATTGTTGAATGCTGCATTGAAGGCAGCGGCGTGCATATGTACGTTGGTAAGGGTGGCGCTCCGGAAGGCGTTCTGGGTGCTGCTGCTGTTAAATGCCTGGGCGGCGACATGCAAGCTCGCCTGGTTCCTGAAGATGAAGCTCAAGCTCAACGTTGCCTGCAAATGGGTATCACCGATGTTAACAAGGTGCTGACTCTGGATGACCTGGTAAAAGGCGATGACTGCATGTTTACTGCTACCGCTATTACCAACTGCAACATGCTGAATGGTCTGCGTTACTTCGGCGATGGTGTACGTACCCATACTATTTCTGCCCGTTACAAAACCGGCACTGTACGTTTTGTTGATGCTATTCACAGCCTGGACCGCAAAGTACTTGCTGTTAAGCTCTGATTTTAAAACAGATTATAGGGCTGTTACGTTCGTAACAGCCCTATTTATCAATTTGTATAGCCTATGGAAAATTTATTAGTCAATAAGGTTGCCGCTGTCAAGGAAGTGCGGCAGGCGGCCGAATATCAAAAGAAAAAACAGGCCTGTATTTTAACCGGGTTGGCTGGAAGCAGCAAGCCGGTCTTTTTTGCTGCCGCAGATAAGCTGCTGGGCGGCAAGGGCAGTATGGCCTTTATTACTGCTTCGCGTGAGGAAATCCGCACTTATCGCCGCGAGCTTAATTATCTGTACCCGGATTTACCTATGCAGGAGCTTTATCCTGTAAGTTTGCCGCGTGTGCAGGCAGATACGCAGAGCCTGGAGCTGCAGGCAGGACGTGCGGCAGCACTGCGCTTTCTGAGCGGTGAGGAGCGTGGCATTGTTTTCATTACGGCAGAGGCGCTGCAGCAAAAGCAGCTGCGTCCGAGCGGTATGTCCGGCAAGGCGCTGCAGCTCGCTGTCGGCGAGGAGCACGAACAGCGTAATATAGCTGCCGCGTTGCTTGATTTGGGCTATGAGCGTACGGAGCAGGTTGATGCTTTGGGACAGTTCTGCCTGCGCGGTGATATTTTGGACGTGTACCCGATTAACAGCAGTGCGGCGGTACGCATCGAATGGTTCGACAACGAGCTTGACGCTATGCGTAGCTTTGATGTTGACACCCAGCGCAGTCTGCAGACTCTCACCAGTATCAAAATTGCTCCGCTGAAGGTGGATGAAAGCTTCAGCTATGATGCCGATATCTTTGAATATTGCGCTGCGGATACTATGGTAGTCGTTGATGAACCGGTGCATGTTTTCAGTATGCTGGAAAAGCTGGACAAGGAAAACAAGGAGCATGCTTCCGAACTTTTCGGCAAGCAGGAGCTTATAGAGCAGCTGGCCGCCAATGGTGCCATGCTGGTATCGGCGTTGGGACACAGCTATCTGCAGCAGCTGCCTTCGCTGAATATACCGGTGCGCGCGGTTGCGCCGTATAATAAGAATACTAATTTGCTGGTGGAGGATTTGCAGAACTGGCTGGCGGAGGGAATTACGCCGCTGATTATGCTTTCCGGCAGCATTAAGGCCCGTGGCTTTGCGGATAATCTGCGCAACTACGGCTTAAAGGGACATTTTGCCCAAAAGAGCTTTGAGCCGGGAGTCGTCAATGTAACCTACGGCGATTTGGATCACGGCTTTCGCTTCTGGGATGAAGAATGGCTGCTGCTGACAGAAAATGATATTTTCGGCATGCAGAAGCGCAAACGCTTGCATACTAAAAATCAGGGCCAACAGCTGCAGTATTTTTCGGATATCAAGGCCGGAGATTACGTTGTTCATAAGGTTCATGGTATCGGCCGTTATATAGGTGTAGAAAACGTCGAGGTTGACGGCATCCACCGTGATTATCTGCTTTTGGCCTATGCCGGTGACGATAAGCTATATGTTCCGGTAGAGCAGGTCGGTATGCTGCATAAATATGTCGGCAGCGAGGGCAGTGTGCCGCATCTGTCGAAAATGGGCGGCAATGACTGGAAACGCACTACAGCCAAGGCGGCTAAGGCGATTACGGAGCTGGCGGAGGAGCTGCTGCGTCTGTATGCACAGCGGCAGATTATGCCCGGACATGCTTTTTCACCGGACTGTCAGCTGCAAAAGGACTTTGAAGCAGCCTTTCCCTATGAGGAAACACCGGACCAGCTGAAGGCGATTGCCGAAATCAAGGCTGATATGGAAAAGCCGCAGCCGATGGAACGTCTGCTCTGCGGTGATGTCGGTTACGGCAAAACTGAGGTAGCCTTGCGTGCTGCCTTTAAGGCTGTGCTTGACGGCAAGCAGGTGGCGGTGCTGGCGCCTACAACAGTGCTGGCACAGCAGCATTATATTACCTTCAAGGAGCGCGTGCGCAATTTCGGCGTAGAGGTTCGCTTGCTGAACCGCTTTTGTACGCCGAAGGAGCAGCGCACTGTTTTGCAGGAGGTGGCCGACGGTAAGGTTGATATTCTTATCGGTACGCACCGTCTGCTGCAGCCGGATGTGAATTTTACCAGCCTCGGCCTGCTGATTATCGATGAGGAGCAGCGCTTTGGCGTTGCCCAAAAGGAAAAAATAAAGAAATGGCATCTCGGCATAGATGTTTTGTCGCTTTCTGCGACACCTATTCCGCGTACTTTGCATATGGCGCTGGTCAACGGCCGTGATATGAGCGTTATCGAATCGCCGCCGGAGGATCGCTTGCCTGTTGAAACCTATGTCAGCGAATATAATGACGGCATGATTAAGGAAGCGTTGGAGCGCGAGCTGCGCCGCGGCGGCAGAATTTACTATATCAGCAACAGAGTAAGCGCTCTGGAGCCGCTGGCTGCCAAGCTGCGCCGTCTGGTGCCGGGCATCAGCATCAAAATTGCCCACGGGCAGATGAATGAGGACGCATTAGAGGATGCCATGATTACCTTCTATGAGGGCGGCTGCGACGTGCTTTTGTGTACGACGATTGTGGAAAACGGTCTGGACGTACCTTTGGCGAATACGATTATTATCGACGGTGCCGACAACTTCGGCCTTTCGCAGCTCTACCAGATGCGTGGCCGTGTAGGACGCAGCTCGCGTCTTGCTTATGCTTACTTTGTGTATCAGCCTAATAAGGCGCTCAGCGAAATTGCCGAAAAGCGTCTGCAGGCTATCCGTGATTTTACGGAGCTGGGCGCAGGCTTTAAGATTGCTATGCGTGACTTGGAAATCCGCGGTGCCGGCAATCTGCTGGGACCGCAGCAGCACGGACATATTACCGGCATAGGCTTTGCCGCTTATTGCGAGATGCTGGAAAAAACCATTGAACGTCTGAAAAACGGCAAGGAGGCCGAGCCTGAGCCGGAGCCGGTTCTGGAAATTCAGGCAGAGGCCTATATTCCGGACAGCTATATTCCGGATCCGCGTTATAAAATGGAGCTGTATCGTCGCTTCAGCGAGCTGGAATATTCACAGCGGGAGGATTTTCTGGACGAAATTATCGACCGTTTCGGCAATCCGCCGCCGGAGGTGGAAATGCTCTGGCGCTTGGCAGCGATTAAGGGCTTGTGCCGCGTGCTGAAAATCCGTGGCGTAAATGTGCATCAGGGAATTATCCGCCTGACATTCGGCGAGAAGGCACAGGTAAACCCGGAGGCAGTGCTGAAGCTGCTGATGCAGCATCCTAAGACGATGACATTGAAAAACGGTCAGGAGCAGCAGCTGACGTACAGAATGGGTACGTCAAAGCAGGAGCCCCTGGCGTGGCTGGAGCAGACTTTGCCTGCTCTGATATTGGAAGATTGATTAAAGGAGGTGAAAGCAGGAGATGAGCAGTGATAAATTTTTGCGCGGCGCGATGATTTTGACATTGGCAGGACTGATGGTAAAGGTTATCGGTTCTGTAAACCGCATCCTGCTTTCACGTCTGCTGGGCGGCGAGGGTATCGGACTTTACCAGATGGCATATCCCGTATACCTTTTGCTGCTTGCGATTTCTGCGGCCGGCATTCCGGTGGCAATATCGATTATTGTCGCAGGTTTTCTGGCGCAGAAGGACTATGCTAATGTGCGTCAGGTGTTTCGCGTTTCGCTGCGTCTGATGGCCTGCGTGGGCGCTGTGCTGGCGGTTTGTCTGGTGTTGGCGGCGGGCTGGTTGGTTGATGCCGGCGTTATTACCGATGCGCGTGCCTACTATTCGCTTATAGCGCTGACACCGGCAATTTTCTTTGCTACGATTTTAGCCAGCTTCCGCGGGTATTTTCAGGGACATCAGCTGATGACGCCGCCTGCGGTGTCGCAGATTGTGGAGCAGTTTATCCGTGTAGTGACGATGGTGGTTCTGGCTTACGTGCTGCTGCCCTACGGTCTGGAATACGCTGCTGCCGGTGCTGCCTTCGGCGCTGTGCCGGGCAGCTTGACCGGTCTTGTGGTTATGGGCTGCTTTTATCACTATTACCGCAAGCAATGGCAGACTGATGCAGTGAAGATGCAGGCACCTGCTGCCGAGCTTGTGCGCAGCAGAGCATTGATTAAGCGTCTGCTGCTGTTGGCGTTGCCTGTTTCCTGCGCCAATATTCTGGTGCCTGTTACCAGCAGCATTGACGTATTGCTGGTTCCCGGCCGATTGATTGACAGCGGTCTTAGTGTGGAGCAGGCGACGGCGCAGTTCGGTTATCTGGCAGGCATGGCACAGCCATTGCTGCTGATGGCCACGATACCGACGATGTCGCTGGCAACAAGCCTTGTGCCTGCTGTTTCCGAAGCCTTTGCTTTGAATAAATGGCAGATTATCGAGCAAAAGGCGGTAACCGCTATGAAGCTGTGCTGCCTGATAACAGTGCCTGCTTCCGTAGGCATGTGGGTATTGGCGGAGCCTATCAGCCGTCTGCTGTACGGTACGGCGAAGGCTGGCGTTGCTATTATGCATTCGGCACCTGCCATCTGCCTTTTAGGCCTGCAGCAGGTTACAACAGGTATGCTGCAGGGAATGGGGCACACCAATCTGCCGATGCTGAATATGCTTATCGGTATTGCAGCCAAGCTGGTTGCCGTTCTCCAGCTGACGAATGCGGAATACGGTATTGCCGGCGCAGCATGGGCAACGAATATTAACTTTGGCGTGACGGCGCTGTTGAATATTATAGCGTTGTATAAATTAAGTATAAGATTTTCCTGGCTCAGTATTGCGAAAATCATCGCCGCAGCAGCGGTGATGGGTGCTGTTGCCGTAGAAGCGCATGTGCTGCTTGACGGTGCATCGCCTGCTTTGGCAACAATCGCTGCTATGCTGGCTGCCGGGATAAGCTATATCATATTGCTGCCGCTTTTAGGCGTGCTGAGCAGACAGGAGCTGTGTCAGCTGCCGGTAGTGAAACGATTTTTAAAATAATTAAGAAAGAAGGCGTACTATCATGGGAACAATTACAATTGTCGGCTTAGGCCCCGGTGCTGTGGGACATCTTTCATTGGAAACTATGGGACTTCTGCAAAACTGCGCTCAGGTTATCCTGCGCACGGCGGTGCATCCCACCGTTGCCGAGCTGGAAAAGCAAAACGTAAAATTTACCTCATGTGACGATTTATACGAAAAGGCTGCTTCCTTTGAAGAGGTTTATAACAGTGTTGTTGAGCGTGTGCTGGCAGCAGCGCAGAACGGCGATGTTGTTTATGCCGTACCCGGAAGCCCGCTGGTTGCGGAAAAAACCGTTGTTTTAATGCGCACTGCTGCGAAGGCGCAGGGTATTAAGCTGGTTATTAAGCCTTCCATGAGCTTCTTGGATTTGGCTTATGTTGAGCTGGGCATCGACCCGATTGCCGGCCTGCAGATTATTGATGCGCAGGATTTTGCGGAGATTGCCAGTGCCGGACAGCATCCTCTGATGATTACTCAGGTTTACAGCCAGATGGTTGCCGGTGATTTGAAAATTGCGCTGATGGATGTACTGCCTGACGAGTATGAAATTTATTTCCTGCGTAATCTGGGTTTGCCTGATGAGGAATGCCGTCCGATTAAGCTGTTCGAGCTGGACAGACAGCCGAATATCGACCATCTTACGAGCGCTTATATTCCGCCGATGGCTGAAGGAGCAGAAGATACCGTATTTGAAAAGGTTGACGATGCGGAAGCTGTTCCCGGTATTATTACCTTTGGCGAGGATGAGGACGATTTTGCCGAGGAAGGCGAAGAAGAAGGCTATGCAGAGGACTTTTTGCCGGAAGCAGGCTTTGATGATTTCGACATCCAGCCTTTGGCTGATGTTATGCGCACTCTGCGCGAGCCTGATGGTTGCCCCTGGGACAGAGAGCAGACACATAAATCCATTCGCAGCAACATGATTGAAGAGGTTTACGAATATCTGGAGGCTGTGGACGCTGACGACGTTGACGGCATGCGTGAGGAGCTTGGCGACGTGCTCATGCAGGTTGTTTTCCATGCCCGCATGGCACAGGAGGCAGGACGCTTTGATCTGCAGGACGTTATCGACGAGGTTACGGATAAGCTTATCCGCCGTCATCCGCATGTTTTCGGCGATACACATGTCGACAACAGCGATGAGGTGCTGGTAAATTGGGAAGCTATCAAGAAACAGGAAAAGCAGGAACGCAAGCATGTATTGGATGGCGTATCTCATGGACTGCCGGCGCTGCTGCGTGCCTATAAGCTGCAGAGCAAGGCTGCCAAGGTCGGCTTTGACTGGCAGGACAGCGAATCTGTATGGGTTAAGGTACAGGAGGAGCTTGGCGAGCTGCAGGAGGCTTTGCAGACAGGCGACAAGTCTGCTGCCGAGAGTGAGCTTGGCGATGTGCTGTTTGCTGTGGTAAATTATGCGCGTCATAACGGCATTGAGCCGGAGGTAGCTTTGGACGGAACTAATAACCGTTTCGCTTCCCGTTTTAATTACGTGGAAAAACAGGTGGAAGTCAGCGGCAAAACATGGCAGGATTTCACTTTGAATGAGCTGGATAAATTTTGGGATCAGGCTAAGGATTTGGAACGAAAGAACGATTTATAAGGTGAAATTACAATAAAGTTACTAAAATAACGCTATTTTCCCCGTAATTTATAAATATTTTCGGAAAAGGCTTGCAGGAAAACGTTTGACAGTGTAGAATACTATTGCTAGTTAAATTTGAGTTACGTTACGAAGTTACGTGCTCCGCAAGCATTTGCAATAATAACTAAAGTCATAATTAAGGAGGAATTTTTGATGAACAAGACTGAGTTAATCGCTGCTGTTGCTGAAAAAGCCGGCTTAACCAAAAAAGACGTTGAAAAAACTATCACCGCTACCCTGGAAACCGTTAAAGAGGTAGTTGCTAAGGGTGACAAAGTACAAGTAGTAGGCTTTGGTACTTTTGAAGCACGTGCTCGTAAAGAACGTGAAGGTAAAAATCCGCAAAATGGTGAGAAGGTAGTTATTCCTGCTGCAACCATCCCTGCTTTCAAAGCCGGTAAAGCTTTCAAGGATGCTGTTAACGTAAAATAATAAGCTGTTTTAGTGCTTTAGGCCCGGCAGCTGCTGCCGGGCTTTTCTAAAGATATACTGCGGAATACTCAATGCTGGGGGGGCTATGATATGGTTAGACGTCGTGTAAGACATAAATCTAAAGCTTTTAATGTCTTTATGATGCTGCTGTTTGTTGCCTGCCTGTTCGTTATCGGCAAGCAGGAGTATTCTATTTATCAGATTAAACAGGAACAGGCTGCTACACAGCAACGTATTGCTGCTTTACAAAAACAGAAGACTGAGTTGGAGGCAGAGCGTAAACGTCTGGATGACCCGCGTTATATTGAAAAGCTCGCCCGTGAGGATTACAACATGGTGGGTAAAGACGAGGTGCCGCTGTTTATAGTTGATGAGAAAAAATAAGGCAGAACAAGAAATGATAGCTTTTGTTCTGCTTTTTTTATTGACACCATGAAAAATTAAAGAGTATAATACAAGAGTATTAAGAATTTTTAAGGGGGATTTTTTTCTCGATGTCACTTGAAGTAGGTGCAATTGTAGAGGGTGAAGTTACAGGTATCACCAATTTTGGCGCATTTGTCCAACTGCCTGAGGGCAAGGTTGGCCTGATTCACATTTCTGAGGTTTCTAATGTTTATGTAAAAGACGTGCATGACTTTTTAAAGGAGCACGACAAGGTTAAGGTTAAGGTATTATCTGTAGATGATCGCGGCAAAATTGGTCTGTCTATCAAACAGCTCACACCGCCGCCGGCTCCGCAACCGAGACCGCAGCGTCCGCAAAATGATAACCGCGAGCGCCGCAACAACAATGGTATGCGTCCGCAAGGCGACAATCGTGAACGCCGTGGCGGTATGCGCCCGCAAAGCGCAAGACCTATGGCGCCCGTTTCCTTTGAGGATAAATTATCCAAATTCCTGAAAGACAGCGATGACCGTATGCTGGATTTAAAACGTAATACTGAGTCCAAACGCGGTGGTCGTGGTGCCAGACGTGATAAATAAGCAAGCTGGTAATTAATGAAATGGCACTCCTGAGAGTGCCTTTTCTTTTATAGCATAGAAAAATGCGATACGACACGTTTGAACCGCTGCTGAAGGAGATATGATATGAGGCAGATTGCGCCTGCAGTCTACAAGCTGCGCAAAACAATTAAAAATTTGCTGCGGTCGGATGCTCATTACCTGCTGGCTGTTAGCGGCGGTGCCGATTCTCTGGCTTTGGCACATGCCTGTGCTGCTTTGGCAGCCCAGGGATGGGGAAGCTACAGCGTCTGTCACGTTGAGCACGGACTTCGCGGTGAAGAAGCTCTGCGTGATATGCAGGCTGTGCAGCGTGAATGCGAAGCATGGGGACTGCCCTGCTTTACGGAGCACGTGCAGGCTGCAGCATATGCGGCGCAGAACCGGCTTTCTACAGAAGATGCTGCGCGCCGCCTGCGTTATGCGGCGCTTAGGCGCATAGCGGCGCAGCAGGGCGCTGCGGCGATTGTTACGGCGCATCACGAGGGTGACCAGGCGGAAACACTGCTCTTAAGGTTGTTGCGCGGCGCAGGCCTGCAGGGACTTGCCGGAATGCGGGCGCAGCAGGGCGATATCATCAGACCGCTGCTGACGTTGCCGAAAAGCCTGCTGGAGGAATACTGCAGTGCCGAGGGAATTGCAGTCTGCTACGACAGCACCAACGCTGATACGGCGTATACGCGTAATCGTGTACGTCTGGAGCTTGTGCCGTATCTGGAGTGCAGCTTCAACCCCGCTGTGGTGCCGACGTTGGCGCGTACTGCCGCCTTGCTGGCGCAGGATGCGGAATGTCTGGAGCAAATGGCTGACGATGCTTACAGGCAGCTGGTGCGCAGGCAGGATGATGCTGTCAGTTTTCCGGTGACGCAGCTTACGGCGCTGCACAGTGCCGTAAGGCTGAGAGTATTGCGACGCGCGTATTTCGAACTGGGCGGCGAGGAGCTGTCCTTCGAGCGTAGTCAGGCGATTGACTCTCTGCTGTTCCGACGTAGCGGTGGCAAGATCATCCAGCTGCCGCAGGGAATAAACGTAGTCTACAAAAATAAACACCTTATTTTTGTTAAAATAATATAAAGTATAAGGAGAATGAAAAAATGCATGACGATATTAAGACAGTTTTGCTGACAAAAGAAGAAATTGATGCCCGCGTACAGGAAATGGGTAAGCAGATTGCAGCTGATTATGCAGACAAGGATTTGGTTGTCATTGTTCTGCTGAAGGGTGCTGCCTGGTTTGCTACCGACCTGACCCGCGCTATTGATATGCCGCTGCGCGTAGACTTCATGGTTGCTTCTTCCTATGGCAACGGAACCAGCACCAGCGGCAGTGTTAAGGTTAAGCTTGATGTCAGCGAGGACATCAAGGGCAAGGACGTGTTGGTAATCGATGATATCATTGACAGCGGCGTTACCTTCGCTTCTATCACCGACATGCTGCGTCACTACAAGCCTGCAACATTGAAAACCGCTGCTCTGTGCGACAAGGCTGAGCGCCGTGTAAACGGTCTGGAGGCTGATTATGTAGGTTTTAAAATTCCTGACGAATTCGTTGTAGGCTACGGTCTGGACTATGCAGGTGATTACCGCAATCTGCCGTTTATCGGTATCCTGAAGCCTGCTGTATACGCACGCAAATAAAAGCCTACAAATTGCATAAAACAGTTGCTAGTTTTTCCTATCTATAATATAATAAAATATTATGAGCTAAGTGGAAGGAGGCTACGTGCTTGAATAAATTTTTTAAGAACGTACTTTTTTATCTGCTGATTATCATGGTAATTATCTGGATGTTTGACCTTTACGGTGAAAAGAATTCTAAGCCTGCCGATATAAGCTATACCAGCTTTATGCAGCATGTACAGCAGGATGAAATCAAACAGGTAACTATTGTTGATAATGTTATCAGCGGTAAATTAAAGGATGGCAAGGAATTTTCTACCGTTGCGCCTAATGACAGCAAGCTGGTAGAAAAGCTGGAAGCAAAGAAAGTAGACATTAAGGCAGAGCTGCCGCCGCAGCCACCTTGGTGGATGAGCATTCTCAGCTCTATTTTGCCGATGCTGATTATCGTAGGCCTGTGGTTCATGCTGATGAATCAGGGCGGTGCCGGTGGCGGCAAGGTGATGAACTTTGGAAAGAGCCGTGCGCGTCGCTACGATGAGGAAAAACTGAAGATAACCTTTAAGGATGTTGCCGGTGCTGAAGAAGCCAAGCAGGAGCTGGAAGAGGTTGTCGAATTCCTGAAGCATCCGCAGAAGTATAATGACTTGGGAGCTAAGATTCCTAAAGGTGTTTTGCTCTATGGCCCTCCGGGTACAGGCAAAACCTTGTTGGCGAAGGCAGTTGCCGGTGAAGCGGGCGTTCCGTTCTTTAGTATTTCCGGTTCTGACTTCGTAGAAATGTTTGTCGGTGTCGGCGCATCTCGTGTACGCGATTTGTTCGACCAGGCAAAGAAAAGTGCACCTTGCATCGTGTTTATCGATGAAATTGATGCTGTAGGCCGTCAGCGCGGCGCCGGTCTTGGCGGTGGCCATGACGAGCGCGAGCAGACTCTTAACCAATTACTGGTTGAGATGGACGGTTTCAGTGCTAACGAAGGCATCATTATGATTGCTGCAACCAACCGTCCGGATATTCTGGACCCGGCGCTGCTGCGTCCCGGCCGTTTTGACCGCCAGATTGTAGTAGACCGTCCTGATATCAAGGGACGTACCGAAATCCTGAAGGTACATGTTAAGGGCAAGCCGATGGGACAGGATGTAAATCTGGACGTAATCGCTCAGCGTACTCCCGGCTTTACCGGTGCTGATTTATCCAACCTTGTTAATGAAGCAGCGCTGCTGACTGCCCGCAAGGACAAGAAGGCTATCAATATGCCGGAAATGGAAGAGGCTGCCGAGCGTGTTATCATGGGACCGGAGCGCAAGAGCCGTGTCATCAGCGATAAGGAAAAACGCCTGACTGCTTACCATGAAGGCGGTCATACTATCGTCGGTATGCTGCTTGAGCACACTGACCCTGTACATAAGGTTACCATCATTCCGCGTGGCCGTGCAGGTGGTTATACCCTGAGCCTGCCTAAGGAAGATAAGTATTATGCAACCCGCAGCGAAATGCTCGATGAGCTGAAGGTGCTGCTGGGTGGCCGTGTTGCCGAAGCTCTGGTGCTGAAGGAAATTTCCAGCGGCGCCAGCAATGATCTGCAGCGTGCAACTCAACTGGCACGCCAGATGATTTGCGAATACGGCATGAGCGAAAACATCGGACCTGTAACCTTTGGTCATCGTCAGGATCAGGTATTCCTGGGCCGCGACATTGCCCGCGACAAGGATTACAGTGAAGAAGTGGCAGCCGAAATTGATAAAGAGGTACGCTCCTTTATGGAAGATGCCTATGCTGCTACTGAAAAGCTGCTGTCAGACAATATTGACAAGCTGCATGTGATTGCTAAAGCTCTGATGGAGAAGGAAACTCTGGAAGAGGAAGAAATCAACCAGCTGGTAAAATACGGTCATATCCTTACCGCAGAAGAAAAGCTGCAATTAGTACAACAATCTGTTGTGGATGAGGAAATAGCTGCTGCTCCCGTTGCCGACGCTGACGTAAAGGCTGAAGCGCCTGCTGCTGAAGCAGATGCACCGAAAGCTGCTGCTAATGCAGACGAAGAAGCACCCAAAGAATAAAAGCAAAAAATTAACGCTCGCGTTCTGAAGAACGCGGGCGTTTTTTTGTTTAGTTAAAAGTTCGGAAAAACTCCAAAAACCCCTCCGCCGCAGGCGATAATTTATATCCCTTACTCCAATACAACGTCTGATCAAAATGCAGCTTCTCATCAACAAGCTGCCGCCGCACCATCTCCTGCGGCACAGCATCACCATCCAACGCCGCAACAACCGCAACTCCCAGTCCGCTTGTCGCAAAGGTAAGCGCACTCTCCGCCGTAGTGGCAATAAAGGAGACATTAGGCTTAACAGCATAATCCTTAAACACATTGCGCAAAAGCGCATAACTGCCATAATTACAGCACAAGGGCACACCTGCCAAATCCTCCGGCGAAAGCATACTTTTATTTGCCCACGGAACCGCAAATCCGGCATTATAGAAAGCATAAAAATTCTCCCGCTGCACCTTGATAGTAGCAAAATTGTGCGCTGCAGGCAGTGGCGCATTGGCAAAAGCAAAGTCAATACTGCCTGCCTCCAACTGTTGCTGCTGCTGCTCTACCGTAGCATCGTGAAACTGATAGCTGATGCCGGGATTTTCCTTGGCAAAGGGAATAAGATAGCTGCGCAGGAAATAATCGGTACGCACGTGCGACACGCTGAAGCGCAGCGTACCTGCGGCACGCCTGCCGAAGGCCTGCATACGCAGGCTGATATCATCTTCCGTATTGCACAGCTGACGCGCCTGCTGCAAAAAGGTTTCGCCTGCTTCCGTCAGTTCAATGTGGCGCTTACCGCGCTGCATTTTGAAAAGCTGCACGCCGTAGTTTCTTTCGATAGCCTTCATCTGTGCGCTGAGCGCCGGTTGTACAATCCCCAAACGTTTGGCCGCGGCGCTGAGATTACCTGTTTCGGCAACAGTGATAAAGTTTCTGTAAAAAGCGAAATCCATAGCAGCATCTCCTTAAAATATCAAAAAATATGATTATAATAATCAAAATAAAGTCTTTTACTTAATTATAGAACGGGAGTAGAATTAAGTAAATGCAAAAATAGAAGGCAAACTTCTATTTAACTCGGAGAGGAAGCTGTTATTTATGAAAAAACACCGCTCGTTGAACGTTTTATCGGGTCCCTTACTTTTTCTGGCCGTGCTGCTTGTATTAGCGCCTGTGATTGAATTTAAGCAGGCAGCTGCTATTGCTACAATTTTCTGGATGGGCCTGTGGTGGGTGCTGCGGCCGGTAAATATCGCCGTCACCTCGCTGCTGCCGATTCCCCTGAACGCCATCTTCGGCATGGTGCCGATGGACGGAATCATCAGTAAATATTTTTCGGAAATTGTTGTCCTGCTGGTCGGCAGTGACCTTATCAGTCTGGTGTGGGAAAAAACACATCTTGATAAGCGTCTGGCGATAAAAAGCCTTTGCGGCTTGGGAACATCGATGCGCGAGCAGATATGCGTCTGGCTGGTGGCTTCAACGCTGCTGTCCATCTTTCTGCCAAACGTCGTCGTTGTTATGATTCTGTTGCCGGTGGCTGTAAGTATGCTGCGATTTTTAGGGCAGCAGCAGATTACCGATAATCCCGTAGCAACACCGATTCTGCTGGCCATCGTTTGGGGCGCAGGCTTCGGCGGTTTTGGTTCACCCTTAGGAAGCAGCTCTAATCTGGTAGCAATCAGCTATTTGGAAAAGCTCACAGGACAAGAATTCATGTATGTTGATTGGGTTATCCGCTTTCTGCCGCTGCTATTCATCATCATGCTGCTTATTCTGGCTTATCTGCTGCATCTTCCGCTGCCTGTTAAGCGTCTTGACGGAGGCAAGGAATACTTCCGTGCTGCTTATGCCAAGCTCGGCCCGATGAGCCGTGGCGAAAAATTAGGCCTGTGGCTTTTTATTCTCGCAACAGGCTTGGCCTTCGTCCGTCCGCTTTATGTGCAGTATCTGCCGCTGATGAAACCTGCCTATGTTTTCTTCACCTTCGGCATGCTCACTTTTATGCTTCGTAACGAAACAGGCCAGCTGCTTTTGACCTGGCGTGAAGCTGAAAAGGGCATCATGTGGGGTATGATTTTTCTCTTTTCCGGTGGGCTGGCGTTGGGACAGCTGATTACGAAAACCGGTGCGGCAACGCAGATTGCTAAGGTAATTACGCTGCTGCCGTTAAGCGGAGGTTGGGAAACGATGTTCAGCCTGACGCTGTTTGCTACCTTCCTGACGGAAATCAGCAGTAATACCGCGGCGGCTTCTATCTCAATTCCGGTAGTACAAAGCATTTCGCAGCAGTTGGGGCTGAACCCGATTCCTTATATTCTTACTTCGATTGTTGCTGTTAACTGTGCCTTTATTCTGCCGGTGAGCACACGTGCCGTGGGTGTAACCTATGGTCTGAACCCTGATGATTTGCTGAAAAACGGCCTTAAGCTCTCAATAATCTGCATGCTGCTCGTAAGTGCGCTTGGCTGTATCTGCATGCATTGCTGGAGTCTGTTCAACCATCTTTAAAGGAGCCTTCTTTGTTTACTCCCTTGTCATTGCTGGGATGGCGGGGGAGTATTTTTTGTAGAGAATTGCGAAGAAGTCTGCTTGAAAATGATGCAAAACAGCGGAAAAAAGAGGAAAATAGATTTTTTTTGTAAAATTGCTGATTTTAGTGCATTTTTTGCTATACAAACGCGGTTTTTTGTAGTAAAATCATATCACAAGAATTAAGGCGGAACGGAAGGTTCCACACATATGCTCAAGAAAGGTTGTGTTATTAAGGTAATGAACGAGCAATCCATGAATAGAAGTTTAAAGAACAGACACTTACAGATGATTTCTTTAGGTGGCATCATCGGCAGCTGTTATTTTTTAGGTGCCGGATATGCGATTGAGCAGGCCGGACCTGCTATTATCCTTTCTTATCTTTTTGGTGGTGCAATCGTCTTATGCGTTATGCTGTGCCTGGCGGAGCTGGCTGTAGCTAAGCCTATTTCCGGTTCCTTTGTTACCTACGCACGTGAGAATATATCCTCAACCTGGGCTTGTGGCGTTGGCTGGGCCTATTGGCTGAACTGGATGGCTTACGTGCCGTCTGAAATGATTGCTGCGGGTATTATTATGAATAATTTTGTACCTGCCGTCAGTCAACTGTGGTGGGCAATTCTTTTTGGCCTGCTGGTGACTGTAATTAACCTTTTTCATGTTGATAATTTCGGCGAAAGCGAATTTTGGCTTTCTATGATTAAAATTGCTGCCCTCGTGGGCTTCTGCGGCGTTGCCGGTTTAATAGTCTGCGGTCTTGTCGGTGACCAGGGCTATTTAGGCGCTAAGGTGTTGCTTGGCCAGGGCGGTTTTGCTCCTCAGGGATATTGGCCGATTGTGCTGACCATGGTTATTATTCTGGTTAACTTCCAGGGTACCGAAATTATCGGTCTGGCTGCGGGCGAATGCAAGGATCCTGCTAAAAGCATTCCTATTGCGGTTCGCAATGTTTCCTGGCGTGTCATTGCTTTATATATCATTCCTATTACATTACTGCTGTCTATTATGCCGTGGGATAATGCCAGCCTGAAGGAGAGCGTGTTCGCTGCTGCTTTGGCAGAATACGGTTTTGACGGCTTAGCCTCTGCGATTGCCTTTGTAGTGCTGGTTGCAGGTGTATCCTGCGCCAACTCCGGCCTGTACGGCGGTGCTCGTGCTCTGCATGCACTGGCTCGCATGGATATGGCACCGGCGTTTTTGGGCAAGCTCAATAAAAACGGTATGCCGCAGAATTCCATTATCGTTTCTGTGTGCGCCTGCTGGGCAGTTATCGTTTTCTATACCTTTAATCCCGATTCTACACTGTATACTTATTTGCTGGCAGTATCCGGCTTTACCGGAGCGATGGCTTGGATTTCCATTTGCTGGAGCCAATATAATTTCCGCCGCCGTCTGATTGCCGAAGGCAAGGAGGATACTCTGAAGTATAAAACACCGTTCTTCCCGTATGTTACGCATTTCGGTATCTGGTCGCAGGTTTTCTGCCTGGCAGTAATTGCTTTGACACCGGATTTACGCCAAACGCTGTATGCGGGTATCCCAATGCTGGTAGTGCCGATGCTGTGCTATCGTTGGCGCAAGCATCACAAGAGCTTGGGTCAGACCAAAACTCAGGTTGCTATGGCTCATAAATCTTAAAAGTATATGGAGGTTGCCGCAGATGCGGCAGCCTCTTTTTATGTAATACACGAAAACATAAGAATATAGCAGAGCCTTTTGAGTATAATGCCGGAAGGTGTTATAATAGTTGTTAAAAGGAGAATGGTTATGCAATTAGTAGTAGATAAAATCGCCAAAGCATTTGGCATTCATGAAATATTTAAAGATGTAAGCTTTATGGTGGAGCAGGGCGAGCATATTGGCCTTGTCGGTGTCAACGGCAGCGGCAAGACGACGCTGCTGCGTTGCCTGCTGCAGCCTGAATGGGTTGACAGCGGTGCGGTAAAATTTGAACCCGGTATCAGTGTGGGCTATGTACAGCAGGGCTTTACCGATATCAGAGGTACTATCTGGCAGTTTATGCAGACAGCCTGCCCGGAAATCAGCAGCCTGCGCCAAAAGCTGGCACAGATCGAGGCTGATTCCGGCAAGCTGCAGGGCGAAAAGCTGGACAGCTGCCTGGAGGAATACGGACGCGTACTTAAACGTTACGAATTTATTGACGGCTATAATTACGAAAACCGCATTAAGCGTGTGCTTATCGGTTTGGGCTACACCGAGGATTGGTGGCAGCATGACGCGGCAACGCTGAGCGGCGGTCAGAAAACACGTCTGATGCTGGCGGCGGCACTGGTGCGTAATCCCGACTTTATGATTCTGGACGAACCGACAAACCATCTGGATATTGTTATGACACAGTGGCTGGAAAAGTATCTGCAGGAATTTAAGGGCGGTCTGCTCGTTGTCAGCCATGACCGTGCCTTCCTCGATAATGTTGCTATGCGCATTCTGGAGATGGAGGGCGGCAAGCTGCAATCCTTTAAGGGCAATTACAGCCGCTATCTGGAGCAGAAGGCGATTCAGAGCAGTACGCTGACTGCTGCCTACAATGCGCAGCAGGATTATATTGCGCGCACGGAGGCGTATATCCGTCGCTTCAAGGCAGGCATCAAGAGTAAAATGGCGCGTGGCCGTCAGTCACAGCTGGACCGTTTGGAGCGCATTGATGCACCGGTGCAGCATGAGGAGTTTGAGCTGCGTTTGCCGCCTGCTGCCGAATGTGCGGACAGAGTGCTGATTATGGAGGACCTGACCATCGGATACGGTGAGAAGGTGCTGGCCAAGGGCATTAATCTGACGCTGCACCGTGGTGAAAAGGCAGCGCTTTTGGGTGCCAACGGCACCGGTAAGACGACGCTGCTGCGTACTATCTTGGGTGAAATCGCACCGCTGAAGGGCAAGGCCAAGATTGGCAGCAGAGTGCAGATAGGTTATTTTTCACAGAGCTATGAGCGATTAAACCCGGAGCAGACGCTGCTGGAAAACTTTGTGATTGAATACGGCTTTACGGAAGAGCATACACGCTCGATGCTTGGCGGTATGCTGTTCCACGGTGATGATGTCTTTAAGAAAATCGGCGAGCTGAGCGGCGGTCAGAAGGCGCGTCTGGTGCTGCTGAAGCTGGTGCTGGACGGTGCCAACTGTTTGGTGCTTGACGAACCGACAAACCATCTGGATATTATGGCACGTGAAGCAGTAGAGGCTGCTTTGGAGGCCTTTGACGGCACCGTACTGGTAGTCAGCCATGACCGTTATTTCGTCAATGAGGTTGCGGACCGCATCTGGGAAATTGAGGATTTAGAGGTCAAGGATTACAAGGGCAACTACGATTTTTACCTTGAAGAGAAGCAGAAAAAGGCTGCTGCTCTGGCGCAGGCACAGGAGGAAGCGGAAAAGGCTGCGGCCTATGCGGAGGCACAGGCTAAAAAGCAGCAACAGCAGGTTGCTGCTGCGCCGGCGAAAGCGAAAAAGCAGGAGGATAAAAAGCGCCGTTACAGTCCTGATGAGGCTGCGCGACTGCTGCCCAAGGTAGAGCTGCAGATTCGTGAGCAGGAGGCTATGATGGGCCTTTTGGAAAAGCAGATGGCGGACCCGGCAAATCACACCAGTCCTGAGCATAGCGCAGCTATGGCAGCAGAGCATGAGGAATACGAGCAAACCATTGCCGAGCTGATGGAAAAATGGGAGCTGCTGATGGAAGCGGCGGAGGATGCCTGATGGACGATAAAAAGTATATGCATCTGGCGCTGGCTGAAGCACGCAAGGCCGCAGAGCTTGGTGAAATTCCTATCGGCGCGGTGCTGGCGGACATGACAACGGGCGAGGTTATCGCCGCTGCGCACAATATGCGTGAAACGTGGCATGACGCAACGGCGCACGCTGAGGTCATCGTCATCCGTGAGGCCTGCGAGCGCCTGGGGCGCTGGCGTCTGAGCGGCTGTGCGCTTTACGTTACCGTTGAGCCCTGCCCGATGTGCAGCGGTGCCATTGTCAACGGCCGTGTCGACCGCGTTGTTTATGGCTGCCCAGATGTGAAGGCCGGCGGTGCGGAATCCATTTTCATTATTATTACGAATCCTAATCTTAATCACTGCGCGGAGGTTGTCAGCGGCATCTGCGAGGAGGAATGCGCACAGGTGATGCGTGATTTTTTCCGCCGTCGCCGTCAGGAAAACAAGGCTAAGCGCAGGAGTGAAGCCGGCGCGCCGCAGGAATAATTTCGGCAGGCGGTTGCCAAGACGAGATTTTTCTTATATAATATTAATGTTAACCTGATGCGAATATATTCGCGCTAACAGAATAATGGAGACGTAGCGAAGTGGTCATAACGCGGCTGACTCGAAATCAGTTTGCCGTTTGCGCGGCACGTGGGTTCGAATCCCACCGTCTCCGCCAACGAAATTCAATCCCGCAGCTTATTTGGTTGCGGGATTTTTAGTGTGTAACATATTTATCATTTTGGTAGGTTTTATCGCCTATTAGTTAATTTCTTCTGCTTTTTGTTTGCCAAAGATGTCGCTAACTGTTAAAATGTCATACGAATGCTTTTGATTTTGGGGGATAATTATGACATCGGAAAAAATAATTGATATCTTAAAAAACGGTAAAATTCATCTGTCGTGTGAGCTGTTTCCGCCTAAGCAGGGCGCAGAACTGCAAAACAGTCTGGAGATTGTCAATAAAATTGCAGCCAGCAAGCCGTCCTATATGAGCGTTACCTATGGCGCAGGCGGCAGCACGGTAGGCTATTCAGCAGCACTGGCCCAAAAGGTACAGGATAACGGTATGCCGGCGCTGGCACATCTTACCTGCGTAAAGGCTGACGAAGCAAAGCTGGCAGAGGTACTTGGACAGCTGCATGGCTTCGGCGTAAAAAATATTCTGGCACTGCGCGGCGATATACCGGCAGATATGCAGGGTGAGGAAATCGGCAGCTTTGCCCATGCCAGTGAGCTGATGCGTTTTGTGAAGCAGCAAGGCGATTTCTGCGTCGGCGGTGCTGCTTATCCCGAAGGCCATCCCGAATCCGGTTCTTTGGAACAGGATATAGTAAACACCAAGTACAAGGTGGATGCAGGCGTTGACTTTTTAGTGACGCAGATGTTTTTTGATAATACGATTTTATATAACTATATGTTCCGCTTGCTGCGTGCGGGCATCAATGTGCCGGTAGTGCCGGGTATTATGCCGGTGACGAATGCTAAGCAGATTATCCGTATCTGCCAGCTGAGCGGTACTAAGCTGCCGCCGCAGTTCCGTGCGATGGTAGAAAAATTTGCCGATAAGCCGGAGGCACTGAAGCAGGCAGGTATCGCCTATGCTACCGGCCAAATTATTGATTTAATCGCCAACGGTTTTGACAATGTACACATCTATACGATGAATAAGCCGGAAATTTTTGCCGGTATTATGAATAATCTCGGAGAGATTGTAGATAAATAGTCCTGCGCTAGGGCGCAAAAGTCAGGTTGTTGTTATGGAATTTAAGCAAAAGGAAGCGCTGCGCTATCTGCGGGCCAAGCCGGGAGATAAGGCAGCAGAAATTTTAGTGGATATGGTTTATCTGAAACTGCGCAATGAGGTGCAGGCACGTTATGTGCTGCAAAAGCATGCGATAATAGCAGATGAAGCGGGCGTAACGTTGGACTGCGGTGTGCGCTTTCATTCGCGTGCGCTGGCGCGTCATTTAAAGGGCTGCGATACGGTGCTGCTTATGGGCGCAACGCTCGGCAGCAGGGTGGACGCAGCCATCCGCCGCCTGGCGCTCATCAGCGTTGC